>Ga0066662_10000742_pt1 | contig 14526 bp, 13 predicted proteins | sample GraSoiAngelo_111_FD_133939 | JGI IMG/M metagenome (GOLD analysis project Ga0066662, IMG submission 133939) | Grasslands soil microbial communities from the Angelo Coastal Reserve, California, USA - 14_0903_12_40cm | ecosystem: Environmental > Terrestrial > Soil > Grasslands | place: USA... | reverse complement strand
TTCTTCGACGCGGCGCAGCCGATCGCGGTGGCGGTCACCTCGGGTGATGTTGATTTCGGCGTCACCGCCTTTACCGCCGGGCTCTATAATCTCGCCGGCAAGGGGACGCTGAAAGTGATCGGCGGCATGAGCCGCGAGAAGGCCGGCTATCCGCTGATCGGCTATTTCGCCAGCAATAATGCTTACGCCGCGGGCCTGAAGACGCCGAAGGACCTCGCCGGCAAACGCGTCGCGGTCACCCAGGTCGGATCCAGCTTCCACTATTCGCTGGGCCTGTTGGCCGACAAGTACGGTTTCAAGCTGAGCGAGGTGAAAGTGCTGCCGCTGCAATCGCTGTCGAACGCCGCCGCCGCGCTGAAGGGCGAGACCGTGGATGCCGCGCTGCTGCCGGTATCCACCGCGCGCAAACTGATCGACGACGGGCGCGCGAAGCTATTGGGCTGGGTCGGCGACGAGACGCCGTGGCAGCTGGGCGCGGTGTTCGCGTCGCCGAAGACGCTCGCCGACAAGGCGCTGGTCGCGAAATTCTTAAGCGCGCTGGCACGCGCCGACCGCGAATATCACGACGTCATCCTTGCTACGATGAAGGACGGCCTCGCGCCGATCGACGAGCGGACAAACCCGCTACTGGGAACAATCGCGAAATATACCAACCTGCCGCTCGAGCAGGTGGTCGGCAACTGCGCCTATATCGACCCGGAAGGAAAACTCGACGTCGCCAATGTCGCCAACCAGATCGGCTGGCTGCAGCAGCAGGGCTTCGTCGACAAAGGCTTTTCGGTCGATGCGATCATCGCCAGGGAATATGTGAAGCCGGATTGAGATGGAGCTGATCGCCGACCATATCGGCCACCGTTTCGGCGCGCTCGACGTGCTCGACGACGTCTCGTTCGCGGTCGGCGCCGGCGAAGTGGTCGCGGTCGTTGGTCCCTCCGGCTGCGGCAAGAGCACGCTGCTGCAGATCCTGGGCGGCCTGTTGCGGCCTGCTGCGGGCGAGGCCTCGCTGCGCGGCCTGCCGCCCGCCGGGAGCATCAACCCGCTGACCTTCGTGTTCCAGGACTTTGCGCTGCTGCCCTGGTGCACGGTGGCGCAGAACGTCGAATTCGTGCTGCTGCATACCGGGCTGCCCGCGGGCGATCGCGACGCGATCGTCGTCGACGCGCTGCGCCGCACCGGGCTGACGGATTTCCGCACCGCCTGGCCGAAACAGCTCTCCGGCGGCATGCGGCAGCGCGTCGGGATCGCGCGCGCGCTCGCGGTACGTCCGGCGATCCTGCTGCTGGACGAGCCGCTCTCCGCGCTCGATGCGCAGACCCGCGAGTTGCTCTTGGAGGATTTCGTCGGCCTGCTCGCCGACGGCGCCATGGGTGCGGTCTACGTCACGCATAATCTCGAAGAAGCGGTGCGGCTCGCCGACCGCATCCTGGTGCTGTCGCGCCGCCCCGGCCGCATCCGCGAGGTGGTCGCGGTCGCGCCGATCCGCGCGCAGCGCGGCGAGCCCGCGACGCGGGGCCGGCTGCTCAACCTGCAGAACGAGTTGTGGTCATTGATCCGCGATGAGGCGGCCGATGCCGCGCGCGAGATGCAGCATGCTTGAGCGGCCGGACAAGGTGCACCCGCCGCAAGCCGAGCGCGCCGCCAGCACCCGTCCCGTCGCCTTCCGCGGCGCCGGCTTCCTGCCGAAATCCGGCCGCCGGTCGGGCTGGATCGCGATGCTTCTGGTCATCGTGCTATGGCAACTGGCCGGCAGCGCCGGCTGGGTCAATCCGCTGTTCCTGCCGGCACCTCTCGCCATCGCGCGCGCGATCTACCAGCTCGCAGTGAGCGGCGCGCTCTGGCATCACCTGTCGATATCGGTGCTGCGGATCGGCGCAGGCTGGCTGCTCGGCACGGTCGCGGGCGTGGCGACGGGCTTTGCCATCGGGCTGTCGACGCTGGCGCGCGGCGTCGGCATCACCTTCATCTCCGCGGTGTTCCCGATCCCCAAAATCGCGCTGCTGCCGCTATTGATCCTGTGGCTCGGCATCGGCGAGGAGCCGAAGATCGCGACGATTGCGCTCGGCGTGTTCTTCTCCACCGCGATTTCCGTCTATAGCGGCGTCGATTCGGTGCCGCGCAACCTGATCCGCATGGCACAGAGTTTTAACGTACCGTTCCGTGGAATTGTCCGCCACGTGATCTGGCCCGGCGCGTTGCCCGCGATATTGGCCGGCTTCCGCATCACCGCCTCGGTGGCGCTGCTTCTCGTGGTCAGCGCGGAAATGATCGGCGCCGAATACGGCATCGGCGCCTTCGTGCTGCAGGCCGGCAACCTGATGCAGACCGACCAGCTGCTCGCCGGCGTCGTGATCCTCTCCCTGTTCGGCCTCGCCGTCGGCAAGTTGATCAACGCCCTGGAGACCCGCCTCCTGCACTGGCGCTAACGCGTAGGATGGGTTGAGCGCAGCGAAACCCATCACCACCCGACCAGGACGCTGGATTTCGCTGCGCTCAGCCCATCCTACTAACCGACTTGACCCCTTCTGCGCACCCATCGATCATGGCCGCTGTCCAGGGGAGCCCACCATGCCGCTTATCGAGAACAAAACCAAACTCAGGCTGAAGAACAATGAACTGGCGCTCGGTTTTGGTGTCCATCATCTACGCACCGGCGCGACGGCGATGCTGGCCGCCGCGGCCGATCACGACTGGCTGTTCATCGACATGGAGCACGGCGCGCATTCGGTGCATGAGGCCACGCAGCTCTGCATCGCGGCGCTGCCGACCGGAGTCACGCCGATCGTACGAATCTGCGCGGGCGCGCTCGACGAAGGCACGCGCTGCCTCGACAACGGCGCGCTCGGCGTGATCGTGCCGCATGTCGATACCGCAACACGCGCAGAAGAAATCGCCCGCGCGTTCCGCTATCCGCCGCTCGGCACACGTTCATGGGGTGGTCCGTCGGCGGCTTTCGGTTTCCGCGCGCCCGGCAGCGCCGAGGCGCAGGCCGCGCTCAACGACGCGGTGCTGGTGGTGGCGATGATCGAAAGCCCGCAAGCGGTTGATAGCGCGCAAGCCATCGCCGCCGTCGAGGGCATCGATTGCCTGCTGATCGGCACCTCCGATCTCACCGCCGAGATGGGCATCCCGGGCCAGATCGATCACCCGAGCGTAACTGAAGCTTATGAGAAAGTCGGCGCAGCCTGCCGCGGCAGCGGCAAGGCGCTGGGCATGGGCGGCGTCTACGACAAGGGCACCGCGAGCCGCTATATCAAGATGGGCGCCCGCATGGTGCTGTCGGGCTCCGACCACACCTATCTGCTGGCGGGCGCGACCGCGCGCGCGGAAGTCTTACGAGGGGCGGTATGAATGAGTTTGAGTGAAGGGGCGTATCTGATGCCTTCGACCAAAATCACAAGTAGAGCGCCAGAGCGTAGCCCATTCAGCCTGTAAGGACGATGCATGGCTCAGCCGCGAACTGCGTACGCGCTTGGCTTCCTCCGTCTAGGAATTAGCCCTGTAGTCACCTTCTGCGGAGCGCTGGGCCGATTCAGTCGTTGGTAAAGCCACGACTTACGTGATGGGTTTCGCTTCGCTCTACCCATCCTACATTCGCACCTTGCTCACGCGTTCCCCCTGTCCTCGCGGAACAGGTCGAGCTTCTGCTGCACCGGGCGATCGGAGAACGAGAACAGCACCGCGTCCTCGTCGGCCTCGTGGCTGACCCATTGCCAGCTCGGCACCACGAACAGGTCGCGCGGGCCCCACTCGAACACCTGCTCGCCGATCCGCGAACGGCCGCGGCCTTCGATTGGCGCGAACACGGTGGCGTCGGTGGAGCGGTAGCGCGCGGTCTTGAAGCCCTTCGGCAGCAACTGGATGAAGGTGCCGATGGTCGGCATCGCGAAATCGCCCGTCGCGGGGTTGGAGAATTTCAGCTTCAGCCCGTGGCAGGCGTCCCATTCCCCGCGCTTCTTCGCCTGCTCCAGCGCCTCGCGCGTGTACGAGTAAGGATAATTGAAGATCGGCGAGGCCTGCGAGGCGCGCTTCAGGTCCACCGGCAACAGATTGTGCCCGTAGCGCGCAAAGCTGTCGCCGGCGGGACGCGTGACCTGCTGCTCGTCCTCGGTCGAGCCCTCGGCGAACGAAGCATCGAAGAACTGCACCAGGGGGATGTCGAGCCCGTCGAGCCAGAACATCGGCTCGGAAGTCTGGTTGCCGTGGTCGTGCCATTGCATCGACGGCGTGATCACGAAGTCGCCGGGCTCCATCATCGTGCGCTCGCCGTCCACCGAGGTGTGCGCGCCCTTGCCCTCGAGGATGAAGCGCAAGGCGGACTGGCTGTGGCGGTGCGCCGGCGCCACTTCGCCCGGCATCACCAGTTGCACGCCGGCATAGAGTGAGGTCGTGATCTTGGATTGCCCGCGTAAGCCCGGATTTTCCAAGACCAGCACGCGGCGCTCGGCTTCCTTGGCGGTGATCAACTGGCCCGCTTCCATCATGTAGTCGCGGATGGCATCAAACCGCCACAGATGTGGACGGCAGCCGCTCTTCGGCTCCGGCGTGATCAGGTCGCCCATCACCGTCCACAGCGCGGTGAGGTTCTCGCCGTCGATCTTGCGATAGAACGCCTCGCGTTCCGGGGTCTTTTGCACGACGTGGTCCATCGTCACCTCCCGCGCTCTTGCTTGTTCCGTCGAATTGACAGTATGCTTACAAACCCGCCGCGTCAATGCGGGCGAATCAAGGGAGGGAGGGAGGGATGAAACTGCACGGTTATTTCCGCAGCAGCGCATCCTACCGGGTGCGGATCGCGCTGAACCTGAAGGGGCTCGGCGCCGAGCATCTCGCCCATCACCTCCGCAAGGGCGAGCAGCGCGACCCCGCCTATCTCGCGCTCAACCCGCAGGGGCTGGTGCCGACGTTACAGAACGATGCTGCGGTGCTGACGCAGTCGCTCGCCATCATCGAATGGCTCGACGAGACCCATCCCGAGCCGCCGCTGCTGCCGCAAGACCCGCTGCGCCGCGCGCAGGTGCGCGCGTTCGCGCTGGCGCTGGCCTGCGACGTCCATCCGGTGCAGAATCTTAAAGTACTGGCGCGGCTGCGCCAACTCGGCGTACCCGAAGCGCAGGTCGCCGAATGGGCGGCCTGGGCCAACCGCGAAGGTCTCGCCGCCTGCGAAATGCTGATCGCCAACGAGCCCGGACCGTTCTGCTTTGGAGAGGCGCCGACCATCGCCGACCTGTGCCTGGTGCCGCAACTCGCCAACGCGCGGCGCTTCGGCGTCGACCTGCAGGCCTACCCGCGCCTTTTGCAAGCGGAGGCGGCGGCCAAAGCGATGCCGGCGTTCGCCGACGCCGCGCCGGAACGGCAAAGCGATGCCGAATAAAGCTGCCCCGATCTCGATGGACGCGGTTTACACCAAGCCCGGCTATCTGTTTCGCCGCATGCAGCAGATCGCGGTGGCGATCTTTGCCGAGGAATGCAAGGCGTTCGATCTCACCCCGGTGCAATATGCCGCGCTGGTCGCGATCCGCCGCCATCCCGGCATCGACGCCACCCGGCTCTCGGCGGTGATCGCGTTCGACCGCTCGACCTTGGGCAGCGTGATCGCGCGGCTCGAGGGAAAGCGCCTGGTGGCGCGCAAAGCCTCGCGCGAGGACAAGCGCACCAAGCTGTTGTATTTGACCGAGGCCGGCGAGGCACTGCTGCGCGACATCGTTCCATCCGTGGACCGCGCGCAGGCAAGGATGCTCAAGCCCTTGAAGGCGTCGGACCGCAAGACGCTGCTGGCGCTGTTGACGCGGCTGGTCGATCTCAACAACGAAGCCTCGCGCGTGCCGTTGCGGGCGGAGGACGCGCTCGAGCATTTCAGGGGTAGGATCGATGGATAGCGCGCGGCCCGTGCTGATCGCCGGCGGCGGCATCGGCGGCCTCGCCGCGGCGCTGGGGCTCGCGCAAAAGGGCATCCGCTCCGTCCTTCTGGAAAAAGCCGCGGCGCTCGGCGAGATCGGCGCCGGCATCCAGCTTGGGCCGAACGCCTTCCATGCCTTCGACTATCTCGGCGTCGGCGAGGCCGCACGCGGCATGGCGGTTTATATTGACCAGCTTCGGCTGATGGATGCGCTCACGGCCGAGGAGATCACCCATATCGACCTGCGCGACGCCTTCCGCGCGCGCTTCGGCAATCCTTACGCCGTGGTGCATCGGGGCGACCTGCACGGGGTGCTGTTGAAGGCCTGCCGCGAGGACGCGCTGGTTGAACTTCGCACCAGCGCAGAGGTCGCGGGCTACGACCAGGATGGCACGAGCGTCACCGTGCGCCTCACTTCGGGCGAGCGCGTCACGGGATCGCTGCTTATCGGCGCCGACGGGTTGTGGTCGAACATCCGCCGGCAGCTGATCAGTGACGGTAAGCCGCGCGTCTCCGGCCACACCAGCTACCGCTCGGTGATCCCGACCGAGGAGATGCCCGAGGATCTGCGCTGGAACGCGGCGACACTGTGGGCCGGCCCGAAATGCCACATCGTGCATTACCCTTTGTCGGGCTGGAAGGTGTTCAACCTGGTCGTCACCTGCCACAACGACGCTCCGGAGCCGGTGGCCGGTAAGCCGGTGTCGGACGAGGAGGTGATGCGCGGGTTCAGTCACGTGCATGCGCGCGCGCAAAGCATCATTCGCCACGGGCGCGACTGGAAGCTGTGGGTGTTGTGCGACCGCGATCCGGCGCAAGGGTGGGTCGACGGCCGCGTCGTGCTGCTTGGAGATGCCGCGCATCCGATGCTGCAATATTTCGCGCAAGGCGCCTGCATGGCGCTGGAGGACGCGGTCTGCCTCTCGCACATGCTGGACGCGCATGCGGGCGATATAGCCGCGGCGCTTTCGCGCTACAACGCGCAGCGCTTCGCCCGCACCGCGCGGGTGCAGCTCCTGTCCCGCGCCATCGGCGACCACATCTACCACCCCGCCGGCGACCACGCCCGCCTCCGCAACGCCATCATGGCCGCGAAAAGCTCGGCCGACTATTACGACCAGCTCGCCTGGCTCTACGGCGGCACCGGATTGGGAACCTAGCCGTCATTGCGAGGAGCCCTTACGACGAAGCAATCCAGTCTTTCTTTGTGGCCCTGGATTGCTTGGTCGCTTCGCGCCTCGCGATGACGGTGCTATGTAGGCCGGATGTCCGTTCCCGCCCACGCCAGCATCACCGAACTATCGTGCGATCTCGACGCGCGGGCGCGCGCGCTGCTGCATTCGGTGTTCGGCCTGCCCGGCTTTCGCGGCGAGCAGGAGGAGATCGTCCACCACGTCGCGGGCGGGGGCAATTGCCTGGTCTTGATGCCGACCGGCGGCGGCAAGTCTTTGTGCTACCAGCTGCCGGCGCTGCTGCGCAAAGGCTGCGGCATCGTGGTCTCGCCGCTGATCGCTTTGATGCGCGATCAGGTGGCAGGCTTGGAGGAGGCCGGCGTCAAGGCGGCCGTACTGAATTCCACGCTCAGCTTCGCGGAAGCCGCGGAGGTGGAACAACGGCTCGTCAACGGCGATCTCGACCTCGTCTATGTCGCGCCGGAGCGGCTGGTCACGCCGCGCTGCCTTGCGCTGTTGGCGCGCGCCGATGTCGCGCTGTTTGCGATCGACGAGGCGCATTGCGTCTCGCAATGGGGCCACGACTTCCGCCCCGAATATATCTGCCTCTCCGTGCTCGCCGAAAAATTCCCCGACGTGCCGCGCATCGCGCTGACCGCCACCGCCGACGAGCTGACGCGCAAGGAGATCATAGCGAGGCTCGGGCTTGCCGGCGCGCGCAGCTTCGTCGCGAGCTTCGACCGGCCCAACATCCGCTACGAGATTGTCGACAAGCACAACGCGCCGGCGCAACTGAAAGCTTTCATCGCCGAGCGCCACGCGGGCGATGCCGGCATCGTCTATTGCCTGTCGCGCGCGCGGGTCGAGGACATTGCCGCGACCCTTGCGGATTCCGGCGTCAACGCGCTGCCCTACCACGCCGGTCTTGATCCTTCGCTGCGCGCGCGCAACCAGGATCGCTTCATCAACGAGGACGGCGTGGTGATCGTCGCCACCGTCGCCTTTGGCATGGGCATCGACAAGCCGGACGTGCGCTTCGTAGCCCATCTCGACCTACCGAAGAGCATCGAGGCCTATTACCAGGAGACCGGGCGCGCCGGGCGCGACGGCAAGCCGTCCAGCGCCTGGATGGCGTTAGGCCTGGCCGACATCATGCAGCAGCGCCGCATGATCGAGGAATCCACCGGCCCCGACGCGTTCAAGCGCGTCTCGATGGGCAAGCTCGATGCGCTGGTTGGCCTCGCCGAGACCGCGGGCTGCCGGCGCGCCCGGCTGCTCAGCTATTTCGGCGAGAGCTTCTCCGGCCCGTGCGGCAATTGCGACAACTGCATCTCGCCGCCGGCGCTGCGCGACGGCCGCATCGTCGCCCAAAAACTGTTGTCCTGCGCCCACCGCACCGGCCAGCGCTTCGGCGCCATGCACCTGATCGACGTGCTGGTCGGGCGCATGACCGACCGCGTGAAGCAGTTCGGGCATGAGCAGCTGTCGGTGTTCGGTATCGGGCGCGAGCTGAACGAGAAGCAATGGCGCTCCGCGCTGCGCCAATTGATCGCGATGGGGCACCTGAAGCCCGACAGCGAGGCGTTCGGCACGCTGAAATTGACTGAGACCTCGCGGGGCGTGTTGAAAGGCGAGACCGAGGTGTGGCTGCGCGAGCAGGCAGCAGGCGCGCGCAACCGCGCGTCGCGCGAAAAATCGCGGCGCGGCAATCTCGCGCCGCTGCAAGACGCAAGCGGCGCCCGAAACCCGGCGCTGGTGGCGACACTCCGCGCTTGGCGTTCCGAGGTGGCGCGGCAACGCGGGGTGCCGGCCTATGTGGTGCTGCACGATTCGACCATCGACGGCATCGCCGCCGCGCGCCCGGCCACCCTCGACCAGCTCCGCGGCATCGCCGGCATTGGCGAGAAGAAGCTCGAGCATTACGGCGAGGATCTGATCGCGGTAGTGCGGCGGACGGTTTCGTAGGGTGGGCAAAGCCGCGGCACGCGAACGCGTGGCGCGGCGTGCCCACCACAACCGGCGTGGCGTCCAAGATGGAGGCACGGCGCGAAGACGCGCCTTTGCCCACCCTACGGATTCGTCTAATTCACCGTCGCCCCCGACGCCTTCACCACCGCCCGCCATTTCTCGATGTCCTTGGCGAGCAGGTCGCGGAAGGCTTGCGGCGAGGTGATCAGCGGCGTGGCGCCCTGTTTGGCGAGCACGTCGATCATGTCGGGGGTCTGCAGAATCTCGGCGATATCCGCGTTGATCTTGTGCGCCAGCGCGGGCGACAGCCCGGCGGGCGCCAGCACGCCCCACCACGGGTTGACGTCGAACTTGTCGTATCCCGATTCAGCAATGGTCGGGATATCAGGCGCGACCGCGATGCGCCTGGCGCTGCTCACCGCCAATGCGCGCACCGCGTTGCCTTGCACGCTGGAGATCACCGACGGCACGCTGGCGAACGCCGCGTCGATGTGGCCGCCGATCACGTCTCCGATCGCGGCCGACGCGCCCTTGTAGGGCACGTGCACCATCTCGACGCCGGCCTGCGTCTTCAGCATCTCGCCGAGCAGGTGATTGACCGAGCCGTTGCCGGCCGAGCCATAGCTCAGCTTGCCGGGACTGGCGCGGGCGATCGACACCAACTCCTGCAGGCTTTTCGCCTGCGCCTTCGGGCCGACGATCAGGATGAACGGCGTCACCGCGATGGTCGCAACGGGCTCGAAATCTTTGAGCGAATCGAAAGGCAGCTTTTCATAAAGGCTCTGGTTGATGGCCTGCGAGCCCTCATAGGTGACCAGCAGGGTGTAGCCGTCGGGCATAGACTTCGCGACGCTGTCGGTGCCGACCACGCCGCCGGCGCCGGCGCGATTCTCGATCACCACCGGCTGTCCCCAGCGCTCGCTGAGCTTCTGCCCGAGCGCGCGCGCAAAGGTGTCGGTGCCGCCGCCGGCCGCCTGCGGCACCACGAGACGAACAAGGCGCGAGGGATAGTCCTGCGCGCTCGCAGGTCCCGCCCCATACAGGGCGATCCATGCGGCCACGATGAACAGACGATGAATGGCCATGCGCTCCCCAGCCCCCAACCCGTTTCTTCCACTAAACCTTGAGCAAACCCTATCACCCTCGGCGTGAAAAGCCCGCGCCAAAAGCTTTCTTGCTGGAACCAAGCCTCTGCAAGGAACCCCTACCCCGGGCTTTGCATTGGTGCCCGTCCGCATGATGCGGCTTTCGAGGAGAGACAAGATGAAGAAGTTCCTGCTGATGACGGCGGCCGCGTCCCTGATGGCGACCGCCGCGGTTGCCCAGACCACCGTGACGACCACCACCACCGGCACCGCCGGCGCGGCCGTGCAGATCGAGCCGCAGTACCGCACCAAGATCAAGAGCTACGTGACCGAGCACAAGATCCGCCCGGTTACCACCAAGGAGAGGATCACGGTCGGCGCCCGCGTCCCGGCCGACGTCGAGCTCGAGGCCGTGCCCTCCGACTGGGGTCCGTCGGTCACCAAGTATCGCTACGTCTATTCCGGCGACCGCGTGATGCTGGTCGACCCCGGCACCCGCACCGTGGTGCAAGAAGTCGACTAAGGCTTGAAGAGCGAGGGCCGCGCAAAGCGGCCCTCGCTTTTTATTGGGATGTTTTCGCGTCGCGGCCGTCAAGCTGGCGCTGGGCTGGGGCCCAGCCCTTTTCGTCCCACCAGTATACTAACGATGAGCAAGTTGAGAAGGTTGGCGCCGATGCCCACCGCAAAGGCCGGTGCATAGTAGCCGAGATGGTCATAGAGCAGGCCGGCAACCCAGCCGCCGGCGGCCATGCCTACGGCGGTGCAAAGCAGCACGGTGGGAATTCTCCACGCGGCTTCCGATGCCGGAAACAATTCGCGCACCGCCAGCACGTACGCCGGGATGATGCCGGAAAAGCCCAATCCGAAGGCGGCAGCTACCATGAACAGCCCGGCTTCATTCTGCGTCAGCAGCAGCGCCGTCATCGATGCGGCCTGCCAGGCCGATCCGATCAATACGGTGGCCAGCCCGCCGATGCGATCGGAGATCACGCCCCAGATTTGCCGGCTCAGGAATGCGGTGCCTAATAGCACCGAGAGCATCAGCGCGCCGGCCGACCTGCTGATGCCGAGATCGCTGCAAAACGCGACCAGATGGCCCTGCGGCATCGCCATCGGCATGCAACACAGCACGCCGGCGCCGCACATCAGCGCGAACACCACGTTCGGCGGCCAGCCCAGCACACGTTGTTTACCTAAGGCGCCTCCGGACACCGCCGCCGGATGGATCACCTCCGGCGCAGCGCCGAAATAAATTGCGGCTAGCGGCGCCACGACAATGATCTCGGCGGCGGCATACCACAGCATCGCGTTGCGCCAGCCGAAATGAGCGATCGCCTGCTCGAAGACCGGCGGCCACACCGCGCCCGCGAGATAGGTGCCGCTGGAGATCAGCGCCAGCGCCGAGCCGCGGCGGCGATCGAACCAGCGGCTGACATAGATGTACAACGGCGCATTGATGCCGCCGAGCCCGATCAGACCGATGAACAGTCCGTGCCCGATCCAAAGCGGCCACGGCGGTCCCAAGGTCGAAACCAAGAGGCCAGTGCCGATCATCAAGGAGCCGAAGATCACCGTCCAGCGCGTGCCGACCCGATCGGCTACGCGAGACATGATGATGCCGCCGACGCCGGAGCCCAGCCAAGCCAGCGCGCTGGCGAGCGCGGGAATGGAGCGGGATCCGCCCACCTCGCCTGCGATGTCCTTCAGCGCTACCGCGGTGATCCAGGCCGCGCCGAACGACATCGCCAGGATGAAAAGTGCCACCGACGCGACGGCCCAGGAGGCTCTGGTCTCGATCGAGCTAGCGGGTAATTGCAACATTGGGCAGGCGATCCGGTTAGGCGGCTCTTTATTGCAGGCCGCTCGGGATTTCACCATCCATGTTCACGCGGGGTCTGCTCTATACGCCGCATGCCGAGCCGTAGGGCGCAATCGCTTTGTTGCGCCGCTTTGAGCCTCATCTCGACGATCGATTTGCCGGAAGCCGGCCCAGACGGCGCAATGCGCTACGCTTATTGCGCCCTACTTGCTATCCTGTAAGCTTGCCGCCGAACCCGGCCGGTCCCTGCCCGGCCAGACCGCAAAAAAGAAAAGCCAGCCCTGGAGGATTCCCGAATGTCAGCTTCCGCGCGCCTCTCGCTCAATCGCCGCATGCTGCTGCGCGCAAGCGCCGGGATGGCCGGCATTCTCGCCACCGGCCGCGCGCCGGCTTTCGCGCAGGCGCAGCCGAAAAAACTGGTATTCGCCCATATCAATGCGGTGCCGGAATCCGCCGCCGTCGCCTTCGACTGGATGGCGAAGGAGGTCACCGCGCAATCGAAGGGCGCGCTGGAGATGCAGTTCTTCGGCAAGACCCTGATCCCGCAGGAACTGGAGATCATCAACGCGGTCAAGTCGGGAAGCATCGCGATGGGCAGCCCCGCGGGCGCCGCCGCGACCGTGTTTCCGGAAATGGGCGCGCTGCTAGTGCCTTATCTCGTGAAGGATTACGCCTCGGCCTATGCGATGCTGAACGGCCGGATCGGCGACAAGATCGGCAAGCAGATCGAGGACAACTACAAGCTCAAGGTGATGTGCTATTTCGATTACGGCTTCCGCCACTTCTGGACCTCGAAGAAGCCGATCGTCGAGCCGAAAGACCTGCGCGGCATGAAAATCCGCGTGCAGCAGGCCAAGATATTCGGCGACACCATCAACGGGCTCGGCGGCAGCGCGGTGCCGATGGCGTATGGCGAAGTGGTCAGCGCCGCCAAGCAGGGCGTGATCGACGGCGGCGACCTTCCGATCGTCAACATGAAGGCGCTGAAGATCTACGAAGTGTCGAAATATGCCTCGCTCACCTATCACAATTACGGCCCTACCAACGCGGTGATGAACCTCGAGGTCTGGAACGGGCTTGCGCCCGATCAGCAGAAGCTGATCATGGATCTGTCGCGCGCGGCGCAGGAGAAAATCCGCGAGGCGACCGAGTCGGTCGACAATTTCGCCAAGGCGAAGTCGGAGCTGGAGCCGCTCGGCATGACGGTCGTGGAAGCCGAGGTCGAGGAGTTCAGGAAGGTGGCGCAGCAGAAAATCTGGCCGGCCTACAAGGGCCAATACGGCGCCTTGTGGGACGAGATCGAAGGTTTTAAGGCCTGAAGTTCGGAAAACGGGGGCCGAAGCGCGCGCCTTCGGTCCCGGTCTTCGCCCCTTTGCCCACCAGCCCCGGAATTCCTCGCGCATGCTGCGCTACCTCCAAGCCGTCCCGAAGCTTGCGGTCACGGCGCTGATCGTCCTTGCCATCGTCAACCTCCTGGTCGGCGTGATCCTGCGCTACTTCGTCGGCGCGGTCACCGACTGGCTCGACGTCGACCCGGTGCCGTTCACCTGGGTCGAGGAAGTCGGCGAACTGTCGCTGGCGTGGCTGACGCTGATCGGCGCCGCCATCGGCATCCAGTCGCGTTCGCATTTCACGCTTGCGATCTTCGTGCACCGCCTGCCCGAGAGGGCGCAGCTCTGGATCCACCGCTTCAATCACGCGCTGATATCGGGCGTCGGCTTGCTCGCGGCGTATTACGGCTTCAAGCTCTGCCTGCTCAACCGCACCCTCACGACGCCGGGCCTGGAGATGAACCTCGCCTGGCTCTACGCGTCCTCGGTGGTCGGCGGCGTGCTGATTGCGGTCTACGGCCTTGCGACGATGCTCTCGCCGCTGCCGCACGGCGAGCCGCAGCACTGAGGCGGGATCATTCATGCTGCTCGCAACCGTTGCCATCGTCTTCGTCGCGCTGATCCTCTTGTCGATGCCGATCGTGTTCGCGCTCGCCGTCGCCGGCATCGCCGGGCTGTGGATCGGCGGCTACCCGATGCAGCAGCTTTCTTCGGCGCTGGTGTCCGGCTCGCAGAGCTGGGTGCTGCTCGCGATCCCCGCCTTCGTGTTCGCGGGCAATCTGATGGAGCGCTGCGGCATGAGCCATGCGCTGGTGGAGCTGGCGCGCGCGATGATCGGCTGGGTCAAGGGCGGGCTCGGCATGTCGGTGATCGTGGTGGCGTATTTCTTTTCCGACATCTGCGGGTCGAAAATGGCGGAAGTCTCCGCGCTCGGCTCCGCGCTGATGCCGCCGCTGACCAGGGCCGGCTACGACCGGCGCGATTCCGCTTCCCTGATCGCCGCCGGCACCGCGATGGGCATGCTGGTGCCGCCGGCGATCTTCATGATCGTGATCGCGCAGGTCACCAACACGTCGGCGGTGGCGCTGTTCGTCGCCGGCTTCATCCCGGCGCTCGTCATCATGCTGTGCCTGATGGCGGTGGTCTATATAAGGGCGCGCCAGAACGATTGGCCGGTGGATTCGCGACCGAGTCTTGCGCGCCTCGGCCACGCGGCGCTGCACGCCGCGGTGCCGATGGTGGTGCCGTTCGTGAT
>Ga0066662_10000741_pt1 | contig 14531 bp, 14 predicted proteins | sample GraSoiAngelo_111_FD_133939 | JGI IMG/M metagenome (GOLD analysis project Ga0066662, IMG submission 133939) | Grasslands soil microbial communities from the Angelo Coastal Reserve, California, USA - 14_0903_12_40cm | ecosystem: Environmental > Terrestrial > Soil > Grasslands | place: USA... | reverse complement strand
GGCCGCGACCAGATCCGCGCGCATGCGCAGGCGATCGTCGATTCGGGGAAGGATCTGCGCTTCGACTGGGACGACACCTCGGTGCACGTCGAAGGCGAGGTCGCGTGGGTCCGGGCGGCCGGCGCCGCGAACGGGTCGCCCTACCGGCTCACGGTCGTGCTCGTCCGCCGCTCCGGCGAGTGGCGCCTGCACACGTTCAGCGGCTCCGAGCCGAGATAGCCGCTAGCTCGGCTGCTTGCCGAACTCGCGCATCAGCTGGTCGAACCGATCCCACTCGAGCGACCACGTGCGCTTCGCCCGCCCGGGCTTCCAGTCGATCGAGCCGCGGCTGACCTTCAGGACGCCGAGCCGCTCGCCATCCTCCTCGACGACGATCTTCACGTCGACGTTCCCGACCGGCAGCTCATGATCGATCTTCAGACCGACGGAATGTGCCATCGCGCGAGTTTATGCGACGCGAACCCCGTCCTTACATCGTGGTCGTACGGTCGTGACGATGAGGACCGTCCTCCTGGTCGTAGCCGCGGCAGTCTTGGCCCAGACGGCGGTTGCAGCGAGCGCACCTCCGACCTACGTGTTGTGGTCGAGCGCGGCCGACGGCTCGTCTCGGCGCGCGGTGGCGGTGCTCCCGTCCGATCTCTTCACGGACGGGGCGCGACTCACCGACTGGTCGCGTGACCGAACACACATCGTCGTCGTCGGGGCGAAGGTGACCGTCGCGACGCTTGCCGGCCTTGAGCGGATGTCCATCGTGCTGCCGCAAGCGTTGGTGCCGGAGGATGCGCGCTTCTCACCCGACGGGAAGAGGATCGTCGTGACGGCCGCCGATCCGTCGTGCGGCGCACCGATTGGACGGCTCGACTGCCTCGAGCTCTTCGTGGCACGGGCCGACGGGACCGCTGCCGACGTGGTGCTCGCGGCGCGCGGGACGGCAGCCGAGTGGTCACCCGACAGTCGTCGTCTCGCGTACGTGGGCGGCGTCGCCAGAAACGACTTCGGCACGCTCTACCTGGTGGGCGCAGACGGCGCACGCAGGCGGAAGATCGCGACCGGGGCATACGGCTGGGTACGGCCAACGTTCTCCCCCCGCGGTTCACACATCGCCTACGGCTCGCGGACGGGACCGCGCGTTGTGGGGGTTGGGGGTTCGTTCGACCAGGGCGGATTCTCGGCGTCTTCGGCCGTCTGGTCGCCGGACGGAAAGCAACTGCTGTTCGCCGTGGGTGCGCGCGGGATCAACCGCAGCGTCCTCGCCGTCATGACGGTTTCGAACGGTCACACGCGGATCCTCACGAACTCCCAGTACAACGGCACGAACGACGTGCCGCTCGCCTGGGCTCCTGACGGCAAGAGCGTGGTCTTCCAGCGCACTTGCGAGTTCAGCCCGTGCCAAACGGCGGTCTACCGTCAGAGCCTTGTCACGGGTGGGAAGCGGCGACTCTCTCACGACAACCGCCTGTGGCTCGAGACGCGCTGGACTGCGGGTCGCCTCGGCTACTTCTCTGCGAGCTAGGCGGCCTTGAGCCGCGCCGCAAGCGCGAGCGAGGGCGCGTTGTCGGCGCGCACGTCCGCATGGAAGCGCTTGATGCCCGCCGCGCGGGCGTCGGCCGCGAGGCGCTCGACGAGCACCGTGCCGATCCCGTTCCCCTGCAGGTCGTCGACGACCGCGAACGCGACCTCGGCCACGTCGCCGTCGCGCACGAGCCGCGCGATCCCGACCGGCGCGTCGCCGGCGTAGGCGACGAGCACGTGGTGGTCGCCGTCGACGCGCGCGAGCTCGGTCAGCTCCTGCGGGAAGAGCACGTTCTTCGCTCCGCCGAACCGCAGCTGGCGGGACCGTGGCCCGAGCCGGTCGAAGACCGCCTGCACGACCCCGGTCTCGCCGTTACGCAGCGGCCGGACCGTGATCCCCCTGATCAGTTCCGCGTTCATGCACTTCAGGGTGCCTGCGGGCCATGGCCCTGCGCGTCGTCCTCACGGGCCATCTTTGCAACATGGCCTGATGAGGCCAGTAAGCTCGGTCTACATGGAGCAGGACATCCGCTTCCTCGACTTCGAGGGCCGGCGTCTGGCCTACGCCACGTACGGAGACGGCCCGCCGATGGTCTTCGGCCCGCGCTGGGTGTCCGACCTCGAAGAGGAATGGGCCGATCCGCGGCAGCGCGCGTTCTACTCGGAGGTCGGCCGCACGCACCAGGTCGTCCGCTTCGACCGGATCGGCTGCGGCCTCTCCTCGCGCGAGCTCGAGCCGCCGCCCACGACGGACTCGGAGAGCCGCCAGATCGAAGCCGTGATCGACGCCGTCGGCGGCGCGGCGGTCGTGTTCGCATCGTCGTGCTGCTGCGTCTCTGCGTCGAAGCTCGCGGTGCGGCGTCCCGAGGCGGTCGACGGGCTCATCTACTTCGGCGGCTACGCGACCCGCAACGACATCCCCGACGCCACGCGCGAGTCGCTGATCCAGTTCATCCGGCTGAACTGGAAGATCGGTGCGCGGATGCTCGCCGGCCTCTTCGACCCGCACGCGAGCGGCGACGAGATCGAGGACTGGACGCGCATGCAGCGCGCCGCGGCGAACGCCGAGGCGGCGGCGACGTTCCTCGAGCTCGAGCTGTACGCCGACGCGCGCGAGTTGCTGCCGCAGGTGATCGTCCCCTCGCTCGTCCTGCACCGGCGTGGCGACCGCACGGTGCCGATCGGCCGCGGCCGCGAGCTCGCCGAGCTGCTGCCCAATGCGCGCTTCGTGCCGTTGAACGGCGACGCGCACGTGCCGTTCCGCGACGACCAGCGCGACGTCTTCCGCGCGCTCGCGGGCTTCCTGCACGCGGAGCAGCCGACCGAGGCGAACGGCTCCTCGCCGCTCACCTCACGCGAGACCGAGATCCTGCGGCTCGTCTCGACCGGGATGAGCAACCGCGAGATCGCGACGACGCTCGTGCTGAGCGAGCACACCGTTCATCGCCACGTCGCGAACATCCTGCGCAAGCTCGCATTGTCGAACCGCGCCGCGGCCGCGACGCACGCAGCGCGCGTCGGGCTTATCTAGAGAGGCTCGCGCGGAGCGGAGACCGGCGGCGCCGCAGGGCCGCCGACCTCCGCCTGTCGCGCGAGACGTATCCCGAGAACAGAGCTCCGGCTTCCGCATTGCCGGGCCGCAGTGCTCGTTTCGGGAAGTCCTCTTGCACTCTGTGCGGTGGGAGTATGGACCTCCGTGGGTGTTCCGTATGAATTTGGTTAGACAGCCTCGCCGAGCCAGTCGGAAACTCGCTCGCCGAGCCACGAACCTTGGTCTTCCTGCAGGAAATGTCCTGCGCCCTCGACGGGCGGAGCGAGCTCGGCGCGCGGGAGCAGCTCGGCCATCGCCTCGGCGGCGCGGCGCGAGAAGATCGGGTCGCTGTCGCCGAAGAGCACGAGCGCGGGCCGGTCGAAGCTCCGCAGCTGCTCGCGCGCGGCGAGCATCGCCGGCGCCGACGGATGGTCGGAGGAGGTCGCGACGAGCTCGGGGAACTGGACGATCCCGACCCGCGACTCCGGAACGGGGAACGGCGCGTCGTAGCCCGCGATCACCTCGTCGGTCGTCGGCTGGGCGAGCGAGAGCCGCACGAGCTGGCCCGCGACGATCTCCGTGCCGACCCGGCGCATGAACGCCTGGAAGCGCAGCCATTCGTCGTTCGGCGCGCGCGCTCCGATCCCGGTGTTCATCACGACGAGGCGCGCGATGCGCTCCGGGTTCTCGACCGCGAACCGGAAGCCGATCGGGCCGCCCCAGTCCTGCACGACGAGCGTGATGTTCGTCAGGTCGAGCTCGCGCACGAAGCGCGTCACCGACTCGACGTGGCGGTCGTACGAGTACCACTCGCGCTCCGTCGGCTTGTCCGAGCGACCGAAGCCGAAGTAGTCGGGCGCGACGCAGCGCGCGACGCGCGCGAGCGGCGGGATCATCTTGCGGTAGAGAAACGACCACGTCGGCTCGCCGTGCAGGAGCAGCACGGGATCGCCTTCGCCTTCGTCGAGGTAGTGCATGCGCAAGCCGTCCTGCTCGACGTAGTGCGGTTCGAAGGGGAAGTCCGGCAGGTTCGCGAAGTGCTCGTCCGGTGTGCGGTAGACGCTCATCACAACCGCTCCAGCAGCGCTTTCTTCTTCTCGTCGAACTCCGAGTCCGTCAGCACCCCGGCGTCGCGTAACTCTCCGAGCTTCTTGAGTTGATCGAGTACATCTGGTTCCGTCGGCTCCGAACGTGCCGTGACCAATTGCGGTCGGTGGCTCGCGCTGATCTGCTCCTGAATGACGCGGTAAACCGTACGGAAAGCGTCGAGGTATTTGTCCGTCTTCGGGAAGCGGATGAGGTTGTCTTCGCGGTCCTTCGCATGAGCGACCGTTCCCCCGGCCGACTGGATCTCGATGTAGCCCTGCGTCACGCCGATGTTGAACTCGACGTTCGCGATCTGCGGGTACATCCACGAGCGACTCTTGCGCTGACCGAGCATCTGGCCCGCCATTACTCCGCGCATGAGGATGAAGACTCGCTTGTTGGTCGCGACGATCGCTTCCCCGACCCGTGACTGAGCGTGCGCGAGGATCTGTTCGTCATCGAGAAGCTGGTCAGCGAGCTGCTTCTGGAATTTCTCTTTGAGGTCCGCGCGCGAGGCGGAGCCCGTCGCTTCGCCCGGTGCGGAGCGAATGAGCGACGGCTCATAGCGACCCTGGCGCAATTTGCGAATGCGCGCGTAGGAGTTGGCTAGTCGCTGGGCTTCGTCCGCGGACGTACTGAAGTCCAATCCAATCGGCTGCTCGTCGCCGGACCAGCCGATCAGGAGCCCAGCTCCAACGGAAGCGATGAGCGCGGCCGCTTCCGGAGAGTCTGCAATTGACGAAAAGTCGCCGTATGCCGACGTGCTCTTGCCTCTCTTTTTGGTGACGACAATTCCGTCGATCTCATGCCAGGGAATCAGCCTGCCCCCGATCAGCAGGCCGTCGCCGCTACTGGCGGTGCTTACGTCGTTGCCGGCCGACAAATCGCCGAGCGGAGTCGTCAACTTGGCTGCCAATCGCTTCCTCCTGGGTCGAAAGTGCGGGCCAGACGGTAGCGGCTACGCCTCGTTCTCGTCGCCATCCTCTTCGTCCTCGCCGCCTTCCAGCACGATCCGCTCCGGTCGGAGCATCGGGAGTTGCGACTGTACGTAGGAGTCGACCGCCTTGTCGATCCCGACGTCCTTCTTCGCCTGTTCGGAGAGGAACCAGCGATGCTCGAGCACCTGGTGGAAGAGCTCTGCGGCGGGAAGCTTCGCCCACATCTCCTCCGGCACCGACGCGACCGTCGGCTCGAATACCTCGTCGCGCCAGCGCGACGCGGCGACCGACTCGGAGACCGGGCGTTTCTCCTTTCGCTCGAGCGCTTCGCGGAAGCGGGCGATGTCGTTCAGCATGCGCCGCGCCTGGTTCTCCTGCGCGTCGAGGCCCGTGAGGCGCAGCAGCCGGTGCCGGTGATGGCCGGGCTCGACGACGTGCGGGTCGAGGTAGAGGCGGTACCCGGCCGGCGTCGCGTCGAGGCGGATCTCCTCGACGTCGAAGCCGAGGTCGTTCAGCTTGTGCAGCCGCTCGTCGAGCTTGAAGCGCTCGTCGGGGCCGAACGTCTCGTCGCGCGTGAGCTCCGACCACAGCGACTCGTAGCGCGCGACGATCTCGGCGCCCGTCTCGTCCGGGTCGAGCCCGGGCGGCAGGCCGATCTCGGCGTCGATGTCGAGCAGCTCGCCGACGATGTTCGTCTGCGCGATGTCGAGGTCGTACCCCCGCTGGCCGTCGGTCAGCTGCGGCTGCAGCTCGCCGGTCTCGGCGTCGACGAGGTACGCCGTGAGCGCGCCCGCGTCACGGCGGAAGAGCGCGTTGGAGAGCGAACAATCGCCCCAGAAGAACCCGCGCAGATGCAGACGCGTCAGCAGCTCGGCGAGGCCGTTCAGCAGATGTGTGCGCAGGTCGGGGATCGCAGCGCCCGCGAAGAGCGCGCGGTAGGGGAGCGAGTACTCGAGGTGTCGTGTGATCAGCACCGCGTCGAGCTCGTCGGCGCGATCGGTCACGATTCCCGCCGCCTCGACGACCGGGAGCCCCTGGCTCTCGAGCCGTCGCAGCAGTGTCCACTCGCGGCGCGCCGGGCGCTCGGGTAGCTCCTTGAGCGCGTAGAGCGCACCGTCGTACTCGACGAAGCGCACGACGTGGCGGCTGATCCCGCGGATCACGTTCACGAGCCGCGGCGTGTCCCACTCCTCGAGCGGCGTGTCCCACGGCAGGTCGAGGAAGCTCGGGTGGCCGGTGCGCGCGGTGAGCCGGAACTCTGTCGCGGCCATCAGCGCGTCAGCGTCGCCTGGTCGAACGCGGCGACGCCGCCGGGGCTCGCGAGCACCGTGTTCTTGCTCACCTTGGCCTTGGCGAAGTAGTGCGCTTCGATCGCGACGCCGGCACGGCTCGCGTCGCCGGTCGGGTCGGTGCGGGTGCCCGCGACCGTGTTGTGGTCGATGTCGCATTCGGAGTGGTCGAGGCAGATGATCCCGACGCCGAGCGCGCCGAGCACGTCGTTGTGGCGGATCGTCCCCATCGACATCTCGCCCATCGTGATCCCGCGCAGCGTCGTCGCGCCGATGTGGTTGTGCGTGACGTCGACCATCGTCATGTGCGTGACGATCCCCTCGCGCGTGCCGACGATCGTGCAGCCGTTCACCATCGACATCTGCTTGTCCATCGAGAACGAGATGTCGATCCCCTGCACCCACGGGCCCTTCGGCGACGCGATCTTGCAGTCGTCGATCATCACCGAGCTGCGGCGCACATGGATCCCGTCCATCGACACGCCGAGCACGCGCACGCCGTCGAGCATCACGTGCTGCGAGTTCTCGACGTCGATCCCGTTCTCGCCGCCGACGACCGTGACGTTCTTCAGCGTGACGTGGTCGGCGCGGACGAGGATCCCGCCCTTGACGACGCCGCCGACGAGCGTCTGCGCGTGCCGGATCACGATCGGGCCCTGGATCGTCCCGTGCAGGTGGACGGTCGGCGGCAGCACGGCGTAGGCGGCGCCGAGCCCGCCCAGCACGACGACGGCGATCGCGGCGGCCGTCAGCGCGCCGACGCGGCCGAGCTCGCCGCCGGCCTCGCCGTACTCGAGCCGCAGGCGCGGGAAGAGCGCGTGGCCGAAGAGCTGCGCGCTCACCCACGCGAGGCCGAACAACGCGAACGACATCCGGAGCGGCGCCATCAGGTCGAGCCAGCGCATCGCGCCGTAGACGAGCGCGAGCTCGAACGCGCCGAGCGGCACGGCGAGCCACCCCGGCTGGTAGCCGAGCACGCGGTCGTACACCGCGACGTCGAGCAGCAGCCCGAGCGCGAGCATCAAGGCGACGAGCTCGATCGCCCACCAGCGCTGCAACGCGAGCGCCACGATCAGCGCAGGCAGCGCCGAGACGACGCGCGACTGGATGCGGCCGATCAGCGTGTACGACACACGCGTCTCCTGAATGCACGGGCCGCGTACTTCGCCCCGGCGATCGTGTCGGCGGCCGGGAATGCCCACTGCCCTGCGACGCCGGCGATCGAGAGCGTGCGCGAGTCGTCGGTGAGCGAGGGCACGGTCGAGTCCGGGTCGAGCACGATCCAGCGGCCCTGCGCGGGCAAGTCGTGCTCGGCAACGAGGTCGGCGAGCAGCGGGTCGTGCCAGAAGCCCTGCTTGAAGCCGGTCGCGACGATCACCTGCTCCGCGCCGCTCGTCGTCGACTGCACGCGGAAGCGCTCGTCGCGCAGCGGCTCGTCCCACGCGCGGCCCGGCGGGTACGAAGGGGTGGACAGCTCGCGCAGCGTCGCCGCCCGCCGCTCGGCGGCCGCGCTGTGGAACGTCGCGAGCCCGCGCTTCGAGAACAGGGGACGCGGGACGTTGAGCGGGCGGCGCACCGGCTCGCGGCGGCGAACCGAGATCACCTCGGCGCCCGCGTCGAGCGCGTTCAGCCACTCGGTCGCGGCGGCCATGCCCGCGCCGACGATCGCGACCTTCGACGCGTACTCGTGTGGCTCGTACGCGTGAACGGCGTTCGGGTGCTCGTCGGGCTTCGCAAGCCCCGGGTGGCCCGTCGCGAGCAGCACGTGCCGGAACGGCCCTTCGCCGTCGAGCTCGAAGCCGCCGCCCACCGCGCGCACGCGCGTGATCCGGCGTTGCACGAAGCTGCGCTCCCAGCCGGAGCGCACGCGCACTTCGTCGCCGTGTGCGAGGAAGTCTTCGACGCTCGGGTGGTAGCGGTTCGACACGCTGCGCAGGAGCGGCGTCGCTGAGCCACGGCGCAGCGCCTCGCGCACGGCGAGCCCCGGGAACGACGCCGGCGCGAGGTGGCCGTCGCTCTCGGAGCGCATGCGCCGCTGGCGGATCGACGACGCGCGCGTGCGCCAGAGGTCGAGCGGGTCCTCGTGCGTGCCGAACACGGCGATCTCCTCCGGCGCGACGCCCGCGTGACGGAGCGTCGCGTAGGTCGCGAGGGCGGCGAGCCCGCTACCGGCGATCGCGCAGCGCATGGTGCAACCGAAGGTACATGGCATGCGACCACAGCAGGGGCGACGGAGGCTCGCCCCACCGGGCGACCCACGGCTCGTAGGCCTCCGGATGCAGCAGGTGATCCTGAGCCTGCTCGGGCAGATCGCCGTTCGGCGCGGCGTGTGCCTCGATCCACGCGAGGCATTCGGCAGCGCGCTCCGGCTTCGCCAGGCCGAGCATCGCCGTCAGCAGGAGCCACTGGCCGCCGCCGTAGTAGTCGTCGTCGAGGTGTCGATGGACGCCGCCGTCGAAGACGAGCGATTCCTCGACGCGCTCGACGAGCTCCGGCGTGCCGATGAAGAGCAGCGAGCCGTCGAGCCGGTCGCCTGCGCGCGCGAGCGCCTCGCGCTTGATCTCGTCGGAGGCGAGCCCGTTGCCGACGCACCAGAGCGTCACCGCGTGGATCCCCTCGCGCTCCTCCCACCAGTCGACGCACGGGTCGTGCCAGTGGTGGCCGAGCCAGCGTGACACGGTGTCGAACGCCTCCTGCCAGCGCGACCAGTCGCCGCGCCGGCGCAGTGCGCCGAGGAACAGGCCGAGCCCGTCGATCTGCAGCTTCGGCCACTCGGACGAGTCGGGCTCGCCGTCGAGCGTGTAGCGCGCGTCCCAGGGCCCCGTCGGCCGCGCGAGGATCACGCGTGCGCACCAGTCGAAGAAGCGGTCGGCGCTCTCGGTCTCGCCTGCCTCGCGCATCGCGTCGGCGATGAACGAGCCGTCGCGCAGCCACGAGTAGCGGTACTGCTCGAAGTTCGGGCTCGCGACGTAGCCGCCCGTGGGCGACTGCCCTGCGCGGATGACGTCGATCGAGCGCTGGACGAGATTCACTTCACAGAGCCGGCGAGCAGGCCCTGCACGAAGTAACGCTGGAAGGCGAAGAATACGCCGAGCGGGACGATCATCGACAGGAACGACGCCGGCGCGATGATGTCGATGTTCGAGCCGAACTGACGCAGCTGGCTGAAGATGTCGACCGTGATCGGCGTCGTGTTGCGCGCCATCACGAGCGCGACGAGCAGGTCGTTCCACGTCCAGAGAAACTGGAAGATCGCGAGCGACGCGATCGCCGGTAGGCCGAGCGGCAGGATCAGCTTCCAAAAGATGCGGAACTCCGACGCGCCGTCGATGCGCGCCGATTCGAGGATGTCCTTGGGGATCCCGATGAAGAAGTTGCGCAACAGGAAGATCGCGAACGGCAACCCGAACGCGGTGTGGAAGAGGACGAGGCCGAAGATCGTGTCGTAGAGGTGGAACGTGTTGTAGAGGTGGAACAGCGGGATCAGCGCCATCTGGAGCGGCACGACGAGCAGCGCGATCACCAGCACGAACAGCCAGTCGCGGCCGGGGAAGTCGATCCACGCGAACGCGTAGCCGGCGAGCGCGGCGATGATGATCGGGAGGATCGTCCCGCCGATCGCGATCTCCGCCGTGATGCGCAGCGCGGTCGGGATGTCGGTGTTGTGCCAGACGTTCGAGTAGTTCTCCCAGGTGATCAGGTGCGGGTGCGCGATCACCTTCCACCAGCCGTTCGAGACGTAGTCGGACGGTGAGAGCAGCGACGTGAAGAAGAGGCCGATCGTCGGCACGAGCCAGAGCACGCCGATCAACATCAAGAAGATGTGGACGGGCAGTCTCGTCACCACGCGCCCGATGCGCGCGGCCACGCGCTCGTTCGGATCGGCGACGACGACGGGCGCTTCTGCTTCGTACGTAGCCACTTTTAGACCTCTCTCCGGAAGCGCCGCACGTTCAGGAGCAGCACGGGGACGACCAGCACGAACAGGAACACGGCGATTGCGGAGCCGAGACCGAAGTCGTTGACGCCGCCGAAGCTCTGCCGCCACATCTGCACTGCGATCACTGCGGCGTCGGACTGTGTCGAGCCCGGCGCGATCGAGATCACGATGTCGAAGACCTTGAGGACGTTGATCAGCATCGTGATGAAGACGACCGAAAGCACGGGCGCGAGCATCGGGACGGTGATGCGGCGGAAGACCTGCCACTCCGATGCGCCGTCGGTGCGCGCCGCCTCGAGCACCTCGCGCGAGATCGCTGCGAGGCCTGCGCCGATCACGACCATCGCGAAGCCGGCCCACACCCAGATGTACGCGAGGATGATCGCGGGCGTGATCAGCTTCGGGCCGAGCCACGAGATGCCGCCGAACGGCGCGGCGAACGTCGACGCCGCGATGCCCGTGTTGTAACCCGAGCCCGACACGTTGTCGAAGGTGAACGACCCGTCGTCGCCGGTCGTCGCGCTCTGCACCGTCTTGCCGTTCTGGATCAGCTTGACGTGCACGCCGGGGATCCCGAGCTCGCCCTGCTCGACCTTCCCGGGCACGCCGCCGCCGGGCTTGAAGTCGCGCCAGACGACGCCGGTGATCGAGCCCGACTTCGCCTGCGGCACGACGGCCTGCTTCGCCGCCGAGGAGAGGTCCGTCGGCGGGATCGCGGTCAGCCCCATCAGCGCAGTGCTGCCGGCCGCGATCGGCTTGTGGAGCACGTAGCCGGTCTGAGGCGAACCGGTGAGCACCGCCGTCGAGGGCGCCGCGTTCGAGAGCGCGCCCGGCGAGGAGAACCACGCCTTCACCGCGCCGACGCCCGCGTTGACCGCGCCCTGGCCCGGGTCCTTGATGTACATCAGGTGCCAGATCACGCCCGTCGCGAAGAGCGAGATCGCCATCGGCATGAAGACGACCGTCTTGAACGCGACCGCCCAGCGGATGCGCTCGGTCAGCACCGCGAAGATGAGGCCGATCGCCGTGACGGCGGCCGGCGCGACGGCGATCCAGATCGCGCTGTTCTTGATCGCCGTCACGAGGATGTTCGTCGTGAACAGCGCCTTGTAGTTGTCGATCCCCACCCAGCTGCCGTGGGGCAGGAACCCTTCGTGTGCGTTCTTGCCGAAGAAGCTCCTGATGATCGTGTAGATCGTCGGGTAGACGATCATCACGAGCAGAAGAATCGCAGCGGGGGCGAGGAAGCCGAGCGCGACTGCGTTACGACGCAGTACGCCCGGCTCCCCTGACGGTGGAGCCGCCGCTACCGGCGGCTCCACCGCAACGCCTCCGCTGCTTCCGCTCACTTCCCTGCTTTGTACGCCTTCGCAGCTGCTGCTTCGAGCTGACCGGCGATCTTCTTCGAGTTGTTCGGGTTCTTCAGGAAGTCCTGGAAGATCTTGAACTCACCCTGGCCGACCGTGCCGCCGAACGAGGCCGGCTGGAGGTCGGACATGTCGAACTTGAAGACCTTCGCCCGGCCGACCGCGCCCGCGACAGTGCGGGTGATCGCGTCCGGATATGCGCTCGGGGGAACGGTCTTCGCCGGCGCGGTGTACCCACCGCGCTTGGCCCAGATCGTCTGAGCCTTGCCGGTTGCGAGGTACTTGACGAGTGCGCGGATGGCCGGCGTGTCCTTGAACGCCATCAGCTCGTCGCCGCCGCCCTCGACGTAGTTCGCCGTATTGCCGATCTGCGGGAACGGGAACACGTTGTATCCCGAGACCGCCTTGAGCGGGTTCTTCCCTGCAACGACGCCCGGCACGAAGTCGCCTTCGATGACCATCGCGGCCTTCGGGCTCTTCGAGAACACGTTCGACACCGACGTCGGGAAGTCGGTCTGCAGTGCGCCCGACGTGCCGCCGGCCATGTTCGCGCTCTTCAGGATGTCGCCCATCGTGTTCAGCGCCCGAATGACCGAGCCGTCCGTCCACTTCAGCTTGTGCTGCGAGAGGAGGTCGTACTTGGTCGGGCCGGCCTGCCGGAGATAGATGTTCTCGAACAGGTCGGTGAGCGTCCAACCATCCGCGCCTCCGATCGAGAGCGGGGTGGTGCCGGACGATTTGATCGTGCCGATCGCCTTCACGAACTCCGGCCACGTCGTGATCTTCCCGACGCCCGCGTTCTTGAATGCGGCGGCGTTGTACCAGACCGTCGACTTGTTGGCGCCCTTGATCAGGAGGCCGTAGATGTGACCGTTGATCTTGCCGATGTTCGCGATGTCAGTCGGGTACTGGCTGGAAAGCACGGCCTTTGCGTAGTCGAGGTTCTTGAGCGCGCCCTTCTTCTGGAAGTCGCTCACGAGCCCCGGCTGCGACACCGATGCCAGGTCCGGCGGATTGCCACCGGCGACCGCGGTTGCGAGCACCGTCGGCGTGTTGTCACCCGTCGACTTGTACGTCACCTTGACGCCCGGGTTCGCCTTGCGGAACCCGTCGAGCACCGCGTTGAACGCCGACTGCTCGGCACCGGTCCACACCCCGACGATCTGGATGCTGCCGGAGACTTTCGTCTTCTGAGCGCCGGCCACGCCACTGGCGGACGGCGACTTGCTCGCGCTCTTCGCGCCGCAGCCTGCCACCACCGCCACGAGCGCGACCAGTGCGAAGACCCCTACCCACGTTTTCCTCACGTTTGTGCTCCTTTCGGGGAGTCGTAGATCCCACTACCTGTTTCCGGATCGAAGAAATGCAACGCACGCGTGTCGACGACCGCGGACACGTTGTCGCCCTGCTTGACCTTCGAACGAGCGCCGAAGCGACCGACGACGATCGCTTCGCCCTCGCCAACACCGATCTGGGGCTCGGTTCCTTCCGCGCCTGAGTCCTTCGCAAGCTCGCGCGTCTCATCCGTCTCCGCCGTCGCACCCTTGATTGCAAAGTGCGCCATGATCTCGGAGCCGAGTGCTTCACGCAGCTCGAGCCTGCCGCTCAGGCGGCGATTCTCCGGTGCATCCGTTTCGAGGTTCGCGTCCTCGAGGTCCTCGGGCCGGATGCCGATGATCACCTTCCGGCCCTCGTAGCCGCGCAGCGCCGGCCGCTGCGACAGCGTCTCGGCGCCGAGCTCGAGGGTCTGTTCGCCGATCTTGGCGAGCAGGCTCCCGTTCGACGGCTCGATCGTCGCGTCGAGCATGTTCATCGACGGGCTGCCGATGAAGCCGCCGACGAACAGGTTCACGGGGCGGTCGTACAGCGTCTGCGGCTCGTCGACCTGCTGCAGCTCGCCCTTGCGCATGACCGCGACGCGATCGCCCATCGTCATCGCCTCGATCTGGTCGTGCGTGACGTAGATCGTCGTCACGCCGAGGTCGCTCTGCAGCTTCGCGATCTCGGCGCGGGTCTGGACGCGCAGCTTCGCGTCGAGGTTCGACAGCGGCTCGTCCATCAGGAACGCCGCCGGCTCGCGCACGATCGCGCGTCCCATCGCGACGCGCTGGCGCTGGCCGCCGGACAGCGCCCGCGGCTTGCGCTTCAGGTACTCGGCAAGGCCGAGCAGGGTCGCCGCGCGCTGCACGCGCTGGTCGATCTCGTCCTTCGACATCTTCCGCAACCGCAGGCCGAACGCGATGTTGTCGTACACGGAGAGGTGCGGGTAGAGCGCGTAGCTCTGGAAGACCATCGCGATGTCGCGGTCGCGCGAGGGCACGTGGTTCACGACGCGCTCGCCGATCCGGAGCACGCCCTCGGAGATCTCCTCCAGCCCGGCGACCATCCGGAGCGCCGTCGTCTTGCCGCAGCCCGACGGCCCCACGAGCACCATGAACTCCCCGTCGCGAATGTCGAGGTTGATGTCGTTCACGGCACGTGTGCCGTCCGGATAGATCTTGCTGACCCGCTCGAACGCGACCTGCGCCATCCCCAGCCCCCAGGTGTTCGTTAGGTGTACTCGAGAATCGGACTGCCGATCTTATTACTACGGCGTCAACTCACGCGGCAAGCTGCTCCGCCGGGGGCGCATCGACCCTGGGCCGGCGCGCCGGCGGGCGCTTCACCGCGACCGCTCCGAGCCCCGTCATGACGAGGGCGCAGGAGCCGCCCACGGCGAAGGCGAGCTCGGTGCCGCCCCGGTCGCACATCCAGCCGACGACGAGGGCGCCGAGCGGGGCGAGGCCGTTCCAGGCGTAGTAATAGAGCCCGAGCACCCGGCCGCGGATGTGGTCGGGGCTCGCGAGCTGGATCGCCGCGTTCGAGTTC
>Ga0066662_10000740_pt1 | contig 14532 bp, 13 predicted proteins | sample GraSoiAngelo_111_FD_133939 | JGI IMG/M metagenome (GOLD analysis project Ga0066662, IMG submission 133939) | Grasslands soil microbial communities from the Angelo Coastal Reserve, California, USA - 14_0903_12_40cm | ecosystem: Environmental > Terrestrial > Soil > Grasslands | place: USA... | reverse complement strand
GCGAAAATTCTTTTAAATTCATGCTCGAATGTGCAAAGTAAGTGACATTAGCCGAGGGCGGCTGTGCTACACGAGCTTCGTTATTTTTGGCGTTCGTGCGTAGGTGGCTCCGGTCTTGAGGCAGCGGGTGGCGCGGCTGCGGTCGGAGGTGCGGCCCGCATGGGCGCGGGTTCACTGCGAGGCGCCGGTGCCGGAGTTATAGGCATAGGCCTGGGTGCAGGAGATGGCGGTGGCGCTACGGTAGGCGCGGGGCCCGTTGATCTTGCGGGTGGCGCGTCGGCTCTGGGCTGCTGCATCGGCATCGGCGCTGGATGCACAGGGGGCATAGGACGGTCTGTCCTTGCGGGCGGTGCTCCCACAACTCCAGCACCGGGCTGAGTATCAGCAGGCGTCATTGGCTGGCGTTGCGGTTCTGGGCGCGGTGCGTCGTGAGCGTCTCTGTCATTGCTATTGCCGCCATGGTGTTCTCTATCCCCCGGACGGCCCACAGTACCAACAGTTCCGGTTGCCGGTGGCTGCACGTTTTCATCTCCGCTATTGCCGCCACGTCCGCCGATGTTGAAGGTACCCCGGCCCCGGCCTGCGCCAACTACTCCAGCGCCGGGAACGCTGGTTCCGGGTGCTGTACCTGCTCTAATTCCTGCGGGTGGAGAGGGTACGCGGAATCCTGCTGGAGGATTCACGATGCGCGGTACCCGTACCCAGTTAGCGAAATTTCCGGGCTGCCACACCCAGCCATAGCCGCTGACGAACACCCAATGCCCATATCTGTAGGGCATCCAGCCCCACGGATAGGCCGAAATCCAGGTGTATCCGAATGCGGGTGAATAGGTCCAATAACCGTTCATGAAGGGGTCCCAACCAAGATTTACGTTGTTGGGACGCCAGCAGTAGCCATAGCCGGGCACGTTGTAATACTGGCCATAGTAATTGAGGTCGCTTACGCCATACTGATACGGTGATCCGGTATAGCCGGCATTCGCGTACTTGCTGATATAGTCTTCGCGCTGGGCGCTCCAGTCATCCAACTCATCTTCCTGAGCGTCTTTTTGCAGATCATATCGACCGGCGTCGAGGACATCCTGCTGGAAAGTCTCATTCTTTTTGACTGCTATTTCTTGTCCGGTGTCCGGACTCTGAAGGGAAACTTCACCTTTCCAGACCACCACTTCCACAGGCTGGGAATTGCTGGAGGTCACGCGGAAACGCGACGTCCGCTTGACAGTAATAACCCGCTGGTGGGTCCGGACTGTAAACAGGCCATCGTCATTGTGGTGTGTGATGCGGAATTCAGCTTCGCCCTGATCGAGATCGGCAGCGGTTACGGTTGCGCCGGAAGAGATCCGCGCCAATTCAGAGAAGGTGATCTGGCTATACGGGGCCATACGAATGGTGCTGCCATCTTCAAACTGGATTTCAGCGTAGCCATCCTGCCCGGTGCGAATCTGATCGCGCTCGATTAAAGGTGTATTGAGAGTGGCGTTCTCGTAGCCAATGGAATCGGCACTCGCGCGCTGTACGTTACCTTCGATATAGCTGAGACGCACGATCCTGACATGGGATTCTTCCTGAGCGCGGCACAAAAGTGCAGGGCACAAGACCAGCAGTGCGAGCAAGCTGAACAGCCATCTCGAAGCGCGCATATTCACTCCTTGGGCTTACCTATATTAGATGACCTTAGATTGCATTAAGCCACTATTTTTCGGGCTTTACGATTATTAAGGCTCCTTTGCGCAGCCTTAATCTTTGCTGGGGCCAGCCTGCGCGAGAAGGCGCCTGGCGCGCTCGCGCGCAACGTGGAGAACCGAGGTGTCATCAGCAATATTCTGCAAAACCGGGGCAATGATCTGCAGCTCAGCAAGGTCTTGGTTCTGGGCGAGATCTTCCATACCTTTCAATTCTTTTTCCAGCCCCAGCTTGTCAAAGCGCTTTTTGAACTTGAGCTTTTCTCCGAACTGAAGCGTGTTGGAAATGCCCTGAAAGAGCCGGGTCAGCTCCTGGATGGATTTGTTTTCTGACCAGTTGTAGGTGGTGGAGTTATCCCGCGTTGCATCCTGGTAATGCAGTGTTTTGGCGCCGGTGTTCGCAATCCTGTGCTGCTTATAGTCGAACTGACCCTGAAAATAATTGAGCTCCTGCGCCAGGTTGAATATCCGGTCGCGGCTTGGCCCGGAGATAGTGAAATGCAGGTCGTACTCCGGATCGTCAGGCTCTGCTCCCGCCGCAGCCCGGGTCGGATTGCGGGAGACATAATGCGCAGCTCCCAATGCATCCACAGTGATGGTGTAGTTCTGGGGCGTAGCTGCTTCCCAGTAAAGATCAAAGGATAGAGTGGGTACGGGCGAGCTCTGCGACTGATTCTGGTACTGGGCCAGAAGCGCAGTCATGCCCAGCACGCAAAGAATGAAAACGCAGCGCCAGTATTTCATGAGGGTGCAGTTTGATATCTGCTCAAAGTTGTAGCTGTATGGATATGACAGATGGCGATGGCCAGGGCGTCGGCAGCGTCAGTAGGTTCCGGGACTACGGGCAATTTCAGCAGGCGCATGACCATCTGCTGCACCTGATGTTTTTCCGCCCTGCCGTAGCCTACCACGGATGATTTGATGGAAAGCGGCGAGTACTCCGCAACTTCCAGCCCGCAGGATGAAGCTGCCAGCATGGCTACACCGCGCACCTGCCCCAGCTTGAGCGCCGACTTCACGTTCACCGCATAAAACACATCTTCAATGGCCACCATCCGTGGCTGGTGTTCGGCGATAATTGCAGTAAGCGACGAAAAAATCTGCTGGAGCTTCAAGGCCATGGGATCGCGTGGCTTCAGCTTGATAGCTCCGGCAGTGCAGCAGACCAGTTCGCGATTGGCCAGTTGCTCTACCACGCCGTAACCGGTGTACACACTGCCGCAGTCGATACCCAGGACTCTCATTGGCAATCAGTTTAGCGCATTTCACCGCAAAGGACGCTAAGGACGCAAAGGTTCAGCAGCAGCGAGGCTTTGTCGCCATGCTTGTTTCCCGTTCACGCTGAAATTGACGGTAGCTTTCTACTGAAGCCACGCTGTTGGTGCGCAGCAGGAAACGCTGGTAGGCGTTCTCGTCGAAGATTTCGCGCAACACGGCTAACAGAGTCTTGAAGAATTCGCGAAGCGTTCTCATGCGGGCTCCTCCGTGGCATAGCGTGTGGAAACAAAGGGTGCTTCTTTGATCTCGGCCTGCTTGCGTCCGGAGATCACGCTGATCCACTGCAAGGCTGACTCCACTACTACCACCGCTACCAGCACCAGCAGGAATCCGGCGACTACGGCATCGAGCCGGTCATTGAAGATTCTGCGGGGCAGATCTTTCATCTGGCCTGCGATCTGGTCTGCGGCAAGCGGATGCGAGTTTGCCAACTGGTTGGCATGGGCGAGCAAGCCTATAAGGGGATTGGAATGAAAAATCTTTTGCCAGGACGCGGTGAAGGTTACGGCCACGAGCCAGCAGAGCGGCAGCAGCGTGACCCACATGTAGCGCGCGCGTCCCATCTTCACAATGATGGTTGTGGCCACGCACAGAGCCACGGCCGCCAGCAACTGGTTACAGATGCCAAAGAGCGGCCAGAGAGAATTGATACCGCCCAGAGGGTCCTGAAGTCCCTGCCAGAGGAAGTAGCCCCATGCGGCAACGACCAGCGCGCTGGTCACAAGAATGCTTGGATACCAACTGGTGCGGCCCATCGGTTCCCAGATATGGCCGAGCGCGTCCTGCACCATGAAGCGACCGACACGTGTGCCGGCGTCGAGCACGGTAAGAATGAAAAGCACTTCAAACATGATGGCGAAGTGGTACCAGAGGGCTGTCACGGCGGAGCCGCCCAGGCTGGCGGAAAAAATTTTGGCCATGCCCAGCGCAAATGCAGGAGCGCCGCCGGTGCGGAAGAAGAGTGTCTTTTCGCCCACGGAGCCGGCCAGGTGATCCATCTCGTCAGAAGTGACCGGGAAGCCCCAGTTGGTGATGGTGACTACCGCTGCCTGAGGCGTCTGGCCAACCATGCCGGCGCCGCTGTTCACGGCGAAGTAAGCGCCGGGTTGAAGAGTGCAGGCGGCGATTATGGCCATCACCCCGACGAGCGATTCGGCCATCATGGCCCCGTAGCCGACCATGCGGGTCTGTGGTTCGCGGGCAATCATCTTGGGCGTGGTGCCGCTGGAGATGAGCGAATGAAAGCCGCTGATGGCGCCACAGGCTACGGTGATAAAGGCAAATGGAAAGACGCTTCCGGCAAAGACCGGGCCGGTGCCATTGATGAAGCGGGTGAGGGCGGGCATCTGCAGGGTCGGACGGACCAGCACAATTCCCAAGGTCAGGATGACAATGGTGCCGAGTTTGACGAAGGTGCTCAGATAATCACGCGGGGCGAGAAGGAGCCAGACAGGCAATGCGGAAGCTGCAAACCCGTAAAGAATGATCAGTGCTGCCAGCGTGGCGCCGCTGAGCGTAAAGATGTTTGCCAGGCTGGGGGACTGCGAAACCCATTGTCCGCCGAGGATGGCGAGCAGCACCAGAATGAAGCCGAGGATGGATGCTTCCAGCACCTTGCCCGGACGGAGATAGCGCAGATAAATCCCCATCAGTATTGCGATGGGAATGGTCATGCCCACGGTGAAGGCACCCCAGGGACTGGAGCGCAGCGCGTTGACAATGATGAGCGAAACTACCGCCAGCAGGATAATCAGGATGCTGATGACGGCGATAAATGCGACGGTTCCGGCAACCTTGCTGACCTCGTCGCGGGCCATCTGTCCGAGTGATTTGCCATCGCGGCGGACGGAAAACGCCAGGATGATGAAGTCCTGAACGCAGCCACCGAAGACCGCTCCGGCGAGAATCCAGAGCGTTCCCGGCAGATAGCCGAATTGGGCGGCCAGCACCGGACCAACCAGCGGCCCGGGGCCGGCAATGGCGGCGAAGTGGTGGCCAAAGACATACCATTTGTTGGTGGGAATGAAATCGCGTCCGTTCTCAAGACGCTCGGCAGGAGTGGCGCGCAGGGAATCGAGGGTGAGCACTTTGGCCGCCAGAAACTTGCTGTAAAACCTGTAGCCCAGCGCATAGCTGCACAGGGCGGCAGCCACCAGCCACATGGCATTGATTGCCTCTCCGCGATGCCAGGCAATGGTGGCCAGCGAAAGCGCTCCTAAAGCCGCAACGGCCATCCAGAGAAAGACTTTAGCCACACGTTTCATGATTAGCACCTAGCCGTCAGCAACTAGCAATTAATTGTTTGCTGTAAGAGTCTACGAATTGCCATCACAGGTTTCAACCGGAGAAAGATATTTGCCGCTGATGAACGCCGCGCAGCCGAGCCACAACTAAAACCTTTAACCACAGCGCGGCAGGCCGCAACCAAACGGCAAAACCTTGGCAACACAGAGGAACAGAGTAAGCAGAGGCAATAAGAATTAAAACCTTAACCACGGAGACACGGAGAACACTGAGACACAGAGAAAAACTAAGAATCCGGCACGGTTGCGGCTAATCCTGGTTTGACTCCTGAGTTTCTGAATGCATCTAACCATTGAGAGGATCAATCATGAAGAAGACCCTGGCCACAGGTTTGCTGATTGTTGTGATGGGCCTGTGGTGTGTCGCGCAGACCAGCACAAACGGGCAGGGAGATGGCTTGCAGATCACTCATGGTCCAGTTGTGGAAACCGTCTCCGATACAACGGCACAGATCGCATGGTCTACCAACGCAAGCTCAGGAACACTGCTGCGCTACGGCACCGATCCTAACCATCTTGACCAGAAGGCCGGCATGCCCTGGGGTGCGATTACTCATCGGGTAGAGTTGAAGAACCTGAAGCCGGGTGTCACTTATTATGCGCAAGCTGTCTCGGACCAGGGAAAGGGAAGCGGCGCAACCATCGAGTCGCAACAAATCTCGTTTCAAACCAAGGAGGCGAGAATGTCCACGGCCAGCGTTGCGGCCCCAAGCACTCCGCCGGTTACGCTGATGGCCGGGCCTATACCGCAACTGGTGAAAGATACTTCAGCGCAAATCTGGTGGCTGCCGAGTTCGATTGATCCTGCGGCCAAACTTATCTATGGAAGCAATCCGGCGAATATGAATGTGCGTGTCCCGGCAACTCCTGAGAGCAACGGGAGCGGCAGCGAGGTGGCCCAACTGAGCAATTTGCAGCCGGACACGACCTATTCGTATCAGATTCTAGGACAGAACGGCGCTGTGATTGCCAGTGGACAATTCAAGACCGAAGCTGCGAACTACGCAGCCAATAAGAACCTGTGGATCACCAAAGGCCCGGTGCTGGAGATGATTGGCAGCAACAGCGTGGTAGTGGCCTGGTCTACAAATATGCGCTCCGGCAGCGCCGTGCATTATGGGACTGATCCGAATGTTCTGAACCAAACGGCTAGCGCCTCGTGGGGACAAGAGACGCACAGGGTGACCATCAACAACCTGAAAGCCAACACCAAATATTATTTTCAGGTGGAGTCCACACCGGCACAGGGCACGAATACTCAGGCGCAAAGCCAGCCTGCACCGTTCCAGACGGTACCGGAGGGGCATGCGGCGATCAGGAACATTCAGCCCAAGTAGCGCGCAGCCGGACACATTCTCGTCAACCCTGAGACTCAGGCCAGCTTAAACAGTTTATGATTACCGCTATGGGCGCACAGGACGCCAAGGAATCTACGCGAATCATTTGTGATTCGTAGATCCAGTCATTGGATGAGCTGAACTGTCCCAATCCGATCAGCGTTCATCAGCGCTATCAGCGGCACGAACGTCTCAGCCAGATAGCATTCAAGGTTCACACGAATGATTACGGGCTGAGTGCTGAATCAGGCCGAGCGTCTCTCCATGCGGCGGAGGGACATTTGCAGTTCGCGTTCGAGCTGTAGCCGGTCTTGCTGATCGAATTCATTTACATCCCGCCAGCGCTGGATGATTGTTCCGAAGATGTAACCTACGGGCAGGCAGACAATCGCGGTAATTCCCATCATGAGCAATTCGTGTGAATCTGAGCTCACCGATTCCTCCTGGAACTCCTAAATTTACGGGAACGACGTGGCGCGCATCTGAAAAAGATTCAAGCAGTGTACCTGCGGGTTGCTTGTCACGAACAAAAACACAATTTGGGAGCAGTAACTATAGTGGTTCCCCGGTTTGAGCGGGAAGTTGTGCCAGACGGTCCTCCAGCCGTCCCGTCAGCATGAGCCATACCATGCGGAAGTCACTGATGAAAGACCAGAATGGATGGCCGAAAGAGGCGGGCTTATTGCCTTCGATGAGGAAGTGTCCAGTCCAGGCGAAACCGTAGGCAACCACCGGCCAAGCCAGCGCATAGAGAGGATGGCCGATGACGAGGGGAACGATGACGGTCAGCAAGCCGAGGCTGGTGCCAATGGCATGCAGCCGGCGGTTGGCCGGTTGGCTGTGTTCCTGAAGGTAAAAGTTGAAGAACTCTTCGTAGCTGACGAAGTTTTTAGCCGGCAAGGTCTCCCCCGAGAATGCAACAGCTTACTTAGTGTCTCATACCTATATCCGCCGGGTACAACCCACCCGGGTTCCTTGATAACCAAGTGAGTTGTGGGGGAAGATAGAAGTGCGAAGAGATTGCATTCATTCAAATGAACCAAATGCACAGGTCCTTCCGCTTCGCTACGCCCAGCATTCAGGATAACGAGAATTCAGGAGCGTTGGGCAGCAAAAGACCAGGAACGGGGAAAGCGCGAGATGAAAATTGGAATCCTTACCGGCGGGGGCGATTGCCCCGGATTGAACGCAGTGATTCGGGCGGTTGTTCGCAAAGGCATTTTTCATTACAACGACCAGTTTGTCGGGTTTCTGGAGGGCTGGCGCGGCGTGCAGGAAAACATGATGCGTCCGCTCGACATGGAAGCAGTGGCCGGGATTCTGCCCCGTGGCGGAACGATTCTGCGTTCGTCACGCACTAACCCGGCCAAGAAAGAGCGCGGCCTGGAGCAATGCATCGAGAACCTGAACAACAATGGTATAGAGGCGCTGGTGGTGCTGGGCGGCGATGACACGCAGTCGGTTTCGCAAAAACTGTTTGAAGGCGGCGTGAAGGTGGTCGCCGTGCCCAAGACCATCGATAACGATCTGAGCGGAACGGACTTCTGCTTCGGCTTCGATACGGCGGTAATGATCGCTACTGAAGCCATTGACCGCGTGCACACCACGGCTGAAGCGCATAACCGCGTGATCGTGGTGGAGGTCATGGGCCGTGATTCGGGCTGGATCGCCATTTACAGCGGCATTGCCGGGGGTGCGGACGTGATTCTGATTCCGGAGCGCCCGTTTGATATCGATGACGTGGCCGACGTGCTCAAGCATCGCCACGACCGTGGACGATTCTTCAGCGTGGTGGTTGTTGCCGAGGGAGCGAAGATGGCGCGCGGCACAGGCTCGGGATCTCTGGTCACGGAGACTGACCAGGTGGACGATTTCGGCCACGTTCGCCTGGGCGGTATCGGCAACATGCTGGCCCGCGAGATTGAGCAGCGCACCGGCTTTGAGACCCGGGCCGTGGTGCTGGGACACATCCAGCGCGGCGGTTCGCCCACCGCCTTTGACCGCATGCTGGCTACGCGCTACGGAGTGGGCGCCATCGACCTGGTCCACGAAGGCAAGTTCGGAAATATGGTGGTACTACGGGGCAATGCAATTCAGTCCATTCCTATTATCGAAGCCATCTCGAAAACCAGCTATGTGAGCCAGGAACTGATTGACGTGGCTCTCAGCCTGCAGGATCGCCGGGGGGAAGAAAGAGGCGGCTTGAAAGCAGCGCCACATCAGCGTTAAAGGGCTTTCGTGGGCACTCATTTCCGAGGACTGAAGTCCACGGCTCCAACACATCAGGGAAAGTAGCAGGGCTTCAGCGATCTGCCACAATGCGTGCGCTGGAAGGCCGAAAATTTGGGATTCCTGCTACTCTCCTCGCCTGTTGAACGAATCGTCTTCATTGATCTTGCAATGAATATTTTTTCCGCAGATCGAAACTCACTTGCCGGCTACTTTGGCCGCGGTTTTTACGCCACCCCCGGCGGGAGCTGGTAACGCCTTAAAGATAAGCCATGTTTTACTTTAGTAACTTAGACAGACTGCTGTCGATAGGACCGGGGAGCACCTGCTCCATGGTGCACTGTTCCGGCGTTTTTTCCGGACGCCAGCGGAGGAACTTGGTGCCGTGGCGGAAGCGTCCGCCGGAAAAGTGGTCGTACTGCACCTCGCAAACCAGTTTGGGCTGGAGCGGAATCCATTCGGTATTGCGGTCTTCGCGCGCCCAGCGACTGGGGCCTCCGGGAGCTTTGCCGGTAAAGCCTTCGCCACCCATGAGTGGCTTCAGGACTGATTTGAGTTTCTTGCGCGCCTCTCTGGTGAAGCTGGAACTGAAGCCGATGTGATCGAGTTGGCCTTCATGGTTGTACAAACCCAGCAGAAGCGAGCCGACCTCGCCACCTTTTTGAGCCCAGCGGAAGCCGCCCACCACACAATCGGACGTGCGGATGCGCTTGATCTTCACCATGCCGGTGCGCTCGCCGGAGGTGTATTCGCAATCGAGCCGTTTGGCCACTACGCCGTCGAGACCGCTGGCGGCGCCCTGTTGAATCCAGCGCCGGGCGATGGAATAATCGGTGGTGGCCGGGGAGAATTTTACGCGCTCCGAGCCATCGAAAATTTTTGCAAACTCACGCAGAGCCATGCGGCGGCTGGAAAGCAGCTCGGAAACCAGAGATTTCGCTTTTTCATTGACCAGCATGTCGAAGACCAGATAAGTGGCGGGAGTTTCCAGCGAAAGCTTTTTGATGCGACTGGCGGCAGGGTGAATGCGCTGCAGCAGGGCATTGAAATCCAGGTGGCTGTGGCTGGTGATGATGATTTCTCCATCGAGGACGAAGTTTCTTGCGGGCAGCGACCGAAGCGCGGCCACCAATTCAGGGAAGTAGCGGCCCAGCGGCTGCCCGGCTTTCGATTGCAGGACGATTTCCTTTGCATCCCGAAAGGCGAGACAGCGGAAGCCATCCCACTTGGGTTCGTAGAGCCATCCCGGCTCGTTGGGAATTTCGTTCACAGACCTGGCCTCCGCAGGGGGATAGGGCGGCTGAACAGGCAGCGTCAGCCTGGGAAATGATTGTTGAAGTTCTTCGGCGGGAACCGCTCCGGAGGTTACATCAGCTTTGGATTTACGCACAGAGGAAGGCATAGCGGACGGCGGCTCAGAATAGTACGACGCGAATGCGAACAAATACTTTGCCTGCCCTCGCAACTAAATGTGTTCGTAGATGAAACGTTTCTTATGGCCAGATCACTAACTAATAAATTATCAGGCAAATAGCAGGTCAGGACCTGGGATTCTTACCCGAATTCGGTTAGAGAAGTGTATCGGGAACTTAACCGGTATCTGCCGAAATCAGAAATCTAAATTCTGTTTTATTCATTTTTTACTTTCCTGGATATCAGGAGTTGGGTAATATCTTAGTCCACTTTCCTGCCACATCTTCATAAGTACGGAGTCGCCATGTATCGCCTACTTCACTCCGCCACGGGCCGGGTTGCGCTGGTAAAAGAACTTCCAGCCTTCCTGTGCGGATTAGCTATCGCAGAAATATTTTTCAAGTTCCACTCGTTTGGACTTGAAGCAGCTTCATTCCTGGTCGTGTGGTACGCGCTGGGGTTCCTTCGAGAGCTGCTATCACTAAAAGCGAAATCTCGTGTCGAAGGAGAAGTCCATGCGGGCTGATGACGAAAAAGACCACTCACCTCCCATAGAAAAACGCAGTGTACCCGCCGGGGGTGGCGCGGGCGCTGCCGCAGCTCCGGCCCTTGAGCATAGGGAAGCGGAACAACGACTGGCTATAGCCAGAGGGCCGCGCAAGAAAGTTGATGAAGGACCTCCCAAGCCAAGGCTTACAAGCCATAAGGTGCGCAGCCAGTGGTTTCAGGCGAGGGCTGCCTGGCCATACCGAGAGGCTTCTCCGTATGTCGTGGTCGAAGCACGGCAGCAGCTCCAAAAGCGTGCTGCTGCGGCAGCGGGAGTTGCAACACAACCCCCACCAGCTCCGGCGAGGGAAGGTGCCGCAACTGTGGCCTCTGGAACGCAAGCACATTCCCAGCCAGGGGCAAAGCTTGCTCCGCAGCAACAATGGCACTGCATTGGCCCGACAAATATTGGGGGACGCATGACCAGCATTATTGCCCACCCGCAACATCCCGACCGCATTTGGGCTGGGGCTGCCGGAGGAGGCGTTTGGGAGAGCTCTGACGCTGGCCATACCTGGAGTAGTACCTGGGACACGCAGACGCTTCTGAACATAGGTTCTCTGGCGATGGACCCGAAGAATCCAGAAGTCTTGTACTGTGGGACCGGTGAAGCCAACCTTTCCGCAGATTCGTATCCAGGTATCGGAGTCTATTGGTCCAGGAATGCGGGAAAGAAATGGGAACTGCTGGCCGATGCAAGGCAGGCGAGGTTGCCCAAACGTATCGGAGCGCTGGCTGTTGATCCATTCAATTCCAGGCGAATCTTTCTGGGAGGGGTGAATTCGGGAATTTTTGAAAATCAAGATGACTTGGGCGGCCTCTATATATCTGAGGACCAGGGAAAAACCTGGCAGCGATTCAACTTCATTTCAGACAACAACTATCGCTGTCACTCCATTGCTTTTCATCCAACCTGGGAAGGCTGGATGTACGCGACCTTCACCGAACAGGGAAATAAGAATGGCATCTGGAGAAGCACGGATGGCGGTCGTACCTGGGTGCAATTAACGAACGGTCTGCCTGAAAGCCCGCGCATCGGAAGAACCAGTCTGGCGTTGTGTGATTCAAAGCCGAATATGATTTATGCATTTGGCGCAGATGAAGCCAGTGAATCACGCGATTTGGTTTTAGGAGTGTTCCGTTCGGATGACGGAGGGGACAATTGGCGCGAGATAAGCGGCAATTACTTCCTCTCTGAGAGACAAATGTCATATGGTAATGCTATCGCAGTCAGCCCAGACGACCCTGATTTCGTGGTTTGCGGTGGGGTGGATCTGCACCGGAGCCGGGATGGCGGACGTACTTGGAGAAAGATCACATTCTGGAACAAAGAACGCGGTGATACGACGGGCAGAAATCCGGCACTGAAGCAAGATCCGCAATATGCGCATGCGGACCATCATGCTTTGCTGATTCCGTCGCAGACACCTCACCGCATTTATTCCGCAAACGATGGAGGTGTCGATGTGAGCGATGACGGTGGAGATACATGGTCCAATCGAAGCAACGGCTTGGCCGTCACAATGTACTACGACATTGATGTTTGCCAGAGCGATGAGCAGATATTCGGCGGCGGAGCGCAAGACAATGGGACCCTGATCACGGATGATGGCAAAGCGGATGATCATCGGGAGATATTGGGAGGAGACGGAGGATGGATGGTGATCGATCCCGCGGAGCCTTCCCACCTACTTTGCTCCCATCAATTTATGGGAATTTACCGGTATAGACATGGCCAGGTCCAGGACATCTCCCCGCCCGCGGCCGAGAAGGACCTCATCTGGATGTGCAGAATCACCATGGATCCATCTGATCCTGATCGCATTTACGTCGGTTCCAACCGCGTCTGGTTCACAGATGACGATGGCGATACATGGAAAGTGATCTCGCCGGACCTGGATGGCAGCCCAATTACGGCCCTCGAAGTTGCTCCGGCAGATTCCCAGCGGATTTATGTGGGAACAGAGAATGGTGGCATCTTTCGTTCCGTTAACGGAGGAGCGAACTGGAGTGCGAACATTGCAGGATCAACCTTACCTGCGAGAATCATCACTCAGATAGCTACAGATGCAATGGCAGCGGACACCCTCATCGTTACAGTTGGACTGACTGATCATTCGCATGTGTTCCGTTCCGATAATGGCGGATTGATCTGGCGGGACATCGACCAAGGAAATCTGCCCAATGTTCCCCATCAAGTGGTTGTTGTTCGCCCCGACGATCCGAAGACTATCTTTGTAGGGAATGATCTGGGGGTGTTCGTAAGTGAGGATGACGGAACTTCATGGAATGATCTTTCACGGAATCTGCCACATGTGATGGTGATTGATCTGGTCTATCACCCACATGACCGGTCGCTTACAGCAGCAACTTATGGACGCAGCTTGTGGCGATTGAAAATTGAATAGAAGCCGCCTCTACAGGGTCTATCTGCCAGTCCGGCTACGGAACCAGCGGGTGCGCCCTGCTAGGTTGTCGGCTCCTTCTCCAATCTTCACGTCCATGGAGACAATCTTTGCGCTTTCCGGCTTGCGGCTTACTTCAAACAATTTGAAGATTGTGCCGGCAATACGTATCACTCCGGCTTCAGCGAAAGAACGGCCGGTTTTCAAGGTCCATGAAATGAGCACACCTGCTTTGTCTTCAGGGAGGGCAAAGAATGCAGGCCATGGCAACCCCATGCTGCCGCCGGCGACCTTAGTGAAGAGTGTCAATAGCTCAGGTTCATCAGCTATCGCGATCAACACTGCGCCTTCAACAGAGGGAATTGAGCAATCCACCTGAACTGTTGGTCCAAGCAGGCTCAAATCCCGCAACAGCGTAAACGGGACAAGAAAAGCCTCTGCCCTGCCGGCTTGAAGTCCCACTATATTTTCCCGGTCGGAGACGTCTTTCAGTCTATTCACCAGAACAGACAAAGGCGAGACCGTGAAACGTTCACCCACTTCAGGATTCGTGTTGATTCGACTCCAACTCACTGCACTTCCCATACACTAGACCTTCTGTCCAACTGCGGCGCTATCCCTAGGATACCACCTGAACTAGCACGAGAATAGTCTTTGCTTGTCAGGTTTGATGGCTGCACAGATGACTCTTGGTCATTACGAAAGTCCAGCAGCTCACAATCGTTAGAGATGGCAGGACAGAACCGGGTTGCTACGGGAATTCCTCTGAGCAAGGCCCCCGGGATCAGGAGCAATCAAACAACTTCGCCAAGCGGTTGGGACCAGTATGGAGTGCAATTCATTCCAACGGCTACTCTGCACTTCGTCAATTTGCCCTTGTGTCCTTCTGGATGGGAGAATACCTTTATGCGAAAAACCACCACAATATTGGGATGTATCCTGGCCTTGAGCATGACGTTTGCCGTGGCCCAGGACACCACAAAGACTACGGCGCCGAAGACTTCTGCTACTAAAGGTCAGACTTCCACAAAGAAATCTCAGACTGGCTCCAGCACCAAGTCAGGCGACACCAAGAAGACCGGCCCATCTGCCAGTCAGCCGGCGGCGCTTACCAATCCGAAATCGAAACTGAGCTATGCCCTGGGCATGAACCTGGGATCCAACCTGCGGCTCCAGCAGATCGATGTTGACGCCAACATTTTGACGCAGGGGATCAAAGACGGGCTTTCCGGTGCCAAGACCCAGATGACCGATGAAGAAGCGCGCACTACGCTTGAGCAGTGGCAGACCGATATGCGCCAGCAGCGCCAGCAGAAGACGCAGCAGGAATCCGACG
>Ga0066662_10000738_pt1 | contig 14547 bp, 6 predicted proteins | sample GraSoiAngelo_111_FD_133939 | JGI IMG/M metagenome (GOLD analysis project Ga0066662, IMG submission 133939) | Grasslands soil microbial communities from the Angelo Coastal Reserve, California, USA - 14_0903_12_40cm | ecosystem: Environmental > Terrestrial > Soil > Grasslands | place: USA... | reverse complement strand
CTCTTCCTCAAAGAAGATGTAGACAGCCGCCGCTGGATCTCCGCTCTGCTGGTGTGTGTGGGTGTGGTGTTGTTGACGCAATAACAGCAGCTTTTGGCTTTTGGCTCTTAGCTCTCGGCTGCCATTCCACTTTTAGGTCATCCGGGGCAGAATGTCGAGGAGATAAGCTCTCAAAAACCAAGATTCCAAATTTCTTGCTTGGCTACCTTTGCGTCCTTCACGCCCTTTGCGGTTAATCCGGATTGTTTGTGCTCTCGTTACGCTGGTCTCTTTGACAAGGCCAATAGCCCGGTTGCTTCTTTTCCACCACATCTGGTCCAAATCCACCAATCCGGCTGCTGGCTGTCCGCCTGCAACTTTCATAAAACAAAGTACTTTGACATTGGAACAGCGTGTGCTTAAAGATAGCCGGATTGTCTCCAGGAGCTACTTCATGCACAATGTCGCCAAAGCGCTTTTCGTCTCATTGCTCGCAGTTTCTACCAGCTTCGCCCTCCCGCAAAATCCACCGGCACAGCAGAAACCCGAATCACCCGAAGCAACAACGGTCATCAGAACCACAACACGCCTGGTGGTGGTCAATGTGGTAGCAAAGAACTCCAAAGGCCAGCCGGTAGCCGATCTCAAGAGCGAAGATTTCACGGTACTGGAAAATGGAAGGCCGCAGCAGGTGAAGGTGTTCAATTTCCAGAGCCGCACCAATGCTGCAATCAAAGCCGCGCAGCCTGTTGAGGCGCCTGTTTCGGATGTCGTAACCAATATCCCCAAGTACCACACCAATGGCGCTCTCAACATCATTTTGCTCGATGGCCTGAACACCGCCTCACCCAGACAGACTTTCATGCGTGAACGCATGATTGCCCTCCTGGAAAAGCTTCCGGATGATGTGCCTATAGCCATCTATACACTGGGCCAGAACCTGCGCCTGATACAGGACTTTACCGATAATCATGAAACTTTGAAAAAAGTTGTCAATAATCTGCACAACAATCTATCCAATACCATGCAAAGCCCTTCCGGCGGCCCCGCATTGACTCTGCCGGGCGTCTTCGCCGCTCAATTACCTGCTGCCATAAAAGCAAACATAGATGAATTCGAGCAGGAATCAACGGTGGCAACAACCGAGAACCGTGTGGAAACCACCTTGAGCGCTTTGAATTCCATTGCCCGGTACGTAGCCGGATTTCCGGGGAGAAAGAACCTCATCTGGGTCTCAGATACATTTCCTCTCTATATCGATACACAACTCACGCTGAGAGATGGAGCGTACCGTGATCCCCGCAATTTCGAATATGCTGCCTCCCAGTCTACCAACGCGTTAATGGAGTCACAGGTGCACGTCTACCCCGTAGATGCTCACGGACTCGCCGCTTCTCCGTTTCAGGATATCGGCACCGGCGATCCCCGCGATGCGGTTGGTGGCCGGCCGCTGGAAGCAAACTATGGCCCGGCCAGCACCGCTCTCATGGCCCGTGATTTCGGAGACAATCTCTCCAACCACACAATCATGAACCAATTGGCGGAGAGCACCGGCGGCAAGGCTTTTTACTACAAGAATGATCTTGATGAACTGGTGCGCGAGGGCATTGATGATGGCGCTACCTACTACACGATCGGCTACTATCCTGCGGACAAAAACTGGGACGGCAAGTTTCGCAAAATTCAGGTAAAGACCAACCGGCCTGGGTTGAATCTGCATTATCGCCAAGGTTATTACGCCATGAATCCTGCACCCTACACGAAAGACAGCGCCCTGCAGCATGAAACCGCTCTGAACCAGGCGCTCAGCCTGAACTCTCCCGTCTCAACCGGGCTGCCGTTCAAGGCAAAGGTACTTACTCCTGCCGATACGCCGCACAAGATTACAGTGAACTTCGCGATTGATCCGCACATGCTCAGCTTTGAGAAAAATGATTCGGGCATGCAGTCCGCGTCAGTAGACTGCGTAGTGCAGGTCTATAAAGATGAAAATACCTCGCTGAAGAGGGAGTCCACCATCGTCCATGCCGAGTTGACGTCGGAAAATTTTGAGAAGATCAACAATTCATTTTTCCCGTGCCGGCAATCTGTCGATTTGCCTGCGGGAAATTACATCCTGCGCCTGGGAGTAATCGACAACCGCACCGGCCTGATCGGCACGGCAACGACAACAACTAAAGTTCAATAAACCACAGCGTTGGCGAGCCACAACCAAAACCTTTTACCGCAGAGGACGCAGAGGACGCAAAGGTAACAAAAGTAGTTGATGTGTATTGAATTTGGCGGTGTGTTGCTCCCTATGGACCGCACCCATCCTTCGCCGCGCGGGAGAATCCGTCGCAAGCAGAGAAGAACACAAAGGATACAGCCCGGCAGATCCGCAACCAAAACGCTGCTGATGTGGTTACTTAGAACTTGGCTAACTGTTCCATCGCCTTATATACATCCTCGGATTGCGGCAGGATCACGTCTTCCAAAACCGGCTGGTAGGCCACAAATGTGTCTTTAGCCGCAATGCGTTTTACTGGAGCATCGAGGTCTTCGAACAGTTCGTCGGCAATCCGCGCAGCGATCTCCGCTCCGTAGCCCCAACTCAGCGTATCCTCGTGGGCAACGATCACCCTGCTGGTCTTGCGCACCGAGGTGGCGATTGCCTCCCAGTCATACGGATTCAGGGTGCGCAGGTCAATGATCTCCGCGCTGATTCCCTGCTCCCGCTCAATTTTCTGCGCGGCCTGCAAAGCGCGTGGGACAACCGCACCGTAAGTAACTACCGTGAGGTCCTTCCCTTCCTTCACTGTCTTTGCCTTGCCGAAGGGGACCATGTAGTCCGGCCCCGGATAGGGTGCGCGCCCAAAGGTTTCGCGATAGAGCCGCTTGTGCTCCAGGAACATCACTGGATCATCGCAGCGTATCGCCGTGCGCAGAAGTCCATTGGCATCCAGCGCATTGGAGGGGAAGCATACCACCATGCCCGGTGTATGCGTGAAGAGGACCTCGCCGCACTGGGAATGGTAGATGGCGCCCCCGGTGAGGTATCCGCCGATGGCCACGCGCACTACCGCAGGGCAGGAGAAATTTCCGTCCGAGCGCCAGCGGACCGTCGTGATCTCATTGCGAAGCTGCTGCATGGCAGGCCAGATGTAATCAAAGAACTGAATCTCAACCACCGGCTTCAGCCCGCGTTCGGCCATGCCCACAGCGCGTCCCACAATATTGGCTTCCGCCAGGGGAGAGTTGAAGACCCGGTCACTGCCAAACTCCATCTGTAACCCGGCAGTGAGTTTGAATACTCCGCCTTTGCCCTTGATCTGCTTCTGCTTCAGATACTCTTCGCGGCTGCAGTCAGCCACGTCTTCACCAAACACCACGATGCGCTCATCGCGCCGCATTTCATCTTTCAGGCAGGCATTGATGAGATCGGCCATGGTCTTGTCTGTGCCTTGCCGCTGCGGCTCAGAGGACATCTGCCGGGAATCAAGATGGGGTGAATACAGATTAGTGTAGATGGAATCGGTTGAGGGAATCGCTGCCTTGGTGGCACGTTCGGCGGCATCGGCAACTTCATCATCGACCAATTTTTCCAGCTTGTTGATCTGTTCTTCATTCAGGATGTTCTCGCGGATGAGAAACATCTGCATGCGAGTGATCGGGTCACGCTTGGCATCCTGATCCCGCTCGGTATCGGGACGGTACAGCTTCTCGTCATCAGAAAGAGAATGGGAATACGGACGAATCACATGCGCATGAACCAGCGCGGGGCCCTTGCCGGAGCGGCAATACTCTACTGCCTTCTTCATGGTGGCATAGCTTTCCACCGGATTCGTGCCATCGCATTCTTCAATCAGCAGATTCGGGAAACCGCTGAGCAGCTTAGAAACACTTCCACCCGCAGTCTGCACCTCCACCGGTACAGAGATTGCATATTGGTTGTCCTCCACCATAAAGATGACGGGCAGCTTCAGATTGCAGGCGCTATTCATGGCCTCCCAGAACTCGCCTTCACTGGTGGTTCCGTCACCGGCCGAGCAGTAGACGACTTCATCGCCGTGGAAAATCACATCTTTGAACTGGCGATAGTCGCCTTCGTGCTTTTCTGCTGCCTCAGGATGCCGGCTGAAATAACGTCCGGCCTCGGCACAACCCACAGCCTGGAGGAACTGCGTTCCGGTGGGAGAAGATTTGGTCACAATGTTGAGCTTCTTATGTCCCCAGTGTGAAGGCATCTGCCGTCCGCCGGAACTGGGGCCATCGATTGCTCCCACTGCTTCCAGCAACTGCTCGTAAGGAGTCATGCCCAGCGCCAGGCAAAGCGCCCGATCGCGATAGTAGCCGTAGAACCAGTCATATCCGGGCTTCATTGCCAATGCGGCAACCGTCGTGATCGCCTCATGCCCAGCGCTCGATATCTGGAAAAAGATCTTCTGCTGGCGCTTCATGAGGATTTCACGGTCATCGATCCGGCGCGAGAGATACATCAGCCGGTAAATCTCGATTAGCTGCTGGCGGGTAAGGCCCTCGTATGTTTTCTCTGGCTTGGCAGGAGGTTCTGCTACCGCGGTGGCGTTCTTCTTCGAATCAGCCTTGCTGACAGCCATGGGTCTCCTTTGTAAATCCTGTTGGTTTCGAAAGGTCGGGCATAGTGCGGTGTACTCTCTATTTTAACTCTAAGGTCTTTGCCGGGATATACTGAAAAAGAATGATCCGCACCAACCGCCCTATCCCTAAAGACCAGATTAAACTCCTTATTTTCGATCTTGATGGCACACTGGTGGATTCGCGCCTGGACCTGGCAAATTCCGTCAACGCCATGTTGCGCCACTTTGGCAAGCCGCTTCTGCCTAATGAAGTGATCGCCAGCTATATCGGCGACGGCGCACCTATGCTGGTGCGTCGCTCCCTGGGCGATCCTGACGACGAAAGCTACGTTCAACAGGCGCTGGAATTCTTCCTTCTCTATTACCGCGAACACAAGCTCGACAACACTTATGTGTATGCCGGAATCAAGGAAGCACTCGATGCTATTCGCGCCAGCCGCAACGGCGACCCGGTAAAGATGGCTGTGCTGAGCAATAAGCCGGTTGTTCCCTCGCGCGCCATTGTCCAGGCGCTGGATCTTGGGGATTATTTCTTTCAGGTCTATGGCGGTAACAGCTTCCATACCAAGAAACCCGATCCCGCCGGAGTGCAGGTCCTGCTGGCTGAAGCCGGCGCACAACCGGAGCAAACCGCAATCATCGGCGATTCTTATATCGATGTGGTTACCGCGTCGAATGCCGGCGCCTACAGCGTCGGCGTAAATTACGGTTTCGCCCCTCATACATTCGTCGAGGCCCAGCCAGACATCTTGATCGACGAATCGCACGAACTGGCAAAGGTGTTCGGGGCTTAGTTACCTTTGCGTCCTTAGTTCCCCAAGAACCTTGAAATCGTGCTTTTTCGCGGAAATTTCTAAGCTCATTTTGACGCTGGCAGGGTTTTTCAATTCTGGGCGATTACAATTTATGGCAATTTTGGCAATTCTGCGAGGCTTGCTCTGGTTGCGGCCCTGCTGCGTTGTGCCCTTTGCGGTTAATCTTGAAATCCGTCACAATGTCAGCACCTCATGCACATCCTCAAACTTATCCTATTCGTATGCATGGCTGTGCCAATTCTCATGGCTCAATCGAAGATTACCGACCCCATGAGCCAGCGGCTTTGTGCTGAGGCTAAAAACACTGCATTGCCTGCGGAGGATCGTCCTACTCCCGATGAAAGCAAGGCCCTTGCCAACTGTGTATCCGAAGACTTGTATTTTGGATTCGGACGTCCCGCCGATCCCGTCACCGCCCGCAAATGCGCTTATGCCGAGATGGACAGAGGCGAAACCCGGACGTTCAGCGGCAAGACCATATTGACCATGGTTTATGCCAACGGCAAAGGCGCCAACCGTAACCTCGATGTCGCGATCAAGCTGGCCTGTGAACTGAATGGTGCGCCGGACGATCTTGCCGGAACCATCCGTCAGCTTGCCCGCTACAAGCAGGCCCACTGGACGGGAAATAGCTTCACCGTCTGCGATCACAGCGCCGCGCGCTTCATGTATGAACAATGCGCCATTCTCGATGACAGGTTTGACAGTCTTGCGCGCCGGAAGAAAATCGAAGCAATCACCTCTAAATGGAGCGCCGCAGACCAGAAGGCATTTCAATCCCTGCAGCAGGTTGCCGAAAAGTTCTTTCAACTGCATGCCGGCAAAGAAAGAGATTTGAATGGGACCGTTCTGGTTCATGAGCAGGCTTTCATGGAGCGGCAATTCATCGAGATGCTGGAAACTCTGGAACGAGGCGAGTTGCCCGACTTCTCCCCAGAAGCCGCCCGCAAAGCTGACGCCGATATGAACGCCGCCTACTCCGCCGTTGTGAATGGAAGCACAAAGGAATGGGGAACAGTCACGGTTGAGGGCATCAGGCAGACGCAACAGGCATGGCTTCCTTATCGCGATGCCTGGGTGCAATTTGGCAAGAAAAAATATCCCAAAGTCACTCCCGAAAGCTGGAAAGCCTGGATCACCCAGCAGCGCATCCCGATGCTGGAGTGGTTTGTAAAACCAAGCTCCTAGCTACTGGCTCCTGGCTTTTAGCTCTTGCTTTTTGAGATACACCGTTTCTATAGATTCTCTATGTCGCAAACAGAATATGACGAAGAAGTAAATCGCAATTCGCAAAATGCTTGATAGGCGGTACGACGATACTAAAGCGGCCGCATGATACCTATCGGTGGAGACGAATTCTTTGAGAATTTGCGCAAACGGGAAGAAGAGTTGCTCAAGCGCCGTTCCCCGAAGTGATGTCTCGCACCACCCATCAGCCATCCAACTCACGTTATAATAAAGAGATTTGCACCACTCAAACTCGTCACCAGAGAGGCTTGATCTGTGTCATCTGTGGTGATTTTGGGGTTTCAGCGTTATCAGCGTTCATCAGCGGCAAAAAAGGTCTAGAGAATGGATTTTCGTCTAGTCAGCGAGTACAAGCCCAAGGGCGACCAGGTACATGCCATCGACGAGCTTAACCGGGGCATCTACGCCGGAGAAAAGCACCAGGTACTGCTGGGCGTGACCGGTTCGGGCAAGACCTACACCATGGCCAAGGTCATCGAGCAGTTGAACCGCCCTGCGCTGATTCTTGCTCATAACAAGACCCTGGCGGCCCAGCTTTATCACGAGTTCAAGCAGTTCTTCCCCAATAATGCCGTCGAGTACTTCGTCTCTTATTACGACTACTACCAGCCTGAGGCCTACATTCCCGCCGGTGACGTCTACATTGAGAAGGAAGCCACCATCAATGATGAACTGGACAAGCTGCGCCTTTCCGCCACCCGGTCGTTATTCGAGCGCCGTGATTGCATCATTGTCGCTTCAGTGAGCTGCATCTACGGCTTGGGATCGCCGGAAGCTTATTACGGCATGCTGCTCTTCCTGGAAAAAGGACAAAAGATCCGCCGCAATGACATCTTCAGCAAGCTGGTGGAAATCCTCTACGAACGCAATGATGTCGATTTCAAGCGCGGCACCTTCCGCGTCCGTGGTGATGTGATCGAGGTCTTTCCTACCTACGACGACAACGCCTATCGTATCGAGTTGTTTGGCGACGAAGTGGATTCGCTCTCCCAGATTGACCCGCTCTTTGGCACCGTGAAGCAGAAGTACACCCGCCTGCCCATCTATCCCAAGAGCCACTACGTGATGTCGGCGCCCCAGAAGAGCCGCGCCATGGAAACCATTCTCGAAGAATTGGCGTGGTGGGAAAAAGAGCTGGAGAAAGAAGGCCGGCTGGTGGAATCACAGCGCGTGCATCAGCGCACCCGCTTTGACCTGGAGATGATCAAGTCTGTCGGTTACTGCCACGGCATTGAAAACTATTCGCGCCATTTCTCCGGACGCCAGCCGGGAGAGCCGCCACCCACGCTGCTCGATTATTTCCAGCGCGATTTCATCATGTTCATTGATGAATCGCACCAGACGGTTCCCCAGTTGCATGGCATGTGGCACGGCGACCGCTCGCGCAAGGAAAACCTCATTCAATACGGCTTCCGCCTGCCTTCGGCGCTCGATAACCGCCCGTTGAAGTTTGAGGAATTTGAGGGCCGGGCGAATCAGGTGGTCTATGTGTCCGCCACACCCGGACCTTATGAGCTGACCAAAGCTGCCGGGGTAGTGATTGAGCAAATCATCCGGCCTACAGGACTGGTTGATCCGCAGGTAGAGGTGCGTCCGGTAAAGGGGCAGATTGACGATCTGCTGCACGAGATACGCGACCGCGTGAGCAAAGGTGAGCGCGTGCTGGTGACCACCCTGACCAAACGCATGGCCGAAGATCTGGCAGAGTACTACGCCGAAGTGGGCGTCCGCTGCCGCTACATGCACTCTGAAATCGAGACGCTGGAACGCATCAAGCTGCTGCGCGATTTGCGCAAGGGTGAATATGACGTGCTGATCGGCATCAACCTTCTGCGCGAAGGACTCGATTTACCTGAGGTTTCGCTGGTGGCCATTCTTGATGCCGATAAAGAAGGCTTCCTGCGCTCCAGCGGCTCGCTTATTCAGACCATTGGACGCTGCGCCCGCAATGTCAACGGCCGCGCCATTCTGTATGCCGACCGCATGACTGACTCCATGCGGCGTGCCATGGACGAGACCGACCGCCGCCGTGCCATCCAGGAGGCTTATAACCAGGAGCATGGCATTATTCCGCAGACGATTATTCGTCCATTGAGCATGTCGCTGGCTGGTATTGCCGAAGCCGATTACGTGGACGAGACCGCCGCTGTGGAAGGCATGCCCGACTTCAAATCACAGGAAGAGCTGGATGCCTACATCGGCAAACTTGAAAACGACATGCGCGAAGCCGCCAAGCGCTTCGAATTCGAAAAAGCCGCCAAGCTGCGTGACCTGGTGCGCGAACTGCGCTCCAAAGAAGTATTGCTGACATAGGCAAAAACCTATCGCTGATCACACTTATGAGACTGATTGACGCTGATAAAACCTCAACACAGATGACACAGATTGGACTGATTCACACAGATAAGATTGCGAGCTCAAAGACCAAAAAGCCAAGAGCCAAGAGCAATTACCCATTCCTCTGATCTCATCCAATCTGTGTTGATCAGTGTTGATCTGTGGTGAAGTTTTGGTTTTTCAGCGTTCATCAGCGGCAAAAATTCTGATCTGTGTTCCTCCGTGCCTGTGTGTCTCCATGGTGGTTTGCCGTGCTAAACTTTCCCGTTCAATTCTCTCCACCTGAGGCTTCCATGCGCAAACAACAGAGTTTCCGTTCACTCATTCTCGTGATTGCCGCCCTTCTGTGCACGCAGCTGGCGCTCGCACAGGCGCAGCAGGCCGTGGCCCACGGTTACCAGAAGCCACCCAAGCCGATTCCTGAGCTTCTGGACGCTGCCCCCACGCCGGCAGTAATTCCCAGTCCCAAATCTGACTATCTTCTGGTTGCTGACCGCATGGCGAATCCTCCCATTGCTGATCTGGCCCAGCCCATGCTGCGGCTGGCGGGAATACGCATCAATCCCATCACCAATGGCAGGCACCATCCTCCGCGCCTGAACGCCTTACACCTGATCCGCGTTCAGGATGGAAAAGAGCAGACCATCCAGCTCCCGCAGAATGCCTATCTCAGCGCTCCTGAATGGTCCGGCGATGGCCAGCATTTCGCCTTCACCAACACCACCAGCAACGGTATCGAACTCTGGGTCGGCGATGTAGCTAGCGCGAGCGCCCACCGCATCCTTGGCATAAAGGTCAATCCGATTCTGCTGGAAGCCGTGCAGTGGATGCCTGACAGCAAGGCCCTGCTGGTCAAGTCTGTCCCGCAGGGACGCGGCAATCCTCCGGCAGAAGCCCAGGCCCCCGATGGCCCCATTATTCAGGAAAGCGATGGTAAGAAATCGCCCGCAGCAACCTATGAAGACCTGCTGCAAAGCTCACATGACGAAGACCTGTTCGACTACTACTCAGCCTCCCAGTTGTTGCTGGTCGAAGGTGGCAAGACAGTCCAGGTAGGCAAGCCTGGGCTCTACACTCGCGTCGACACCTCGCCGGATGGCAAGCACATCCTGTCGGTAAGGCTTCATCGGCCTTACTCTTATCTCTTGCCTTTCAATGATTTCCCTAAGGAAGTTGAAGTATGGGATGCAACCGGAAAACTGGAATTCAAGCTGGCCAGCCTGCCGTTGGCTGAGCATGTACCCATTGAAGGAGTAATGACCGGAGCACGCGATTACCAGTGGATTCCCAGCGAACCAGCCACTCTGGCCTGGGCTGAAGCTCTCGATGGTGGCGACACCCGCGCCAAAGTTCCCTATCACGACCACCTGCTCACTCTCAGCAGCCCCTTCAAATCACAGCCAGTCGAGCTGGCAAAGACCGAGTATCGCTTCTCAGGAATGACCTGGGGTGAAAAGGGCATGGGCCTGGTGCGCGACTTTGACCGCAGCCGCCGCTGGGTACGCACCTTCATCGTGAATGCCAGTGAGCCGGGGCACACACCCAAGCTGCTCTTTGAGCGTTCTATCCGTGATCGTTATCGTGATCCCGGCAATCCTGTCATGCGCCACCTTGCCAATGGGCAGCGAGTGATCTGGCAAAACGGTGATTCCATCTTCCTCGTTGGCCAGGGAGCTTCACCCAAAGGAGAATACCCGTTCCTGGACCGCTTTAACCTGCAGACGTTGAAATCCGAGCGGCTCTTCCATTCCGCAGATGGCACTTTTGAAGAGGTAGTTGCGCTGGCCGCCGACGATGCTTCCCGCGTCATCACCAGATTTGAAAGCCCCGAGAACCCGCCCAACTATTTTCTGCGCACCACCGGCTCCAATGATAAGAAAGTCCTGACTCACTTCCCTGATCCTCAACCGCAGTTGCGCGGCATCACCAAGCAGCTTGTGACGTATAAGCGGGCGGATGGCGTCCCCCTCTCTTTCACCCTGTACCTGCCCGCCAATTACAAGCAGGGCGAACGGCTGCCTACGATCGTCTGGGCGTATCCGCTGGAATTCAATGATGCCGATACCGCCGGACAGGTAGCTGGAACAACCAACCGCTTCACCACCATCTCCGGCATCTCCCACTTGTTCCTGCTCACCCAGGGCTATGCCGTCTTGGATAACGCCACCATGCCGGTGGTTGGCGACCCGGATACCATGAACAACACCTACGTCGAGCAGGTGGTCTCCAGCGCCAAGGCTGCGATTGATAAGGCGGTGGAGATGGGCGTGACCGATCCGAACCGGGTAGGAGTCGGCGGACACAGCTATGGCGCATTCATGACGGCCAACCTGCTGGCCCACTCTGACCTGTTCCGCGCTGGAGTGGCTCGCAGCGGTGCTTACAACCGCACGCTGACACCATTCGGCTTCCAGAGCGAGCGACGCACCCTGTGGGAAGCTCCGGAGATGTACCTGAAGATTTCGCCCTTCATGTATGCCGATAAGATCAGGCATCCTATTCTGCTGATCCACGGCATGGCTGACGACAATTCCGGCACCTTCCCCATCCAGAGCGAACGCATGTACCAGGCAATCAAGGGTAATGGAGGAATCGTCCGCTACGTGCAACTGCCTTATGAGGCGCACGGGTATCTGGGACGCGAATCCGTGGAGCATACCCTTTATGAGATGGTGAGCTGGTTTGATAAATGGGTGAAGAATGCACCGCCCGCCAATGCCACCAGCACCGCCAAAGCAGGGGATGCCAAGTAAGAGACGGGCCAGCCGCGGGCCGGTATATGCTTACGGTCCGGCGGCTGTCCAAGCCAGACTTGCTTGGAGTGAGCGCAGGGCCTCGGAAAGGTCCTGGTCGGAATCCCCGGTGATTGTGAAAGACATAAGAAAGCCGTGTACCAGGGTCAATTGCGAACTTTGCACTATTTGCCGCCCATGAATGGCCGCGGTTACACGAAAGCCGGCGAACGGATGAGTGGCATTACCCAGGAGAAACGGTTCTTCGGACACTGAGGATTTTCTTAATCTAAGCTGAGTATCTCTTAATTTATGAATCATGGGGGGAGTAGCGGCCAAAAAATAATAAATTATTTTGTAACGTTTCCGCCTTTCTACGCACTAATCAACAAAGAACGTCTGAGGCACAGGATGGGGCCGATGGCATTCAAGCATTGATTTGCTAGGGGGAGTGCCATCAGTCCCGTCCTAATTTTGTGGTTTGTTCCGACCCTGACTCTGAACACAGTGAAGGGGAAAGGGAGGAATCCCCTACCGTCACTCTGTCAGTTAACCAGCACGAATTTTTCCTGTAACGATCCAGCTTCATCCTGCACTACTCATCAGAACGAACGGAGTGGCAACGCCAAAGGCCGGCGCGATATCCAGAAACCTTGCTGAGGGAAGATGTCATTGCCGGCCTTGAATGTCCTAAGTTCTGTGGAAGGAAATTCGATGTATCTCATGAGACGGTGGTGGGCGCCGTCTCATTTTGTTTTTAAACGGTCTCTTCATTCCAGAATCCAATACCCTTCTTGTAGAATTACTATAGATGGCAACTGCCATTGCTTCATCCCAGGAATTCTACGTCCGAACTGTTCATATTGTGCGCAGCCGCTTCACCTGCCGTAATTGCTCAGCCCGAGGCAACCGATAGATGAACGACAACATTGATCAGCTCAGTATCAATACCATCAGAACTCTTGCCATGGATGCCGTGCAGCAGGCCAACTCAGGCCATCCCGGCACGCCCATGGCCATGGCCCCGGTTGTGTATTGCCTGTGGCAGCAGTTGCTGCGCTTCGATCCTGAAGACCCCATCTGGCCCAACCGTGATCGCTTCGTGCTCTCCGCCGGGCACGCCTCCATGCTGCTCTACTCCCTGCTGCACCTCACCGGAGTGAAGGCCGTCGATCCGAACTATGAGACCCTGGGCGAACTCTCGGTCAAGCTCGACGATATAAAGCGTTTCCGCCAGTTGGACAGCAAGTGTCCCGGCCATCCTGAGTACCGCTGGACCTCCGGCGTGGAAACCACCACCGGCCCATTGGGCCAGGGCGTGGCTACCTCGGTGGGCATGGCCATGGCCGAGCGCTGGCTGGCTGCTCACTACAACCAGCCCGGTTACGAACTGTTCAATTACAACGTCTACGCCCTGTGCGGCGATGGCGACATGATGGAAGGTCTTTCCGGTGAAGCCGCCTCGCTCGCCGGACACCTCAAGCTCTCAAATCTCTGCTGGATCTATGACAACAATCACATCACCATCGAGGGACACACCGCGCTGGCCTTCAGTGAAGACATTGCTGCGCGCTTCATGGGCTATGGATGGAATGTGACCCGCGTGGGCGATGCCAACGATCTCACCATGCTGCGCCGGGCCCTGGACACCTTTCTCAAGAGCGACCGCCCCACCTTCATCATCGTTGACAGCCACATCGCTTACGGCGCTCCTCACAAACAGGACACCGAGGCCGCTCACGGCGAGCCTCTCGGCGAAGAAGAGATTCGACTTGCCAAGCGTGCTTACGGCTGGCCGGAGGACGCCAAATTCCTGATTCCTGATAGTGTGATCGAGAACTTCCGCAATGGAATCGGCAAGCGCGGCAAAGAGTTGCGAACGGAGTGGGAACAACTTTTCGAACGCTACAAGAAAGAGTTTCCGCAGTTGGCCGATCAGCTTCACCGCATGCAGCGGCGCGAACTGCCGGATGGCTGGGACAAAGATCTGCCCGCCTTCCCTGCCGATGCCAAAGGCATTGCCAGCCGCGAGTCTTCAGCCAAGGTGCTGAATGTGGTGGCCAGAAATGTCCCGTGGCTGATGGGAGGCGCGGCCGACCTGGCCCCCTCCACAAAAACGCGGCTCACCTTTGAAGGCGCAGGTGATTTTGAAGCTGGCCAGTACGGCGGACGAAACCTGCACTTTGGCATCCGCGAGCACGCCATGTGCTCGGCCCTGAATGGCATGTCGCTGAGCAAGATTCGTCCATTCGGCTCAGGGTTCCTGATCTTCAGCGACTACTCGCGCGCGCCCATGCGGCTGGCTTCCATCATGGAAATTCCGGTGATCTACATCTTTACCCACGATTCCATCGGCGTGGGTGAAGACGGCCCTACCCATCAACCGGTAGAGCAGCTTGCCGCCTTGCGCGCCATACCCGGATTCATCGTAATGCGGCCCGCCGATGCCAACGAAGTCACTGAGGCGTGGCGAGTCATCATGCAACTGAAGCATGAGCCGGTAGCTCTCATTCTGTCGCGCCAGCCGCTGCCTACTCTCGACCGCGCGAAATATGCCTCCGCCGCAGGCCTTGCCAGAGGCGCGTATGTGCTGGCAGACGCCAAAGATGGCAAGCCGGAGTTGATTCTGATGGCCACCGGCAGCGAGGTATCGTTGTGCATCTCGGCTTATGAGCAGCTCACGGCGGAAGGCCGCAGAGTGCGCGTGGTCAGCATGCCCTCCTGGGAAATCTTTGAGCAGCAAACTCCGGAGTACCGCCACAGCGTAATTCCCCCGGACGTAAGAGCGCGCATCTCCGTGGAGCAGGCTTCTACTCTGGGTTGGTCGCAATATGTGGG
>Ga0066662_10000737_pt1 | contig 14555 bp, 17 predicted proteins | sample GraSoiAngelo_111_FD_133939 | JGI IMG/M metagenome (GOLD analysis project Ga0066662, IMG submission 133939) | Grasslands soil microbial communities from the Angelo Coastal Reserve, California, USA - 14_0903_12_40cm | ecosystem: Environmental > Terrestrial > Soil > Grasslands | place: USA... | reverse complement strand
CGTTTTCTTCAGCGCGTGAGTAGGGCGGAGGAATCTGCCCCGCTGCCGCCCGCCCATGCGAAAATTCTCTTAAATTCATGCTCGAATGTGCAAAGTAAGTGACATTGGCCGAGGGCGGCTGCGGTCCATAAGAATTTCTTTCATTCTCAAAAAAGCGCAGCAGGATTCACCTGCTGCGCTTTTCATTCAGCACAACTCACTTCACAATAACCATACTGATTGGAATGTTATCTGTAATGATTGGTCCGTTGGGCGAGAGATTGCCGGTGTTCTGGTCAATCACGTAGCCGGATAACCTTGCGCTATTATTCCCCTGATACAGGAAGCGTCCGCTGGGATCAAGGAGGATTGCCGTGATGACAAAGGTTTCGGGTCCAAGGGGAACGGCAAAACCTGATGCCATTGGCGACAGTGCTCCTCCTGGCCCAATCACAAATCCGCGGATGTCGCCGCCGGCGCTCCCGGAACCCGCATCATAAAGAAACTTATTGTTGGGTGTAACTACCATATTCGTAGTGCCCTGCCGATCCCGAACTGTTATAACCCTGGTGATCGCGCCGGAACTCTGGTTGACAGAATAGCTGGAGAGGAAGCCATCGCCCGCATCGTCAATAAAAAGGTCCTGGTTGTCCGCACTGAACTTCAGCACAATGCCTGCCGGATCTTTGCGTGGGCAATCACAAGGTGTGAACGTCCTCACCTGCATTGGCATGCCAGGCAATACAGTCAGAGCGCCGGAAGAGGGATCAACTGAATAGCCGACCACGCTGTTCTGGTTATTGCTGGCCACATAGAGGAAGCGGCCATTGGGCGAAAGATCCAGCGTATCCAGCCGTGCTCCAGCCGTCGAATACGGAGACCCGGCCAATGGCGAGAGATGCCCGGAAGCATCAAATGCAAACCCCGAAAGCGTATTTCTAAACGTATCAAGCACATAAACAAACTTGTTGTTCGGATGAAAGACCATGAACCCGCCTATGCCGGGATTGTCGCTGCTTTGCGAGAGCGCCTTGGAAGAAGGGTTGATCTGGTAAGCCGTTGTGGCCGGCGATGTATTGTCTCCGTGAAAGTTAAAGAGGAGATTTCCCGCAGGAGCGGCGGAAAGCCCCTCAAATGGGCCGCTCAAAGGAAAGCCGGGAAGCTGGCTTAAAGTGCCGTTATTCAAATCAATATTGAATGCCCGGATGCCAGACGAAGTGTTGTCAAGGCTTCTAAATGCTTCATACAGGGTTTCAGAGGCATTACTAGGCGGCGTTCCGCCATTTCCGCCGGGATTGTTGCCATTGCCTGGGGCTGTTGGGTTAGAACTGGAAGTGGTAGTGCTTCCGCCGCAACCCATCAGGGCCAGGCAGAAGCAGAGTAGGAAGATACTGGCAGCGCGCACGCTCTTGAACATAGTTTCCTCTACCAGGGGAGTTGAGATTGGTGTTAGCTGCTCAATAAGAAAGCTGAGCAGCAGATGGAGGTTGGCTTCTCTAAGGTGGGATTTTTAAAAAGTTCTCATACGTTCCGTGGGGCTTCTAACGCGCGTTAGGTAGGAGATATGCTTGTCCTGCAGAGGGTTTTAGAACGCGCTGGGGTTCCAATGACCGATGACCCGATGACCCGATGACCGATGACCCGATTCTCAGATCTCCCGCTCAGTGGCTGGCCGCCTGGTTTTTGTAGACTTTCCCGCCTCTCATCACGAACACCACGCGTCGCACTGCCGTGATGTCCTTCAGCGGATCGCCATCCAGCGCAATGATGTCCGCCTGCATGCCTGGAGCAATGGCACCGATCTGGTTCTGAAGGTTAAGCGACTCGGCAGCGCGGGAATTGGCAGCCACCATGGCGTCCATCGGATCCTGGCCATCCTGTACACGATAGATGAACTCTTCCGCATTGTGTCCATGTGCGCCCGCAACCGCGTCAGTTCCAAAAACAATCTTCAGTCCCTTGGTTGCGAGTGCGCGTTTGAACATCTCCTGGTTCAGCGGCAGCACCTCCCGCATTTTGGCAAAGCCTTCTTCGTTGTAATTGCCGATACCCAGGAACTTCGCCTTATTGTCGAGGTAATTGTGGATCACCAGGCCAACTTGCGGATCGAAGATGGTTCCATGTTCAACCATGCTGCGCAGATCGTCATCCGTGGCAAAAGTGCCGTGTTCTACCTGAGTGCATCCGGCTCTGGCGGAGGCGCTTACCGCGCTGCGATATGCATGAACGACGCTACGCAGTCCCTGTGCCCTGGCTTCCCCACAGGCAGCTTGCAGTTGCTCATCGCTGAGCGTCTGTCCGCCGCCCTCGCGAATACTCTTTGAGGCAAAGATTTTCACCACGTCTGCCCCATCCGCTTTGAGCTTTCTTACCGCATCGCGAATCTGCTCAGGCGTGAGCTTCGGGTCAGCGATGGGGCGCACAGCAGTCAACACTCGCGGTCCAGGCAGTGCTCCTGTGTTGATGGCGGCGCGCAGATCGAGGTCCTCTGGCGATCCCAGGCTCTGGATGGTGGTGAAGCCCGCCATCAGTGTGCTCCACGCATTGGCCGCCTCAGCCAGAGCGCCCTGCGCCGGAGTCTCGCTTTTATCTTCAGCCCGCCCATTCGGGCCAAAGTGCCAGGTGATGTGATCGTGAACGTCAATCCAGCCGGGCAGCACCGTCATGCCGCGCAGGTTGTAGTCAGCCTTGCCGCTGGCTTTCTCCACCCGCAGGATCTTGCCCCCCTGCACCACGATCTGCATGTCGCGCAGGGCATGCCCGCGTCCATCGAGAAGCGTGCCGGTTTGAATGATGACAGGCCGCTCCTGAGAAACGGCAGCAGTTACAAGGACAAAAATGAGCAGGAACAGTTTGGCGGTCTTCATAGGGTATGTGTGCATGTTTTTACCGCAAAAGACGCAAAGTACGCAAACGGCAACCCACCGGGCACACCGCTCATTTGTAAGGGTCGGCAATGAATTGTATTATCCTGTAATACAACGTAATATCCACATTATGGATAAGCAGACCATCAGCTTTCGGTTGGATTCTGATAAAGTCACAGCGCTTGATGCGCTGGCCGAAGCCCTTGACCGGGATCGAACTTACCTGCTCAATGAAGCCGTAACAGCTTACCTTGAAGTTCAGGAATGGCAAATTAAGAGGATAAAAGCCGCTATTCGTCAGGCTGATGAAGGACAACTTGTTGATCATAAAGAAGTGCAAAGCGCTGGCCTGAGCACTTTTAGCGAGACCAGCCGGATGAGACTTGCCGGCTGGTCTCGTAATTTCCATCAATGGCTCAAGTGCCCATGCGAGTTCTGCGGGCCGGAAAGCTTCTTCGTCAGGCTGTCGTAGAGGATCTCGATGAACACATCCGTCTTGATGAAGCCCTGTCCGTAAGAATCCCACTGGGCGAGAACTTTCTCTTGCTTCAACTGGGCAAGAGTCTTTTTCTTTTTGATCCCGGCCTGCACTGCCGCTGAAGTCTCCTTAAGCATCGTGACGAATTTGCGCAGATCGTCTTTGGTGCCGAGTGGTCCGTGACCGGGAATAATCTTCACATCGTCGGGCGCTTCCGCCAGCACCTTTTCTCCTCCGGCGATCATCCCCTGAACACTGCCTCCGCTATCCAGGTCAATAAACGGAAATATGCCGCCATTGAAGAAATCATCGCCCATGTGGACTACCTTGGACTGCGGGAAGAAAATGATACTGTCGCCATCGGTATGGCCATTGGCAACGTGAATGGCATGAATGTCTTCACCGTTCAGATGGACAGACACGTTGTCTTCAAATGTAATGACGGGTAAAGCGACTTTGGGGGCCGGCGGTGTATCGCCAAAACGGGTCTTGCCGCCGCTGGCCAGGCGTTTGCGAACATTTTCCTGCGCAATGATGGGCGCTTTCTCGCCGAAATGAGGGTTGCCGCCGGTATGGTCGCCGTGCCAGTGCGTATTGAGGACGAACTTCACCGGTTTATCCGTAATGCCTTTCAGGGCTGCTTCAATCTTGTTTGCCAGCGGCAGGAACTCATCGTCTACTACCACAATACCGTCCTCGCCTACTGACGCTCCGATATTTCCGCCCGCTCCTTCAAGCATATAGACCGTACCCGAGACCTTCTGCACTTTAATCTCTATCTTGCTGAAATCCTGTTGACCGAAAAGCTGAAGGACTGAGAAAAGAAACAACGAGAGCAGAACGGAGAATGCCTTGCGCATGGAAGAAAGCACCTTTCTTATGGAATGTCGGCCAGTAATCTTAGCGGGTCAGAGCAGGAAATTTCAAACGAGAAACAGCCATGACGATGCCACATTGCCATAACCGCTAAACTGCCAGAATTGAAGTTGTCTTCAATTATGGCAATTACAAATTATGGCAATTTTTGGCAATTGTGAGTATCTGGATTCTACTTCAGTGATTGAGTCGCTCCCTCGAAAACCTTGGTCACAGTGCCGTGGCCTATGCCGTAGATAATGTAGCTCTTCTGGTCGGCTCCATACTCACGGAAAAGCAATTCCCCGAGTCCATCGCCGTCTACATCGACCGCGTCAATGAATTCCAGACGGGGAGCGATGTCTAACTGCGAAGAATCCGTGACGCTGATGGCAAGCCTTTGTGGATTGCCTTCAGCATCTGTGCGTGCAATCAGCATGATGTATCTCGAGATGAATTTTCCCGGTGCAGCCTTATTCCCTTTTGTCAGGTAAGCTCCGGGAATTTCCGCCTGGAAGACCACCACGGCTTCATTACTCAGATCGAGATCAAATGACCGCATGGTTATATTCGTGAGCCCGCGTTGATTCGGCAGGGAACTCTCATCGGGTAATTGCGCCAGCGCCAGCTTCATCATCTTGGCCTGCAATTGCTGCTCTTCCCCCGGACGCCACGGATATTCAAAAGAGCGGTTCTCGCCCGGCTGCGCATCCGAAATTGCAACCAGGGTCTGCGTTCCTGGCGTCATGGGAAGCCGGGGGTGCAGCGGTGCCGGTGGTTGGGCCGGCTGCGTAGAAGAATTCGGTGCAGGCGTCGGGCTAGGAGAAGGATTTGGTTCGCTGGCAGGGGTGCGCCTTCTTAATACAGGACGATCGGAGTCCTCCTGAGGCTCCCCGGCAGAACCTTCCGGCTGCGCCGAGGGTTCAGAGTCCAGATTCTTGCGCTGCAACACCGGACGATTATTATCCTGCGGCTGCGGAGGCTGGGCAGGCTGCTGCTCTCCACCACGATGCAGAATGGGCCGGTCATCCCCGGGGTTCACAGGTGCTGGAGCAGGAGGCGGTGTCGCGGCCACCTGAGTCACCGACTGCCAGCGGCCAGTGGCTATCCATGAGCCTTGGGCGCGCTCACCGGTATAGATCGTCACATAGCCAACAGCAACACCGGATTTCTGCGCTTCATACACTACCCCGTTCCCAAGAGCCATAGGCCGGGGCCGCGATTGATAGATGCTGGCGTCGTAAAACCGTCCATTGTCGAGGATGGTGATGGGAATAATCCGGCTGGTCACATTGCCGGAATTGTCAGTGGTGAGTTCCAGCAATCCGGTGGCCCGCAGCTTGTGGGCGTTGCGATGTTGATACACCTGAGCGGCCGCAGCCAGTCCAACACATACCACCAGAATGCACATACTGGCTGGAAACCAGCTTCTACGATATAAATGCAAGTTAGTCTGAATGCGAGTTGCCATCATGGAAATAAATGATAAAGCTCCGGATTTTGCGCTTTCCAATGAAGAGGGCAAAACCGTCTCTCTTAAAGATTATCGCGGAAAGCCCCTGGTTTTGTTTTTTTATCCTAAAGCCAATACCTCCGGTTGAACGGCCGAGGCGTCCGGGTTCCGTGACGCATACCCGAAGTTCGAGAAGGCCGGAGCGGTCGTGCTGGGCATCTCTCCAGATAAACCCTCGGCACAGAAAAAGTTCCAGGAGAAATACAAGTTCCCGTTTTCCCTGCTCTCGGATATAGACAAGACGGTAGCCAAACAATTTGGCGTGCTCAAGGAAAAAAGCATGTACGGCAGGAAGTACATGGGAATTGAGCGGACCACATTTGTGATCGGCCCAGAGGGAAAGATCGCCGGCATCATCTCTGGAATTAAGGCTGACGAGCACGCAGCAGCCGCGCTGGCGGCACTGAAAGCTCAAAAATGGCCGTAGAGGAATGATAGAACGCTGCGTAAAGACGTAGCATGTTACGTCTTTGAGACGCGCTTTTGAGGCGCGCTCCAACGCGGGTTACAGATTTCGTTGGGGCCACGACTCACAGGCTATTCAATCCAGCCCACCGGTAGCGCGGCTCGGCTGACCGTATGAACTTAGCCTGCGGAAGAAATTCTGAATAAACCGAGAGTTCCTGAAAAGTTCGCGGGAGGCATACTGATGCCCCCCTGCGATCTCAAACTCACAAACGACTACTTCTTCTTGTGCGTAGCTGACGCCGTTCCTCCGGTGATGGTGAAAGTCATCGGGGTTTCGGCTGGAATCACTACTTCTTCTTTTCCCGTGTAAGCAGCTACTCCAGTGCCTGCCGCGCCGCCGGCCAGTGTGCCGATGGCTGCGCCTTTGCCGCCTCCGGCAATCGCGCCGATCAGAGCTCCAGCCGCCGCGCCGCCGCCGATCTTGGTGGCATTGCTCTTGGTATGGCTCTTCCCCTGGCGGGCATAGAGGCTGCTGTGAACGGGCTCACCATTGATGGAGGTCAGGCGCAGGCTCAGTTGGCCGGGAGCATGCAGTCGCCCGCTGGATTTTACGTTAGTAACTTTGCCGGTGACCTCGTCACCAGTTTTGGCAACGGTGTTGCCGTCAACCACTACATCTTTGGCCAGCGTGCCTTTCCAGGTATCGCCTATTTTGGCGGTCCCGGAACTCAGCTCTGCGCCCATCCGCACCGTCACTTTCGTTCCGGCAGGAACAGTGGCCGCACTGGCCAGCAATGCCGAGCACAGCAATAGCATTGTGAATACAACAGATTTACGCATGATCATAAATTGGCAGCTCCTTCATGACTGCACTTCAGACAGGGTTCTCCCATAGTCTTAGATGCAAGAGCTTGGGCGTGGAGCAGTACCAAAATGGGGAACTCAGGTACATGCCCTGAGTGTAGAAGCCTGTTTTCAGAGTAGGAGATTTTGCCCACTCTGCTATAACTTCCCTATGCGCTTTTGGATATTCCTTCTCCTTCTTTCCAGTCTGACTGTGTGGGCGCAAAGCGGAAAACCACAATCCCCGGATTCCAAAGCCCTGCATGATCTGTTTGCTTCCGAGTGGGACTATGACATGCAGCAGCATCCCGAGCAGGCTTCAACTCTGGGAGATCGCCGCTGGAATGACCGCTGGACGGATGCCAGCCTGGAAGCTCATGCCCGGCGCAACCAGCACAATGAAGGGGTATTGGCGCATCTGGGGACGATCAACCGTGCGAACCTCTCTGCCGCCGACCAGCTTAACTATGATCTCTTCAAAAAGCATTACGAAGAGAGCACAGGCGAATACAAATGGCATTGGTTCCTGCTCCCCTTGAACCAGCGCGGAGGCATCCAGACCAGCTTTGAGCTATCTGACGCGCTGCGGTTCCAGACGATAAAAGATTATGAGGATTGGATTGCGCGCCTGCGGACCTTCCCCCAGCACATGGACCAGACTGTCGCGCTCATGCGCCAGGGGATTAAGGAACGCATGGTGCATCCCAAGGTCATTATGCAGCGCATTCCGGCGCAGATAGACGCGCAAATCGTTTCCGATCCCACAAAGAGCGGCTACTACAAACCTTTTGAGCGCTTCTCCGGTGAGATCGCGCCTGCTGATCAGCAACGGCTGAAGGCTGCGGCCACGCAAGCCATTGAACAGCAGATTGTCCCTTCGTTCAAAAAGTTCAAGGAATTCTTCGTCAATGAATACCTGCCGGCCTGCTATGACCAGGTTGGCGCATGGCAACTCCCTCATGGAGACGAGCTATACGCCTTCTTCGTCCGCCACTACACCACGACAGATGTCACTCCGGAGCAGGTACACCAGATTGGCTTGCGTGAAGTGGCGCGCATTCGTGCCCAGATGGAGCAGATCATGCAGCAGACCGGTTTCAAGGGCACACGGGATCAGTATTTCAAGTTTCTGAGGACAGATCCGCAGTTCTTCTATAAGACTCCTGAAGAACTGTTTGAAGCGTATAAGGTCGTCGCCAAAACCATCGACCCTAACCTCGTCAGGATGTTCCGGACGCTGCCCCGTCAGCCCTATGGCGTGGAGGAAATCCCTGCAGCCGTCGCTCCGGATACCACTGCCGCCTATTATCGTGAAGGCGCGCCCGATGGCTCCCGCGCCGGCACCTACTTTGTCAATCTTTATAAACCAGAGACCCGCCCCAAGTGGGAAATGATGGCGCTTACGCTGCACGAATCGGTTCCCGGACACCATTTACAGATCGCCCGCGCACAGGAAATGGGAGAAATGCCCAAGTTCCGCCGTTTTGGAGGGTACACGGCCTTTGTCGAAGGCTGGGCGCTCTACGCCGAATCGCTGGGTGATGACATGCATCTTTACAATGATCCCTATTCCAAATTCGGCCAGCTTACCTACGAGATGTGGCGAGCGGTGCGGCTGGTAGTGGATACCGGTATTCACGCCAAGCATTGGAGCCGCGAACAGGCCATCCAGTACTTCATGGATAACGCCCCTAAGACGGAGTTGGATATCGTCAACGAGATCGATCGTTATATTGCCTGGCCGGGACAATCCCTGGCCTATAAAACAGGTGAATTGAAGATCAAAGAGTTGCGTGCCCGCGCCCGCCAGCAACTCGGTGATAAGTTCGATCTCAGGGAGTTTCACGACGTAGTGCTGGGATCAGGCGCTGTTCCCCTGGACATCCTGGAACGCACGGTAAATGAGTGGATCACGGAAAAATCAAAATCCAGGGAGTCTCAAGCAAATTAAGATCATCGGGTAAATGAATACTTGGTGATGGGGTAAGTTAAGAATCTGTCTTACATCTTCAAATTTACCCATTTACCCAATCCTCTGGGCCAAGTGCTCTTTTCAGGAGGAACGACCATGCTCGCCAACAACAAAATCATCGCCTTTATTCCCATCAGGGATGCTGCGCCCGCCAAAAAGTTTTATGAGAGTACTCTGGGTTTGAAGTTCGTCAGCGATGACGGCTTCGCCCTGGTGTTTGATGCCAATGGCAACATGCTGCGGCTGGTCAAAGTGCAGGATTGGGAGCCTCCGCAGTTCACCATCCTTGGTTGGGAAGTTACAGATATAGAAGATAAGGTCCAAGCGCTGCAGAAAAGCGGAGTGGAGTTCCAGAAATATCCGTGGATGCCGCAGGATCAGCATGCCATCTGGAATGCTCCCGGAGGTGCGCGTGTGGCATGGTTCAAAGATCCCGATGGCAACGTGCTCTCCATCTCACAGCACCCCTGATGACTGAATTCAAACTCGACAAAGCCCGGCTGCTGCGCCGCAGTTTTTTCAATCGTGATCCCCGTGAGGTCTCTCCAGAGTTGTTGGGCAAGATCATTCTCCGCAGACAGGGCCGCAAGGTGCTGGCTGGACGCATCGTGGAAATTGAAGCTTATCTGGGCGCCGACGATGCCGCTGCTCATGCTGCTGCCGGACGCACCGCCCGCAACGATGTTATCTTCGGCCCTCCCGGCTACGCCTATGTGTATTTCATTTACGGTGTGTATTACTGCCTGAATATCTCCTGCATGCCTGAAGGCGATGCCGGATGCGTGTTGATTCGCGCCCTGGAACCGATTGCGGGAATCGCGGCCATGGCGAAGGCGCGGCAGATGCAGGATCTTGATCTGAAATCATCACGCAATCTGCAGAAGCTGGCCAGCGGCCCAGGCAAGCTCTGCGAGGCGCTGGACATCACGCGCCAGCACGACAACGCAAAAGATATGCTCTCACCTGATTCCGATCTTCAGGTGGTGGATGATGGATTCAAAACAGGAAATGTAACTGTCACATCGCGCATCGGCATCACCAAATCTGCCGAGATGCCGCTGCGGTATTTGATTGCGGATAGCCTGTTCATCTCGGGTAAGCAAACCGGCTACCGCCGCAAAGAACGAGGAGCACGGGGGAAACAACTCAATCATAATCATTAATAATGTCTGTAAGCCGAGCCGCAATCGAAATCTTAACCACCGAACGCACAGAGGCAATCACGAAAGGGCTTGCCGCGAGTGAAAAGCCAGCAGCCGCACTCTTCACTGTGGCTACCTAGCCAGGCGTATCGGGAAGGTGGGCGACTAGAGTAAGCAGGAAGTGAACGCCGGGATCCGATGGAAGGAGCTTCCACCAGGGCAATCGCATGAAAGAATTTTCCATCTGATTGCGGGTTCATACCGGAGCTAATGTTGTTGAATATGGTTCAACATCCACGGCTGAGAGGTTCTTTGGCACTTAAAATCCAGCCTCACACCGTTGAGACTGCCATTCAACTCCTCAAATACCGGACTTTGGCGCGTTAAAAAGTTTTCATGCGATTGCCCTGGAGCTTCCACTCAGGGCCGACGCATATAAATTTTCTGAGTGTAAGATTACTGTTTCGGTTCGCTTGGGCCTGCTTTGGCAATTCAAACCAGCACCAATGGGACCGAGAAGCCTGTCATTTGTGCTCCATTTGTGGAGGATCAACTTAAACTCGCTGCTTCAAGAGCGATTAGATGCCTGCGCGGCTCGAAATCGAATTTATATGCGTCGGCCCTGAGCTTCCACTGAACATCGTGGAATTGCTTCTGACTATGAATGTCGCTGACGAAGGAGATTTATCTCTTGGATTAAGCGCCTCTCTGGCGTATCTTGACTACGCTCCCCCAATTCAGTCCATATTAAGGAACGGTTAATGCAGTATTGGACTTTAACCAAGACTGCTGGGAGATGAATTGGATCGCTCAGAAGTAATAATCCCCCCCACCGTGATTGGGTATCACGGAACGAGCATGAGTGCTGCTTCTACAATCGCGCACCATGGGTTCAAAGCCAGTATGAATGATTACGATTGGCTCGGGGATGGCGTGTATTTTTTTCAAGATGCGCCACAGCGTGCTTGGGAATGGGCCCGCAAGATCCACGGACGCAACGCTGCAGTCATTGGAGCAACGATTGAAATGCGTGACTGGATGGATCTTCTAGACATCAAGTGGGCGCGCTTTCTCGCGGCAGCTTACGATGGCTTTTTAAGCAAAATGAAAGAAGCAGGATTGCCACTGCCCAGACAAACGGCTGGGGGCCACAGGCTTGATAGAGAGGTGATAAACTATGCTGTAGTCATTCTGGGTGAGAATGCGCAGGTGGTTAGAGCCGTGCGTGCAGCGTTTAGTGAAGGCGTGCCGGTATTTCCAAATTCAGCCCTTTTCGACCGCTCACATGTCCAAATTGCGGTTCGGGATACAGGTTTAATTACTGCACATTGGACAGAAAGCGAGAGGTCCCCTTGAACACATCGCCAGAGGCTGCCCTCAATTTGATTGAAAAGCACTTTTCCAAAGTAACATCGGGCGAATTTGTCGAGAGGCTCGACAAATACTCCATTGGAATGGATACATCAGCCCCAAAGAGCTTGAGATCTGGCACCCGTGATGAGCCGAAGGGGCAGATCGTTTTGTTCCGGTCACGACCGTCCCCGTTGCCGCTCAATGCCTATCTTGCCTCAGCTCTTACCGGTCTTACAGATGAGCAACGCGAGGTTGTATTTACGATATCCGATTTAATTGCGGAAGTTTGCAAATCGCACCATATCGATTTGTACGAACCTCGCAAGGGGGGAACAGATCCTCAAAAAAATCCGGATGTTGCAGATTCGAAGGTATTTCAAATTGACCGTGAACGTGTGCTGCATTCTGATTTGCTAATCCATCTCTGTCATTTTCCCAGCACGGGAGCAGGTGAAGAACTCGGCTTTGCCTATTCATCTCTCATACCCATATTGTTAGTTGCACATGAGGAAAGCCATGTGAGCAGGATGATCACTGGCATCCCATCTTTGAAGATCAAACTCGCTTACAAAAGCCTAAAAGATCTCGAACGACAACTTGAAGATTGCTTATTGGAACTTCGCCCCCTGCTCGAGCAGCGAAAGATGGCATTTTCCCAATATGACGCTAATATTGTAGGAAACAAAATCCGTATGCTGAGGGAAGAGCTTGGCTTAACGAGATCGGACGTAGCAAAAGCTATCCCCGAATTGACAGTGGAGCATTTGCAGCAAATGGAAGAATCTACCGATCGACTTGCGGATCCAAGCCTGACATTCTTGCGAAGAATTGCGACCCTGCTAAATACAACGGTTGCTGATTTGGTTGAACCCGATTTGGGCGAAACTCTTGTTGCATTTCTCGAGAGTTGGGCACAAGGGCGGTTGTCTGCTCGTTTCTCACCGATTAGCGATAAAGACCGCAACCGGATTTTGCGCAGAATATTGCTCCGGATGATTGACAGCCTCGAAGGAGATTAGTTTTGTGTCCCTCGATCGCGCGAAAACTGTGGCTCTGCCAAATGCAGAAGCTCTCTCTACAGATTTACTTTACCGAACAGGTCAGCACAAACCAGCAGTCGACCTCGATCGCGTGATTTCATTGTGGTCTGATCTTGCGCTGGTCCGAGAAGTGTTGGATGGGGATGGCTATCTTGTCGATCTAGGCGCACACGGAGCCGAGATTATTGTAGCTGCCCACGGAAATCGACGGAGAACACGATATACGATTGCTCATGAGTTGGGACACTGGATGCTCCGACTGGAGCAGGTAAATAACCCCCTCGCATGCGGTACGCAATCTAGATCTTCTGTTGTTGAAAAATGGTGTGATCTCTTTGCGGCAAGCTTATTGATGCCAGCAGCTTGGCTCAGATCAGATCTAAGAATAGCCAAATTGCTGGGATTGCCATCATATCTACTGCATGGATATAAGACTTATGACGTTTCGGAGCAGGCATTTTGGTTGCGTATATCACAAGTGACACCACTTAGCATTTTTAAAGTCAGAATGACGGAAAGGCATATTCACATAACGGAGAAATATGAAAGTCCGAATGTGCGCCAGGCAGATCTCAAACGGGCTCTAGAGGTGTTTAGTTCTACAGTTGTCACTGATGCGCGTCCTCATCTAGATTCAGATACCAATTTCGTTGGCATTGCAGCCGTTTATCAAGAAAGCGAAGATAAGGGAACTCATATGCTTTGCATCTTCCCACGCCGCCAAAAAACAGAGAAATGGAAATTGGATGGATTCAAGGAACGTAAAAAATAAAAAGACTGCAGAGAGGCCGAGAATCATCCACCCACTTTGGCCTGGCCTGGTCCCATCAACATAATGTTGTCGATCAGCCGCGTCGCGCCAACGTGTGCTGCTACGGCCACCAGCGCCCCATGCGATATGTTGCGCACCGGTTCGAGTGTGTCAGAATTGACGATTTCAAAATAATCCAGCCTCGCTGCCGGTTCTTCCGCGATCACCTGTTTCCCGGCGGCCATTAATTTTGCCGCATCGCTTTCTCCCTGATCGGCCAGGGTCTGCACACGCATCAATGCACGGTAGAGGATGACTGCCTGCTTGCGCTGCTCCGGCGAGAGATAGACATTACGGGAGCTCATGGCCAGTCCATCCTGCTCGCGCACGATAGGACAAACCACGATACGCACATCAAAGTTCAGATCACGAACCATCTTGCGGACAATAGCAACCTGCGCCGCATCCTTCTGTCCGAAGAAGGCAAGATCCGGCTGGATGATGTTGAACAGCTTCGAGACCACCGTGGTGACGCCATGAAAGTGTCCGGGACGGGAGCGGCCATCCAGCCGGTCGCTGATCTCCTCTACTTTCACCCAGGAGGTAGCGCCCTGTGGGTACATCTCTTCCACCGAAGGAGCGAAGATGTAATCCACCTTCTCCGCCTGCAGCAGCGCAGAGTCCTGCTCAAAGCTGCGCGGATACTTGGAAAAATCCTCTTTGGGGCCGAACTGTCTGGGGTTCACAAAAATGGAAACCACCACTACATCGGATTGGGAACGGGCGGTGCGCGCGAGCGAGAGATGCCCCTGATGCAGCGCGCCCATGGTAGGCACAAATCCCAGGTGCTTGCCGCTTCGATGAATCTCACGGCTGAGAGCCGTCATTTCAGCAGCAGAAGAGATGGTTCGCATAGCAGTCAGCACTCAGCCCCTGAACATCTTCGCCAACCTCAAACGCAATCCGAGCAGATACAGCGCAGGATTTACCGCAGTCGGACATGGGACTAACGTCCCACCCAGAAAACATGAAAATTGCGCTTCGGGTTAAGGTATCCACCGTAAGCACCCAGCTATTTTTAGGGCAGCTATTTTTAGGGCAGAGGGCGCAAAGAACGCAGAGGAAGACTTGAAGAAAAGCGGCTGTCGATTCTCTTCAACTTCTGAGCAGAGAAAAGACATAGAGACAGATATCTGAGGTCATTTTTCAATTCCTCTGCAACCTCTGCTTTCTCTGCCCTGCCCTGAAAATCCCTATGCCGCCATGGGTGTCGTGAGTACCTTCAGACCGAGTTCCTCTAAGCGCTTCGTATGAAAACGTATCAGATGCTGGGAGCGGATTTGATCCAAGAATT
>Ga0066662_10000735_pt1 | contig 14563 bp, 12 predicted proteins | sample GraSoiAngelo_111_FD_133939 | JGI IMG/M metagenome (GOLD analysis project Ga0066662, IMG submission 133939) | Grasslands soil microbial communities from the Angelo Coastal Reserve, California, USA - 14_0903_12_40cm | ecosystem: Environmental > Terrestrial > Soil > Grasslands | place: USA... | reverse complement strand
GAGCGCGGGCGGAACATAACCAACACTGAGAAATGGGAGCGATTGCCATCAGTTTATGACAAAGCAGAGCAGTTTAACTTTACAGATCAAAACGGAACTTCCTGAATTAGCAAAAGGCGAGGCTGTCGCTGTCTGCGTCTTTGAAGGCGAGCCGAATCTCTCGAATGCAAGCGGCGCTGTGCTGAAGACAGTTGAGAGTGTAATGCGCGCGGGCGAGTTCAAAGGTGAGGACGAAACTTCCCTTCTTCTGCATGACGCAGAACTTCGCGGCGCGCTTCTTCTTCTGGGACTGGGTCAACATCAGACAATCAATACCGCGACACTGCTTCGCGCAGCCGGAACAGCAGCGCGACAAGCACGCGCGTCTCGCGTCAAGCATCTCTATTTCATTCTTCCCGACATCAACGATAGAGAGCGCATAGCGTGCGCAGTCGCTGAAGGAGCGGTGCTCGGCCTCTACGACGGAAACTTCTATCAGAACAGGGAAGAGCCTCTGCCGCGACTCGAACGATTAACGCTCATCACAACTGATGCAAGCGACGCTCTGCGCGCTGCGACGGAGCGCGGGCGCATCATCGCTGAATCAGTCAACTGGACGCGCGCTCTGGCAGACGAGCCGGGCGGAACATTGCCGCCGATAGAGTTTGCGCGCCGCGCCGCAGAGATGGCCGAAGAGTTTAGCTTGCGCGTTGAGACGCTCGATGCTGATGAGATTAAAGCGCGCGGCATGGGCGGACTCTGGGGCGTCGGCAAGGGTTCGGATAATCCGCCCGCGCTGATTGTCGTTCGCTACGAGCCAGAGGGCGTGGAGGGCGTGAATGAAGATGATGAGTTGTGGGCTTTCGTCGGCAAGGGCATCACGTTTGACACCGGCGGCATATCCATCAAGCACGGCCTTGATATGTACGAGATGAAATCAGACATGGCCGGAGGCGCGGCAGTTCTAGGTGCTCTCAGAGCAATCGCGCAACTGAAGTTGAAGCGGCGCGTCATAGGTCTTGTTCCTTCAGCCGAGAACATGCCTTCGGGCAAAGCTATCAAACCGGGCGATGTCGTGAAGACGCTCGCGGGCTACACGATTGAAGTAGTTGACACGGACGCTGAAGGTCGGCTCGTTCTGTCTGACGGGCTAGCTTACGCGAAACAACTCAAGGCTTCTCGCATAGTTGATCTTGCGACGCTGACAGGCTCAATCATCGTAGCTCTCGGCTCTCATCGTGCAGGACTCTTCAGCAACGACGACGAATGGGCGAAGCGCGTCGAAGAGGCTGCGATGCGCGCAGGCGAACCCGCTTGGCGTATGCCCGTCGGCGACGATTACAAGAAGCCTATTGAGAGCGCAATCGCGGATTTCAAAAATTACGGAGGCCGCCCGGACGCAACAGCCGCAGCGCTACTCCTCAGCAAGTTCGCAGGCTCGACGCCCTGGGTGCACCTGGACATAGCTGGAACATCATGGCTAGACGATGCGCGTCCCTTTGCCCCCAAAGGCTCAACTGGTGCGGGCGTCAGAACGCTCGTCGAACTCGTCTCTGAATCCTGAATGACTTTCGACGAGTTGATGAAGTCGTGGGATTGGAAGCCTATTCGGAATTGTCCGGGCAGGTACGTCTTACACAGCGCAGGAAACAATCTGCGCCCGCAGCAGATTCTCGGATGCGAAATGGAAGCGAGCGAATACAGGGTTGAAGCGGCGAAGGACGCTGTGCTCGTAGTCGAACTCGATGACGGCGGATTGATCTCTTATCGTCGCGCGGACGGCTCGTTTCTTCACACACTGAACACGACGGAAGGGTTCAGACGAAAACTTACACAGTTGGGAATAGATTTACATTAAGCAGATGGCTCTGGACGAAACAATCTTTCTAACGGGCTTTCCCGGATTCATTGCGGGGCGGCTGATCAAACGTTTGGCGATTGCAGGCGCGCGATTTCTGTTGCTCGTGCAGCCTGCTTTCATGAAGCGTGCGCGCGAAGAGATAAAACGCATAGCGGCGGAGACGGATTCTTCTCCTGATCGCTTTCATCTAATTGAAGGCGACATCACGCAGGAAGATTTGGGGATGTCACCAACGGAACTTGAAAGAGCGCGGGTTGAGACTACGATTCTATTTCATCTTGCGGCCATCTATGATCTATCGGTTAAGCTTGAGCCTGCAATGCGCGTGAACGTTGAGGGCACACGAAACGTCAACCAGTTCGCGCTCACTCTCTCTAACCTTCGTCGCTATCATTACGTCTCGACCTGCTACGTCGCTGGACTTCGCACAGGTCTAATTCTTGAGACGGAGTTATGCCACACGGCTGGCTTTCGCAACTTTTACGAAGAGACGAAGTATCTGGCCGAACTGGAAGTTGACGCGATGAAATCGAAACTGCCCGTTACGATTCATCGCCCATCGGTCGTCTGCGGTGATTCACAAACGGGCGAGACTGCGAAATACGACGGCATCTACTACCTGATTCAATATCTTCGCAAGCAGCCCTCGCTTCTCTCTCTGGTCAACATAGGCAATCACAATGTGACGCTCAATCTAGTGCCCGTTGATTTCGTGGTTGAAGCAATAACGACGCTTGCAGTTGACGACCGTGCAATGGGCGCTACGCTTCAACTCGCAGACCCAAACCCGCTCACGACGCATCAGCTTTTCGAGGAGGTGGCGAAGGCTCTGGCAGGGCGCGGCTCTCGCATAACATTGCCGCGCAAGCTCATTCGCCCAACTTTAATGCTGCCCTTCACGCCGACCATCACAGGGTTGCCGCACGCAGGCGTCCCCTACTTCTTCCTGAACCAGACTTACGACACCAGCCACGCGAGCCGCCTTCTCTCCGCGCACGAAATACACTGCCCGCCGTTTACAGATTACGTCGGCGCACTGGTCGAATTCGTCGAGCGCAATCCAAAGTTGTAGGTATATAGATTCTTGAGGATAAATCAAGAAAAGAATTAACCACAGAGGGCACAGAGAGCACAGAGGATTTATAGAGAGTTGAAATAGCAGATTTCAGATTTGAAATTCGCTTTGGTTCGCTCTCTCTAAATCATCCTCTGTGTTCCTCTGTGCCCTCTGTGGTTAATAATTCTTAATGAGCACGCTAGAAGCTGAATCGCAGTTGCAATTCAACGTGTCGGCTAGTAGCCGTCTGGCCTCCCGGACCACCGCCGAAGCCGAATCTTCCGGCGCTTGTGACCGATTCACCGAAGAGTGGCGAACTAATATTGCCGACCGGATTACCAAGGTTCGGGTGATTGAAAAGATTCAGGAAGTTGACAGAGACCATCAGGTTATAGCGGCTGTTTGACGTGCCTCCGCCTCCGAAGTCTCCACCACCGCCACCACGACCACCTCCGCCTCCCCCGCGTCCACCGTCACCGCCACGACCGCCGCCGCCACCTCCAGCGCCTCCTGCACCTTGCGCTCCGCCTGCTGCGTTGGCTTCTCCGCCGAAGCCAAAGTTACGGCTCGCGCGTAAGTTTACTGTGAAGAAGGATGGACCTGTGCCGTAGTTGCGCGGGATGATTAACTCTAGCGGATTTGGATTCGGATCAAACGCGCCGTAGCGCGAGATGACCACGCCCGGCTTTGAGAGATCGGTTGCGAAAGCTGGCCGCTCCGTAAAGAGCGTGTCGCCGTTTATGTCGCGCCCCGTGTAGATGTTGAAGGGGCGACCCGAATTGAATGTGATGAGCGGGTTCAGTCGTATGCCCCAGGGCAGCGCGTTGACAGAGCCTCCGATGAAGAGGCGGTGGCGTATGTCCTGACCGGACCGCCCGTACTCATTGCTCAGGTCATACTGGTTAATGGGGAACGAGCCTGCTCCGTCCGTGTCGCTCATGGCCTTGTTCAAAGTGTAGGTCAGAAACATCGTGAACTTGCGGCTCAGGCGATTGTTCAGACTCACGACCAACTGGTTCTGATTGAAGCGACCCGTTGACTCGTACTGGAAGAGGTTGCCGAGCGCAGGGTTCGGCCTGATTAGATTGCCCGCCGTGTCGCGCAAAGGCCGTCCCAAGGAGTCCGTTATGGGCGCGTTGATATTGCGCGAGCGCAAGACGTGAAGTGTTCGCGCGCTGATGAAGTTCAGCGAGAGTGTCACGTTGTGCGGCAGCGTGTGCTCGACGCTCAAGGCAGCCTGCATAGTGTATGGCGCGCGTAAATCCGGCGCAACGCGTCGCGTCGTCTGCGTAATGGCAAAGCCCGTGAGCGTTGCGATTGACGGCACCGTCGGAAAAAGGTCCAGCACGTTTTGACCGTTTGGCGTCACGCTCGTGATGACGAACTGCTGTTGGTTCGTACCGTTGAAGCGATTGGCTTGCAGTGTCAGATTTTCGCTGAAGCGGTCGTAGAAGATGCCGAAGCCTCCGCGTATCACGGTCGTCTGCCGACTCTGATTCCCAGTTGCTCCGGGCGACCATGCGAAAGCCACGCGCGGAGCGAAATCCGAATGATCGCTTATGTTCGTTTGAGTTTCGTAGCGAAGGCCGAGTGAGAGCGTTAAGTTCTGGCGAAGCCGCCAGTCGTCCTGTATGAACGGGCTGAAATCCGTCTGCGTCACAGCGGCCTGTGGGTTTCCGCCAGCAACAGAAAACTGCGTCGCGCCGCCGCCGAGCGCGCGAATCTGCGCCGGGGTTAGTCCCTGCCTCTGGAAAAACAGCGTGCGGCGATAGCGTTCGATGCTGGTAATAGCCACCTGCACGGGCTGACCCGTAGCGTCCAGCACCACTTGATTGTTCGCGTTCAGTTGCGGCGCGAGTCCACCAGCGAAGGTGTACGTGCCGGTAAAGTTTCGCGGGCTGATGTCCGTGATGTTGACGTGACGAAGCCGCACGCCAGCCTTGAGCGCGTGATGACCGATGGACCACGAAGTGTAGTTCTGAATCTCGTAGCGGTCCTGATTGTTGAACGACTGGCCTACCTGCGCGCCGCCGCCAAGAAAAGCGTCCAGCACGTTTATAGCGGGCTGCGAATTATCGCCAACCTGCTCTGTGCGCTCGCGCGTGTATTGAAAGCGAGTCTCGTTGATTATCTTCTTATTGATGACGGCGGTCTCAGTCATCTGAACCGTCTGCTGCGTGTTCGCCGAATTGAAAGCGCGCGACAGTAGCGAGAGATCGCTCGCCCCTATGTTCTGGCTTCGGTTGCGCTCGTAGGTGTAGCGCGCAACCAATGTGTTCGTCTTATTCAATTGCCAGTCAAGGCGCGGGCTAAACGTTGTGTTGCGGCGCGGCGTCAACACGACCTGACTGAACGGCGTGATGTTCAGATTAGGATCGAGGATGATAGCGTTTATGCTCGTGTTGTCGTTCGTCTCGTTGCGCTCGAAATCCAGAAAGTAGGAGGCGCGTTTGGCGCTCAAAGGACCGCTCACGTTTCCGCCGTAGCGTCGGCGCTGAAATTCGGCGCGCGTTGGCGCGAACGGGTCGCGCGCGTTCAGGCTCTGGTTGTTGAAGTTGAAGTAAGCCTGACCTCGCAGTCGGTCCGTGCCCGGCTTTGTGAAAATTTCTATGCGACCGTAGCCGAGCCGGTCGTATTCGGCTGAGAATGGGTTGCGGTTGATTCTTATCTCGCGTATGGAATCTTTCGGAGGAAGACGACCGCCCGAAAAACCGTCAATGAAGATGTCGCCGCTTCCGCTCGCTCCAGCAGATGGTCCGGCCAGCGCCTGCAAAGCTTCCGCGAGTTCGTCCGGGTCGTCTGGCAATGAATCGAGGTCAGTGCCGCGCAACGTTACAGCGCCAGCGTTGTTCTCAGGCTCTGTGCTGATGGGCGCTTCTTCCATCACAGTCACGGTCTGCTGCTCTATGGTCAGAGGCAGCGTGATGTTGAAAGGGTCAGTGCGCCCCGCTCTAATATCAACGTTCGCATTCTCGAATGTAGAGAAGCCGGGAGCAGTTGCGCGCACGGTATAGAAGCCGGGAGCGAGCGAAGAGAAACTGTAACGACCCTGATCGTCTGTGGTCGTGCTCTTCTCAACGCCGCTCGCATCCGACACAGTAACAGTAGCGCCGACGACTAAGCCCCCAAGCTCATCCGCCACCTGACCGCGCAGAGTGGCTGATGATTGTTGGGCAAAAGCAATTGTGGAAAAGGAAAGAAACGAAGCGAGGACAACAACTCGACAAAATAGTTCCCGAAAAGATCGCATAACCCCTCGATACCCCAAATATTGAAGGACAGGTTGGAGAAATGCCTGCCGCAGTTTTCGTCAAAAGTTAATGGGGGAAGATTAAAAAGCAGAATTCAGAATTCAGGAGTCAGAAAAGAAAATCCAAAAACAGGTTTCAGCCTAATCCCCTTCTGGCTTCTGGATTCTGACTCCTGAATTCTGCCTTTCCTTCTGACTCCTACCTTTACGGTCGTTCCGGTTGGCCGCCTGTGCCGCCGCCTACGACATCGCCTGGTAAGCCCGGACTCATGTTGCGCTGGCCGCCGGGTCGTCCCTGAAACTGCTGTAAGCGTTTCACTATTGCTGCATCGCCCGCAGTAAGCCTGATGGCCGTTATGTGCGAGGGGTCGGACGATGAAGGCGTGCCGTTAATCATAACGCCGTCGCCCTTCTTCAAGTCTGCTACGTTCACGGCGGGCATACCTTCAAACAATTGTTGGAAACCACGACCTCCGCCCGGACCACCGCCGCGCGGTCCACCGTTCTCTCCCTGATTAGAACCGGCGCGTTCCTGATTACCAGCGGTGCGTTGATTGCGAGCATCGCTCGGTTGCCCGTTCTGTGCGCCCGCGCCTCCTGCGGCTGCCGCGCGACGCTGTTGCGCCTCTTCTCTGAACTTCGTCATTCTTTCAACGAAGTCCGGCGGAAGGCGACGCAGAGTCGTGTTCTTGCTTACAGCTACGACGAAGGATTTTCCAGATTGATCGTCCTTGATTGTGACTTCGCCTTTCGCAGTGTCAACGTTTGTAATCGTTCCGTTGATGCTAGTGAACGATCCGGCGACGATCTCTTCAGGTGTAAAGTGTGTGCCGTCGCTCGAACGGTCGCCGAGCGCGCGAAGTTGGTCGCCAACTTTCAGCGTAGCGAAGGAGCTTGGCTGCGCGTCCTCTCTGCGAAGAGAGTCTGGCGCGTAGCGAAGTATCTTAACGTTACTGCCCGAAGCATTGATTACGATTGTGTCCAAGCCCTGACGAGAGCGCGCGGCTATTGTTATCTCTTTCGTCTGAGGATTGAGAGCGGTGATTCGTCCGTTGATTCCGCGCGTGCGCCAATCCTGCTCGTTGCGAGTGTCTCTCTGCGCCAGGTCCGCTTTGCTTACCACGACAACTCGCCGTACTGCCGCAGCCTGTCCATCCGCACCCACGCCGCCACCGGAAACCAGAACGCGGTCGCCCACTTTGATATCGGCGCGCGTAATCTGCGCGGCGTTAGTCAAACTCTTTTCACCGGGCGCGATTCGTCTGTAAGAGGTCTGGTCGCCGGTATTGAAAGAGACGGTCTTGCCTGCGTCGGTCTTGATAGTAACTTGATTGGACGTTGTATCAATCGCAGTGACTTCACCTATCAATTGTTCCTGTTTGGGACGAGCCGCGCTCGCATCTGAAGCTGAAGAAGTTGTCTGCGCGTAAACGGCTGAGGCGAGAAGCGTGCAGGCAATCGCCAGCGCAGTAATCAATAAAAGCTTTTTCATTTCTAACCCTCCGAACCATGCCTTCGAGTAAAGAGAAGCAATTTCGTTTCTTGACAGTCTCTCGGCAACTCGTCAAGACTGCTTCACCTCCAGCTCTCGCGGCTGATCGTCTTTAATCTATTTGCAGTTATTCTAACTCACCCTGGCCTATTGATTAAGTCCGCAAGCGGACACGAAACTCGATTTAGGCCACCTTGTTCAACCACCCGTACGATGCGCAAAATCAATGGGAGATGCGCGGGCGTTTATCTAAAACGCCTTTAATGCTCTTCGTTTTCGTTGCGATGAGCGTCGTGCTCCGCAGCTCTGGTGTCGAATTTTTGTTGCTGTTCAGGTGTTAGCAGAGAGCGAATCTTTGATCTCGTCTGCTGTCGCAGGGCATCGTATTGCGGCTGCACCTGATTGCGAAGCGCGCGAAATTCGTTGCGCGTCTGATCTAGGATGGCGCGAATCTGTTCGGCCTGTTGGTCCGTCAAATTCAGATCGCTCCTCATCCTGTCGAACATTTTTTCCTTGTCGTGTGAGCCGCGCGCCGTTACGCGCTCGCCGCTGGCTTTCAAACGATAGACGCTGTCAAGCGCCGCGCCCGTTACACCGCCCAGGATGAAGACGCCCAGCACGACGAGCCAGATTTTTAGTCGAGTCATTGCGCGAGGTGTCATCTTGAAGGCTCCTGATCGTCCTCGCTCATAACAGTAGCAAGCACATCATCGTTCGATATATTTCGGGTGTCAGCGAAGACCACGCTCTCGACTTCTGTGCCGCGCTCGCCCAGGAGAGCTTCGTCGCTAAAGCCGTTTGAAGAGCGCGAGCTAAAGCTTGTTGAGAGAAAGAGCGCGATTGCGAAGATAGCTACGAGCGCCATCGCGGGAACAGCACGCCAGACGACCTTCAGCATAGTGAACCAACGCTCGCCTTCTTCGCGCCGTTCTGTCTCCTCGCTCAAGCGCGAGCGAAGGCGCGCGTAAGAGAAGGGCGATGTGGCGGCTCGTTCGGCCTCCTCTTCGTTCGACGCGGAGGCGCGTATGATCTCTTGACCCAGGAGGTCCAGATGCTCATCAGATTTGCGGCTACTCTTTTTGCCAGCCATTTCTTTTTACTCCTGACTGCTCGACGGGCAGCCCATAGTTGAAAACGCGCGCGCGTGTTTGACGGTTACAGAAACCTCTCAAGCACGCGGCGCAAACTTGCACGCGCACGATGAGCGCGTACCTTTACTTTAGAGATTGACCACCCTGTAAGCCGCGCTATCTCGGAGACGGACAGCCCTTCAACGTCCAGCATCACAAGAACCAAACGATCTTCTGGACTGAGGCGCGAGAGAAGTTTAGAGGCCAGGTCGCGTGCAACCGCAGCGGATTCAATGTTGCCCGCAGCGCCTTCAACTCTGAGCTGCTCTTTTAACGAGGAGGCTTCTTCTTCCGAAACCTCGCTCATAGAGCTTTCGGGTCGTCGCTTCAAACGCCTCAACTCGTCGTAGCAGGTATTGAAACTGATGCGCGCAAGCCACGCGGCAAACGATGTCTCCTGCTGGTTTGAGAAATCTTCGAGAGCGAAATAGGCTTTGGTGAAACTCTCCTGAACTATCTCTTCGATCTGTTCGGGGCGACGGAAGAATCTGCTTGCGATTAAAGCGACGCGGCGTCTGTGCCGGTTAAAAAGTTCTTCAAAGGCTTGCTCGTCGCCCTTTGAGGCCCTTGTCACAAGCTCTGTGTCCGATGGCGCGGCAGATTTTTGCGCCGACTCTTCCAGAGTCGCGTAGCCAGACTTATCCGCCGTCTCATCCATCAGTTGTTAACGTTTGCGCCCTTCACAGAATCCTCTAACTATTACTCAACTGCCTGATAAAATAAAGGCGGCAGCCCTCTTGTCGAAGAGCTGCCACCGGTAAAAAAGTGATGAGTAATGAGTGATGAGTGATGAGTTAAGACTTGGCTTTTACTCATCACTCATCACTTTTGTTCACTATTCTTACTGATTCGTGCCGGGGTTCGCTGGACGGCGTGAGCGAAACTCCTGACGCTTCTGCTCGCGCTGCTGGCGCTCTTGCGCAAGCTGAGCCTTCTGCTCCGGCGTGAGAACGTTATAAATCTCGTACATCATGTGCGCGCGTGCGACTTCCATCTCGACCATCTCGTTTGCGCGTGCCTGAGCCGCAGCCCTCACGGAAGCCTCGTCGAACGCAGCGCCGCTGAAAGGATCATAGCCTTCGCGCTTTCCAGCCTGCCCGCGCTCCTGCTGACGCTTTGCCTTGAAACTCTCGTGGTAACGAGCGCTGATCTGCTGAATCTGCTGCTTCTGCGCGTCCGTCAGGTTCAGGTTCTCAAAAATTCGTCCCTCGAAACCGCCTCCGAAGCCGCCCGGCCCGTCGCCTTTGCCCGGCCCACCACGTCCGTGACGCTCCGGCCCCTGCTGTCCCTGTGGTCCTTGCTGCGCGAAACCGATGATTCCAGCCAGCGCCAGAATGATAGCCAGCGCTCCGCCCATAATGATCTTCTTTGAACTGATTGATTTCATCCCTGTATCTCCAGATTGATAATGATTTGCTCTCCAGGCCGCGCTCCAGCATTCCCAGGGAGAAATGAAGCGCCAATCGCGGCCATACAGTGTGTAAGACGCGGAGTGAGAGAGTTTGGTTACTTTATTTTGGAAGGAAAAGATAAATAGTGGGTGATGAACTTATAACGAGTTGCAATTGAATGTAGCCCTTAACAGCGCATGTATGTCACCCGTAGTTTTCATCCTTGCTTTTCTGGCGCGGGCGCTCGGAGGTACTTTGCCACGACCCATCCAAGTACACCAACCGACAAGAGTCCTACGATCACCCAGACGAAATCTCCCAAAAGTTCGCTCATCTCAACAACACGGTCGCTGAAGAATCTGCCGAGCAGGATGTAAAGAACAACCCACAAGACTTCGCCTATTACGTCGTAGAAGAGAAAGCGCAGCCATGAATAACCCGTCAAGCCTGAAGTTATATTGATGATAGGTCCGAGCGGTGTAATCAACCAGCGGCTGAAGAAGATGCCTGCGCCCTGCCATCGCTTCAACCAATCTTCTGCACGCTTGAGTCGCTCTTCGCCTCCCGCGAAACGGCTGAGCCGCACATGACGGCCTCCCCAGCGGCCAATAGCGTAGCCTATGTTATCTCCCAGGATAGCTGCGGCGGCGGAAAGCGTGAGCGCGAGTCCCAGATTCATGTCACCTTGTTCTGTAAGCGCGCCCGAGACCAGCAGTAACAAACTCGAAGGCATGGGAACACCTATGCAGCCTATCAATAGGACTCCAAATAGAACGGGCAAACCATAGACTCCGAGCGTGCTCAGCAGGTAATCGCTAAAGGTCACGGCGGCGTGCCTCCATCAGGAGGTGGTGGAGGCGATGGCGTTGGATAGGGCGGGCGCGAATGCGTGATCGCGTCCTGTAGTTCTGTGATTAAAGTTTCGACCGGACGATTCTGCTCGCGCGCTATCTCTCTTAATGGGCGCTTGTCTCGCTTGTCCTGCGGCAAGCCTATTGCTTTATAGAGCAAGTGCGGTGGCACGCGATAAGAATGAGCAACATAAGGCACGCTCATCCAGGCTCGTATGGGTTCATCTCTGTGAAAGCGCCAATAGACGGCACGGCGCACAGCGCGCACCATCAATAGGCTTGTGACCACAACAGCCACAAGAAAGAGCGCAACCACGAGCCATTGTCGCCATCCGAGCTTTCTCATCTACAGGTTCTCCGGCACGAGCGCGATGCGAAAACCAAGTAGCGTCCAGTCCGTCTCAAGCTCGACTTCGTTGATGTATGAAAAATCTTTGGGCGCATTCGAGCCTACAGCATAGCATGTCGCGTTGCCTTCAGAGTCACGATAAAAGCCAAGCTCGAGCGTTTCCGTCTCGCTCCACTCGTTGTGAAAGAGCTTGCCTATAAGGTTAAAGATGGCGGGCGGGCAGATTGTCAAACGATACCCTTGCGGCATAAGCCTACGCGCTCGCCAATCCTCCGTGACGACGCGTATGAACTCGCGCAATGAGAGATAGTTGTGATTGTAGCGCGTCGCGTTCGTCATGCCAGAGCGCCCTATATAAAAGGTGAATGGATCAATCGTCGCATCGAATCCGTAGAACGTGCCGTAGAACTGCCGATTGCCCGGCAAGTATTTAGGCTTCTGCGTGGTCTCTATGCCTATGACCTGCCCTTGATGCTTGCTGTGTCCATTAACCAGGACATCGTGATAGCTAGGCTGATGTTCGCGCGGGCTTTTGAATCCACGCGGAGCCATCCCATAGAAACGCGCCATGTAAGCATCGTCCATAGGCGCTGCGTCCGCCGAAGGTATTATGTGCCACTCTATGTTGAAGCGCGCCAACTGCTCGGCCAACTGGTGCGACAACTCTGGCTCAATGGCATCGGGCGCGATAAGTTGCGCGTCCGGCTTGAGATTGAAAGCCTCGCGCACCCTCTCCGCCCTCTCTTCCAACAACCCGTTCATCTGTTTTTAATCCCCCTCTTTCGTGCTACATTTGACAGAAGATCACAAGAAATTCGCAAGAGCATTAGACGAATATAGGCGTTTTCGTGCTTTCGGACGTTTCTTTTTTTGCTTGCGAACTTATTTTATTCCCGACCGTCAGGCATCTGAAAGCTCGCGCATTGACATCTTCTCACTTCCGGGAAGAAAGCCTGTAACCGCTGAGTATAACTTAGCGTCTTTAACTTGGTAACGACACGAGATCATGGTATTTAAGTTTCTCTCTTATAATGCTCGCTCGAAAACTTTCATTAGCTGGGCACTGATAATCATCTCGCTTGGGGCATTGGCCTCCTGCTCCAGGTCCACTAACACTACAACCACAAGCACAACTTCCACTAACAGAGGTGGGCGTGAAGGTGGCGCTGCGCGTGGCGGTCCAGAAGCTCCTGCAATCCCTGTGACGACCGCTCGTGCAGAAGCCCGCGAAGTTCCAACGACGATTGAGGCGACGGGCAGTCTTACAGCGACAGAGACTTCCAACGTCGCGCCGGAAACTTCCGGGCAGGTCATCTCCACTCCTGTGAACGTCGGCGCTTTCGTTCATAAAGGCGATACAATCGCGCGCCTCAACGACAGAGACGCTCGCTTGAGAGTGCAACAGGCTAAAGCCACTGAGCAGCAGTCGGTCGCCGCTATTCGCCAGGCCGAAGCGCGTTTAGGTTTAGGACCAAACAGCCACTTTGACGCGAGCGCGATTCCAGAGGTTAGAAGCGCCGCAGCCGCTTACGACGCGGCGGTAGCTCAGCAGCGACTTGCGGAAGCAAACGCGCGCCGCTACGCAGAGCTTGTGGAGACGGGCGATGTCGCGCGCAGCGTTTACGATCAATATAGAACTCAGGCGGACACCGCGCGAGCGCAGGCGAACAATTCGCGCCAGCAGCTTGAGACTGCGATCAATCAGGCGCGACAAAATAATCAAGCGATTCAGACCGCTCAGGCAGGATTAGAAAGCGCACGCGCCGCAACAGCAATCGCACAGAAGGCTCTCGCTGACACAACAGTGCGTGCGCCTTACGCAGGATACGTCAGCGCGCGTCCCACAGCCGTCGGCGAATACGTGACGCCAGCCTCCGCGATTGCTACAATCCTTCTGACAAATCCCCTGAAACTGGAACTGCAAGTGCCGGAGTTGGAAGCGCCCCGCATTCAGGTCGGCATGGCCGTAGCGTTGATTGTGGACGCTTACCCCGACAGAAAATTCAACGGGCGCATCACGGCTATCAATCCCGCGATTGATCCAACCTCGCGCGCTTTAACGGTCGAGGCTGAAGTTGATAATCCAGACAATGCGCTTCGCTCCGGCATGTTTGCGACGGCGCGCATCTCGCTTCCCGGCGGTCGCCAGAGCGTCTTTGTCCCGCGCGAAGCCGTAGTCAGCGATCAGAACACAAACTCGTATCGCGTCTTTGTGATTGACGGCACAACGGCGCACCTGCAAGTTGTACAGGTTGGCGACCAGGAGAATGGCATGGTGCAGATTCTCTCAGGCATAAACGGAGACGCAGAGGTAGCCACGAGCAACCTGCAACAACTCTACGAAGGAGCGAAGGTGCAGCCGACGAGGAAATAAAAGTTTCAAGTTTCAAGTTCTAAGTTCCAAGAGCGACCCAACTTGAAACCTGAAACCTGGAACTTGAAACTTAAGTTGTTATGCAAAAGTTAGCTGAAATTTGTGTACGCCGTCCGGTCTTTGCGACCGTTATTATCTTAGCGCTGACGGTGATCGGCGGTTTCTCTTTCTTCGGGCTAGGCGTTGATCGCTTTCCGAAGATAGACATTCCGACCGTTTCGGTTTCGACGACCAATGCGGGCGCAGCACCCGCCGAAGTTGAGACCGAAATCACGGACGTGCTGGAAGGCGCAGTCAATACCGCGACAGGCATTGACGAGTTGCGCTCAAGCTCAAGCACAGGGCGTTCGCAAATCACAATCAGCTTTGATCTATCGAAAGACCCTGACGTTGCCACACAGGAAGTGCGCGACAAGGTCAATACTGTCTTGAATCGTCTGCCGCAGACAGCCGACCCGCCGATTATTCAGAAGTCGGACCCGGATGCTTCCCCTGTCATTCTCTACTCTATGACCGGGCCGTACACTGTTCTGCAACTAACAGACCTCGCGCAGAACCAGATAGTCAAGCGCATTGAATCCGCTTACGGCGTCGGCGACGTGTTCATCTACGGCGCGCGACAACGCCAGATAAACGTACACGTTGATCCGGACCGTCTTCGCGCTTACAACCTCTCGGCTGTTGATGTTGCGAACGCATTGAAGACGCAGAACCTTGAATTGCCGGGCGGGCGTGTCAACGAACGCTCGAAGACCATAACGCTTCGCACGCTGCGCCGCGTGTCGAAGGTTGAAGATTTTAATAATCACGTCATCAGGAGCAAGCACGG
>Ga0066662_10000730_pt1 | contig 14606 bp, 13 predicted proteins | sample GraSoiAngelo_111_FD_133939 | JGI IMG/M metagenome (GOLD analysis project Ga0066662, IMG submission 133939) | Grasslands soil microbial communities from the Angelo Coastal Reserve, California, USA - 14_0903_12_40cm | ecosystem: Environmental > Terrestrial > Soil > Grasslands | place: USA... | reverse complement strand
ACACGAGTAGCCGGGGGTGGCTGGCGGGGACAAAGCCGATGAACGAGGCGATGTACTCCGTGCTCGAATACTGACCCTGCACGACGACGTTCGCGGTTCCCGTCTTTCCGGCGAGGTCGTAACCAGGAATGGCAGCGCCCGAAGCCGTACCGCCGTCGGCGAACACGCCGCGGAGCATGTCGCGGAGCTCGGCCGCAGCCAGCGGCGAGATGATCCGCCGCCCGGAAGACGTTGCCGCGGACTTGCCGCCGATCGTCTTGACGATGTGCGGCGGGCGCAGGATGCCGCCATTGGCGATCGCCGAATAGGCAGTAGCCATCTGTATGGGCGTCACCGACTCGCCCTGACCGATTGGCAGGTTGCCCATCGAAGAACCCGAGTATTGCCCGGAGTGCAGCACGATTCCGCGTTCCTCGCCGGGCAGGTCCACGCCGGTCTTCGTGCCAAAGCCGAAGCGATGCACCCAGTAGTCGAAGCGCTTCGGTCCCAGCTTCATCCCGATCTCGTCGGCGCCAATGTTGCTGGACACCTTCAGGATCTGGGCGACTGACAGGGTTTCGTCACCATGGCCCTCGGCGTCGTGGATCTGCCGGTCGGCCACCTGGAGCGTCGCCGGCACGCCGAAGGTCGTGTCCGGGGTGACGATGCCGTCCTGAAGCGCGCCGGCAACAGTGATCGCCTTGAACGTCGAGCCGGGCTCATAGTCGAAGCCAACCGCCCGATCTTGGGTCGCGTACGTCGGCGCGGAGGTCGGCTGGTTGGCGTTGACGCGCGGCCAGTTGGCCAGCGCGAGGATCTCGCCGGTATTCGGGTCCATCGCGATCGCGGTCGCTCCGCGCGGCGAGTACTGGGCGCCAACGCCGGCGAGAACCTGCTCCATCTCGTCCTGGAGAGCGGCGTCGATCGTGAGCTGCAAGCTCTTTCCAGCGACCGTCGAATGGGTGTCGTTTATCGAGATCGGCTGGCCGATGGCGTCGTTGACGATCCGTCTGATGCCGTCACGTCCGCGCAGCGTGGGGTCGTAGCGATATTCGAGCCCGCTGAGCCCACGGTCGTTCCAGCCCACATGTCCGAGGACCTGGGAAGCGGCCCAGGAGCGGGGATAGACGCGCGTGATCTGCGGGATCGTGGTGAGACCGGGAATGTGCAGCTTGGCGAGCTGCGCAACGCGGTCGCCCGGGACCAGGTGCGCGAGATAGACGAACCCGGTGTGGGGCTTTGACAATGCCGCGACCAGCGTGGCCTCGCTCTTGCCGAGCAGCGGCGAGAGCTGCCTGGCGACGGTCGGCGCATCCTTGATCAGGTACGGATCCGCGGCCACATCCGCCGCGCCCTGCGTGATCGCCAGCTCAACGCCGCGGCGATCGGTGATCGCGCCGCGCTCAGCGGGCAGTGTCACCTTCGTAACCTGCTGGCTCGCAGCGGCGTGGCGCAGCGAAGGCGCGCGAACAGCTCCCAGGTAGCCGGCGCGAAGCACGGCGATGCCGAGCAAGCCGATGAACGCCGCGAACAGGATCCCGATGCGGCGGTCGACCATCGTCACGCTGGTGTTACCGACCGGTGCCCGTGCGCGAGGCAGGCAGGGCCGCGCCGCCGCCTGAAGCGCTCGTCGGACCACCCCCGCCGGAATGGGCCGTGGTGACGCTGGTTCCCGCAGCGCTCGTCCCGGCCGCACCTCCGGTGGAGCCCGTTCCCGCGGCATTTGCACTGGGTGTCGCAGGGGTTCCGCCGGAGGCGCTGGAGGCGCCGTTGCCGGCCGAGCTCAAGCTCGAGCTCGTGGAGCTGGTGCTGCTGCTCGCGCTGGTCCCTCCGGCCGCCGGCGAGCCGGTCGCGGACGAGCTGGTCGCGGACGAGCTCGTGGATGAACCCGTCACCGAGCCATTCGTGGAGGCCAACGCGAGGAACGCTGATGCGTTCGGCGCGTGGATGTTGGCGATGGCGCGCTGGACGTTCGCACCGGTGTTCTCGGAGAGGAACCCGACGCCGTCGGGAGCGGGCATGACCATCCCCATGCGCGCGGCCATCCGCTCGATCCGCTGATCGTCGGCAAGTGAAGCGACGTTCTGGCGCAGCTGCTCGTTGCGCGCCTGGAGCGTCGTCGTCCGCTGCAGCGAGCGACCGATGCTCGCGCCGAGCTTGAGCACCTCCACCTGCATGGCGACGATTCCGGCAAGCATCAAGCCGAGCAGCGGGATCCAGACGCGGCCGCGGACGAGACGATCAAGCCATGCGTGGTCAGGCAGCCGGCTGACAGCGGCGCGCAGCCGAGCTTTCCGAGGTGCGGAGACCTTGGGCGCCGGGGGGGCGCTCGGGCGCAGGCGTGGCGCTGCAGACGGCAGCCTGACCCGGCGGCTGGGCGCTGCGAGCAGCCCAGCGAGTGGCCCCGAGATCCGGCGCGGCGCCGCGGGTGCCGGGCGCGCGCGCACCGGCGCGCGGTCACCGTCGGATCGCAGCGGTCGTTCACCCGAACGCATCCTGCGTTCGCTCGGCCGAACGATCCGCTCGCCGGACCGCGGCGCTGGCGAATTAGCGCCGCCGTTGGACGAACCGGGTCGAGCGCGGCGGCCGCCGCCGCGCGCCCCCTTCTTGGTGCCGCCGCGTCCGGCCGGCGTGATCGCTGCAGGAGTCATCGCGCTAGACCTCCAGCTTTCTTGCCACGCGCAGGTGCGCTGACTTGGATCGGGGGTTGGCCGCGACCTCGCCAGGGGTGGGCGCGACGGCGCGGCGGGTGAGCAGCTCTGCTTCGGGCTTGTGGCCACAGACGCACACCGGGATCTCGGGCGGGCAGACGCAGCCGCGGGCCCGATCGGCAAGGAAGCGCTTGACGCGCCGGTCCTCGAGCGAATGGAACGAGATCGCGGCGAGCCGACCACCGGAACGAAGGAGCTGCCAGCCCAGCGGCAGCGCCTGGTCGAGCTGTCCCAGCTCGTCGTTGACGGCGATCCGCAGCGCCTGAAAAGTGCGCCGGGCCGGGTGGCCCCCGGCGAACTGCGCCGGGACGGGGACGGCGGCCTTGATGGCGTCGACCAGCTGCCCGGTCGAGCTGAGCTCCTCCCGCCGCCGCTGCCGCGCGATCGCCTTCGCGATCTGCGAGGCGTATCGCTCCTCGCCGTACTGGCGCAGCAGCCGCGCCAGGCGGCGCTCGTCCCAGCGGTTGACGATCTCCCTCGCGGTCAGCTCCTGGTCGGGATCCATCCGCATATCCAGTGGCGCGTCATACGCGTAGGAGAACCCGCGGATCCAGGCGTCGACCTGCATCGAGGACATACCCAGGTCGAGGTAGATGACATCTGCTCGCTGCCGCTCCTCGTAGAGCTGGCTCAGCCCGCTCGCGAAGTCGGCGCGGATGAAGCGCGTCTCACATTCGACCTCGGCGGCGAGCTCGGCGAAGCGCTCCTCCGCCAAGGGATCGCGGTCGATTGCGATCAGCGTGCCCGCGGGTCCGATCCGCCCGGCGATCAGGCGCGCGTGCCCGCCGCCGCCGAAAGTGCAGTCGATCGCTGTCTTGCCCGGCTGCGGGTCGAGGAGCTCGATCAACTCGCCCGCCAGCACCGGCACGTGCGTCGTGGTCATGTCAATCAGTGTGGCCAAGGCTCGCTGCGATCTCGGGGATACGACCGATGATGTCCTCGCGGTAGCCCTCGTAGGCGGCCCGATCCCAGACCTCGATGCACTCACCCGAGCCGGTCACGATCACGTCTTTCTCGAGGTTCGCGTAGTGCATCAGTGTCGGCGGGATCATCAAGCGGTTAGCGGAGTCGAGCTCGGCCTCGAACGAGGCGTTGAAGAAGAAGCGCTTGAGCTCGCGGGCCTTCGGCTCCGACGGGTTCATGCCGCTGAGCGTCTGACCGGTGAACGAGTCGTAGGCCTCCGGCGTCCAGATCGACACCGATCGTGGCGAACCCGGCACCACCTCGTGCGAAGCCGCCAGCACCACGCCGCCGGACAGAGCCGCTCGGAACTTCGCCGGGACCGTCAGCCGGTGCTTGGCGTCGAGCGCGTGTTCGAAGGTCCCGCGGAAGTTCAAGGGTTCTCATTCGCTTGCCCGAATTTGGAACCCGGGTGGCTGGGTGGGAGGAGCCCTGCCACCCGGGTTCTCCGCATGCGTGGCCCACTTTATCCCACTTTTTCCCACAATGCAACCCCTCGACCAACTTCTGCCCCACTCCGCGGCTCCGGCGGCCCACAACGGGCCGCGTCGCGAGGCGTGTCGCCGGATTCAGGGCATCGACGTCCGCCCGCCCGATGGCGCCCGACCTGCACGATTGATTGCAGAGCGGCCGGGTGGGCTACTAATTGCAGCTTGAGGCGGTTTCCGTCCGGGGCGTGTGCTGGTTGATGCGCCTCGCCGCGCTGCCTAGCTGGGGCGCCTCGAGGCTCCGGCCCGACTGCGATCGCACGCCGGCAGCTCCACCACGAGCCGCGCGCCGCGCTCTGCGGGTCCGGCGGCAAGCCTGCCGCCGTGCTCCGCGATCACTGCAAGCGCGATCGCGACGCCGCGGCCGCGTCCTCCGCGATGCAGGCCCGACCGCCGCCGTCGGTCGAGGATCCGTAGGGCCCCGCCCCGCCTCGCGCTCTGCGCCAGCTCGCGCACGGGAGCGCGGAGACCTGGGCCATCGTCGCTCACCTCGATGCGCACGGCACCGTGAACGCGCCGACAGCGGACCCGCACCTCCCCTCCCCCATGTTCGATCGCGTTCGCGATCAGGTTCTCGACCGCCTGTGCCAGCCGCAGGCGGTCTCCCCACACGCTGACCTCCTCGTGCGCGCAGTCGAGGACGACGCGCCGGCCGCGCTCGTCGGCTGCGCCCCGCCAAGCTTCCACCGCGCAATCCAGCAGATCGTGCAGGTCCACCTCAGTGCGCCTGCGGACGGTGCTGCCGTGCGGGACCGCTGAGAGATCGTCGAGGGCCAGCGCGGCGCGCTCGAGCTCGAGGTCGATCGCCCGCAGTCCCGCCGCTGATGTTTCAGCCGTTCTTCTCGCCAGCTCGATGCCCAGCCTCGCGGCGGTGATGGGAGCGCGCAGCTCGTGCGCGATGCAGGCGATCGCCTCGGCGAATGCGATCTTCGACCGCGTGGCAATGAATGCCACGCCGAGCCCGGCGATCCCGAACAACCATCCCGAGACTGCCAGCGCGGCGTCCACCTACTGCACTCCGGCCTCGATCAATCGGTACCCGACCCCCCACACGTTGACGATGAAGCTCCAGTCCGACCGGTTCAGCTTCTTGCGCAGCCGACAAGCGTGCGAGTCGAGTGTCCGGGTGGAGCACAGACAGTGAAAACCCCAGATGCCACGCAGCAGCTCCTCGCGGGTGAACACGCGCTCCGGATCGCTGGCCAGGGCCCGGAGGAGTGCGAACTCCTTCTTGGAGAGCTGCACCGGCTTCCCGTCCAACCACGCTGCGCGCGCCAGCGCGTCGATCTCGAGCGGTCCGACCCGGATTCGCCCCGCTCCCGGACGCCGATGCTTACGCCGCAACAGCGCGCCGACCCGGGCTTTCAGCTCGGGATAGGAGAAGGGTTTGACGACATAGTCATCGGCGCCGCGATCGAATCCCCGCAGGCGCTCCAACTCGCTGGAGCGGCCGGACAGCACCAGCAACGGCAGGTCGGGATCGATCCGCGCGACAGTCCGGTCGCCTTCGCGCACCTCGCGCAGAAGCTCGAGGCCGTCCCGGTCAGGCAGCCCTAGATCGACGATCGCCACGTCGGGAAAGCGCGTCGACATCAGCCGCTGGGCGTCGCCGGCGGATTCGGACTCGAGGATGTCGTAGCCGTCCGCGGCGAGGTTGTCGGCCAGGAACGTCCGGGTCGGTCCGTGATCCTCGACGATCAGGATCGTCTCAGCTCCGCTCATTGGCTGATAGAGGCCGCAGCGAGCGGTTTCCTCCCCCCGCAGGCCCACCGCGTGCAACATCGCTTTCAGCAACTGCGCCCGAGCAGGAATCCCACATATGATGGCGACGCGCCCATGCACCGACGCGGGAACTACAGCTCCGGCGAAGACTTCGTGCTCGAATACGGTGAGCTGCGGTTCACGTTCAACGAACGTGACTTCCGCGAGCGCTGTGAGCAGGCGGCACGCAAGCTCGGCTTCATCGGTGGCGCGGTCGAGGAGGACGAAGCCGAGGACCTGATCAACCTCGTGGTCAACGGCGAGGTCAGCGATCCCGCATCGGCGCTGGGGGAGCACGTCAACGACTGCTGGCCGGAGCTCGTGGGGCCCTCGGAGCGCTCACTGGTTCACTGGCTGCGGCGCCTCATCTTCCGCAGCGCCTGGCTCGACCAGCGGGTCAAGGAGGGCGAGCTCGACGTGTGCTACGACGAGGACGCTAACGCGTTCGTCTACATCCAGCCCGACCGCGGCGGAGAGCCAATCGAGCTGGCGCCAGAGCCCAGCTGGAATCGCGTCGCCTACCGACGGTAGGGCGCCCGCCGCCCCTCGGACGCGAGTCCTACCCCCCGCCTCCCGAGGTCGACGACAGCTGCTGGTTCGCCGGCGCCGGGTTGTCCAGCAGGAGCCGCGGCACGGTCACGAGCGCGTAGCCGCGGGAGCGCAGGCCTCTGATCACCTTCGGCAGTGCCTCCACCGTTTCGGCGCGGTTGCCGCCGGCGTCGTGCATCAGGACGATCGCGCCGGGTTGCGCGCCGGAGAGAACCGTGTGGACGATCGACGAGACGCCTGGCAGCCGGTAATCCTCGGTATCGACGGTCCAGAGAACCATCAGCATCCGGTACTTGCGCAGGATCGAGAGCGTCGTCTTGTTCCACAGCCCGTAGGGGGGGCGGAAGAGGCGCGGGAAGGGCGCGCCGAAGTTGCCGACGCTCGAGGTCATCTGGAGTATCTGCGAGCGCTGATCGCGCCGCGAGAGCTGGGACATCGGCGCGTGCGTCTGCGTGTGATCGCCGATCGGGAAGCCGTCTGTCAGGATCTGCGAGGTCCCGGCGTTGAAGTAATGCTCGAGCGACCCCACCTCGAAGAACGTCCCGGGCGCGCCCTCGCGCTCTAGCACCGACAGGACCCGCTGTGTGTACGGCCCCGGGCCGTCGTCGAAGGTCAACGCGATCTCGCGATGCTGAGCGCCGGCCACCTGCACCGCGGGCGTGTAGGACAGCGTGCGATTGATTGCCGCGTTCTCGGCGGCCTGCTCGGCGGCTGCAAGCGAACCCGTGCCGGTGCCGGCGAGCCCCCGGATACGCGCCAGGAAGCCGCTCTGCGGCGCCGACAGATGGTGCATCGTCCCACCGCTGCCCGCTCCTTCCGCGACGCCGACGATGAAGGCGAGCGCTGCCAGGCCGGCGAGCGCGCCGAGCCGCCGCCGGCGATGGTGCGGCTCGGCACTGGGACGCCGCAGCGCGCGTGGCATGCCGGCGGCCGCGGGGCGCCCTGCGTCGGGTCCTAGTGCTCTGGCTCCGTCTTCCATCGAAAGTCAGCCCCGAGGGGGATGATGCCGCGCCGGTCGGTCGTTGGGGGCTCGCCACCTACCGGCTTGTCGGTGCGCAACAAGCCTCCACCGTCGCGGAGCATTACCCTCCTCCCCAGCCATGCACCCGGCGGTCTGGGTCGTCATTCCAACATACAACGAGGCGGCCAACGTCGAGCGGATCGTCCGAGCCGCGGCTTCGGAGCTTCAGGCTATCACCGGCGGGGCCTTCCGGATCCTGGTCGTCGACGACAGCTCGCCCGACGGAACCGGCGACATTGCCGACGCGCTCGGTCGCGAGCTCGAGGCGCTCGAGGTGTTGCACCGCTCGGCCAAGTCCGGTCTCGGCCATGCATACCTCGCGGGCTTCGCCCGCGCGATGGAAGGCGGGGCGGAGCTGATCATCGAGATGGACGCGGACTTCTCGCACGACCCGAAGCACCTGCGGGACCTGCTCGAAGCCGCCACGGGCGCCGATCTCGTGCTCGGCTCGCGCTACGTTCCGGGTGGTGGGGTCCGGGATTGGGGGCTGCTCCGGCGGCTGGTCAGCCGCGGCGGCGGCGCCTACGCGCGGCTGATCCTCCGCGTCGATGTCCGTGACCTCACCGGCGGCTTCAAGTGCATCCGGCGCGAGGTCCTCGAGGCGATCGAGCCGCAGAGCATCCGCGCCGAGGGCTACGTCTTCCAGATCGAGGTGACCTACCGCGCCCTGCTCGCGGGCTTCACCGTCAGAGAGATACCGATCATCTTCTCCGACCGGACCGAGGGCTCGAGCAAGATGTCGGCCCGGATCGCGATCGAGGCGATGTGGCTGGTGCCGCGCCTGCGGCGAAGCTCACGCGCAGCGCTGGACAAGCAGCCGCAGAGTCGAGCTCAGGTCGGAGCTAGATGACGTCTCGCGCCGCCCGCCTAACGGAATTTCAACGTTGCCGAAACCGCAACCGACCGGCCGGCGTTCATCCTCAGCAGCAATGAGCATCCACGGACCGCTGGGCGCCACGCCGCAGAGCGGGGCCTTCGAGCTCAGAACACCGGCACTTGATCGCGAGATCTCGGCGTGGACCCGGCGGGGCCTGCTGGGGCTCGTCGGTCTCCTCGCGACGGGGTTCGTGATCTCGATCTCCGCCGCCAGCACCGACTCATTCCTGCCGGAATCCGTCCGCCCGGTTCCAAGCTGGCTGGCGGGTCCGTTCGGCAGCGCCGGCCTGAACCTTGGAGTGGCCGGCGCGATCGTCGTGCTCGTGCTGATGTTCGTCAGCTACCTGGCGGCAGTTGCGGCGGCGGAGCGGCTCTCGGCGCGCTCGGTGCTGATGACGATCGCCGGACTTCACGCGCTGATGTTGCTTGCGCCGCCGTTGCTCTCTACCGACGTCTTCAGTTACCAGGCCTATGCGCGTATGTGGGCCAGCTATGGCGCCAACCCCTATCTCCACGGCCCGCACGTGATCGCGCTGGACCCGCTGTACCCCTTCATCGGCGCCAAGTGGGTGACGACGCCGACGGCGTACGGGCCGGTGTTCACCGCGCTCAGCTACCTGCTCGGGCCGCTCTCGATTGCCGCCAGCGCTCTGGCTTACAAGGCGATCGCGACGATGGCAAGCCTCACGATCGTCGCGCTGGTGTGGAACGCCGCGCGCCTGCGCGGGCTCAACCCGGTTCGCGCGATCGCACTGGTCGGACTGAACCCGCTGATCGTCGTCTACGGCGTCGGGGGCGGCCACAACGATCTGCTGATGCTCGCCGCCTCGATGGCGGGGATCTACGCGCTGCTGCGCTACCGCGAGCGAGCCGGCGGCGCCCTGCTCACCCTCGCCACCGGGATCAAGCTCAGCGCCGGACTGATGCTTCCCTTCGCCGCCGCCTCGCCGGCGGGCCTGGGCGCGCGCGATCGCCGGCGCAACCTGCTGATCGGCGCCGGCATCACTACGGCGCTGACCGCAACGCTTGCCTTTGGCGCCTTCGGCACCGGGCCGCTGCACCTGCTGGGAACGCTCCATCAGACCCAGAGCGAAGGTGATTGGAAGTCGATCCCGGGGTTCATCTCGACGCGGCTCGGCCTGGGCATGATCGGCCACATCACTGGGGTCTTTCTCGCCGTGTTGTTCGCAGTCGCTGTGGTGTGGCTTCTGCGGAGGGTCTGGCGGGGCGAGATGGACTGGATCGACGGGGCGGCCTGGGCCACGGTCGCGATGCTGTGCACCGCAAGCTCGCTGCTGCCGTGGTACGTGGCCTGGCTAGTTCCGCTGGTGGCGCTCTGCACCAGCCAGCGCCTGTGGCGCGTCGCGCTGGTGATGACAGCGGTCGTCCAGGTCATCCAGCTGATCGGCTACCTCCCGCACGGCAGCTCGCTGTTGGGGGTGTGACCGCGCTGGTCCTACCATGACGCCATGAGCGTCTCGCCGGAACACGACAGCGGTCCGCGCAGCATCGAGCTGCTCAGCGTCGTCGCGCCCGTCTACAACGAGGAGGCGACGATCGACGAGTTCTACGGGCGGGTGTGTCGCGCGCTGGAGGGGCTGGACTTCGAGCTGGTGCTCGTCGACGACGGCTCCACCGACGGCTCCGCCGCGGCCCTGGACCGGCTCGCCGCGAGCGACCCTCGCGTGCGCCTGGTTTTCCTCTCGCGCAACTTCGGCCATCAGACCGCGCTCACCGCCGGGCTCGACCATGCTCAGGGTCAGGCGGTCGTGATGCTCGATGCCGACCTTCAGGATCCGCCGGAGCTGATCCCGCGGATGCTCGATCACTGGCGCGCCGGGTGCGACGTGGTGTACGCGGTACGCGAGCAGCGTGAGGGCGAGTCGCGCTTCAAATTGGCGACCGCGCGCTGGTTCTACGCCCTGTTCGACAAGCTCGCGCAGGTGGAGCTGCAGCACAACTCCGGCGATTTCCGCCTGCTCGATCGCCGTGCGCTCGACGCCCTGCTCGCGATGCGCGAGCGCAACCGGTTCCTCCGAGGCATGACCGTGTGGGTCGGGTACACGCAGGCGGCGGTGCCCTACCGGCGCGATCCCCGCCACGCGGGCGAGACGAAGTACACGGTGTCGAAGATGCTGCGTTTCTCGCTGGACGCGATCTCCTCGTTCTCGCACCGGCCGCTGCAGCTGGCCACGTTCCTGGGTTTCCTGATCTCCTCGCTGGCGTTCATCGCGATCCCCGTGGTCGTGATCCTGCGCCTGCTGGGCTCCTACCTTCCGGGGTTCAGCGCGATCACGATCACGGTGCTGCTGCTCGGCGGGATCCAGCTGATCACGATCGGGATCATCGGCGAGTACGTCGGTCGCATCTACGACGAGGTCAAGGGGCGACCGCTATATCTCGTGCGGGCGCGGCGAAACATCACCGAAGCCGCCGCCTCGCGGGAGCCGCTACCGGTGGGCTCCCAGCACGGGCCCGAGCCGGACTAGCCGCCGGCCGGGTTGGGGCCGACGTCGCGGCGCAGCGGCGTGACGTTCGTGTCCGCCGGTTCTGGCGTGCTGTCGTTCACCACCCTCTCCACCGCCTCGATCCTGCTCGCCAGCGCCTTGATCGCATCGGCGATGGGATCGGGCAGGTGGATCCAGTCGGCATCAGGCCCTTCCGCGCGCCGTCCTTCGACGCGCACGGGATGCCCCGGGTTGCCAACCACGGTGGAATTCGCGGGGATGTCGTGGATGACCACGCTGTTGGCGCCGATCTTGGACCCGTGGCCGACCGTGATCGGCCCCAGGAGCTTGGCTCCGGAGCCGATGGTTACGTTGTCCTGCACCGTCGGGTGCCGCTTACCGGCGACAAAACCAGTGCCGCCGAGGGTCACGCCCTGATAGAGCGTCACGTTGTCACCGATCTCTGCCGTCTCGCCGATGACCACGCCCATGCCGTGGTCGATGAAGAAGCCGTTGCCGATGCTCGCTGCCGGGTGGATCTCGATCCCGGTCAGCCGCCGGGAGGCCGCCGCGATCATGCGCGGGAGGAACGGCACGCCCGCTCCGAACATGGCGTGCGCCACACGATGCGCGAGCAGCGCGTGGACGCCTGGCCACGTCGCCAGGATCTCGGCGGAACCCACCCCGCGCGCGGCCGGATCGCGGCTGTGCGCCGCGGCCACGTCGCGTCGAATCTCCGCCGCGGTGCGGGCCGCGAGCCCCAGACCGAGCATGGATAAAGCGTAGCGAGCCGCTCAGGGCGCAAAGAACGGGGTCGAGACGTAGCGCTCGCCGGAATCGGCGAGGATCGTCACGATCCGGGCCCGCTCCCATTCGCGACGCCGCCCCAGCTCCACGCATGCCCACACTGCCGCCCCGCAGGAGATGCCGGCCAGCACCCCCTCCCGGCGCGTCAGCGCGCGGGCGGTCTCGATCGCGTCCTCGTCGCTGACGGCGATCACCTCGTCGATCACCCCCCGGTTGAGCACCGCCGGCACAAAGCCGGCGCCGATGCCCTGGATCTTGTGGGGGCCGGCTGAGCCTCCGGAGAGAACCGCGGAGGCCGACGGCTCAACTGCCACCACATGGCAGCGGGGATTGCGCTCCTTCAGATATTCGCCCACGCCGGTGATGGTGCCGCCGGTGCCCACGCCCGCGACGAACACATCGAGCTCCCCGTCGAGCGCCTCCCAGATCTCCGGCGCGGTCGTGCGGCGATGGATCTCCGGGTTGGCCGGATTGGAGAACTGGTCGGGGAGGAAGACGTCTTCGCGCTGCGCAAGCTGCTTGGCGGCCTCTACCGCTTCGTTCATCCCCCCAAGCGACTCGGTCACGTCGACGCGCGCGCCATAGAGCCGTAGCAGCGCCTCGCGCTCACGGCTCATCCCCTGGGGGAGCGTCAACACCAGGTCGTATCCCTTCGCGGCGCACACGAACGCCAGCGCGATTCCGGTGTTCCCGCTGGTCGCTTCGACGATCGTGCTCACCCCCGGCTCGATCAGCCCCTCCCGCTCGGCCGCCTCGATCATCGCCACCCCGATCCGGTCCTTCACGCTCCCGCCGGGATTGAACGACTCCAGCTTGGCGAACAGCTGCACGTCCAGCCCTGGCTGGACCCGCGTGAGCTGCACCATCGGCGTGCGCCCCACATGTTCTGAAATGTTGGTCGGGATTGACCCCATTCGACCGCGAACCCTACGAGAACTACCTGGCAGCGGCTGCGACGGGCATCCCCGCGAGCGATCGGCTCCGCGGCGAGGGCCGGGTTAGCATGCGCGCGATGATGCAGCGGATCGCAGCCGCCGCCGCAGTCGCGTGCGTGACATGTGCGGCGATGCTGATCGGATGCGGCTCGAGCCGGGTCCGGAGTGCCAACTCAGTCACGACCGTCTCGCACCTCCCCGGTCCGCCCGCAATCGCCTCCTCCACGCAGGTGGCAAGCGAGCACGGCCGCGACGGCGACTGGACTCGCTTCAACTATGACGCCGTGCGCAGCGGGGTCGGACCGACGGCAACCGGGATCACCGCCCAGAACGCCGGCACTCTCCAGACCAGAGTCGTGCGAATCGATGGCACCGCCGACTCTTCGCCAATCGAGCTCCACGACGTCCGCGTTGCCGGAAGCGCACGCGACGCGATCGTGGTCACCACCTCATACGGCCACACGATCGCCATCGATCCGGCGAGCGGCAGCATCCTGTGGGAGTTCCGGCCCCCGGGGACAGCCCGGCTGGAGGGAACCTCCCGAGTTACCACAGCGAGTCCGGTGGCCGACCCCGAGCGTCGCCACATCTACGTCGCGAGTCCCGACGGCTTCATCCACAAGCTCGAGCTCGCCAGCGGCAGGGAGGTTCGCCAGGATCATTGGCCCGCGCGCGTGACCCGCAACGCCAAGACCGAGAAGATCGGAGGCGCACTCAACCTCAGCGGCAATCAATTGTTGGCCGTCATCGGAGGCTACGAGGAGAACACTCCCAACGCCCAGTCCTACCAGGGCCACGTGGTGAGCATCGACCACGGCTCAGGCCGGATCCTGCAGGTGTTCAACGCGCTGTGCTCGGACCACCGCGCGCTCCTGGTGCCCCGCAGCTGCCACGCCAACGATGCCGGCATCTGGGCCCGCTCCGGCGTGGTGGTGGAGCCGGGGAGCGGGCGGCTGCTCGTCGCCACCGGCAACGGTCACTTCAACGGGTCAACTCGCTGGGGCGACAGCGTCCTGGAGCTCTCACCTGACGCCTCCCGCGTGCTGCACAACTGGACGCCGGGAAACCAGGCACAGCTCGATCGCACCGACTTCGACATCGGCAGCACCGCACCGGCCGTGCTGCCGGTGACGCAGGGCAGGCACTTGGCCGTGCAGGGGGGCAAGGACGGGGTGCTGCGCCTGCTTGATCTGGATCGCCTCAACGGCAGCAGCGGTGGCGCCGGACCCCGCACAAGCGGTGAGCTTCAGGCGATCAGCACGCTCGGCGGTGGGCTGATGTTCACCGCGCCTGCCGTATGGACGCAATCCGGCCACATCTACGTGTTCGTGGGGGATGAGGACGGGATCGCCGGCTATACGCTCGTCGAAGGCCGCGTTCCGCAGCTGGCGCAGATCTGGAGCAGCCCGACGAAATCCACCAGCCCGATCATCGCCGGCGGCCTTCTGTACGCCTTTGATCTTCCCAACCGCACCCTTGACATCCGCGTGCCGACGACGGGCAAGCTGATCCGTTCGCTGCCCGCGGCCATCGGTCATTGGAATAGCCCGATCGCGATCGGGGGTCGCGTCGTGCTACCGGTCGGCGATTACCAGAAGCACCTCACCGAGGGCGTCATCTACATCTACCACCTGCCCGGGCGCTGAGCGCCGGGCCGCCGCCAGCTACTTCTTGACGACGACCGTCATCCCCATGCCTGGGTGGATCGTGCAGACGAACTGGTACTTGCCGGCCACGCTGAACTTGCGCGTAAAGGTGTAGTTGTGCCGGTGGGTCTTCGTCGTGAAGTGCTTGGCCTTGACGCCACCCGGGCCCTTGACCAGCGTGACGTTGTGGGCGTCGATGTTCGAGTTGCTCCAGACCCACTTGACCTTCTGACCGGACTTGATCTTCACCTTGGTCGGCTTGAAGTGGTCATCGAGAACCTGCACCTGCGCGGCAGTCGACTTGGCGGCGACCGCACCGGCAGCCAGGGCGCTGATGGCGGCGATCGTTAGAAGCGCGAGGAGAACGGCGAGCGAGCGGCGAGAACGACTCCGGCTCGCCAGGGAGTGGATGTTTTGGTGTTGATT
>Ga0066662_10000729_pt1 | contig 14619 bp, 10 predicted proteins | sample GraSoiAngelo_111_FD_133939 | JGI IMG/M metagenome (GOLD analysis project Ga0066662, IMG submission 133939) | Grasslands soil microbial communities from the Angelo Coastal Reserve, California, USA - 14_0903_12_40cm | ecosystem: Environmental > Terrestrial > Soil > Grasslands | place: USA... | reverse complement strand
GTCTCTTCACGGTGTCCCCTCCGGTTCAGATGTCGGCGTCGACCAGGTCGTCGAACGCGGTGACTTGGTTCGGCCTGAACCCGTGCAGGTCGTCGTTGTAGGCGTAGACGTCCTCGCGCACGTCGAGCACGACGGTCGGCACGTCCTCGACGAGCTGGAGCTGGAACGCGCGCGAGGCGGCGCGCTGCTCGCCCTCGTCGTAGGTGGCCTTCAGCTTGCGCAGCGCCTCGTCGGCGGCGCGGCTGCAGTAGCGGCCGACGTTCTGCCCTTTCGGCGGGACGCGGTCGCAGCCGAAGATGTTGGTCTGGTCGCCGTTCGGCGGCAGCACCCAGCCGAACATCGCGACGTCGAACTTGCCGCCGTACAGGATGCCGCCGGTCTGCAGCGGCGCGAACAGCAGCGGCGAGGGATAGCGGCGCACCTCGAAGCGCGCGCCGATCTTGGCCCATGTGTCGCGGATCAGCTCGGCGATCGCGTCGATGTCGGCGTTCCCCGACCCGAACACCATCGTGAAGTCGAGCCGCTGCCCGCCCTTCGCGCGCACCCCGTCCGGCCCGCGCTTCCAGCCGGCGCCGTCGAGCAGCCTGTTCGCCGCCGCGACGTCGTACGGGACGCGCGGCGTGCGCACGTAGAACGGATGGTCCGGCCCGAGTGGCGTCTCCTGGAGGATCCCGACGCCGTGCCGGATCTTCTCGCGGATCGTCGCGCGGTCGAGCGCGAGGCGCAGCGCCCGGCGCACGGTGACGTCGCGCAGCGCGCCGTGCTGCAGCTCGAAATCGAGATGGTTGTAGCCGTACGACGACTGGCGGATCGTCGCGACGGCGGGCAGCGCGCGCGCCCGGTCGTAGTACGCGGCCGGCACGTTGGCCCACAGGTCGATCTCGTGCGTGGTGAGCTGGGTCAGCGTCGTGTTGCGGTCGGGGATGACCTTGAAGATCACCTTCTCGAGCTTGGGCTTGCGGCCGAAGTACAGCGGGTCGGGGACCAGCTCGACGCTGTCGGCGCGCTTCCACGAGGCGTACTTGAACGGCCCGATCCCGACCGGGAGCGCGTTGTACGGCGCGTCGTTGATGTTCGACAGGCCGCCCAGCAGGTGCTTCGGCAGCACGCACGGGTTGGCGCCGGCCGAGCCGAAGAAGTTGACGTAGAACCCGCTGTACGGCCGGATCAAATGGAACACGACGGTGTACGGGTCCGGCGTGTCGACGCGCTGGATCTGGTCGAAGCCGAGGTGCGTCCCCTCGTTGTTCGCCGGGTTGAGCACGACGCCGACCGAGAATTTCACGTCCTCGGCGGTGAACGGCGCGCCGTCCGACCACTTCGCGTCGCGCCGCAGGTGATAGGTGATCGTCTTGCCGTCGGCCGAGACGCCGCCGTTCGCGCGCGACGGCACCGCGGTGGCGAGCTCGGGGACGGGCCGGTTCGTCCGGTCGTAACGCACCAGCCACGCCATCGTGAGCGAGCTCATGTACGAGAGCGTGAGCTGCTGCACGAGATGCGGGTTCAGCCCGACGATGTCCTCACCGGTCGCGTAGCGCAGCACGTGCGGGACCGTGTAGGGGTGCCGCGCGCGGTCGGCCGCGCGCGCGGCGGGTGCGGACGGCAGCAGCGCCGCGCAGGCGGCGAGCGCGAGCGCCGCGCGCCGCGTGCTCAGAAGTGGAGCTCCCAGGTGTGCCAGAACGGCGTGGTGATCACCGGCGTCGGGGTGAAGCCCTTCAGCGCGCTGGCGTAGACCTCGATGTCCTTGCGGAACCACAGGATGATCGTCGGGTCGTCCTTGGCGAACTCGCGCTGCACGATCTTGTAGTCCTCGACGCGGCGCTTCGCGTCGGTCGTCTCGTTCGCGTCGTCCATCGCCTTGGTCGCGACGTCGTTCGCCCAGAACAGCGCGTTCTGACCGTGCGGGGCGAAGTTGTGCGCCGAGTAGATCGCGCTCTGGTCCATGTCGGCCGCGCCGACCCAGGCGAAGAACGCGACGTCGTACTTCGCCCCCTGCACCACGCCGTTCGCCGTGTTGTCGAAGAACAGCGGCGTGGGATAGTTCTTGACGACCGCGTCGGCGCCGACCGCCCGCCAGAACGTCTGAACCTGCTGTTCGTTGGCCTGTCCGGCGATCGACTCGGTCTGCGTCGAGATCTGGAACTGCAGCTTCTGGCCGTTCTTCACCCGGATGCCGTCGGGGCCGGGCTTCCAGCCGGCCTCGTCGAGCAGCGCCTTGGCCTTGTCCGGGTCGTACGGATAGCGCATGATGTCGGAAGCCTGCGCGTCGGGATAGAGCGTCGGGTCGAGGAACGTGTCGCTCAGCTCGCCCAGCCCGTGGCGCACCTTCTCAAGCAGCGCTTTGCGGTCGATCGCGTAGGTCAGCGCGCGGCGAACCCGGACGTCCTGGAAGAGCGGCCGCCGGAGGTTGAAGTCGATGTGGTCGAAGGTGTAGATGACCGGTGTCACCGTCGTGTCGCCGGGGATCGACTTGACCCGCTCGTACGAGGACGGCGCGAGGTTCCAGGCGAGGTCGAGCTCGTGCGTCTGGAGCTGCGTGGCCAGCGTGTTCTGGTCCGGGATGATCTTGTAGATCACCTCGCTGATCTTCGGCTTCCCCATGTAGTAGTCGGGGTTGACCTCGAGCCGCACCTGGTTGCCGCGCTGCCAGGAGACGAACTTGTACGGGCCGCTGCCGACCGGCGCCGCGTTGTAGGGAGCGGTGTTCAAGCTGCCCTTGTCGTCGTTCAGCTTCGCCAGCAGATGCTCCGGCAGGATCGGGCCGTTTCCGTTGAGGCTCCAGAGCTGCTGCAGAAACGGCGCGTACACGCGCTTGAGGTGCACGACCGCGACGTAGGGGTCGCCGCAGTCGACGTCCTTGATCTCGCGCCAGCCCTCGGTCGTGTTGACGTTGTTCTTCGGGTTCGTCATCACTTGCCAGGTGAAGCGCATGTCGCGGCACGTCACCTCCTGGCCGTCGTGCCACTTCATCCCGTGGCGCAGCTTGTAGGTCAGGGTCAGCCCGTCTTTGCTGACGCCGCCGTTCTCCGTGGTCGGCAGCTCGGTGATCGCATCGGGGAGCGGCCGCGCATGGTCGTCGTAGACGACCGTGTACGAGTAGATGAACGCGGACAGCTCGAGCACCGGGCTCGCCGACGCGAACGCCGGGTTGAGGTTCTTCGGGTCCGACGCGCTCGACATCACCAGCCGGTCGGGATGCGGGCCGGTCGAGCCGCCGGCGCCGCCGTTCGCCGACGAGGCGACGGTGTCGCCGACCTTGGTGCAGCCGGAAAGGACGAGCGCAAGAGCGACGCCCGCGGTGAAGAGCCGGTGGTTCATCAGCGCATCGCCTCCGGGTCGAGCTGGTGCTTCCTGCAGAAATCGTAGTAGGCCGCGGGAGCGATCTCCGAGGGCTTGATCTCGCTGCGCCCGCCCCAGAACACGTTGGTGTAGCCGAGCTCGATCCCGGCTTCGCGCAGGTGCGCGTCGATCGCCGCCTTGTGCGCGAGCACCGCGTCCTTCTCCATGCCGTGCGCGACGCCCATGACGTTGACGTTGCGGAACTCCGGGCCGCCCTCGCGCCAGTACGCGTGCGTCATCACGTAGTGCCGGCCGACTTCGCGGCCCGCGTCGAGCTCGCGGCCCGGCGGCACCTGCCAGTGGAACAGCGCGTTGTAGCGGGTGACGCTCTGCCCGCCCGCGTTGGCGTTCGGCTTGACGTGCTCGAGGAAGGTCGAGAAGCGCCCGATCACGCCCTTCGCGTTGAGCTCCTTGCCGACGCGCTCGAACTCGGCCAGCGAGACGCCCGCCTCGCGAGCGCGCCCGGCCCAGACGTCGCGCACGATCTCCTCCGGCGCCAGCTCGCGCTTGACCGCCGTCAGGACCCGCCACTCGAGCTCGCCGAGCTCGGCGATCTCGGTGTCCTTCACGTCGGCGAGCACGTCCGCGCGCGCGCCCGGCTCGAGCCCGCGCCGCCGCACGTGACCGACGCCCAGCGCGAACAGCGCCTTCGCCGGCATCAGCCGGTGCGCGTCGGCGCCGACCGTGCGCGCGAGGAACGCCGCGTGCTTCTCGATCGAGAAGCCCTGCGGCACCTTGAGCGTCGTCCACAACCGGTAGTTGGAGCCCGCGGTCGCGCTGTCGGTCGTGCGGATCACGACGTGGCCGGAGAACGGGTCCTCGCGGAACAGCCACTCGAAGGCGTCGTTCAGGCGGTCCTGTGGCACTTGCCACGCGCACAGCGCGCCGGCGGCGAGGTTGGTCGCCATCAGCGTCTGGCGCACGCGGCGGATCGTCCCCGCGCGCAGCATCGCAACGATTCGCTCCATCACGGTCGCGGCGTCGATGCCGCTCCGCTCGGCGATTTCGCCGAATGGGTCGAGCTGAAACCCCTGAAGGCGATCCTCGCTGACCGCGAGGATCGCCGCGTTGGTCGGATCGTCGATCCAGACCGGGAGGGTGGACGTCATACCGCCGGGGACTTCACCCGGCGACCGGCACGCCCTCCGCGAAGAGCAGCGCCTGCTCCGCCTGCCGCACGGTGTACACCGCGGTGACCTCGTCGGTCAGCGCCTGCGTGAGCCCGACCTGCGCGTTCAGCAGCAGCGGCAGCGTCGTGACGCCGGCGCGGTACTGGGCCTGCGTCGACTGCAGCACCTGCTGCGCCTTGCCGAGCTCGGCGTTGACCTGGTCCAGCGCCGCGTACGCGGCGACCAGGTTCAGCAGCGCGGTGCGCACGCCGAGCTGCACCGACTGCTGCTGGATCTGGAGCTGCGCGACCGCGCGGTCGAGCTGCCCTTGCGCCTGTGCGGTCTGCGCGCGCGCCACGCCGCGGTCGTAGATCGGCACGGTCAGCGCGACGCCGACCGAGCCGTTGTTGCGGAACGTTCCGCCGCCGGGATCGGTCGACGTCGTACCGTAGTTCGCCGTGCCGCTGACGCTCGGGAAGTTGCCGAGCCGCGCGGCGCGCAGGTTCTCCTGGAGCGCGACGACGTTCTGCTGCTGCGCCGTCAGATCGGGCCGCAGCGCGAGCGCGCGCGTGACTGCGGTCGCGTACGCCGGCGTCGGAAACGCGGGGTTCACGGTGAGCGTCCCGGACGTCGCGCTCAGCGCCGGGACGTCGTCCTTCGGCTGCACCGCGGTGTCGGCATCCAGGCCGAGCGTGTTGGCGAACGTCGCGAGCTGCACTTGCTCGTTGGCCTGCGAGCGCACCACCGCGACGCGCGCCTGCGCGGTCGGAAGCTGCGCCGTCGCGAGATCGGCGCGGGCGGCGGTGCCGGCGCGGATCTGCGCCGACACGAGCGCCTCCTGCACTTGGTCGAGCTGGACGGTGGTGAGCCCGACCTGCGTCTGCCGCTGCGCGGCCAGCGTGTTGTAGTACGCGGTCGCGACGTTGAACGCGACCGTCTGCAGCTGCCGCTGGTACGTCGCGATCGACGCCGACTGCGTCGCGCGCGCGCTGCGGATCTGCGCCGCGACGCGGCCGCCGTCGAAGATCAGCTGCTGGAGCTGCACCGACAGGCTGTTGGTCGTCGTGTTCGGGTTGAACGAGCCGGTCGCCGTCGTTCCGGTCGTGCCCGCGCCGCCGCCCTCGCGGTGCGCGCGCGTCGTCGACGCGGTGCCGGTGACCTCCGGGAACAGCGCGCTGCGCGCCAGCTCGACCGGCGCGCTGGCGATCGCGACGTCGGCGCGGGCCGAGGCCAGCACCGGCGAGCGCGCGTAGGCGATCAGGATCGCCTGCTGGAGCGTGATGACCTGCGGCACGCCGGGCGCGGGCCGCGTCACCGTGACCGGCGCCGGCGTGCCGTAGGCCGGGAACGGGAGCGGCGAGCGCTGATCGGCCGGCGCCAGGGTCGGGATCGCGCTCGCGTTGATCGCCGCCGAGCCGCCGGAGGCGTTCGAGGCGCCGCCGCCCGGCGCGCCCGGCGCCGGGGTCCCGGCCGCGCCGGGCAGCGCGCTGGGGCTCCGGCCGCGCGTCCCGGCCGGGCTCGGCGTCGCCAGCGGCCGCGGTGTGGCGGCCGGCGTGCTCGCGGGGGCCGCCGGCGTGGTGGGAGTGGTCGGCGTCTGCGCCGACACGGGCTGCGCCCCGAGGACGAGCGCCGCCAGCGCGACGCCGGCGAGCGCGCGCGAGACCGCGGGAGACGGCATCATTGCGCCCCGCGCGGGCCGCCGCCGGCCGCCCCGCCGATCGCGACGACGCTCTTGTCCTGCAGCGCGTCGGGCCGCGTGGTGATCACGGTCGTGCCCGGCTGGATCGCCGCGCTGCGGACCTCGGTCAGGGTGTCCGTCTGCAGCCCGATCTGGACCGGGACGACCTTCGCCTGCATCAGCCTCACCGGGGGACCGCCCGGACCACCGGCCGCGCCGCCCGCGCCGCCGGCACCTCCCGCCGCGCCGCCGGCGCCCGCGCCGCCGCGCCGCCGGCGTCCGCCGCCGGCCGTCGCGCCGGCCTGCCCGCCGCCGCCCTGCGCGCCCGCGCCGCCGCCGGCTTGCGCGCCGCCTTGCCCGCCGCCGGCCGCACCGGGCGCCGGCGACGGCAGCGCCGCCACGGTGAACACGTTGGCGCCGTTCTCCGTCTGGAACACCGCGGTGCGCGGCACGACGATCGCGTTCGGGTGGTACTCCTTGCGCACGCTGACGCTGACCAGCATCCCGCCGCGCAGGCGGTCGCCGGGATTCGGAACGCGCACGCGCGCGCGGTATGACAGCGTGCCCTGCGTCGGCGTCGCGTTGACGTCCATCACCGAGGCCTTGTACGGCTTGTTGCCGAGGCTCGAGGTCGTGAACGTGACCGGCGTTCCGCGGCGCACGTACGGCAAGTCGTCGTCGGGGACGTTCACGTTGACGTACACGCTGTCGATCTGCGAGACGCGCACGACCGGCTGGTTCGGGCTCGCGAACGCGCCGGGGTCGAGCAGCCGCTGGGTGACGACGCCGTCGAACGGCGCGGCGATCGCGGTCTGCGCGATCTGCGTCTCGAGCAGGTGCACCTGCGCTTGCGCGGCGGCGAGCTGGCCGCGGTTCACCGCGATCTGCTGCCCTTGGATCGGCATCATGTTGCGGCCCTGCGTCTGCGCGTAGCGCAGCGCGGTGATCGCCTGGCGCTCGCTCTCGCGCGCGTTGTTCAGCGCCTGCTGCGCCTGGATGTATTGCGAGCGCGCCTGCTCGAACTGCGTCTGCGCGACGTAGCCCTGCGCCAGCAATTGCTTGTCGGCGTTGTACGTCGAGAGCGCGCTCTGGTACGCGGCTTGCGCGCTCGCCACGCCGTTGTGCGCCGCGGCGAGCTGCTGCTGCGCGGTGACGACGGTGTTCGACGCCTGCGCCGCGGTGACCGGCGCCTGCAAGGTCGCGGAGCCGAGCTGCGCGCTCTGCTGCTGCGCGATCGCCTGCTGCTGCGCGAGCGAGGCGCGCAGCGTCGCGTCGTCGAGCTTCGCGACGACCTGGCCGCGCGAGACGTGCTGCCCTTCGTTGACGTAGACCGCCGCGACGTTGCCCGACTGCGGCGAGCTGAGCGTCGACTCCTGAACCGGCGCGATCTGCCCGTCGAGCGTGACGTACGTGGCGATGTCCTGGCGCTGCGCCTGCGCGACGTCGACCGCCAGCGGCGGCGGTCCGCCGCGTCCCGCGCCTCCGCCTCCGCCCTTGCCGCACGCGGTCGCGGCCAAGGCGAGAACCGCCGCGGCCAGCAACGTGCGCTGACTCCGTCTCATGCTGCTCCTTCTACTTCCGGTTTCTGACAATGCGCTCGGAACGGCGGTACTCTACGCCGCGATCCCTCGTTCTTACCGCGTGGAACGTGAAAATGATTCGCCCGGTTGCCGGTCGTAAGGTCCTCCCGGGATGCGCGGGAAGATCGAGGTCGGGGGGACCTATCAGAGCCAGACCCGAGTCGAGGAATGGATGACGGCCGAGAAAGCCGGCAACAGAGGCGTACCGGTCCTGTCCACCCCGATGCTGCTCCAGCTCGTCGAAGAGGCCGCGATGCAGTGCGTCGCCCCCGCCCTCGATCCCGATGAGATCACGCTCGGCACGCACGTCGACCTCAGCCACCTCTCGCCGACGCCCGTCGGCCTCATCGTCCGGACCGAGGTCGAGATCCTCAAAGTCGACGGCCGCCGGATCGAGTACGCCTTCACCGCCTTCGACGAGCGCGAGAAGATCGCCGAGGGCACCCACGAGCGCTACGTGACCTCGCGAGACAAGTTCCGCGAGCGCTTGGAAGAAAAGCTGGGATAGCGGGACGCGGAACCCTGGTGTGTAAAGGGCGCGTTACGGGAGTGGTCCCAACGGACGTTCGGTGCCCCAAACGGAACCCAGGGCAGCCGAGCGGCGTTGTGAGGACCAGAAGCGGGGCGGAGTCTCCGTCACCGTGATTAAGGCGCCCGACACGTGGGTAGGTCCCAGATGGCTGAGCAAGCGAGTACTCTCGTGCGCTCCCGTTCCTCGGGCCGGCCACGCCGGCGCCAACGCCCTTCTCGACACAACACCTTAGCTAGGGAGTATTACGTGAAACGACTGAGCACCGGGCTTCTGGCCGCGCTTGTCGCGGTCGGAATCGGTACGACGTCCGTCTCGGCCCAGAACACCGCGCAGGCGAAAGGCAACATCGGAACCTTCGCGCCCACGCAGGTCGCTCAGGCCGGCGGCCCGACGTCCATGCCGCCCGCTGACTTCGGCACGCCGCCTTCCGGCGAGGTCCCGATCCTCTTCAACGACCGGCATGTCTACGCGAAGCCGGACCGCCTGAAGGCGAACCGCGTCCTCGCCGCGCTGGTGCGTGGCAATACCATTTTGATCCCGCTCCGCTCGATGTTCGAGCAGATGGGCGCGACGGTCTCGTACGATCCGGCCTCGAAGACGGTGGACGTCTCCAAGCCCGGCTCGGACGTGAAAGTCACCGTCGGTCGTCCGGAAGTCGTCATCAACGGCGAGAGCCGTCCGCTCGACGTCCCTCCGGAGATCTACAAGGGCGCGGTCGTCGTACCGGTCCGCGTCATCTCCGAGGGCATGGGCGCCTACGTGCAGTGGGTTCCGGACCGTCGCATCGTCGTGGTGCGCTACGTGCCGGGCGTGGTGGCGTCGCCGCCTCCGACCCCGGTTCCGACCCCGGTTCCGACCGCTGTGCCGACCCCGGTTCCGACCCCCGTCCCGACGCCGACCCCGCCGCCGGCGCGGAACCCGTACGAGCACTTCATCGTCGGTGACTACATCTTCTCGCCGAAGGTCTACAACGAGTTCTCGCCCGGCAACTCCGGCAAGGGCGGCTCGTACTCGGTCCGCGGCGCGGTGGAGTTCCCGCTGTTCGGTCTGCCGTGGATGCTCGAGGGCGACTACCGCTCGTGGAGCTATCCGCACAACAGCGGCATCAACCCGAACTTCTTCACGGCCGGCGTCAACCCGTGCAACACGCCCGCGGGCGTGGGCCCGGCGAACGGCGACCAGGGCTGCGTGACCGTCATCGGCGGCTACGGCCAGGTCGCGGTCCCGTCGTTCAACGCGCGTGACACCGACTTCGACGGGCGCTTCGCGCTCAAGATCGCGGAACCGCGCATCTACATCGGCGTCGGCTACCTGCACCGTGAGGAGAACTACGGCTATCCGAAGCAGAACGGCTTCGGCTTCGGCGCCGAGAAGCTCCCGGATCTCGACCAGCCGTTCTCGATCTACGGGAGCGTGTGGTACTACCCGAGCATCTCGGGCAACTTCACCTTCCCGGTCGGCGCTCCGCCGGCGCTCGTCGGCACCACCGACAAGTTCCAGCAGCGCTTCCTCAAGTACCAGATCGGCGGCACGCTGAACCTGGGCAACTCGGGGCTGTTCCTCGACGCCGGCTTCCTCGGCGACACGATCCGCGGCAAGAACCTCTCGCCGTCGGACGCGACGCACGCGGGCGGCTACGTCGGCCTCGGCATCAAGTTCTAAAGCGCGCAAGCGCCAGGAACACGGAAAGACCCCCGGCGTCAGCCGGGGGTCTTCTCTTTGTCCGCCGGGCCGCCGCGGGACCCGGTCAGTGCGGCGAGGCGGCTGGCGCGGGGGTTCCCATCGCGTTGATCACGCTCTGCGGGGCGGTCCCGGGGATCGGGGTCGGCGCGGCTTGTCCGGGGATCGGTGCGGTCGCCGAGCTCGAGGCGGGCGGGACGTTCGGAGTCTGGGTCGTCGCGGAGGCCGGGCCGGGCTGGATCGCCGCGACCGGCGGCGCCGGCGGGGCCGCCGAGGCTTGGCCGTCCTCGCGCCGCGCGATCTGCACGAAGCGGCTCTTCGGGTAGTCGTGGCGCAGCCAGGCGAAGGTCGCGTGGACGTGCTTCACGCCGTCGTCGGTGTGGATCTTCAGGTAGAAGTGCTGGAGCGAGTACAGCGTGCCGGGCAGCCAGCCGTCGCAGGGGTACTTGCGCTGCCAGTCGTGGATCGCGTCCTCGGTCAGCGCGATCGCGTTCAGCGTGGTGGGCGCCTTGTCGGGGTCGACGTCGACCTTCTGGCCTTGGTCCTTGATGGTGTTGCGGATGCCGAGGATGCTCATCTTCAGCTTTCCGAAGTACTCGTCGGCGGGTGCGATCTTGCACTTCGGCGCGGCTTTCGCGACCGTTTTCGTAACGGGCTTGCCGGGCTTGGCGGCGCTCGCGGGCGCCTTCGGCGGCGCGGCGTGCGCCGCGGTCTTGGGCGGAGCTGTCGCCGGCACCGCCGCAGTGGTCGCGGCGGCGACGAGCGAAGCACATGCGATCAGTCGTTTCACTGGGTTCCTCGGGTGAAGTGACCGTTGATATGCGGATTTCGCGAGCGGCGATATCCGTCTCGCCCTCGTGCTTGGAGACAGTAGTTAGGTGAGTGCTCGTCCGACACCCGTCGCCGCCGTGCAGACGCGTGCGCACGATCGTACCGATTTCGTGAAGCGGTGGCCGGAGCTGCTCGGCCGAATCGCCGCCGCCGCCGAAGCCGGCGCGAAGCTGGTCGTCGTCCCGGAAGGGACCGTCCCCGCCTATGTCATCGGCAGCGAGCCGGTCGATCCGAACGAAATCGAGGCCGCGGCGCGAGACGTGATCGCGGTCGCAGCGCGCACCGGCGCGACGATCGTCTACGGCGGCGCGCGCCCGGCCGAGCGCGGGGTCGCCAACAGCGCCTACGTCGTCACGCCGAACGGCATCGCCGGCCATGCCGACAAGTGCCTGCTCTGGCACTTCGACCGGCGCTGGTTCACCGCCGGCGACGCGCTGCAGCCGGTCGACACGCCGGCCGGCCGTCTCGGCGTCTTCATCTGCGCCGACGGCCGCATCCCCACCATCGCAAGCACGCTGGTCGAGCGCGGCGCGGAGGTGCTCGTCGTGCCGACCGCGTGGGTCACGACCGGCCGCGATCCGAGCGCGCTCGAGAACCTGCAGGCCGATCTGATGATCCCCGTGCGCGCGCGCGAGAACGGCGTGCCGCTCGTCGCCGCCAACAAGGCCGGCGTCGAAGCGCGCAGCGTCGCGTACTGCGGCAAGAGCCAGATCGTCGCGGCCGACGGCACCGTCGTCGCGCTGGCGCCGCAGCACGACGAGACGATCCTGCACGGCAGCGTCGCGATCGGGCCGTCCGCCGCCGGCCTCGGCGCGCGCGCGCCCGAGGTCGCGCGGCTCGCGGGCGACCCGCTGCCCGGCGCGCTGCGGATCGCGATCGCGATGCGCGCCGATCCGGCGCTGCGCGCGAGCGCCGCCGTCGCGGACGCCGACCTGGTTCTCGATCCGTTCGACCGGCCGGCCAGCGCCGACGTCGCGCTGGTGAGCGACGCGGCGATGCTCGACCCGCGCGCGCTGGTCGAGCCGCGGCTCGCCGGTGCGCGGCTGTTCGTGTGGCACATGGGCGGCGGCGCGCCCAACGCGGCGCTCGACGCGGCGTGGGTCGTGCGCTTCGCGCGCACGCGCGCGGCCGAGCTGCGCGCGTACGCCGTCGTCTTCGACGCGCCGCGCGAGCGCGCGTTCGCCGTCGATCCCGACGGCACGGTCGCGTGCGGAACGTTCGGCGGCTTCGAGCTGGCGGCGTTCGCGTTCGAGCGCGCGCGCACCGACGCGTGGAGGGTTGCACCGTCGACCGACGTACGTGAGGGTCTCGTGCGAGTGCGAAGCATGACGTCTCCGGCCGGTGCGGCGTGAGCGCGGCGAAGTCGTTCGAGGAAGCGCAGGAGCGGCACGAGCACGGCCACTCCGGACCGCGCTGGGTGCCGATCGCGGCGGCCGTCCTGGCGGTGCTGGCGGCGATCGCGAGCTACTTCGGCAACCTGCGCTCGACGCAGGCGCTGGTCGAGAAGAACGACGCGATCGTCGCGACCGCGCACGCCTCGGACACCTGGTCGCAGTACCAGGCCGGCCGGGTGAAATACTACGTCGCGACGACGGCGATCGCGCAAGGCGTCAGCGCCGGCGGCGACGCCAAAGCGCTCGACGAGACGGCGAAGAAAGAAGAGGCCAAAGGGCCGCCGCTGATGGAGAAGGCGAAGGGCTTCGAGGAAGAGTCGACGCGCCACAACGAGCGCTCCGAGCGGCTGCTCCGGCAGCACGAGACGATCGAGGTCGGCGCGACGCTGTTCGAGGTCGCGATCGTGCTCGTCTCGATCACCGCGCTGGTCGGCTCGCGCGTGCTTCCGATCACCGCGGGCGTCGCCGCAGTCCTCGGCATGGCGTTCTTCCTGTTCGGTCTGTCGCGCTGACGCGCGCGCATCTCGGTCTGCCGCTCTTTGCCGCGCTCGCGCTCACCGCGGGAGTACGTGCGGGCGCGGCGGCGCCGCCCGGGGCGCTCGCTCCGCCGCCGCCGTTTCCCGTCGTCGTCGCGTCGAGCGCCGAGCGCGAGCCGGTCGCGCCGGGCGTCGCGCGCGCGACGTACCGGCTGGTGACGGCGGCCGGACCGCTGGTCGTCTCCGTCGTGACCGTCGATCCGCGCGAGCCGACCGTGCGGCTCGGCGCGGTGCTCGCGCACGACGCGATCGTCTCGCGGGACGAACCCACCTCGTCGATGGCGCGCCGGACCGGCGCCGTCGCCGGCATCAACGGCGACTACTTCGACATCAACGCGAGCGGCGCGCCGCTGGGCGTGCTGGTGCGCGGCGGCGCGCTCGACCGCACCCCGAGCGCGCGCCCCGCGCTGACCGTCACCCGCGACCGCCGGATCCGGTTCGAGACCTACCGCTTCGCGGGCACGGCGACCAGCGGGCTCGTCCGCGTCCCGGTCACCGCGGTGAACGAGTGGCCGCCGCAGACCGGAGCGGCGCTCCTCACGCCGGCGTTCGGCCCGGTTCCGAGCGCCGGCGCGGACATGACGCTGCTCGATCTGCAGCTGCTCGCGCCCGACCCGAGCGGCGCGAGCCGCTACCGCGTCGCCGCGGTGACGCAGTCGCCACCGTGGCCGGCGGCCGCGGGACTGCGGCTCGCGTACGGCGCGGCGGCGCAGGCGATGGGCCCGGTCCCCGACGTCGGCGACGTCGTGACGCTGGCGTACGACACCGATCCGCCGCTGGCGGGGGTCGCCGCGGCCGTCGGCGGCGGGCCGATGCTGCTGCAGAACGGCGCGCCGGTCGACGATCCGAGCTCACCGAACTACGCCGACCGGGACCGCCGCATCCCGGCCGCCGCGGCGGCGCGCTTCCCCGACGGCACGCTCGCGCTCGTCGTCGTCGACGGCCGTCACCCTGCGACGTCGATCGGCGTGAACCGCGCGGAGCTGATCGCGCTCCTGCGCGGGCTCGGCGCGACCGACGCGATGCTGTTCGACAGCGGCGGCTCCGCGACGCTGGTCGCGCGCGTCCTCGGCGATGCCGACGCGAGCGTGGTGAACGAGCCGTCGGACGGCGCGGAGCGGCCGGTGGCCGACGGGCTGTTCGTCTACAGCGACGCTCCGATCGGCCCGCCGGCGCGGCTCGTCGTCCGCCCGGCGCGCATCGTCGCGCTGCCGGGCGCGCGGGTGAAGCTGCGCGCCCGGGTCGTCGATGCGAACCTGCACGGCCTGGGCGACGCGCACGGCACGTGGCGCATCGCGCCGTCGCCGCTCGTCGCGTCGGTCGGCGAGGACGACGTGCTGGTCGCGGGCGAGCGGCCCGGCGTGGCCGGCGTGCGCGTCGCGCGCGGCACGGTCGCGGCGGAGCTGCCGGTCGAGATCGTCGACCGCGTCGCGCGGATCGTCGTCGGCCCCGAGCGTGCGAACCCCGATCCGCACGCCGCGCTGACGCTGACGGCGCAGGCGTTCGACGCGCGCGACCGGCCGGTCGCGACCGGCGGGCTCGTGCGCTGGAGCGCGAAGGACGCGAGCGTCGACGCGCGCGGCCGGCTCGTCGCGGGCGACCGCGACGCGACCGTCACCGCGAGCGCCGGCGGCGCGAGCGCGACCCTGACGATCCCGGTCGGGCGGCACACCGTACCGCTCGCGCTGTTCGACGAGCGCCGCCGCGCCGGCTGGAGGCTGGTCACCGCGCCGGCGAACGGACCGGGCGCGGTCGCGGTCGACGAGGGGCGCTTGCGGATCGCGTACGACTTCAGCGGCGGGGAGCGCGCGGCGTATGCGGTCAACGAGGTCCCGCTCGGCGCGCCGCTGGCGCTCGCGTGCGCGGTCGACGGGGACGCGAACGGCGCGGCGCTGCGCGCGACGCTGGCCGACCGCTACGGCGACCGCCAGACCGTCACG
>Ga0066662_10000728_pt1 | contig 14622 bp, 13 predicted proteins | sample GraSoiAngelo_111_FD_133939 | JGI IMG/M metagenome (GOLD analysis project Ga0066662, IMG submission 133939) | Grasslands soil microbial communities from the Angelo Coastal Reserve, California, USA - 14_0903_12_40cm | ecosystem: Environmental > Terrestrial > Soil > Grasslands | place: USA... | reverse complement strand
TGGTGCAGGGGGTAGGATTCGAACCTACGTAGGGTGTGAACCCGCCGGGTTTACAGCCCGGTGCCATTAACCACTCGACCACCCCTGCACGTGTTTTTCAAGATCGAGTTGAAGCCGGCGAAGGGACTTGAACCCCCGACCCTCTGATTACAAATCAGATGCTCTACCAACTGAGCTACGCCGGCCCGCTATAGACAGTCTAATGCCGTATCCGGCAAAACTCGGATACTATCAACCCGACTCGTAAAACGCAAGCGCAGGCGGACTTCTGCCGATTCCATACCCGTTTGTTCAACAAAAACCAAAGAAAAATGTTGACCCAACGGTTCGCGCCAAGATAGGATTGAGATGCCCGCAAGTGTTGCAAGGGTACGCCCTGCACACTTCTCGCTTTTGAACTTACCGTCGCTTCACACCTGCTGTTGATTTTGTTGCCGGAGCATCGCGCCCTGCGCTCAATCAATAGAAGTTTCATGCGATTCCTAATATTAAGGAGACCAAAGTCGTGCGGATTACGAACCTTCTCTATAAAACCTTCTCGACTCTATTTCTGCTCTCTGCTCTTGCGCTCTTGAATACAGCGAGCGCGCAGACAGTCAGTGCACAATCTTCAAGCCCTGCGCCTACTCCTTCCGTAATACTTCCGCAAGGTACAAGCGCACCCGTCGTTGCCGGAAGCGCGGACCTTTACTGCGCTGGCTTCATACAGTATGCGCCCGCTCCAGTTAACCCGCAGGTCGTAGGCGGCGAGCAGGAGCAGGAGCAACGAAGCTACAAAGCTGGCGACTATGTTTATATCAACGCAGGAGCGCAGCAAGGCGTTCATGTCGGACAGGAGTATGCGATTGTGCGCCCGCGCGGCGAGATGACTTCAAAGTTCACGGTCAAGAAGGGATGGCTCGGCGTTTACATGCAGGAGCCTGGGCGGCTGCGTGTTGTGAACGTGAAAGACCGCGTCTCCCTCGCAGTCATCACTAACTCCTGCGAAACAGTTCTGCTCGGCGACCTTCTTCGTCAGGTCAACAATCGCGTCTCGCCTCCGCAGCGCGAGGAACTTACGCTTGACCGCTTCGCTGACCCGACCGGAAAGCAGAAGGGCCGTATAGTTCTAGCACGCGATGGGCGCGAGATGGTCTCAAGAAATGAGATCGTTTACATAGACCTGGGCGCTGAGGACAACATAAAGGCTGGCGACTACTTCACAATCTATCGCCCCCTTGGCACGGGCAATCTTGACGGCATCGTGAACGAAGAGATTGCGCGCTCTCAAAGCAAAGGTTTCGAGAGCGACCGCTATCAAGGCGGCAAGTTTTCCAATCAATCGCAGCGCACGAAAGATTACACGAACACGCGCGGCGTTTTCTTCAAGAACGAGCCTGTGACGACGCACGAGATCAAGCGCGACAGACCTCCCATGCCGCGCAAAATCGTCGGCGAGCTTGTCATCCTGAACGTCCAGACTCGCACCGCAACAGCCATCATCACACGCGTCGCCCAAGAGATACACACGGGCGACTTCGTAGAGCTTCAGTAAGTAAAGGCAGAACTCAGAATCCAGGAGTCAGAAGAGAAACCGAAAGCCATGAAAAGCACGCGCCTGCTTTTCACACTGGCTTCTGGATTGCGGACTCCTGACTTCTGCTTTTAGATTGAAACTTTGTCGTTTTGCGCCGAAGATGTTGAGGTGATCGTTGCCGTCACTCTTCCTTTTCTCCTTCGCGCAACTGCCGCCCTTCGCTCCACAACCGTTTGATAGAAGGCGTGGAAGTAGTCGTACATTGAATAGCAGGCCGAGAGAACGACAATCCAGAGCATTGCGCGCCCCATTGAATAGAGAAGCACTTGAAGGTCTGTCGCCGTCGTCTGCCCTTCACCGAACAGGTGATGAAGCGCTGTGCGAAGTTCCGGGACGGTCCAGAATTGAATGGCGGGAAAAGCGTGGCCGAAGTTTGCAACGGGCGGTTGACCGCCAACGCTTGAAACTATCAGAAGAGCGACCGCCACGACCTGCGAGAGCATCTTGAACTTGCCCATCTTCGACGCGGCGATGACAACGCCTTCCGTCGCAGCAATCGAGCGCAAGCCCGTAACAGCAAACTCACGCCCAACGATAATCACAACGGCCCACGCCGGAGCGAGCTTGTTTTCAACGAGCGAGATTAGGGCTGCCGAGATCAGTAGCTTGTCCGCAATCGGGTCTAATAGTTTGCCCAGACGCGAGACCTGACGACGACGACGCGCGAAGTGTCCGTCCAGGTAATCTGTGAACGCTGCGGCAAGAAAGATTGCGACGCCCAGGATGTGGCGCGGCATACCGAGCCAGTTCTCTGAAAACGGAGTGAGTAGGACTACGACGAGAAGCGGGACGATAAAGATGCGCGATAACGTCAATGAGTTTGGAAGATTCACACCCGCTCCTGGCTCTACAATCGAAATGACTGCCATATAGCAGATAAAAGGTCGCGCGCTTGCAAAACTGAAGTGTATGACTCGACTGTAAGACTGTCAAGAAAACAGGAGGCATGAGCAGTAGGCAGGTAAGTTTTGAGTGTTTCAGGCGAGCGGTTATCGGTAAAGCATTCAGCTTATCAACCATTAACTTACTGCTCCTGCCAGCTGCCCCTTGCCTCCTGCTCATGCCTCCTATCCCTCCCGCTTGCCCGTCCGCCCGCTGCTCAGTTACAATCAATGGTTTCGGCGCTACGTGATTCTCCCGTCTATCATGTGCGCACTCTGTTTTATAGAATCATGGCTATTGATCGCATCACGGTGCGCGGGGCGCGCCAGCACAATCTAAAGAACATAAACGTAGAGATTCCGCGTGATCGTTTGACGGTCATCACGGGGCTTTCCGGCTCGGGGAAATCCTCGCTCGCCTTCGATACGATTTATGCAGAAGGACAGCGCCGCTACGTTGAATCTCTTTCAGCTTACGCGCGCCAATTCCTGGATCAACTGGAAAAGCCTGACGTTGATTCTGTTGACGGTCTCTCGCCAGCCATCTCAATCGAGCAGAAGACGACTTCGCGCAGCCCTCGTTCTACGGTCGGGACTGTGACTGAGGTTTACGATTACCTGCGCCTTCTCTTCTCTTCAATCGGCCAGCCGCACTGCCAAACCTGCGGCGCACAGATAACCAGACAGAGCGTCGAGCAGATTGTTCAGAATGTTCTCTCGCTTCCCGTTGGCGAGCGCGTAATGATTCTTGCGCCGATTGTGCGCGGTCGCAAAGGCGAGTTTAAGAAGGAGCTTGAGAAGTTAGCCAAAGAAGGCTTTCTTCGAGCGCGCGTTGACGGAGAACTTCTCTCGCTAGACGAAGATATAAGACTCGATAAGCGGCGCAACCACACGATTGAGGCCGTTGTTGATCGTCTTCTAATCAAGGCGGGCATCAATGAACGCCTGGCCGAATCCATTCGCACCGCTTTGAAGTTGACAAACGGCGCTGTGCTCGTCTCGGTCGTTGATGGGGATGAAAAGCTTTATTCAGAACGCATGGCCTGTGTGAATTGCGGAATAAACGTTCCGCCGCTTGAGCCGCGCTCGTTCTCTTTCAACTCAGCTTATGGTGCTTGCAAACGCTGTCATGGTCTGGGCACTGTCTTGGAAGTTGATCCCGCGAAGATTATCACGGACGCGACCATTGCATCGGACAAACAGGAGTTCATGGGCACTGCCGATAAGCAAGGCTCTGCATATTTGCGAAGCGCGCTCGTGGCTGTTATCAAACATTCAGGCACAGACCCGCACGCGCCCTTCAACCAGATTCCGAAAGAGGCGCAGGACGCATTCTTTCATGGCGTGAATGGTCAACTCACTTTTCGTCAGGGCGCGTACACTTATCAGAGCGAGTGGCGCGGAGCAGTCCGATGGTTGCGCGAGAGGATGAACGAAGCGCCTTCAGAAAAAGTCGGGCTTGCGCTCGAAGAACTTGTCTCGCCCGTGAGTTGCCCTGATTGCGAAGGCAAGCGGCTGCAACCCGAATCGCTCGCAGTCCGACTTGGCGGGCGCGGAATCGCAGACTACACCGCGCTTCCTATTGAAGACGCCATCGAAGCCTTTGAGCGCATTAAGCTAAATACGCGCGAAGAGCAGATCGCAGGTCTGGTCCTGCGCGAAGTTAAGGATCGTCTCCGCTTTCTTGAAACTGTCGGACTCGGCTATATAACGCTTGATCGCCCTTCCGCCACTCTTTCCGGCGGCGAAGGACAACGCATAAGACTTGCAACACAGATAGGTTCGCAATTGCGCGGCGTGCTATATGTTCTCGATGAGCCTTCAATCGGTCTTCACCCGCGCGACAATCAGCGCCTTCTTGAAACGCTCTGCGCTCTGCGCGACCTTGGCAACACAGTGCTGGTCGTAGAGCATGATGAAGAGACAATTCGCCGCGCGGATTACGTTGTTGATTTAGGACCGGGCGCAGGCGCGCACGGCGGGCTAATGGTAGCTTCCGGCACGCCCGAAGAGGTTTCCTGCAATCCAGAATCAATCACGGGTCTGTACATCTGCGGAGCGCGCGAGATTGGTGTTCCCAAAGAGCGGCGCATCCCCAACGGCAAAGACATCACGGTTCGCGGCGCGCGTCACAACAATCTGAAAGACATTGACGTCACGTTCCCGCTCGGCTTGCTTACGGTCGTCACGGGCGTTTCAGGCTCTGGCAAATCAACGCTCGTTGACGACATTCTCTATCGTGCGCTCGCGCGCCATCTCTACGGCTCGCTCGCAGAACCGGGCGAGCATTCTTCAATCGAAGGTCTTGAGCACGTTGACAAAGTTATAGAGATAGATCAATCGCCGATTGGTCGCACGCCTCGCTCAAACCCTGCGACTTACACAGGGCTGTTCACTCCGATTCGTGAGCTTTACAGTATGCTGCCGGAATCGCGCGAGCGCGGTTACAAGCCCGGACGCTTCTCCTTCAATGTCAAGGGCGGGCGCTGCGAAGCTTGCGAGGGCGACGGGATGAAGCGCATAGAGATGAACTTTCTGCCTGATGTTTACGTCCTCTGCGATGTCTGTCGCGGCGCGCGATACAACCGCGAGACGCTCTCTGTGAAATACAAAGGCAAGTCAATCGCAGAGCTTTTAGACACGACTGTCGAAGAAGCCTTGCCGCTACTTGAGAACATTCCGCAGATAAAGCAGAAGCTACAAACTCTGCTCGATGTCGGTCTCGGTTACATCAAGTTAGGCCAGTCTGCAACTACGCTCTCCGGCGGCGAGGCTCAACGCATCAAGCTCGCCAAAGAACTCTCAAAGCGAGCGACCGGAAGAACTATTTATATTTTGGACGAGCCGACAACTGGCCTTCACTTCGCAGATGTTCACAAACTCCTTGACGTGCTTCAACGCCTCGTGAGCCTCGGCAACACCGTCATCGTCATCGAACACAACCTGGACGTTATCAAATCCGCAGACTACATCATTGACCTTGGCCCAGAAGGCGGCACGCACGGCGGACGACTCGTTGCCTGCGGCACACCCGAAGAGGTAGCACGCGCACGCCGCTCTCACACAGGCCACGCGCTCAAGCCGCTGCTAAATGGTCGCCTCTCTTCACAGAATGGCAATGGCCGAAAGAAGAGTAATGATACGAAGGTTGCCTGACTCGAAATGCCTGCGCAGTAGTTATATTTCGGCAGACTTATGAGAAATCTCGCTCTTGACCGTTTGTAACATAGCGGTCGAGCCTTGCTCCCGCCCGATTGTGAGATAGCGTTCCAGCATTGCGGCTGTCAGATGCGGAAAGCATAGAGTGTGTGAAACGTCTTCGTATCTATCTCCCGCCCCTCATCTGTTCAATACGGAGTTCCTCTGCGCCTGGTCTTGCCTGATTGGTATGTGAACGGGGATTTTACTTTCTCGTTGTACGAAAAAGAGAGCGAACAGCCGTGAGCGGTTGCGCTTGTTCTGCTGAACATTCGTTCATCGCATCTATCGCATTGTATCTTCTACGCCGCTTTGATAGATTACAGACCGCCTTTTAGCGTAGCTTAGGCTTTCACCAAAAACTTCATGTATGAAGATAATCAAAACCAGTTGGCTTGCCTGTCCGTCGTGATACCCGCCTACAACGAAGACGCGACGCTTGCGACCATAGTTAAAAAGGTGATCGCAGTTCCAAACCTTCTGGAAATCATAATCGTTGACGATTGCTCCAGTGATCGCACGGAAGAGATAGGCCGCGCTCTGTCGGAGACTTATGAGCAGGTCCGTTTTGTTCGACACGCCATGAACAAAGGAAAGACCGAAGCATTAAAGACCGGCTTCCCGCTCACAACGGGAGAGATCGTCATAGTTCAGGACGCGGACCTTGAATACGACCCCTCAGAGATTCACAGCATCATCAAACCCATTCTTGATGGAGTGGCCGACGTAGTCTATGGCTCGCGCTTTCTGGTCCGCAAAGCGACTCGCGTTCTATATTTCTATCATTATCTGGGAAACAAATTTCTGACGTTTCTATCCAACCTGCTTACGAATCTTAATATGACTGATGTTGAGACGGGATATAAGGCATTCCGTGGCGACATCATACGCAACATGGTGATAGCCTCGCGCGGCTTCGGTTTTGAAATAGAGGTCACGGCGAAAGTCGCAAAACTCGGCTGCGCAATCTACGAAGTTCCTATCAGCTATTACGGGCGAACCTACGAGGAAGGCAAAAAGATTGGTCTGAAAGACGGAATCGCTGCGCTCTGGTTCATCCTGCGCTTCAATCTTTTCTGGAGTCTTCGCTCGTCTTTCCGTCAATTGCCGGAGCTTCGCAAGCCGCTCAACCAGGACCCATTGTCGGCTGACTACTAAAGGTCGTGATTTTCTCTTTAATTTATGGTGCGCTCACAGACTATTGCCAGACAGATTGTTCTTATAGCTCTTTTGTGCTTTGCCTCATTCGCACAGTCTCCTCAAAGTGAGATAAAACATTTTGCTAAAGAGGGATTAGCTTTCGATTATCCTGCCAAATGGACGTTGACTGATAAAAGCAATTCCCAGGTGCAGCATTTGATTCTCAGTAATCCTGAGAACTCTGTTTTAGTCATGGTCATCGCTTACCGCGACTTGATTACTCAGCAAGATCAAGTGACCTACGCGCGCGAGAACGTTACAAAACCTTTTGTTGAGCAGATAGTCCAGAAATTAAGTACATCCGGGACTACACCCGAGCGCGATTTCGTATGTGTGAAAGTCGGAACGCATGACATCAACGGCTACCGCCTGCGCTCAGTCTTTAATAAAGAGGCAACCACAGCAGAAATATATTCCCTGGTCGTCAGACATCGTTTCCTTAATCTTGTCTATATTAGATCGGATAAGGATGAGCAGCAGGGCGCGTCTGTGTGGGAAACAGTTCGGAGTACGTTGAACATTGAGGCTAAGCAAGCTGTGGGGAAGTCAGACGATGATCCTCTGATGATGCAAGATGTCGGTATTCTTAACGGTCATGCTGTTAAATTGCCCCCGCCTAGATACCCGGCGGAGGCTAAGGGAGAGCACGTGTCTGGAACTGTTCTTGTGGAAGTAACTATAGACGAGGAAGGCAATGTTGCTTCGGCGCATACCGTCTCAGGTCACGTTTTATTGCGCGCGGCCAGCAAGGAGGCTGCTCTGAAGGCAAAGTTTACGCCCACGATTATTTGCGGCAAGCCTGTGAAAGTGACGGGCGTAATTACATACAACTTCGTCGCTCGGTAGAAGTTTTATGGTCAGTCACATTTTATCCATTGTCTCCAGCAGTCTTGAACTGAAACGCAGCTATTTCGCCGAACGCGCGGCTGATGTAGAGCGCGCCGCGCAAATGATCGCTGACTGTTTCAGAGCGGGCGGCAAACTCCTTCTATTTGGCAACGGAGGCTCTGCTGCGGACGCTCAGCACATAGCGGGCGAGTTCATCAATCGCTTTCTTCCGCAGGACCGCCGCGCTCTTCCAGCCATAGCTTTAACGACCGACGGCGGCGTGTTGACCTGCATAGCAAACGACACTGGATTCGAGAATGTGTTCGCGCGACAGATTGAAGCTTTGGGTGTGCGCGGCGATGTCTGTCTTGCAATTACGACTTCGGGTACATCTCAGAATGTAATTAAGGCCATTGAACAGGCGCGCGCTCTTGAGATGAAGGTGATCGGTCTTTTAGGACGGGACGGCGGACGCTGCGCCGAGCTTTGTGATCTTGCGCTCGTCGTTCCAAGCCACGACACGCAACGCGTACAGGAGACGCACAATCTCATAGGCCACATCCTCTGCGAGTTGGTCGAACTGCTTCTCTTCCCGCGCGAAGAGAATTAGAAAGGAAGCGGAAGTAAACCTCTGTGTCAATCTACGAAGACGATTTGCGACCGCTTGACCTTGACGATGTCAAAACCTATCCGCTCGCCTCGCGTCCAAGCCTTGTGACTGTCAAAGATTTCGCAAAGCCTGTGAGCGAAGATTCATCGTTAGCAGATTTTCTAAACTCGCTTCCAGACATTCTAGCCGTCAACTCTCTTCGTGAACTCGCCGAACGCATCCGGCGCGCTCACGGGCTTCAAAAACCCATCATCTGGGGCATAGGCGGCCACGTCATCAAAACAGGTATGTCGCCCGTCATCATTGATCTCGTGCGGCGCGGCTTCGTCACAGCGATTGCGGCAAACGGCTCTGTGCTCGTACACGACGCTGAGATTGCAATGGTAGGTTCTACCTCCGAAGATGTTGATGCCACTCTTGGCGCAGGCGCGTTCGGCGCAGCAGATGAGACCGGGAAACTATTGAATAAAGCGGCGCGTGAAGGTGCGCGCAATCACATTGGACTCGGCGAAGCAATGGGTCGCGCGCTCGTCGAACTCAATCCCAAGCACAAAGATTTTTCGCTGCTCTGCGCTGCTTACGCGAACCGCGTCCCCTTCACAGCGCACGTCACAATCGGCGCTGACATTGCGCACTTTCACCCCAGTGCGGACGGCGCAGCGCTTGGCGAAACGACGCACACGGACTTTCGTCTTCTCTCGGAGATTGTGAAGCGCATGGACGGTGGCGGAGTCTATCTTAACATTGGTTCGGCTGTGACGCTCCCGGAAGTTTTCCTCAAAGCAGTCACGCTCGTCAGAAACCTTGGGCATAAGCTTTCAGATATAACGACTGCTAACTTCGACTTCATTCAATCCTACCGCCCGCTCACAAACGTCGTCCGAAGACCGACGGCGGACGGCGCCGGGCGCGGATACTCAATCACAGGACATCACGAGTTGACTATTCCGTTGCTTGCCGCCGAGTTGATCTGCAAGCAATAAGTTATAATCCTACTCGCCTAGCGTTTCAGTCTTCCAGCATCTAAAATCAAAACCATAGCAAAGCGATGCTCACATTACTTAACATCTCCAACATTGCTCTGATTGACGAACTGCGCGTTGAGATTGAGCGCGGGCTGAATCTATTGACGGGCGAGACAGGCTCAGGCAAGTCAATCATCGTTGACGCGCTCGGTGTTCTTATAGGCGGGCGCTTCACGTCTGAGATGGTGAAGAACAATGCAAGGAACGCCTTCATAGAAGGGCTTTTCAGTATAGATTCTAATTCAGAGCTTGACCGCATCCTTCAAAACGCTGGTGTAGAAACAAACGATACTGCTTCGGGCGAGCTACTGATACGCCGCGAAGTATCTTCGGGCCGGAACAGAATCTTCATCAACAATCAACTCGCAACTCTCACGCTCCTGCGCGAAATCCGTCCGCTACTGGTTGACATACACGGGCAGGGCGATCAGCAGACGCTCTTTAACCCGGACACGCATCTTGAAATTCTGGATGCTTACGCGGGTCTGGCGAATTCGCGCCAGGAAGTTGCCGCAAGCTACAGGCGATGGGCTTCGCTCAGGCGCGAACTTGAAGCTCTGGAAAAAGAGGGCGCAGAGAAACTACAGTTGATCGACATACTTCGTTTCCAGATTGACGAGCTTGAACGCGCCCGTCTTGCAATCGGAGAAGACGAGCGTTTGGAAGAGGAGCGGCGGCGTCTCAATAACATAGAGAAGCTTTCGGCCCTCTGCTCTGAAGCATTCAACCAGATTTATGAGGAGAGCGATGCCGCGCTTGCGCGCATAGGACAGGCGACGCGCCGTGTGGAAGAACTTACTGAGTATGAATCAAGCTTTCGAGAGTACGTCGAAGGATTAAAATCCACGCAGGCGCTTCTTGAAGACCTTGCTTTCAAGCTGCGGGATTTTTCAGAGAAGCTTGAGTTTTCTCCGACGCGACTTGCTGAAGTTGAGAATCGCCTGGCAGAAGTCTCTCGCCTGACACGCAAGTACGGCGGCTCAATCGAGAGAGCGCTTGAGCATCTGGCTCGCTCTGAGGACAGGCTGCGCCGCATAGAGCGCGCGGACGAGCGCGAAGCGGAGTTGCGCGCGGAGTTGAATGAAGCGCGCGAAAGCTATCTCAAACAGGCGCGCGCTATCAATCGTGAGCGCGTCGGTGCTGCTAAGAAATTCGAGCGGCGCGTTGAAAACGATCTGGCAGAGGTCGCAATGGAGCACGCGCGCTTCGAGGTGCGAATCGAAGCGCCCTCGGATGAAGATGTAAGGGAGCGCGACGGCGCGAAGAATTTTACTCCGCGCGGGATTGATCGAGTAGAGTTTTACTTCTCGGCAAACGTGGGCGAGGCGGTGCGACCTCTTGCGAAAGTAGCTTCGGGCGGTGAGGCTTCGCGTCTGATGCTTGTGTTGAAGACTATCGCCAACCCTTCAAAGTTCCCGCGCACGATTGTCTTCGACGAGATTGACGCAGGTATTGGTGGTCGCGTATCCGAAGCCGTCGGCGTTAAACTGAAAAAACTCTCCGAGACGAATCAGGTTCTCTGCGTCACACACCAGCCGCAGATAGCGCGCTTCGCGGACTGCCACCTGCTGGTGCAGAAAGAAGTCGTTCAAGACCGAACTGAAGTCAGAGTCGAACGCCTTAGTGCCCGCGCACGCGTCGAAGAGATAGCACGAATGCTCACAGGCGCAAACATCACAGAGACCGCCCGCCGCCACGCCAGAGAGATGCTCAAGACGAGATGAGTCTTTAATTACTCGGAGTGTTCGGCAGGCCTCTCGCGGACGTTAATGTCTTTTCCCAAACCTAAAGACCAAGCTTGTGTGGAAGACCTGTCAAGGATTCTTATGTTGTCGTCCACTCTGTCATGCGTACACATAATAGCCGCCGATGCAAGGACTTGTTAGGCGGCGACTCTAGCCAACCTGTCCTCGCGGGCAGTTCCTGCCACAAGACGCATCACGGCATGCCCCACGACCACAATCAGGATGTAGGCGGCGGAGTCTGCGAGGATGGGCGCAACGCCCGGAGCGAAGACCATCCACTTCGGGAACGTCGCCGCGTAAAAATAATCTCGGGGCGGGCCTATTACCGCGACGATACAGACGCACACCGCCAGCCCGCGCCATCCGAATCGCCGGGCCACCCGCCAGGTGACGAGATAGATTGGCGCACATGAGATGGCAAGCCCGATGTAGAACAAGGGTAGGAAGTATGGCGTTGAGGCAAACGGTATGTGCCACCAGCCGAGGGCTTCGCACAGGGCGATGATCCCCAGCCCCATCAACCCTACGGCTGCTCCGCCGACCAGTGCGCCCATGACGCGACGCGCAGTCGCGCGGGAGAAGTAAGTGACGGCGACCAACGCAGCAAAGTACAGGCACGTCACCACGAGTATCTGTTGCGTTGTCATTCGATTCTCCCACAGCCGCCTATCGGTTGAGTTGACTAGGGCGGCGCGAATTCAATCAAGCATCGCCGGATGAATCAAGTTGAGAAACACGCTCCCGCCGCTCGCGTCCAACGATTTGTTAGCCCACGCTCCGCCATTGTGGAGTTCCAAAACTGCCGCACACAGCGTTGCTATTTCTCCTTGCTTCTTCGTGTTTCTATCCATGGCAAGATGATGCCGAATAGAATGGCAAAGCGAGACGATGTCTCCCAGTCTATGGTGCTTGCTCGATGAACGATGGGATTCCAAAGCAGAGTCAGAACGACGAAAACAATCAGTGTAACAGCGAACACGGTTACAAACTCAACGAGTAATTTCTTGATGTTCATTCCTTCAAACTCCTTCGATCCTGTGACTGCCAAAAGCGGGATAACACCCGAATTCAGCCGCGCGCAATGACCATTAAAGATAAAAGACAAGCTAACTGCGAGTCCGGTTCAATGAGTTGTTAGGTGGCACGCGCGTCATAAGCCAAATAGTTGCGAGTGCCTCGACTCCGTAGCGATAGCACCAGGCCCACGATCATCAGAATGAACAATCCGAAGTTTACGTACGGCCCCGGCGGCGTTCCCGTGCGGACCAGCGGGACGAACTGGAAAATCAACTGGCCGGTGAGATAGTTCAGCAGGAGCAGCGCGAACATCAGGGGGACCGCGCTGCGATATCGCACCAACACGAGCACGCATAGCAGGCCGAGCGTCAAGCGCCAGAGCGACCCCTGAGAGAAGAGAGCCACCATCTGCTGCGCGGCCTCGGGCGTGTAGGTGGCGACAGGAATCCCGTCGGCGGCTCTGGCTGTATCGTACCCGTTGAAGATGACGCTCAGACTCTGAGTGATCCTCACGCCCACGACCAATCCGAAGAGCCAGAGCGCTATCTTGTAACCTCGATACGTGTTATCGATAGATTGGGGGAGAAGCTTATCGAACATGACGGTTCCTTTCGTGATGACGAGCTAAAGTATCAATGCATACGAAAGGGTGTCGCAGAAGGTTTCGCGGGCGCTGGCCTAATGTGCCAACCACCTAACATGTATTAGACATCAAGGAACGCCTGAGACTATCTCACTTCCGGTGTCTAAAACAACAAAGGGATGAAGGATGAAAAGAAGAACACATTCTCAAATTTAATCATTCCGCCTTCATCCCTCCGCCTTGCCTTTTCAGCCTGTGAACGTGGCGCTCACGATGTCGCTGGCCTAACCGATGAATGAGATAGCATTCAACTTCAAACTGACCCACTACTCTTAGCTCTGTCCATTACGCTGGTTGCGGCTCTCTAAGTTATAATCCCTCCGCTCGGATAAAACACGACGGCCAGACTGCACGGTTGATTTGATTCACGATGCTGTCGGAAATCGCAGAACGCGAGGGGTTGAAGACTTTAATGGATGCTAACAGATTAGAACATTTCAGGGGCATACTGCTTGAGCAGCTACGACAACATAATGAGAACGTGCGCGATGAGCAGGCAGCCGCGCTCGAATCCGTAGATGACAGCGTAAAAGACAGCATGGATATGTCGCTACAGGATGTGAATCAGGAACTCTCATTGAGGCTTGGTGAGCGCGAGTCGCAGGCTGTAGCAGAGATAGACGAAGCGCTCCGCAGAATTGACGAAGGCACTTACGGTCAATGTGAGCGTTGCGGAAAACCTATTGACGAGCGGCGGCTCGAAGCCATGCCTACTGCACGCTATGACGCAGCGTGCCAGGCCGAGATTGAAGCGAGCAAGGGCGGGAACAACGCACCGACGCTTTAGGCAAAAGGAAAAAGTGAAGAAGAAGAGCGCGTCTTTCATCTTCCACTTTTGCCTTTTACCTTTTTCCTTTTGCCTTCCTCTCACGCCTTCGGGTGCGTCTTGTCGTAAACCTCTATCAATTTTTCCATAGAAACGTGTGTGTAGATTTGCGTCGTGGAGAGGCGCGCGTGGCCTAAGAGTTCCTGAATGTCGCGCAGGTCCGCGCCGCTGTCTAATAGATGAGTTGCGAAGGAGTGGCGGAGGGCGTGCGGGCTTATGTTGTGAAGGCCAGCGCATTGTGTGATGTACTTGTCAACCATGCGGCCAACAGAGCGCGTGGTGATACGCGTGCCTTGATAGTTTAGAAAGACAGCTTGAGTGTCGCGCTCATCCATTGGCGCACTCTGCAAGAAGGCGTTTCGCACCGTGAGGTAATTTAAGAGAGCGTGAAGCGCAGGGTCGCCAAAAGGGACTATACGCTGCTTGCGCCGCTTGCCTGTGACACGGATGAGCTTTTCTTTGAAATCAATATCGCTCATATCGAGTTTCGTCAACTCCGAGACGCGAACGCCCGTGCCGTAAAGAAGCTCAAGGATTGCGCGGTCACGTTTGCCTAAATCCGTTTCAGTGTCGGGCGTTTCTATGAAGCGAATAGCGTCTTCTACGGAGAGATGCACGGGCAGTTTCTTTTCGAGTCGCGGTGTGGAGACGAGTTTCGCGGGGTTCAATTCAACAACGCCTTCGCGCACGAGGAACTGGAAGAAGGTGCGAAGCGCGGCGAGCTTTCGCGCGACTGAAGTTTTTTTCTTCTGCGCAGCGTGAAGTGTAGAGAGCCATTCGCGTATTGTGATGTGATCAATCTGTTTAATGTCCACTTCGCGGCGATTTCCAGTCTGCGCGTCCTGCGGAGCGATGTAGTCAAGGAATTGCAAGAGATCGCTCATGTAGTTGCGAAGCGTATGCTCGCTCACGTTGCGCTCGTAACGCAGGTGCTCGAAGAACTGTGTAAGTAGTTGTTCGATCATGGAAGTTATTTAATCATTGATTAAGGTGATTGTTATATTACGACTCTCAATTGAACGTAGCACTGAACAAAGCGCTCCTGTCAGTACCACCTGCGGTAGCGGGTGGGT
>Ga0066662_10000727_pt1 | contig 14628 bp, 8 predicted proteins | sample GraSoiAngelo_111_FD_133939 | JGI IMG/M metagenome (GOLD analysis project Ga0066662, IMG submission 133939) | Grasslands soil microbial communities from the Angelo Coastal Reserve, California, USA - 14_0903_12_40cm | ecosystem: Environmental > Terrestrial > Soil > Grasslands | place: USA... | reverse complement strand
GGTTCGTCCATCAGGAAGGCGATCGGGCGGCGCACGAGAGCGCGGCCGATTGCGACGCGCTGCCGCTGCCCGCCCGAGAGGGCGCGTGGCTTGCGATGCAGCAGCTCCTCGATCGACAGTAGGCGGGCTGCGTCCTGCACGCGTTCCTTGGCCTCGGCCTTCTTCACGCCTTGCTGCTTGAGCGGGAAGCCGAGGTTTTCCTCGACCGTCATGTGCGGGTAGAGCGCGTAGTTCTGGAACACCATCGCGATGTCGCGCTCCACGGGAGGCAGGTCGTTGACCACTCTTCCGCCGATCCGGATCTCGCCGCTCGTGATCTCTTCGAGGCCGGCAACCATTCGCAGCGCCGTTGTCTTGCCGCAGCCGGACGGGCCGACGAGGATGAGGAACTCCCCGTCCTCGACGTCGAGCGTCAGCGTGTCGACCGCGACCGTGCCGTCGTCGAAGCGCTTGGTTACCTCGTTGAACTGAATGGTTGCCATCAGCTGACCTCCAGGAGCTCGCTGGGACGCACAAGCGGCAAGAGCTGTTCCGCGCGCGCCGCTGTAATGAAGAGGGGGATCTGGTCGAGCGGGACGGATCGTTCGATCACGGTGCGGCCGCCAAGTTGCTCGCCGCTCCACGCATCGACCCAATCCCCGTCCGGCAGGTAGGTGCTCCATGTGGTCGCGCCCTCTTCGCACACGGGAGCGACGAGCAGGGCATCGCCGAGCAGGTACTGGTACGGGTAATCCCAGATGCGGTCGTCGTCGTGCGCTTCGAAGAACAGCGCGCGCATCAATGGCTTCCGCTCGGTGGCCGCGCGGCGGCCTTCCTGCACGAGGTACGGGAGCAGCCGCCTCCGCAGCTCGACGAGCTGACGAAAGATGTCGATCACCGCCTGGTCGCCGGTCTGCTCGGCGACGTTCCAGGGTGTGCGGTCTCGCGACGGCAGTTGGTGGTGGTTGAACTCGGAGTGGTACTGCATGAGCGGCGAGAGGGCTGCCGCAGCTGCGCTGCGCAGGTACAGCTCCGCGCTCGGCAGCGGCCCGGAGAAGCCGCCGAGATCCCATCCCCAGAAGAAGACCCCCGAGGCGCCTGCCGTCAGGCCGGCCGTGATCGACGCCCGGAACGCCTCCCAGGTCGAGTCTTCGTCGCCGGCCCAGTGCAGCGGGACCGCGCCCGCGCCCGTGTACCCGGCGCGGCTGAACGTGACCGGCGCCAGGCGGTGATACGCCTCCGCATAGAGCACGGGATAGCGGTTGTTGCTCTCCCCGCCATGCGTTCCATCCGCGTAGACGAGATCGGCGCCCCAGGCGTGCTCGCCGCCGTCCGTCTTGAAGCCGTCGATCCCGACTTCGTCGACGAGGTAACGGCGCTTCGCAAGCCACCAGTCCGCCGCCTCGTCGTTCGTGAAGTCCGGCATCAGGGCGTTCGGGAACCACCAGCCGCGGTTCCGGTACGGCTCGCCGTTGCGCAGTCGCACGCAGTAGCCGCGCTCGATCATGGTCTGCTGGTCAAACCCCGCCTGGCCCTGGTCAGATTCGAGCAGCGGGATCTGCCAGAGCAACACCTTGATCCCGCGAGCGTGCAGCTGGTCGACCATGCCCTTCGGGTCGGGCCAACGCCCATCGGCCGGGAAGGTGAAGTCGGACAAGCGATGCGGGCTCCCGTCGGGGTGCGGCTCGTACTCGGCGTCGTTGAAGGCGACGAACGTCCCCTCATCGCTCCACGCCTCGATCACGAGAGCGCCCGGCTGAATGCCTTCGCGCTCGCTGCGTTCGACCTCGGCGAGTACGCGCGCCTGGCTGTTCCACTCGTTGCCGCTCATCCACAGCCCGTAGACCCAGTCGGGTGGCGGCTCGGCCGGAACGGATGCAAACGCGCGCAGGACGGCTGCGGGCTCGCCGTCGAACAGGCGCAGGACGACCGTGGGGTTGATCTCGCCCGGTTCGAGGTCGACCTCGACCCAGATCGTTTCGGAGTCGGTGGCGCCAACGTCGAACCAGCAGCGGCGCCCCGTATCGACGTGGAAGCCGAAGTCGCCGCCGACGACGATCGCGAACGGCATCGGCATGTAGCTGCGCGCTCCTTGTCCCTTGTACTGGTCGAACACCGCGGTGTCGACGCGACGCCCGCGCTGATCGATCGCGTCGAAGCGTTCGCCGAAGCCGACAACTCGTTCGCCCGGCTCGAGCCGAAGGGCGAAGCGAAGCCGATAGCTGCGCTCTCCACCGTCGGTCAGCCACTCGACGGTCTCGGCGGGGACGCGTTCAGAGGAACCGTGGATCTCGAGGACGCCGCCGCCCCGCTCCCACGACACGGGCTCGACGTCGAACCACTCGGTCTCGTCACCGCCTGTCCTGAAGCGATACCGCATCGGAGCTCCTGGCAGCTCGGCCGTCCAGGAGATACGTCCCGGCTGCTCGCCGAGCCGTGCAACCGACTCGCTCAGATGGCCGCCGCCAACTCGCGGCGCGGTGATCCCCCACACGGGATCGGCGTCCGGCACAGCATCGCCGCGCAGTGCGGCGTCAACGATGCGTCGCATGCCGGAGCACTCGATCTCGACCTGGACGCCGTCGACACCGCCGTCGGTCGTGGCGCGCACTTCGAAGGGCTGCCCGGCTAGGGGCCGGAGCCGTAGCCGCTGGTCGGGCTCGATGAGGTACGCGTGGCCGCGACCTTCGGGCTGGTGACGGATCACGTGTCGTCCCGGATGAGCACGATCGCCCACGGCCCGAACGCGGGGAGCTCGACGGTGTCGTGTCGACCATCGAAGGTCGGATCGAGGCGGGCGAGGCCCGGTGAGGCGTCGGGATCGGCGAAGTCGATCCTCGGTGCGTCGCCTCGCACGCGCTCGACCGCGACGCGCACGCCGGCAAGGGGTGTCGCCGGGCGCTTTGGGGCGTCCCAAAGGTCGTCGTCCTGGGCGGATAGGTCGATCAGGCTGACGAGCGTCCCGAGCTTCGTCCTGATCACACGTGCCCAGAGCGCGCCGGGCTCGCAGTCGATGGAGACCGTGACGGGGGCGTCGACCTTGATCTCGACGTTCTCGCCGCCGAGCACGGTGTGTGTTACGTCGACCGACTCGCGATCGAACAGCAGGTCGCCGTATCGCACGCCGAAGTCGTAGAGCTGGCGTGCCGCGTCGCGGCTTTCTTCCGATAGTTGCTGGTTGGAGACGTAGTACGCCTCCGTGAGGACATTCGCCTCTTCGCCGTGCAGCAGCACGGTGCCACCGTGCGAGAGAACAGCCGCGTGCTGCAGCCGCTCCGCGGCGCTCGCGGCGGCCTCGTCTCCTCGGTAGGCAGAGAGGTACGCGGCGAGGATGACGGACCGGTCGGGCGCGTACGATCGCGCCTTCGTTACGAGAGCTGCGAGGTGACCGAGCCGCACCGATGGTGCCCACACTTCGATGTAGGTGAGGCTCTGTGTCGCACGCGTGGTCGTCCAGCTCGGGAAGTCGTTGACGTTGTTGAAGATCATCCGAGCGTCCGGCACATCGGTCGCCAGGCGCTCGAGCAGCGCAGGAAACCCGGTCTCGAGGTCGACTTCTGACCCGTCGCGTCGCAGCGCGCGCTTCGGCTGGCCGTACTGGTCGAGGTGAAAGCCCTTGAACTTGACGGCGTCGAGCGTTGCGTGGAGATCCTCGACGAAGTGCGAGAGCCAGCGCTCGTTCGTCGGGTCGACGTTCCAGAGGAAGTCGCCGAGCATCCACGGCGAGCCGTCGGGCTTGTAGAGACCTTCGGCTTCCCACTCGGGCCATGCCTCTTTGCCCACGGCGTAGACCGCGGCGTAGGCGATCGGAAGCGAGCCTGCTCCGGCGATCGCGGTTGCCAGGCGCCGCACCGTGTCGAGTGAGACCTGCTGGCCGAGCGTGTCTTCGAAGTCGTCTTGCGGTGGCACGAGTTGCGCGTGCCGGTACATCCAGTCGTAGAACTGCACCGCGTTGAGGTGGAGCCGGCGGACGTTCTCGATGACGCCTTCGACGTTGCGGCCCGCGTCATAGCGTGCGACGAACCCGTAGCGCGCGCGGGAGAGTGGGTCGGCGAGAACGTCGAGTGCCGTTGTCGCGCCTCCTCCTTCGACGCCGTAGCCGCCTTCGAGCTGCGGGTCGAAGCGCACGATTCCGTTTGTAGGTTCGGCTTCGGCGATCTTCTGTTCGAGATGCCAGAGCGAGACGACGGGATTACCGCCGCGAACCTCGATCCCGAGCGGCTCGCCGGGCGCGAACGTCGCCTTCGTCGGGATGAGCTCGATCATCGCGCGCGCGCCGCTTCTGCGATCAGGTACATCGCGTGCGACCAGAGCAACGGTGTCGCCACGGCGCCCCAGCGCTCTACCCACGGGGCGACCATCGAGGGGTCCTGCGACGCGTCGGTGATTTGTTCGGGCATGTCCCCGTTAGGAAGGGCCTGAGCGCGCACCCAGTCTTGGCAGGCGGTCGCTCCATCGGAGTTGCCGGCTAGAGCGTCGTGCCAGGCGAGCGACGATGTCAGCAGCAGCCACTCCCCTCCTCCAAAGTACGTGTCGCCGCGGAAGCGGTAGACGCCTCCTGCTGGGCCGGTGAGTTCACGGCGAATCCCATCGACCGTTGTCTGAATCAGCGGGTCGTCGACCGAAACGACGTTGAACGGGACGGCGAGCCAGGCAAGGCTGCCGTCGAGACGGGGGTCGTTTGCGCCGCGTTTGAATCGGCCGGCCGCGACGTAGCGTTCGAGAAGCTCCGCCCGTACCTCGCTCGCGGCGGCGCCCCAGCGCTCATCAGCGAGCAGGCGACGCGCGGCAGATAGGCCCGCGTAGACGGCGCCGAGCGTGGACGCGTGCTCGCCACCATCGAACATCTCCCAACAGTTGAAGCACTGCAACCGCCAGGTCGCCTGCAGGTACTCGGCCACGAGCGCGACCGTGGGCAACAAAGCATCCGGCAGTGCTTTGTCGGCGAGGTGCTGGTCGAGCGCCCAGAGCCACATGCCGTAGCCGTCGACCTGGAAGTTCGGCCAAGGATCGTCGTCCTCCGGCAGCTCCAGGGCGCCGTCGAGCGTGTAGCGCGCCGGCGGCATCGCTTCGGGTGGAGGGGTCTCGCCGCTCGCGACACGCTCCGTCGCGGACGTGATCATCGGCCGGTGCGCCTCGATGCTGCGCACGACCCAGCGGTGCCATGCCTCGGACGCGTCGTGCTCGCCGACGACGTCGAGCGCGTGCGCACAGAACGCACCATCGCGCAGCCAGGCGTACCGGTAGACCGTGAACGACGGGCTCGCGATGAACGCTCCGGACGCGGCCTGGCCTGCCTTGAGCACTTCGATGCTGCGGGGAATGAGCGGGTCGACGAGGTCCCGCTTGCGATCCGTGAAGGTCGCCATCAGCCCTTCAGAGCCCCGGAGGCGATGCCGCTGACGAACTGGCGCTGGAAGGTCACGAAGATCGCAATCACCGGGGCGATCGCGATCAACGATGCTGCGAAGACGAGTCCCCAGCTTGTTTGGTGCTCGCCCTGGAAGAGCGCGATCGCGATCGGCAGGGTGCGCCGGCTCGGGTCGTTGATCACCGTCAGCGCCCAGACGAACTCGTCCCAGCTTGCGAGGAAGGTGAAGATCGCAACTGTTGCAAGGGCAGGCCGCGACAGCGGCATGATCAGTTTGCGGTAGCGCGCCCACGGCCCGGCCCCGTCCACCACCATCGCCTCCTCGAGCTCGCGCGGGATGTCCTGGAAGAAGCTGCGCAGCAGGAAGGTGTTCAGCGCGAGATTCATCGCGGTGTAGAAGAAGACGAGACCCCAGAGCGAATTGAGGGCGCCGATGTCGCGTGCAAGGAGGAACTGCGGGATCAGCAGCATCATCGTCGGGACCATCAGTCCGATCAGCAGCAGCCCGAAAAGCAACCTGCGTCCAGGAAACTGAAAGCGCGCGAATGCGAACGCCATCATCGACGAGAGCAAGACCGCCAGAATCGTCGTCGCGGTCGCGACGATCAGCGAGTTCAGGAAGTAGTGCCCGAACTGGTTCGAGTTCCATGCTTCGCGATAGTTCGCGGTCGTCGGGCGATGCGGAATGAACTGCGGCGGCAGCTGCAGGACGAGCGTGTTCTGCTTGAACGACGTCGCCACCATGTACGCGAAGGGAATGATCAACACGATCGCCCCGACGGTCAGCAATGCGAGGCGTGCGCCGAGCAGGGTGCGCGCGCGGCGCTTGTCGCCGACGACCATCAGACGGCCTCGGAGGGGCGGCGGAAGAGCCGCAGCTGCACGATCGAGAGGGCGAACACGATCAGCGTGAGCATGAAGCTGATCGCAGAGCCGTAGCCGAAGTCGAGGAACGAGAACGCCTGTAGGTACATCCATGTCAGCAGCACCTGCGTCTCGTTCTGGGGTCCTCCCTGCGTCATCAGGTAGACCGAGATGAAGACGTTGAAGCCGCCCATCACGAGCAGGATCGTGACGAACGCGACCACCGGACGGATCGCGGGCAGCGACACGGCACGAAAGCGCGCCCATGCCTTAGCCCCGTCGACGGCCGCGGCCTCCTTCAGTTCGCGCGGCACCCCCTGAAGGGCGGCGAGGAAGATGATCATCGACCATCCCACGCCCTTCCAGACGCCAAGGATGCTGATCGCCACCATCGCCGTCCAGCGCTGACCGAGCCAGTCGATGTTGTGTCCGGTGACGTGTGTCGCGTCATGCAAAAACCAGTTGAACAACCCGCCGTCGGTGATGAACAGGTAGCGGAACAGCAGCGAGACGACGACCCAGCTCGTCACGACCGGCAGGTAGAAAAGCGTCCGGAAGAGGGTCCGCGCCGGCATGTGCGCGTCGAGCAGCACCGCGATCGCGAGACCGATCACGATCTGCGCGGGCACGGTCACCGCCATGTAGAAGCCGGAGTTCACGAGACCACGCCAGAAGATCGGATCGTGAAGAGCCTTCGAGTAGTTGCCAAAGCCGATGAACTCACTGGGCGTTCCCGGCGCGATCGCCCAGTGGTAGAGGCTGATCTGGAACGCGCGCGTGATCGGGTACAGGATCACGAGCGCGAACAGCGCAAAGCCCGGCGCGAGGAACAGGTACGCCGCGATCACGTCCTTGCGCCGGCGCCGCGAGAACGACCGGGTGATCGGGCGCAACGCCGAAGCGCTGCGCCCGATCAGACCGGTCTGGGAGGGACTAGAGGAGAGCGTCAATCTGCTTCGCTGCGCTGTCCAGCGCCTGCTGAACAGTCTCGTCGCCCTTGAACGCCTTCGGAAGCTCCGTCTGGAACACCTGGTCGATCTGCGGCCACTTCGGCGTCGGCGTCCGCGGCCGCGCATTCGCGATCTGCTTCAGGTAGATCGAGTAGTACGGATGGATCTTCACGAGCTGCTTCGTCAGGCTTTTGAGCACCGTCATCTGACCGGCACGCGCCATCTGGTTCTGTGCCCACGGATGGAGCATGAAGCGCGTGAACTCGGCGGCAGCCGCCTTGTTCTTCGACGACTTCGTCATCACGATGTCCTCGCCGCCGACGACACTGACGCTTCCGCCGGCTCCTGCCGGAATCGTCGTCCCCGCAAGCTTCACCGAGCCGCCGAGGATCGCGAACATCCAGGGGCCGTCGAGCGTCGAGACATACTTACCCTGCGTGATTCCGTCGTACGTACCAAGCCCGCCGGTACCGCCGAGGATGATGTTCGGCATCAGCCCGGCCTTGTAGAGATCGACGAGCATCTGAATGCCCGCAACGCTCTTCGGCCCGTTCAGGAAACCCGACGCCTTCGTGTAGGTGCTGTTCGTGATCGAGCCACCGGCCGACCAGATCCACGGGCAGACGTTCCAACAGCTGAGCCCGCTCTCGGCGTACAGGTACAGGCCCTTCGCCTTCGCCGTCGCCGCGTCGGCCTTCAGCTCGGCGAAGGTCTTCGGCGGACCGCTCAACCCGGCCGACGCGAGCGCCGTGGTGCTGTAGTTCCACGTCCGCGTGTTCGTGTCGAGCGGAAGCCCGTAGTAGTGCCCCTTCCAGAAATTCGTCGCCAGCGGCCCTGGGAAGACCGTCGAAGACAGCGCCTTGAAGTCCGGCAAGGACTTGTCGAGCGGCTCGAGTACACCGAGATTCGCCAACTCGGGAACCCAGATGATGTCCGAGCGAACGAGATCAGGGAGCTGACCGCCCGCGACGCCCGTCACGAGCTTCTGATGCAAGCTGTCGTACGGCACCGGGACATCCTTGACGACGATCCCCGGATGGGTCTTCTCGAACTGCGGAATGATCACCTTGTCGAGCCGCTTCACCTCCGGCCCGTCCGAGCTGTACGCATTCCAGAACGTGATCGTCGTCGTCTTCTTCGCGCCGCTGACGCGCGCGCCGGCGGTCGCCGCGGTGACCGCGACGATCGCCGTAAGGACGAGCAAAACCAACATGCGACTGAGACGCATCGTGAACCTAACCTCCTTGAGGAATTACTTGGGCGACGCCGCGACATGCGACGCCGCGACGAGTGCTGATAAAGCCGCGTGGTGCTCGTTCAGGCGACCACCCCCGTCGCGGACGCGACTGCCTCGAGGCGTGCGCGGACCGACGTGCTCTTGTCATCGTCGAGTGGCGCAGCAAAAGTCGACCGCAACACGAGTGTCGCGGCGCCGATTGCCCACTTCGAGTCGTCCCACGGATCGACTTCGACCGGAATCTCGCCGAGCGGAGGAAAGACGTTTTCGTCGTATGCAGCGGTGAACGCGTCGGCCAGGTACGGCCACGCCTCTGTGCCTTCGCCGCTGACAAAGACGAGTTCGGGGCCAAAGACATTCACGAGATTCGCCACCCCTCGCCCCAACACGGTTCCAGCGTCGTGGTAAATCTGCCGCGCTTGGAGGTGCCCCTGCCCCGCGAGCTCTCGTAGTTTGTCGATTCCGTCCTCGTCCCTTAGCAGCCCCACTGTCTGTCCTTGGGCGACCAACGCCGGGTCTGCAACCACCGTTTCGAGACATCCGCGCTTGCCGCACGTACAGAGGATCCCGTTCTCGACAGCGAACGTGTGCCCGAACTCCCCCGCCCCGCCCCCGAATCCCCGGTAGATGTCCCCTCCAGAGACGATGCCCAAGCCGACGCCCCGCCCGATGGTGACGGTTAGGAAGTTTTCGCCCGCATGCCCCCGGCCGTACAGGCGCTCCGCGACCGCCAGCGTGTTGACGTCGTTGTCGACGAACACCGGCAGCCCGAGCTTGTCCTGAAGCACTTCGGCAAGACGGACTCCGCGCCAACCAAGCAACGGCGAATCGAGTGTGCTCGTACGGGCGTCGAAAACACCGGCGACGCCGAGTCCTACGCCGAGCAGCGGAGGGTCTCCCGGCCGCTGCTGTATCCAGTCGCCGAGTATCTCTGCGAGCCGCTCCACGGCGCCGTCGGCTGACGCGTTGAACGGCGCGTCGTCTTGCTGTACCGGGCGCGCCTCCAAGTCCGTGCGAACCCCGACAACGTGATCGGGCGCGATCTTGACGCCGTACGCGCTGGCCGCGCCCCCAACCAGCTCGAGCAGAAGCGCTGGCCTTCCGCCCTTCGACGGCGCCCGGTCGGCGACTCTGACGATCCCCTGGTCGAGGAGCTCGCGCGTCACCGCCGTTACCGTCGCCGGGCTCAAGCCCAGTGTCTTGGCAATTTGCGTCCGCGCGATCGGCCCCGAAGAGACGATCAACCGAACGATCGCGGAGCGGTTCAGATCACGCGTGAGACCTAGGGTGGCGGTGCGGTAGCTACTCATAGCTCCCGCACCGCCTTGATGCCCCCGTGGGCCAGCCGCAGAGTGAACGTCACCTACTTGTTCACCCAGACCATGTCCCAGTACTGCAATGAGGGAAGCGTGAACTGCACGTAACTGCCGCCGGCATCGCTACCTGTCGTGAACGACAAGCTCTGCGCGATTCCCCCGTTAACGTCAGGCGATGCGAAGTTCACCCCCGTCGGCGTACCGGTTCCGTAGTAGTACTTCGCAACCACATTCGTCTGGGTGGTCGGTGCGACCTTAGTCGCATTTGTGTCCATCCAGTCCGTGCTTGTAGTTGCGAGCAGGTTGATGAAATGGACGACGTCGGTTCCGCTCTTTGAGCGCGCGAATGTCCAGACCGTGCCCGCACTCCCGTTCGTGCTCGTCGTCGGGCCGCTCGGGAGGCTGATCGTGTTCGTGTTGTCGGTCAAACCGTCCCGCAGGAGGTTCTCGTACGCGGTAATGAAGTTGTAATCGCGCAGAACTGCCTGCTGAAGAGGAGCCTGCATGAGCAGATTGTTGTTCAGGTAGTTCGGCTGGTCGAGCATGTGATCCACGTCGCCGAGCTCGATGTGCGAGGCGCCGGAGGCGAAGATCGTTGCGTCCTCATAGAGAACGCCCGCCGTGTTCAGGAAGCCCTGTGTTGTGTTCGAATAGTTGTCAGCGTAGGTCTGGTCGGGATAGGCGGCGAGAACACTCGTCTTCCCACTGCCGTACGTGGCGTTGTCCTTGACGACTTGACGAAGGTCGTTGTAGGACGCCTGCCCGTCTGAGGGCCAGCACTCCGTGTAGAGAAACGCAAGCGCCGTATTTGCGGCCACCTGTTGCTGGCTGTACTGGCCCGGCGAGTTCCAGATGATCGTCTTGTTCAGCGCGGTCTTCGCATTCGTGATGAACCCACTAAATGTGCTCGTCGGTGTGACGGAGGCGCCGGCGCAGGTGTAGGTCGGGTTGCCTACGAGCGTGCCCAGCTGATCCATGTGCCAGCCGTCGAACCCGTAGGCGGAGAACACGTCGGCCTCTTTGGCGTAGATGTAGTTCTGCCAGCCCGTGTCGCCGGTATTGAAGAAATAGATGTTCGGCGTGGCAAAGCTGGCCGGCAGCGAGAAGTTGCCCTGATTTGTGCAGTTGTTGTTCCACCACAGACCTTGGTGGTAGTCGACTCCGCTGCCGTCTGAGCCGTAGCCCGCCCACGCTCCGTAGATCAGGTTGTAGTTCATCGCCGACATCGCGTGGTTGTGCACGTTCGTGATCAAGTCCTGCACGGAATGGCGGTAGTTCGTGATGTTGTCGATGTTGTTCCAGCTCGCCGCCGGGCTTGCGACGGTTCCGGCGAGCGGCACATGATGCTTGTATTCCCAGTCGTAAAACTGAACACCGTCGATGTGGTACATCGTGAGCCGGTCGCCGGTCAGTTTCTGCAGGTAGTTGTCACCGAAGTTGGTGGCGAATCCGTAGCGCGGGAACTTCAGCCAGTCAGAAGAGACATCGATCGCCGTCTGGCCCGTATCGAGCACATGACCGGCCGAGTCGGTCAGGGTGGCTTGCACGAGGTAGCCCTGGTAGTTCGTGTTCGGCGGTGTCCAGGAGAACGAGTAGGTGTTCGCCTGCCCAGGCGCCAACGAGACCGACGTTGTCTGGTCAGTGCCGACCGTCGCGCCGAGATGGGTGTAATGCAGTGTCAGCGTCTCGCCACTAGCAGCGACTGCCTGTGGATTGAGGAGATTCGCCTTCACACTCACCGTGTCCGTCGTGGCGTAGCGCGACTTGTCCGTCGTCATGCTGAGGATCTCGTGGCCGAGCGTGTTGCCATAAAGCCAGCCTGCCGTCGACCCCATCAGTTGGTAATGGATGCCGGCGAAGTCATCGTCGGTCCACGTGCCAGTCGAAGGATTCTGGTAGACGAGGCCGACATCAAGGTACGACCATGAGCCGGTCGAGGCCGATCCGCCACTCGCGAACGCGGAGATCGGGATCTTGGCTTCGATCCGCCCTGTTGCCGTGTCCCACTGCGGTGCGATCGAGCCGTAGTTCGTGTCGAAGTTCCAGCCACTCGTACCGGCGTTGAAGTGCGAGAAGTTCGAACTGTCGCTCCAGCGACCCGCCACGTAGTTCATCGGATGGTCGAGCGTGCCGCCGTTCATGCCGACGGAACGAGACGTCAACGTTCCCGAGTGGTTGAAGTCCTGGCCGTACACAAGCAGAGCGAACTTCGGCGCGGTGTTGAATGCCGAGAAGCCACCAGATGCGTTGTCGACGCGGACGTAGAGGTAAGTTGCGTCGTTCGTGATGTAGACGCGACGGATGTCGGTCATCGAAGAGCCCGCTGCGTCGCCAGCCGGATCGTCGTAATACGGGATCTCGCGCCACTGCGGCCAGTCACTCGAGGGAGTCGTCGTGACGCTCTCGGTGGCATAGGCCCCGGCGTTCGCGTTAACCGGCGTCACCCGCGTGTCGTAAGTGCCCGCGTACCCGGAGGCGGCGAGGATGAAGCTGGCTGCCGTCAGCGGCTCCGCCATCGTGCTGACGATCGGCGTTTGGGTGACCCACGAAACAGCCTCACCCGGAGGCATGTAGCCGACGCCAGAGCGGCTGGCGTACCACTGCAGCTTCGTCAGAGCATCCGCCGAGCGTCCTGTGTAGACGTCGTACAAAGCGTCGAACATGGTCATGTTCGGCCAAACCGGCTCCGACGAGCCAGACTCGTTGCCGGCCGGACTGTAGGGGCTCGTACCGTAGTAGTTGTCGCCGCTGTAGCGAGCCAGCGCGACACCATCATGCGTCAGCGCCGCCTCCACATTCTGGATGTGCGTCGCCGCACGCGCCGAAGCGGCGTTGACGTCGCCGAAAACGATCAACGCCTGCGACGAGGCATCGAGCAGGGTGCGCGGGTAGGCGGTCGTCCCACTCGTTACTGCGCGGTTGTAGTAGCCCGTCGTGTCGTTCCACATGCCAGTCGGATTCCAGCTGTGGCTGCGCTGGATGGCGGACAACACCGTGCTGGCCGCGCCGTTCCAGCTATCTGCAGTGCTCGCGCTTGACTCCGCGACAGCCATGATCGCGGCCGCGCGCAGCCCCGCGACATATAGCGATTGGGTGAAGGCGTTGTACTCGGTGTTCTCCTCCCAGATGCTCGCGTCGGCGGGGCCGAATCCGTTCGATCCGACGTTGTTCATGATGAAGTTCGCCGACGCCTGCACCTGCGGCCACACGCCGTTGAGGAACGACGTGCTGCCGGTGAGCTTCCAGTGCTTGTACACACCGACGAGGAACGTCCCCATGCTGTCGTACTCCGGCTCGACGAAGGAGACATAGTTTCCTGACCAAAGGTCGAATGTCGTGTGCCAGGTCCCGTCCGTGTTCTGCACGGACTTCATCCAGTTCCAGTAGTTCGCCGCCTCCGTTGTGTGGCCGGCGGCGTCAAGAGCCATCGCGGTGAAGGCCGAATCGCGCGCCCAGACCTTGTAGCCATACGAACCGGGGTTCGTCGCGGCGGGGAACCCACCAATCGTCGGGTTCTGCGAATTCTTGATGACAACGAGGTTGCGGGCAAACGCCGTATTCACGCCCGTGTCCGAGCTACTTAGCGTGTTGCCGCCGCTTAGCCAGCTCGAATAGCTCGAGGCGGTGGAGGTGAACCAGTAGCTCCCGGTCTGCGCGCGCGCGGTGTCGGCCGCGGACTGCGCCGCCGTGAGCGTCGACCCAAGTCCTAGGTAGTAGTAGAGCGTCGTGCTTGCACCCGCCCCGATCGTGACCTGATTTTGGAAAGCGAGATCGACGTTGGGCGTGCTGATGCTGTTGTTGTTCGAGAGCACGCCGTTTGAGTCGAACTGACACCACCCCGCACCTGTCGTGTGCGTCCCGTTGCAGTCGGCGTCATTACCCGCCTGGTGCGAGGTGCCAGCTTGAAATGCGCCAAGAACGACTGCGGCTTGCCCTGACGCCGTCATGTCGCCGAACAAGGCGTTTCGGGTCGAATCGTAGGTCGCCGACACGTTCGTCGTCCCGGACGTGTTGTTCAGATGGACTTGGTCGAGAACGTTCCAAATTCGCGAGGAAGTGCCCGGATTAGTGAGCGTGTAGCGAACGACGAGGAAGTTCTGGTTCGGAACGAGGACGTAGTCGCGCTGGACGCTGATCGGAGTGCTCGACCCGCTGTACTGGCCGTAGGCGCTGTGCATGACGCCGTTTTCGTCGAGGTATCCCGAGGACGCGAAGTTGTGGATCTGGTCGTACTTGGTGCTCGATGTCTCGTCACGGAAGAACCCGGAGTAGTCGTTGATCTGATTCGTCGACCATTGGTTGGAGTAGCGGAGCTCAGCGATGCGCGGGCCGTACGTGCCAGTGTCGTTCTGGTTCAACTTGCTGGCCATCCAGATGGCCATCACGTTCGACCAGTTCGACATGTAGAGGCTCGCCGTCGACGTCGCTGACGGGTTGGTCGTGGTAGTGGCGCGCGCGGGCGACGTGTGCCGTACGCCCCCAATCGTCAGGAGCGACAGGGCTACGAGTGCAGCGGCGAACAGACGAAAACGCATGGTTCCTCCCCCGGAGGTCTGGGCGACAAATGGAGCCCTGGGCGTGAGCCGCACACGTACGGGCCGTGCTTCGTTCGCTATCTAAATTTATCTGCTGGCAAAAGTCAAGAGATAGGGATAACCCGTCGCTATGTGCGCGTAATCGCCGAGATCGCGAACCTTGTCCCCGTGATGGCGGTCGAGAAGAATCGCTGCGATCGCGGCGCTCGACCTCGACCCGATTCAGCCGCTCCTCGCGCCAGAGTGACCCAAGGCGCCCTGTCCTGGCGGACGGCGGCCCGAAAAACCGGCGCCTCTGCAATGGTCGGGCGCACACTATTCGCATGACCCCCACAAATACTCACAGAGACCCGCTGCAGCCGCAGGCGCCTGACCT
>Ga0066662_10000725_pt1 | contig 14635 bp, 11 predicted proteins | sample GraSoiAngelo_111_FD_133939 | JGI IMG/M metagenome (GOLD analysis project Ga0066662, IMG submission 133939) | Grasslands soil microbial communities from the Angelo Coastal Reserve, California, USA - 14_0903_12_40cm | ecosystem: Environmental > Terrestrial > Soil > Grasslands | place: USA... | reverse complement strand
TCATGACGATCCCGGAGGCATCGTCGCTTGTCGTGCAGGCAGGCGCGATGGGCGGCCGCGGGCAGGTGTACGTGCTCGACATGGGCGAGCCGGTGAAGATCCTCGACCTCGCGAAGCAGATGATCCATCTCTCCGGTCACACCGAAGAGGAGATCCCGATCGTCTTCACCGGGGCGAAGGCCGGCGAGAAGCTGCACGAGGTGCTGTGGAACGAAGGCGAGACCGTCGGCCCGACCTCGCATCCGAAGATCATGCGTGCCGCCCGCCCGCAGATCGACGCCGCGTGGCTCGAGGAAGCGCTCGCCGACCTGGAGCGGCTCGTCGAGGACGGCGACACGCTCGGGGTCGTCGCGAAGCTCGGCTCGATGGTGAAAGAGCCGGTGCGCACGGGCCGCGAAGCGGTTCTGGAGGACACGCTGCACTAGCGTTCCTGAGTTTCGAGCGCGCGCCAGCGTCGAAACCCCTGAATCTGGTTCGGCTGCGCCGAATCAGATTCATCACTTCCGGCACAGATGCGGTCCTCCGCCGCGGATACCGTGACGCGGTGGACCCGCTCGACGGCCTGAACCCCGAGCAGCGCCGCGCGGCGGAGGCCGTCCGTGGCCCGGTGTGCATCCTCGCGGGCGCCGGCTCCGGCAAGACGACGACGATCACGCGCCGCATCGCGCAGCAGGTCGCGACGGGCACGTTCGCCGCGAGCCAGGTGCTGGCGGTGACGTTCACCGACAAGGCGGCCGGTGAGCTGAAGCAGCGGCTCGCGGTCCTCGGCGTCTCCGGCGTGCGCGCGTCGACGTTCCATTCGGCGGCGCTCCGGCAGCTGCGCCACTTCTCGCCCGACGCGGTCGGGCGCATCCTGCCCTCGAAGGCACTTGCGCTGCGCCAGATCGCGAACTCGCTCCCGGCACCGTTCAAGTTTCGGCCCGCAGGCGACCTCGCGACCGAGATCGAGTGGGCGAAGAACCGCCGCATCTCCGCGTCCGACTACACGCGCGAGGTCGGCGCGCACGAGCCGCCGATCCCGGTCGACCTGATGACGCGCGTCTATCGCGAGTACGAGCGCCGTAAGGCCGACGAGGGGCTCGTCGACTTCGAGGACCTGCTCGAGCTCGCCGTCCGCCTCTTCGAGGAGCGCGCCGACGTACGCGACACGTTCCGCGCGCAGTACGGCGCCTTCACGGTCGACGAGGTGCAGGACGTGAACCTGCTCCAGCAGAACCTGCTCGATGTCTGGCTCGGCGAGCGCGACGATCTCTGCTGCGTCGGCGACGACTACCAGTCGATCTACGGCTTCACCGGCGCGAGCCCCGACTACCTGCTCGGGATGCCCGACCGTTTCCCGCACGCGCTCGTCGTGCGGCTCGAGGAGAACTACCGCTCCACGCCGCAGGTGCTCGAGCTTGCGAACACGCTCGTCCCGAATCTCGGCGGCGCGGAGAAGACGCTGCGCGCCGTGCTGCCCGCTGGGCCGGCGCCGGTCGTCGAGCCGTACCCGTCGCCCGAGGACGAGGGCCGCGCGATCCTCGCCGCGATCCGGTCGCTCGAGTGCCCCCTCGAGGACGTCGCGATCCTCGCGCGCACGAACGCGCGGCTGACCGATTTCGAGGAGCTGCTCCACGACGCCGGGATCCCGTTCCAGGGCGCGTCGCTGCTGGAGCGCGACGCGGCACGGCGCCTTACTCGGCGGCTCGAGCGCTCGTCCGACGACGCCGGCGAAGCGGTGCGCGCTGCCGCGCTCGACTCGGGCTGGCTCGAGCGCCTCCCGGACAAGCTGGGCGAGCGCGAGCAGACACGGCAGACGGATCTCGCACGACTCGTGCAGCTCGCGTCGGCGTTCGACGGTGACGCGGCTTCGTTCGTCGCGCATCTCCGCGAGCGGTTCTCGCCTGGCGGCGACGGCGCGCACGGCGTCAACCTGCTCACGCTGCATCGCGCGAAGGGCCTCGAGTTCGAAGCCGTCTTCATCCCGCGCCTGGAGGAGAAGGAGCTGCCGTCCAAGCAGGCACGCACGCCGGAGGAGATCGCGGAGGAGCGGCGCCTGCTCTACGTCGGCATGACGCGCGCGAAGCGTGTGCTGTGGCTCACGTGGTCGGGCAAGCGCTCGCGCTTCCTCGAGGAACTCGGTGTCACGCGCGGCGGCTCCGCGCCCGCCGTGAAGCGCGAATGGACGCCCGATGCGCAACGGCTGCGCGAGTGGAGGCTCGCGCGCGCGAAGGTGGACGGGGTGCCGCCCTACGTCGTCTTCCACGACGCGGTGCTGCACGCGATCGCCGAGTTGCGGCCGGCGTCACTCGGCGAGCTGTCGCAGATCGCAGGCGTCGGCCCGGCGAAGCTCGAGCGGTACGGCGACGACGTGCTCGCTGCGCTCGCCGCCGCCTAGACGTTCCAGGTCCACGGCCCGCAGAGCCCGCTCAGCTTGTAGAGCGCGATGTCGAGCAGGAGGCAGAGCGCGCCGACCACGAGTGCGACGGAGCCGAAGACGCCGGCCTTCCAGCTGCCCGCGCTCGCTTCGAGGATCGTGAAGACGAGCACCGTGACGAGCGCGAGGATCCACGCCACGAGCCCGACCGCGGCGAGTGTCGTCGCTTGCTCGAAGCCGCAGCCAAGCCAGACGACGACAAGGACGCTGAGGACAGCGCCGAGGCAGAAGAGGCCGAGCGTCCAGGCCAGGAAGCGCGACATGCCGGTAGAGAACGCCCGATGCAGCGCGACGTCCAGCGAGTTGTCGGCGAGCGGCGGCGATCTGCCGACGAATGGCGCCTAGGCGTCGAGCGCGGAGAGCAGCAGGTCGAGCATCACTTGCGGATCGCGCCGCACGCGCGCTTCCGCGGTGCGCTCGCGCTTGTGCAGGTCGAGCGCGCGCGGATCGGTGAGCGGCCGCAGACGGCCCTGCCGGATCAGCTCCTCGTCGACACCGCCGAGGCGCCCGCCGTAGGTCGTGTAGACCGGCACGCCGAGCGCCGCCGCCTCCCGGTTCATCGTCCCACCCGCCGAGACGACGAGGTCGGCCAGGGCGATCAGGCTCTGCGCGTCGATCGCGCGCTCGGGGACGATCATCGAGGGCAGGTCGAGCGACTGCACGTAGTCGCGCTGCTCTTCGGTGCGCGGGATGACGAACGCGTGCACGTTCTCGAGCCGGCCGAGATGCTCGAGCGTCTGCGGGAAGAGCGGGTTCGAGTGACGGTGGTAGAGCGAGACGTCGGGCGGCGGGCGCAGCACGACGAGCACGCGCGCCGGGTCGATCGACCAGTCGCCCAGCACCGACTCGTCGGGCTCGAAATCGGAGAGGTAGTACTCCTCCTTCAGGCCGGGGTACTGCTGCAGCTTCGGTGGCAGCGCGCCGTAGGTCTTCAGCCGCTCGGCGGGGATCGACTCGGGCACGACGACGCGCGTCGCCGCGCGGCAGCCGAGCTGATGCTGCAGCCACGCCCACTCGTAGTCGAACGTCGTCGCGCTCGGGATGCCGAGACGGCGCGCCGTCATCGTCAGCTCGTGTGACCCGTGCGCGAGCGCGAGGTCGAAGTCGCGTCCCTTCGCCCACTTGCGCAGCGACTTCAGCCGCCCGCGCATCTGCCGCGCCTTGCCGAGCGACGAGCGGCCGCCGTGGTGGCCGATCACCGTCGCCTGCATCCCGTGCGACTCGATCAGCTGCAGCGTCTGCGCGTAGTCGCGTGCGGTGATCTCGACCTCGTTGCCCTGCGCTTCGAGCAGCTGCACGAGCGGCCGGAAGACGAGCGGGTGCGCGCTCGCGGTGAAGTCGATCCAGACCTTCACGCGACGACGGACTCGAGCGAGACGTCGCGCGTCACGCCTTCGACGTGACGCTCGTGCCAGAGCGTGAAAGCGAGCAGCCCCCACAGCTGGCGCGACAGGTCCTCGCGGCCGGAGACGTGCTCGTCGATCACGCGTGTGACCGCGGCCGGCTCGAAGAACCCCTGCCGCTTCATCGTCTCCGGCGAGAGCGTCTCGCGCGCGAACGGCTCGAGCTCGCCGCGCAACCAAGCCGCGGCGGGGATGGAGAAGCCGCGCTTCTTCCCGTGCACGACGTCGTGCGGCAGCAGCTGCTCGACCGCCTTGCGCAACAGGCGCTTCTTCGAGAAGCCGCGCACCTTGTGCTTCACCGGCAGCGTGAACGCGAAGTTCGCGACGACCGTGTCCATGAACGGGACGCGCGCCTCGAGCGACCATGCCATCGACGCACGGTCGGTCTTCGTCAGCAGGTCGTCGACGAGGTAGAGGCCGAAGTCGACGTCCTGCAGGCGCGTCAGAAGCTCGTGCCCCTCGGTCTCCGCGAAGCGCGCGCGGTAGTCGACGAGCGGGTCGTAGTCGCTGCGCCGCCCCGTCAGCTCGGCGCGCCGGTCGGCGTTGAAGATCTCCTTGTAGACGTGGTGCCGCTCGAGCGGCGGCATCGCCGCGGCGCGCGTGAAGCGCTTGAGGCGGTAGTCGAAGCTCGCCTTCTTCGTCGACGACGGCAGCGCTTCTGCGAACGGCCGCATGCGCGCGGCGAGCGGCCCGTAGCGCTCCGCGAGCAGGTCGGCGACGTAGGTGTAATAGCCGCCGAACAGCTCGTCGCCGCCCTCGCCCGAGAGCGCGACCTTGACGTCCTCCGCAGCGAGCTTCGCGACCAGGTACGTCGGTAGCGCCGAGGAGTCGGCGAACGGCTCGTCGAACGCGTCCGCGAGCGCGGGCAGCAGCAACGCGGCGTTCGGACGCAGCGTGAGGTCGCGATGGATCGTGCCGTAGCGCTGCGCGACGGCGCGGGCTCCCTCGAGCTCGTTGAACGACGCCTCCTCGAAGCCGATCGAGAACGTGCGCACGGCCTCCGACGACTCCTCGGCGGCGAGCGCCGTCAGCGCGCCGGAGTCCACGCCCCCGGAGAGCAGCACGCCGACGGGAACGTCGGCGATCAGGTGCGCGCGCACCGAGTCGCGCAGTCGCGCGCGGCACTCTTCGAGCAGCTCGGCCTCGTCGTCGTCGCGGCGCGGCTCGAGCGGGCCGGTGCGCGCGAAGCGCTCGATCGTCACGCGGCCGTCGTGCCACGTGAGCGTGTGACCGGGGCGCAGCTTGCGGATGTCCTGGAAGATCGAGAGTGGCGCGGGGACGACGTTGAACGTCAGGAACGCCTCGAGTGCGTCGAGGTCGACGTCGCCGTGCTCGAGCGCGTCGAGCTCCGACGAGAACGAGAGCTCGCCGTTCACGTCGCGATACGCGAGTGGCTTGATCCCGAAGCGGTCGCGTGCGAGCGTCAGCCGCCGTACGCGTGCGTCCCACACGGCGACGGCGAACATGCCGCGCAGCCGCTCCCAGAAGCGCGCGCCCCACTCTTCGTAGCCGTGCACGAGCACCTCGGTGTCGCAGCGCGTGCGGAAGCGGTGGCCTGCGCGCTCGAGCTCGTGCATCAGCTCGCGGTAGTTGTAGATCTCGCCGTTCTGGACGACGGTGACGGTCCCGTCCTCGTTCGAGATCGGCTGGTCGCCGCCCGTCAGGTCGATGATCGCAAGGCGGCGCGCCGCGATCCCGACGGGGCCGTCGATGTGCGTGCCCTCCGAGTCGGGGCCGCGGTGGTAGAGCGTCTCCGACATCCGCCGCAGCCGCTCGGGGTCGATCGCGCCACGGCTCGAGGCGATTCCGCAAATCCCGCACATGGGGAAAGAGTCTAGGTACGGCCTGTTAGCGACTGGCGCAGCACGCGCACGCCGGTGATCACGAGCGTGCGGAGATACAGCCGTACCGAGCGGTCGGCGATCCACTCCAGGTCGTGTGCGAGCTTCTCCGCCATCGAGGTCTCGTAGCCGCGCCGGATCTGCGCGAAGCCGGTCAGGCCGGGGCGCACGACGAGCCGCTGCCAGTACGACGGCAGGTCGTGCGCGAGCTCGGCGAAGAAGCGGGGGCGGATCGGGCGCGGGCCGACGAACGACATGTCGCCGCGCAGCACGTTCCAGAGCTGCGGGATCTCGTCGAGCTGCGAGGCCTTCAGCCAGCGGCCGATCCGGGTGAGCTCGGCGTCGGTGCGCTGCACGAGCTCCGGCCCGAGGTACTGGCCGATGCGCTGCTCGGCGCCCTGCTTCAGCGTGCGGAACTTCAGCATCCGGAAGAACTTGCCGCCGCGGCCGACGCGCTCGCCGCGGTAGAGCACCGGACGGCCGCTCGTCAGGAGCACGAGCAGTGCGATCACGAGCGCGACGGGCGCGAGCACGATCGCGAAGAACGCGCCGAAGAGGAGGTCGAGCGCCCGCAGCTCGAGGTCGATCCGGCGGTGGGGCGCGTCCCGCGCGAGCCGCGTGTAGCCGGTGACGAGGGTGTCTTCGAGCGGAGGTGGCGCAGCTGCCACGCGAGCGATGGTAGACCGTTGCCCATGACGGTCACGGGGATCGATCACGTCCAGGTGGCCGCGCCGGCCGGCTGCGAGGACGAGGCGCGGGCCTTCTATGGGGCGCTGCTCGGCCTCGAGGAGCTGCCGAAGCCCGAGGCGCTGCGTCCGAACGGCGGCTGCTGGTTCCGCGCCGGCGCACAGGAGCTCCACGTCGGCGTCGAGGAGCCGTTCGCCCCGGCCCGCAAGGCGCATCCGGGCCTCGTCGTGACCGACCTGGACGCGTTCGCCGAGCGCCTGGCCGCGGCCGGGATCGAGGTCGCCTGGGACGAGTCGATCCCGGGCACGAAGCGGTTCCACGCGGCGGACCCGTTCGGGAACCGGCTCGAGTTCCGCGCAGCGTGAACCCCAGTTCTGGGCCGTTTGGCCCATTGACTCGCAGTCCGTGCTCTTCGTAACTTTCTTCGGAGTCACGTCATCGCGCCGCCGGGGAAGGCGGCGCCACTTCGAGGGGAGAGGGTTCACGACATGAAGAGAGTTCTCGTCGCCGTGCTCACGGCGGCTCTGACACTGGTGTGCGCGAGCACCGCCGCGGCCGGGCTGACGGTCTCGGCGCCCGGCACATTCTCGAGCGCGCAACCGAAGCCGGGCTCGGTGCCTAGCGCCGAATACTGCGGCGCAGCGGGTCAGCCCACGTGCGCGAGTCTCGGACTGTCGATCGTGCCGGCCGGCGAAGCCGCCGTGGCATGGGGAACCGGCGGGGGCCATTCCGGCCTCTCCTGGCTCGGCGCATCGAGTCTTGCCACGTCGTTTGAAACGCCGTTCTTGATCGGACGGCTCACGCACTACAACTTCCCGGTCTTCAACCCGATCGACTCAGTCGCGCTCACCTACCACCTGACCGCGACCGACGGGTCGACGCCGATCATCGACTCGCACATCCCTGTGACACTCAACGTCGATGAGACGGACAACGTCGAGCCCTGCACGTACCCGTCTGATCCGGGCAACCCGTGCGCCGACCAGATCTCGTGGACGGCACCGGCCTCGTCGTCGGTCATCCCGGCGCCCACCGCCGGAGGCCCGTACGTGCTGAACATCCTCGGGTTCAGGGACGACCCGTTGTCCTCAGCGCCGCTCGTCTCCGGGTTCGTCTCGCAGGAGAACGGCCAGAACGACGCGTTCCTGTTCGCGTCGATCGACCGCGCCGGCCACGGGGCTGCGGCGGACGACAGCTACTCGACCGTCGAGGACGAGGCGCTGACCGTGGCGCCGAACGGCGTCCTCGGGAACGACACGGCGCCCGGCTCCGTCACGGCGCTCTCGGTGCAGACGCCGCCGCATAACGGCACGGCGACGCTCGCGGCGACAGGCGGCTTCACCTACACGCCGGCCCCGGGCTACATCGGGCCGGACTCGTTCGTCTATCTCTCGCACTACAGCGACGGCACGCTTGCGCTGGCGACGGTGTCGCTGGCGGTGCTGCCGGACACCTCGTCGCCGACCGTGACGACCGCCGGAAACCAAGGGGCCGAGGCAACCGGGCCGAGCGGCGCGAATGTCATCTGGCCTGCGCCGACCGCAACCGATCCGGATGACGCAGCCGGTGCGGTCACGTGTGACCATGCCTCCGGCTCGATGTTCCCGCTCGGCTCGACGAGCGTGACGTGCAGTTCGACCGACACGCACAGCAACACCGGAACGGCGTCGTTCACCGTGACGGTCGTCGACACGACGAAGCCGACGATCACGTGCCCGGCGGGCATCACGGCCGAAGCAACCGGTCCGAGCGGCGCGGCAGTCATCCCGGGCTCGGCGAGCGCAAGTGACCTCGTCGGCCCGGTCACGATCATCGGCCCGGAGGCGCGCACGTATCCGCTCGGGGGGACGACCGTCACCTACACGGCGACGGACGGTGCGGGAAACTCTGCCTCGTGCACCTCGACGATCACGGTCGTCGACACGACCAGCCCCGTCGTGAGCGTCCCGGCGAGCAAGACCGCCGAGGCGACGAGCGGTGCGGGCGCCGCAGTGACGTGGGCGCCGGCGACCGCGACGGACGCAGTCGGTCTCGCAGGCCCCGTGACGTGCAACCACAACAGCGGCGACACGTTCGGGTTCGGCCCGACGATCGTCACGTGCTCGGCGCACGACGCGGCGGGCAATATCGGCACCGCATCGTTCACGATCACGGTTGCCGACACCACGAAGCCGGTCGTGCACGTCCCGGCGTCCTTCAGCGTCAACTCGTCGACCGCGTCCGGAGCGGTCGTCACGTACACCGCGTCGGCGACCGACACCGTCGACGGCGCGTTGACGCCGACGTGCTCGCCGGCGTCCGGCACGACGTTCGCCTCGGGCGTGACGACGGTCACCTGCACCGCGACCGACGCCCATGGCAACACGGGCACCGCGTCGTTCACCGTGACGGTTCGGAGCATCCCCGGGATGCTCAACGACCTCCTCCTCGCGGCCAACCTGCCGCCAGGGAAGAGCCTGCCGCAGAAGGTGAAGAACGCACAGGCCGCCTATGCGGCGAACGACATCCCGACGACGTGCTCGATCCTCGGTGCGTTCATGAGCGAGGTCAGCGCCCAATCGGGCAAGGCGTTCACGGTTGCGCAGGGGAACGACTTGCTCGACCGCGCCCGCGCGATCCGCACCGCGCTCGGCTGCTGAGCCGAACCCGCCAGGAGGGCCCGCCGTTTCCGCGGCGGGCCCTCCGAGCGAATCTGATTCGCCGTAGCCGAACCAGATTCAAGGGTTTCGCTCGGCTGCCGGCGCGAATGTCGCTGACGCGAATCAGATCCCACCTGTGGGATAAGCTTCTGTTATGGACACGCGCCAGTTGCAGGCGTTCTGCGAGGTGGTCGAGCGGAAGTCGTTCTCGCTCGCGGCGGAGCGGCTCGGGGTCACGCAGCCTGCGGTCAGCCTCCAGGTGCGCGCGCTCGAGAAGCGGCTCGGGACGCAGCTCCTCGACCGCTCCGGCCGCCGCGTCGAGCCGACGGAGAGCGGCGCGAAGCTCTACCGGCAGGCGCAGCGCCTGCTCGCGCTCGAGGACGAGATCCTCAGCGACCTCGCCGAGGACGCGACCGGCGAGCTCGGCGGCTCGTTCGAGATCGGCGCCTCGACGGGACCGGGCGGCGTCGTCCTCTCGCAGATCCTGTGCGAGTTCGCCGAGGCGCACGAGGGTCTGCACGTCGCGTTGAGCGTGTTCGACACGCAGACCGTCGTCGAGCGCGTCGCCGACCGCACGCTCGAGGTCGGCGTCGTCGGGGCAGCACCGCGTCACCGCGGTGTCGAGTACGAGCCGTTCTTCCGCGACACCGTCGTGCTCGCGTGCCCGCCGGGCCATCGCTTCGGCGGCCGCACCGTCACGCTGGAGGAGCTGAAGGAAGAGCAGCTGATCGTGATGCAGGACGGTGCCGGGGTGCGTCAGATGATCGAGGACGAGCTGCGCCGCGTCGGCGTGAAGCTGCGCGACCTCGACGTACGACTCGAGCTCGGCCTGCAGGAGTCGGTGACGAGCGCGGTTCGCGGGGGCTACGGCGTCACGTTCATCTCGCGCTCGTCGATCGAGAACGACCTCGCTGCCGGCACGCTCGTCGAGGCCCGAGTCGAGCAGCTCGAGCTCGAGCGCGAGATCCTCCTCGTGCGCGCGTCCGGCCGGGCGGAGACGCGCGCCGCTCGCGCGTTCACCGCGTTCGCGCGCGAGCGCCTTTCGTGATCGTCCGCTGGAGCCTCGACGACCTGCCGGCGGTGCTGGCGGAGGCGGGGATCGAGCGGCCGTTCGTGATCGCGAGCGCACGCTGGAAGATCCTCGATCTGCCGCACGTCGAGTGGTGGGCCGAGGTGCCGTCGCATCGCGTGGAGGTTCCTGTCGCCGCAGACGGGCTCCTCGCGGTCGGCGGCGGCTCGGCGATCGACACCGGCAAGTTCGCCTCCGCCCAGGCGGACAAGCCGGTCGTCCACATTCCGACGACCTATTCGGGCGCGGAGTGGACGACGTTCTACGGCATCCGCTCGCCGGACCGGATCATGCAGGGCGGCGGCGCCGGTGCGCACCCGGTCGGGATCGTCTACGACGTCGGCCTGACGCTCGACCTGCCGCTCGACATCACCGCGGGGACGGCGCTGAACGCGCTCGCGCACTGCGCGGAGGCGCTGTACGTGCAGGGACGCACCGCCGAGGGCGACGCGCTCGCGCTCGACGGCGCTCGCTTGATCGCCGACGCGCTGCCGCGCGTGCTTGCGGCGCCCGCTGACGCACCCGCACGCGAAGCGCTGTTGCACGGCGCGGCGCATGCCGGCCACGCGCTCGGGATCGCGGGCCTCGGGCTCGCGCACGCGATGGCGCAGGCGCTCGGCGGCCGCTACGGCATCCCGCACGGCGCGATGAACGCGCTCTGCCTGCCGCCCGCGCTCGACTTCAACCGCGCCTACGTCCCGGACGAGGTCGCGCGCTTCGGCGAGGCGATCGGCGGCGACGCAGTCGAGCGCTCACGCGAGCTCGCGCTGCTCGGCGGCTTCGAGCGCCTGCGCGACTTCGCCGTGCCGGAGGACGACCTGCCCGAGGTCGCCGCGGCGGCCGCCGAGCGCGGCGGAAACCGCGCCAACCCGCGCCCGGCGAGCGCCGAAGAGATCCTCGAGCTGTTCACGCAGATCTGGTGAGAACGGGGGTGGCCACCAGGTGGCCACCCCCGTCGCTGCTACCAGCCGCGGACGGTGTACGCGTCGCGCGGGTGCAGGCTCGACCAGCTCGAGCCCCAGGACTTGAGGCCCCACGCCTTGAGGTCCCAGCTGCGCATGTCCCACGGCTTGACCGAGCCGGCACCTGCGTAGTAGTCCCAGCCCTTGATGTCGGCCGGCCGGTACGTGTCGGCCGACGCGGCCGCGACGAGCGAGAGCGCGACCACGACGACGGCGAACAGTGCGGTGATGCGAGCTTTCATGACTTCCTCCTCCTGATGACCAACTTGACGCCGTGACTGTCCCGCGACGCGCTGAAGGTCTTCTGAAGGAGCGCTGAAGGTGGTACGAACGGTGGGTGGAGTTCCGCCTGCTCGGCCCGCTCGAGGTCGCCGACGGCGACCGCCTGCTCGCGGTCGCCGGCACGAAGCCGCGCGCGCTCCTCGCCGCGCTGCTGCTCCGCGCGGGCGAGACCGTCTCCGCCGAGCGGCTGATCGACGAGCTGTGGGGCGACGAGCCGCCCGAGACGGCGCAGAACACGCTGCAGGTCTATGTCTCGCAGCTGCGCCGCGCGCTCGGCGCCGACCTGGTCGAGCGCCGCCCGCCCGGCTACGCGGCCGCCGTCGCGCGCGAGCAGGTCGATCTCGCCCGCTTCGACGACCTGGTCGCGTCCGCACGCGGCGCCGAGCCGGCAGTCGCGGCGGCGCGACTGCGTGACGCGCTCGCGCTCTGGCGCGGCGCGCCGGAGTTCGACGCGGCGCGCCTCGAGGAGCTGCGCCTGGGCGCGCTCGAGGAGCGGATCGACGCCGACCTCGCACTCGGACGGCACGCCGAGCTCGTGCCGGAGCTGCAGTCCCTCGTCGCGGCCGAGCCGTTGCGCGAGCGTCTGCGCGCGCAGCTGATGCTCGCGCTGTACGGCGACGGGCGCCAAGCCGAGGCGCTCGCGGAGTACGCCCGCGCGCGCGAGACGCTCGTCGAGGAGCTCGGCGTCGAGCCCGGGCCCGAGCTGCAGCGCGCGCAACGGCTCGTGCTCGAGCACGCAGTCGAACCCGTCGCGGCGGCAACACCGCCGACGCTTCCTGTTCCCCCGACGCCGCTCGTCGGGCGCGAGCGCGAGCTCGCCGAGGCGGCGGCGCTGCTCGAAGGCGAGACCCGACTGCTCACGCTGACGGGGCCCGGCGGGATCGGCAAGACGCGGCTCGCGCTCGAGGTCGCGCGCTCGGTCGACGAGCACGCGGTCCTCGTGCCGCTCGCCGCCGTCACCGACGCGAGCCTCGTCGCGGATGAGATCAAGCGCGCGCTGCGCACCGAGGACGACCTCGTCGAGCACTTGCGCGCGCGGCGGGCGCTGCTGCTGCTCGACAACTTCGAGCAGGTGCTCGACGCGGCGGTGCTCGTCTCGGACCTGCTCCAGGCGTCGCAGGAGCTGCGCGTGCTCGTGACGAGCCGCGCCGTGCTGCGCGTGGCCGGCGAGCGCGAGTACGAGGTGCCGCCGCTCGCCGCAGGGCCGGAGCTGTTCATGCAGCGCGCCTCGGGCGAGATCGACGACGCCGACGCCGTTCGCCTGATCTGCGAGCGGCTCGACGGGCTCCCACTCGCGATCGAGCTCGCCGCCGCGCGCACGAAGCTCTTGCCGCCGCGCAAGCTCCTCGAGCGCCTCGAGTCGCGGCTCGAGCTGCTGACGGGCGGCACGCGCGACGCGCCGGAGCGCCAGCGCACGATGCGCGCGACCGTCGACTGGAGCTACCGCCTGCTCGATCCCGATGAGCAGGTGCTGTTCGCGCGGCTCGCGGTGTTCTCCGGCGGCGCGACGATCGAGCAGATCGAGGAGGTGTGCGGTGGCGACCTCGACCATCTCGCCTCGCTCGTCGAGAAGAGCCTCGTGCGCCGGCGCGGTGAGCGCATCGTGATGCTCGAGACGCTGCGCGAGTACGCCAACGAACAGCTCCGCGCGCTCGGCGAGGAAGACGTGTTGCGCGACCGCCATCTCGCGTCGTTCGTCGCGCTCGCACTCGAGGCGGAGCCGCACCTCGACACCGCCGAGCAGGCGGAGTGGTACGAGCGGCTCGAAGCCGAGCTGCCGAACCTGCGCGGTGCGCTCGCACACGCGATCGCGAAGCGCGATCCGGTCGCCGCCGAGCTCGCCGGCCGGCTGCAGCGCCTCTGGCAGGTGCACGGCCATCTCGGCGAGGGACAGCAGTGGCTCGAGGCCGCCCTCGCGATCGCAGACGACGAGCGCGCATGGAACGGCCTCGGCATCGTGCGCGCCGATCGCGGCGACTACGACGGTGCGCGCAGGGCGTTCGAACGCGCGCTCGAGCTGAGGCGGGCGACCGGTGACGAGGCGCGCATCGCCTCCGCGCTGAACAACCTCGGCGCCCTCGAGCTCTTCCGCGAGGACTACGACGCCGCGAAGCAGTCGTACGAGCAGGCGCTCGCGATCCTGCGCGGCAGGCCGTACTCGCCGAACCTCGCCGCCGTGCTCGAGAACCTCGGCGTCGCGCAGCTCCTGCTCGGCGAGCTCGACGCTGCGATCGGCTCGCTCGAGGAAGGGCACCGCCTCGCGACCGAGCACGGCGACCTGCGCGCCCAGAGCTCGACCGCCGCCTGGCTCGGCCGGGCGCTCGTCGAGCAAGGCGCGCTCGACCGCGCCGAGGCACTGCTGGACGAGAGTGCCGCCGTCGCCGAGCAGATCGGGCACCGGCAGGGCGTCGCGAGCGCCCTGGACTTCCGCGCCGCCTGGTCGCGCGCCGCCGGCGACGAGGCGGCGGCGCAGCGGCTCGTCGCAGAGGCGAGCGCGATCTGGGACTCGATCGGGGCGATGCGGCCCGCCGACGTGGCGCGGCTTTCCCCACTGCGGCAGTGAACAAAGAATAAGCTCTGCTTATCTCAGGTATAGTCGGCGCATGGCGAGCGACGCGCAGAGCTTCGACGTGCTCGTGATCGGCAGCGGCGCCTCCGGGCTCGCCGCGGCCGTCTCCGCCCAGCGCTCCGGCGCCCGCGTCGGGCTCGCCACGAAGGGCTCGCTGCAGGCGAACAACTCCTCGAAGGCGCAGGGCGGGATCCAGGCCGCGTTCGGTGAGGACGACTCGCCGGAGCAGCACGCGGCCGACGTCTGGAAGTCCTCGCACGAGACGGCCGACAAGGCGCTCGTCGAGGTGCTGACCGGCGACGCGCGCTCGGCGATCCACTGGCTCGAGGAGCTCGGCGTCGAGTTCACGCGCGAGAACGGCGGCTACCGGCTCGCAAAGTGCAGCGGCGCGAGCGCAAAGCGTCTGCTGCAGGTCGGCGACCGCACCGGTCACGCGATCACGAAGCAGCTGCGCGAGGCGTGGGAGGCAGGCGACGGCACGGGCCTCGTCAACGCACCGCTCGCGGAGCTCGAGCAGGTGAACGGCCATTGGCGCGCGCGCGTCGGCGAGCACACCGTCGAGGCCGGTGCCGTCGTGCTCGCCGCAGGCGGCCGTTGCTACGCGGAGGCCGAGCAGCGCGGCGAGCTCTCGACCAATCATCCGAATGCGACCGGCGAGGTGACCAAGATCGCGCTCGCGCTCGGCGCGGAAGCGCGCGACCTCGACGCGCTGCAGTACCACCCGAACGGCGGCGCGTGGCCGCCGAACATGCAGGGCTATTCGATTC
>Ga0066662_10000720_pt1 | contig 14685 bp, 12 predicted proteins | sample GraSoiAngelo_111_FD_133939 | JGI IMG/M metagenome (GOLD analysis project Ga0066662, IMG submission 133939) | Grasslands soil microbial communities from the Angelo Coastal Reserve, California, USA - 14_0903_12_40cm | ecosystem: Environmental > Terrestrial > Soil > Grasslands | place: USA... | reverse complement strand
GGTGGCGCGGCACGGTTCGGAGGCTTGCCGCACCGGCATAACGAAGGGTTGCCAGATGATGGGTGCCACGGCGGCGTGGAATCAGTCATCTAGCGAGCGCCGTCGGCCGCGCCCGCGCAGCTGGGCACGTGATGGCTCGCCAGGCGCAGCAACAGCGCGTGCAGCTGCGCCCGCTCGGCCTCGCTCAGCGGGGCCAGGAACTCGCTCTCGATGCGGGCGGACAGCCGGCGCAGCCGGCCGAGCGCGCTTCGGCCTTCGGCCGTCATCCGCACCACGTGGCGGCGGCGGTCGGCGGGGTCGCGCTTGCGCTCGATCAGGCCGGCCTCCTCCAGCTCGTCCAGCATCCCGACCAGCTGGCCCTTGTCGTAGCCGAGGGCCTCTCCGATCGCCCCCTGGGTCTCGGTGGTGCCTTCCTCCAGCAGCGCCAGGATGGCGTGGTGGTAGGGGTGCAGGCCGGTGCCCTCGTACGCCTCCATCGTCTCGCTCTTGGCGGCCATCCCCAGCCGCTTCAGCAGGAAGAGGGCCGAGGAGACGAGCTGCTCTGGCAGGCGCTGGGTCGACGGGGTGGTGACGATCTGGTTCACACCCGAAGTGTAGCGAAAAAACCGTGGACTGTGTATACTGTTGAGATCTTCAACGGTTGTGGAGACTGATAATGGGTCTAGTCACTAATTTACGCTCTCGATGGACTGCGCTGGCGCTTATCGTCACCGCGCAGTTCATGGTCGTCCTCGACGTCGCCGTGGTCAACGTCGCGCTGCCATCCATCAAGTCCGACCTCGGCTTCAGCGAGTCGGCGCTGCAATGGGTGATCTCCGCGTACGCGATCGTGTTCGGCGGCACCCTGCTGCTTGGCGGCAGGCTGGCCGACCTGTTCGGCCGGCGCCGGATGTTCATCGCCGGCCTCGCACTGTTCTCGATCACCTCGCTGCTCTGCGGCCTGGCCTGGTCGGCCGGCTCGCTGGTCGCGTTCCGGGCCCTGCAGGGCCTCGGCGGTGCGCTGCTTGCGCCGGCCGCCCTTTCCCTGCTGATGACGACGTTCACCGAGGGTCGCGAGCGAAATCTCGCACTCGGCATCTACGCAGCCGCCGCCGGCAGCGGCGCTGCCGTGGGCGTCCTCCTCGGCGGCGTGCTCTCGAGCTACCTGAGCTGGCCCTGGATCTTCTTCGTCAACGTGCCGGTCGGCGTGGCCGCCGCGCTGCTGACGCCCATGCTGCTTGCTGAGAGCCGTCCCAGCCTCGGGCACCGACACTTCGACGTCGCCGGGGCGGCCACCGTGACGGCCGGGCTGATGCTGTTCGTCTACGCCCTCACGCGGGCGACGACGGATGGCTGGACGGCCGCGTCGACGCTCGGGCTGCTGGCGATCTCCGTTGCGCTGATCGGATGGTTCGCCTGGATCGAGCACACCTCTCCCTGGCCCCTGCTGCCCCTGCGGCTGTTTCGCCTGCCCACCCTCGCGGCCGCGAACGTGGCGATGGCGATCATCGCCTCGGTCGTCTTCTCGGAGTTCTTCCTGCTGACGCTCTACCTGCAGGACGTGCTCGGCTACAGCGCGGTCGAGACCGGTGTCGCCTTCACCGGCTTCGCGTTCACGGTCACGGTCGTGTCCAACCTGGCGCAGTTCCCGATCGCACGCTTCGGCGTGCGGGCCACGCTCACGGCCGGCCTGTCGCTTTCGGCTGTGTCGGTGGCCTACCTGTCGCGGCTGCCCGTCGACGCCCACTACTTCTGGGATCTGTTCCCCGGGTTCGTCGTCGGCGGCGCGGGCCTCGGCCTGACCTTCGTCCCAGTCACCATCGCCGGCCTCGCGGGGGTGCAGCGCGCCGACGCGGGCATCGCCTCGGGCGGCCACGCTCGACCATGGATTCCAGAACGGGCTGTACGCGCTGTTCGGGCTGCTGCTGCTCGGCATCGCCGTCTCCGCCCTGCTCGTCCGGCCGGCCGCACCCGCGCCGGCCACGACCACCACGACCCCATCCGAACCCACCATCGTGCAGGAGGCTGCCTGATGGAAGTGACCACGAGCTCCCGGGCACAGCACCAGTCCACCGTCGACTCGCTGCTCGCCGAGCTGGACGAGCGGCGCCGCCAGATCTACCGGCTCCAGGCGGCCGGCGTCCAGCGGGCGGGGATGCGCGACCTCAAGCGCGACCTGCAGGCGGTGCGCGACCAGCTCCGCGACGCGGTTGCGGCAGGGGCCTGACGGGCATGTGGTGCCTTTGGCCACATACGAAAGGACGATGACGATGACCACCGATCAGACCACCGGGCCGCAGGCCGTCGACCTCGCCGACGGCACCCAGCTGCCCATGCTGGGCCTCGGCGTGTGGCAGGTGCCGAACGACCAGGAATGTGTGGACGCCGTGCGATGGGCGCTCGAGCTGGGCTACCGGCACATCGACACGGCCCAGGCGTACGGCAACGAGGAGAGCGTCGGGGAGGGGCTGCGGCAAAGCGGCGTCCCACGTGAGCACGTCTACCTGACGACCAAGTTCTACCCGGCCAAGGATGACCCGGTCGCCGAGCTGGAGGGCAGCCTGCGCCGGTTGCGCGTGGACGCGGTCGACCTCTACATCATCCACTGGCCGCAGGGCGGCCCCACCTGGGCGTGGGAGGGGATGGAGCGTGCACGCGAGCGGGGGCTGACGCGCTCCATTGGCGTGTCGAACTTCTCCGCCGCGGAGCTCGACCAGCTGTCCGCGGTCGCCGAGGTCACGCCGGCGGTGAACCAGATCCAGTTCAACCCGTTCCGAAACCGCGTCGCCCTGGTCGACGCCTGCCGTCGCCATGGGATCGTGCCCGAGGCCTACAGCCCGCTCGGCACGGGCCGGCACCTCTCGCATCCCACCGTGTGGGACATCGCACAGCAGGCCGGACGCACCCCTGCCCAGGTACTCCTCCGCTGGTGCATTCAGCACGGCCTTCCCGCCATCCCGAAGTCCACCCATCGCGAGCGCATCGAGGAGAACAGCCGGATCTTCGACTTCGAGCTCGCTCCGGAGGACATGAGGCGGCTGGACGCGCTCGATGAGACCGGTGGCACCGACCTGGCGCGCGAGGAGATCTGGTGGTGACGACGCTGCCGCGGCTGCGATCCGGCTCACATCCCGGCTCCGCAGGCCCGCCAAGCCGTCTCTCGGGTGTAGGCTCGCGGGGGACGACGAAGGGGGACGGATGAGCGGCAAGGTGGTGCACTTCGAAATCCCGGTCGACGACCGCGACCGGGCATCAGCGTTCTACAGCGGCGCGTTCGGCTGGCAGCTGAACTCGATGCCGGGAATGGGCTACACGCTGGTCAGCACGGGGCCGGCCACGGAGTCGGGTGCTCCCGCGGAGCCGGGGCACATCAACGGCGGCATCATGATGCGGCAGGGCCCGTACCAGCACCCCATCGTCACCATCGAGGTCGACGACATGTCCGCGGCGCTGCGCACGGTGGCCGACCACGGCGGCTCCCAGGTGGGGGAGACGCATGACGTGGGCGGGATGGGCATCGCCGGCTACGTCGAGGACACCGAGGCCAACCTGATCGGCCTCTGGCAGTCCTTGCGCTAGGGCACGAACTCGTAGCACCCGATATCGGGCGGTCCCACCCGGCGATGGTCGAGCAGGTCGCGCACCGGCGCGTACGCCGGGTCGGCCTTGTCGATCACGAGCGCCGACGCGGCCGTCGGCCGGCCGTGGCTGTTGAGCAGGGCGTCGCCGACCACGTCCGTCGGGTCGCACGCGGTGCCCTGCTCGATGATGTTGTGCGTCGAGACCCTGGCCAGGCCGCAGACGCGGTTGGGAGCCAGCTGCTTCGCGAAGATGTTGTTCGCGATCACCGGGCGGTCGCGCAGGGGCGCGGATGCGTACCGCGGGCTGAGGACGATCGACTCAGCCGCATGATCCGGGCGGATCTTGCCCGAGAGCACAGTGTTGTTCTCGATCGTGACGTCGTGGGGGAACACGGTCGAGATCCTGGTGCCGACCAGGATCCCGACGCGCGAGACGACCCCCGGGGCGAGCGGGTCCTTGCGATTGAACTTGTTGTTCTTGACCAGCACATGGTTCGTCGCATTGGCCAGGTAGAGCTGGGCCCCGCCCAGCTGCGTCACCCCGAACACGTTGCGGCTGACCAGCAGGCCGTCGGCGGCGAACAGCTCGATCGCGTCCTGATGGCCGCACTTGATCCACGAGTGGTCGCACACGAGCGCCCGGGCGAAGCGGTTCCTCAGGATCCGGAGATTGGCGCCCGCCCGGCCATGGATGAAGTCGCAGCCCCTGCAGTCGTGGAACTTGTTGCGCCGGACGGTGACGTTCTTCGCCCACTGGGGCAGCAGGCAGAGCGACCACTCGGGCGAGTTGTCACCGCAGTGCGAGAAGTCGCTGTTGCGGACGGTGACGTGATTCGAATGATCCAGGTTGACCTCGACGATGTGCCGCGTTGACTTGGCTGTAAACGTATCGTCCCAGATGACGACGTTGGACGAGTACTCGGCGTGGATGCCGCCGTCCGCGGTCATGGGGTGGATCGTCGTGTGCCGGATGGTCACGTCGTTCGCATGGTCGAGCAGGATCGATTGCACCCGCGCGCCGGCCTCACCGACGATGGTCAGGATCGGTCCGCTGCGTGGGCCGATCTGCAGCGTGCGCGTGTACCAGTTCGGCCGCAGGATGATCGTGCCGCCGGTGCTGCGAAGCGCCGCCACCGCCACCTGGAAGCCGTCCGCCGAGGCGACCGATCGTACCGGCGCATCGAACGGCAGCACCACCGTCCCGGCCCTGGCGGGCGCGGCCAGCGCGCCGGCTGTGACGAGCGCAAGCGCCACCGCACAGGCGCCGCGCATCCTGTTGCAGGGGCTGTTCACGTGGTCTGGCTCATCGTACGCCTATCACCCACTCGGCTCCTGGATCCTATGCCCTGCGGGCGATCCGCGTGTGGTGGAATATGCGCACCCGCACCGGCCCACGAGGAGGACCTATGCACCAGCACTCGCTGCACGAGGTGCGTCCCGACGCCTACAGCTACGTCTGGGACAACGCGATCGAACCGGCGCTCTCGGTCTCCTCGGGCGAGGACGTCCTCCTGCACGTCCGCGACGCCGGTGACGAGCAGATCGGCGCCGAATCGGATGCGAGCGCCATCCTCGGCCTCGACTTCGACCACGTCAACCCGGTCTCCGGCCCGGTGGAGGTGCGCGGCGCGCGGCCGGGCGACACCCTGCAGGTCGAGATCCTCGAGTTCGTGCCGCGGGGCTGGGGCTGGACGGCGCTGATCCCGGGCTTCGGCCTGCTTGCCGACGAGTTCCCGGATCCGTGGCTGCGCATCTCGCAGGTCGATGCGGAGTCCGGCCGTGTGGTCTTCGGTGATGGCATCACGCTGCCGTACCGACCGTTCCCGGGCACCATCGGCGTGGCGCCGCGGGAGCCGGGCCCGCATCCGATCCTGCCGCCGTCGGACTGGGGAGGCAACCTGGACATCAAGCACCTGCGCGCGGGAACGACCCTGTACCTCCCGGTCGGCGTCGAGGGCGCGATGTTCTCGGTGGGCGACACCCATGCGGCCATGGGCGACGCGGAGGTCTGCGGCACCGCGGTCGAGACGGCGATGGACATCGCCGTGCGCCTCAGCGTGCGCACCGACCTGCGGATCGACGCGCCGCAGTACTCGATGCCGGCGGGCGCCCTGGCCGAAACCGAGACCAGCTCCTATCACGTATGCACCGGCGTGGCGCCGGATCTGATGGAGGCGAGCAAGCGTGCGGTGCGGGCGATGATCGAGCACCTCGGCCGCCGCCATGGCATCGAGCGGCAGGAGGCCTATGCGCTGTGCTCCGTTGCGTGCGACCTGAGGATCCACGAGCTGGTCGACGCGCCCAACTGGGTGGTCGGGGCGTTCTTCCCCGAGGACATCGTGAAAGGGAGGGAGTGATGGCGTCCGAATCGGTCACACCCGCACAGGCGCCGAGCCTCCGGCGCGAGCTGCGGTTCTGGGAGACGATCGCGCTCTCGATAGGGATCATGGCGCCCACCGCCGCGATGGCGCTGAACGGCGTCGGCGTTGCGGCGAACGTTGGCAGGGCAGTGCCGCTGGCGATGATCATCGCCACCATCGGCGTGTTCCTGGTGTCGTTCGCGTTCGTGCGGCTTGCCCGGCACTACGCACACGCCGGTTCCGTCTACGCGTTCAGCGGGGCGACGCTGGGGCCGCGGGCCGGCTTCTTCTCGGGCTGGGCGCTGCTCGGCACCTACCTGGCGTTCACGGTGGCCTCGACGTGCGAGATCGGGCTGTTCTTCCCGGCGTTCCTGAACGGCGCGGGCATCTGGAGCGGGACGGAGTGGATCTGGGTGGCGCTGATCGCAGCCGGCATCATCTGGGCGCTCGCCTACGGCGACGTCAAGGTCGTCACCCGCGTGCTGCTCTCGATCGAGGGCATGTCGATCACGCTGATCCTGATCCTGATGGTCGTCATCTTCCTCAAGCTGGCGGGCGTGGGGACGCATCCCCCTGGAGCCGGCTACTCGAGCGACGTGTTCTCACTGCCGAGCGGTGTCAGCCGCTCCGCGCTCGGCCTCGGGATCGTCCTCGCCTTCCTCTCCTTCGGCGGGTTCGAGGGTGCCGCGGCGCTCGGCGAGGAGACCGAGAATCCGCGCCGGGAGGTGCCGCGCGCCATCCGCAACGCCGTGATCGCCGCCGGTATCTTCTACACGCTGTGCTTCCTGGCGCAGAGCTGGGGCTTCGGCACCAATGCCAAGGGCGTTGCCCAGTTCGCAAGCTCCTCATCGCCCCTCGGCGACCTGGCCACGAGCTACATCGGCACGTGGATGGCGAACCTGATCAACCTCGGCGCCGCCGTCAGCGCGTTCGCAAGCGCGCTCGGCGCCGCCGTCGGCGCGTCGCGGATCCTGTTCGCGATGGGACGCGACGGCCTCGGGCCGCGCCAGCTCGGCGAGTCATCGCCGCGCACGGGGGCTCCGGCATGGGCGCTCGCCGTGGTGATGGTGATCGCACTGATCTGGATCATCGGGCAGCGCATCCACGACGTGAATGTGGTCAACACCTTCTTCTACCCGGGCACGATCGGCGTGCTGAGCATGATCGTGGCATACGTGGTCACGAACGTCGGCGCGATCAAGCTGTTCGAGATCGACCGGGCAGAGCGCGGCTGGACGATGATCGTCCCGCCGCTTGCGATCGTGTTCCTGGTCTACGTGTTCTGGCGCAACGCAAGCGGCGTGCCGTGGCCGTACGACCGCTTCCCCTTCCTGGTCGCGGCCTGGGCCGCGGTCGGCCTGCTGATCGTGCTGGCCGTCCCCGGGCTGGCCGGCCGGATCGGCACGACGATGTCCCGGCTGGGCAGCGAGAGCACGGCGGGCGACTGATGGGTGCGGCCCCGGCGCCCGTCAGCCGATGACGATCTGCCCGCTGTGCGGTGCCAGGCTGTACCCGGACCGCCGCACGCTCAGCTGCCGGGATGCGGACGTCGTGTTCACCATCACCACGCCGTTGGTGTACGGGCGCACCAGAACGCCGTCATGGTTGGTGAAGCGGCCCGCGGGTGCGCCGAGATGCGATGCGGTGTCGAAGAAGTCCCACCACTTGCCGGCCTGCGCGTCCGAGCCGACGCTGATCCGGTCGCGCTTGCCCGCGCCGGCCAGGAACAGCGAGTAGCCGTACATCGCACCCTGCTCGGTGCTGAACTTGGCGAAGCAGAAGCACGTGGTGTGCCGCAGCACCCACAGCGACTGCTTGGCCGAGGTGCGTCCGAACATCTCGTAGGCCACCCGGAACTTCGGGTACGCCGAGGTCGTCAGGTTGTTGGCCACGATGTGAAAGCGGCTGGACCCGTTCTCGAGGAAGTTCGCCTCTGCGGTGGTCGCCTTGATCCACCACGCCTCGCTCACGTTCGGCGACGGCGTCGTGCGCTGGTAGCCGTCGACGCCCATCGCATCGACGAAGCAGAACCCCGGGGTCGGCTTGCAGGCGTCCAGGACGTGCTGGCGCCAGCCCGAGCTCGCCGGGTTCATGACGAAGTAGCCGTTGGCCGAGTCCTTGACGCGGGCGCCGCTGGCCGAGTGCAGGTACCAGCTCTCCGGGAAGCCGGCGTCGAGCGAGCGGGTGCCCTTGGTGTAGATGCCGGTGTGGGCGACCCTGTAGCCCTTGCTCAGCATCGAGGGCTGCACGGTGATCGTCGAGAAGTGGCTGTCGACGAAGGCCGCCGACGGCGCGCTGGTTGGGTGGATGTGAAGCGGCGCGTAGAGCTGGCCGAGCACGCTGGCCTGGGCGGCGGAGCCTCCCACCAGCATTGCGGTGATGGTGCAGATGATCAGTAGATGACGGCGCATGGAAGCCTTTCTCCCCTCGTTACGGCGACCGTGTTGGTCACGAAGATCGATGGCCACGGCGGGCGGTGGCGCTGCCCGCATGTAGACCCGGCCTCCGGTATCGGCCCCCGCGTCGAGCCGTGTGTCCCCCATCCGGGTGAGGGAAACAGAATGCAAACAATTGGGGCCCGTCGCGCGGCCGTGCGAGAATCGCCCACATGCCCCGACAGGACGAGCCCATCGTTGTCCACCTGGTAGACGGCACCTACGAGCTGTTCCGCCATTTCTACGGCGCCCGCCGCGGACGGCAACGTGATCCGGAGTTCGCCGCCGTGCGCGGAGTGCTTCGCACCGTGCTCTCCATGCTGGAGGACGGCGCCACGCACGTCGGCGTGGCGACCGACCACGTGATCGAGTCCTTCCGGAACGAGCTGTGGCCCGGGTACAAGACCGGAGCCGGCGTCGATCCGATGCTGAAGGCGCAGTTCGAGCCGCTCGAGCTGTCGCTGGCAGCCATGGGCGTGGCCGTCTGGCCGATGGTCGAGCTGGAAGCCGACGACGCGCTCGCCGGCGCCGCGCGGCTTGCTGCCGGTGAGCAGCGCGTGCACAAGGTCTGCATCTGGACGCCCGACAAGGACCTCGCCCAGTGCGTCGTGGGGGAGCGGGTGGTGCAGGTCGACCGCCGCACGTCCGGCATACGCGACGAGGCGGGCGTGCTCGAGAAGTTCGGCGTGCCGCCCATGCGCATCCCCGACTACCTCGCGCTCGTGGGCGACTCGGCCGACGGCTATCCGGGGATACCCGGCATCGGCGCCGTCGGTGCTCGCGGGCTGATCCGCCGGCACGGCGCGATCGAGGACTTCCCGGCCGAGGTGCTGGGCGGCCGGGCGGAGCTGGCGCTGCTGTTCAAGCAGCTGGCGACGCTGCGCACCGAACCGGGGCCGATCCGCCTGGCGGAGGAGCTGCGGTGGCTTGGGCCAGACGGGTCGTTCGACCGGCTGCCCGCGTCGATTGCGGACGAGCGGTTGCGCGGACGGGTCGAGCAGCTGGCCGCTGCCCGGGCGGTGTGAAGCTTGACTCGACCGGGTGGGCCTGTAGAGTTTCCGCCTTGATCGGGCTGACTGGCCAGTCAGTCAGCCAGACGCAGTCGGCAACGGAGGCCTCATGCACCCGAAGGAACGGCGGTTCGGCGCCACCCGGCGCGATTTCCTGCTTCGATCCGGCGGAGCCGCGTTCGCGCTGACCGGCGCCGGCAGCCTGCTGGCGGCGTGCAGCAACAGCACGTCGGCGGGCAGCGGCGCGACGGGCAGCAACGGGCAGAAGCTCGGCCCGCTCGGGCTGCCGCTGGCTCGTCCCGACGTTCCGAACACGCTCCCCCGCTACGAGAACCCGATCGCCTCGGGCATGCAGCCGGAGACCGGCGGAGACTTCGTCATCTACAACTATCCCGACTACATCGACCCGGCCGTGCTCAAGGAGTTCGGCAAGAAGTACAACGTGTCGGTGAAGGTGACCCCGTTCGACGACATCACGAGCGGCGTGACCAAGCTGGCCTCCGGCACCATCGCACCCGACGTGACGGAGATGACCCCGGACCTGATGCAGCGGGTGGTGGCGGCGAAGCTGATCAAGCCGCTCAACCTGGATTACATCCCGAACCTGAAGAAGAACGCCTGGCCGCAGTTCGTCAGCCCGTTCTACGACCAGGAGGCCCGCTACAGCGTGCCCTATACCGTCTACACGACGGGCATCTACTGGCGCGCCGACCAGGTCAAGGAGGACATCGCGTCGATGTCCAACCCGTGGGACATCTTCTGGCACGCCCAGGCGTACAAGGGCAAGACCGCCATCCTCTCGGAGGTACGGGAGTCGCTCTGCCTCGCGATGCTGCGCGCCGGCAGCACCGATCTCAACACGGAGGATCCGAAGAAGATCGACCAGGCGGTGAAGGACCTCCAGGAGCTGTACAGCATCTGCAACGTGAAGGTGGGCGACCTCCAGTACACCCGCATCCCGGAGGGGAAGGACTGGCTGAACCAGGGATGGTCGGGGGACGCCGTCACGGGCTATCTGTTCTACGCGCCCACCAAGGCCGACAAGCAGGCCCTGCGGTACTGGCATGCGCCGACCGGCAAGGGCCCGATCGGCAACGACTGCTGGTGCGTCTGCTCGACGACCAAGAAGCCGGTGCTGGCGCACCTGTTCCTCAATTTCATCCTGGACAACGGCATCGCCTACAAGAACTTCTCGGAGTTCAACGGCTACCAGCCGCCCCTGAACGAGATCCAGCCGGACGAGCTGATCACGAAGGGCCTGCTGCCGGAGTGGCTGTCAACCGCGGTCGTCACGCCGGAAGACACGGGGCCGAAGTCGCTGCAGGAGATGACGCTCAGCGAGCAGGGCTCGGCGCTCTGGCAGAACGGCTACTCGACCTTCCTGGCGGGCGCGTAGCGTCTGATGGCGTCGTCCCAGCGTCTCGATATCGGCGCCCACCGGGAGCCGCGCACCCGGTGGAGTCCTCAGCCGACCCTGCTCGGCACCGAGTACGCCTCGGCGGACGTGTTCCAGCTGGAGCGGGAGCGCATCTTCCACGCGACCTGGTTCTGCGCCGCACGGGCGGACGTGCTGGCCAGGCCGCGCGACTTCCTGGCCGTCGACGTGGCCGGCGAGAGCGTGATCCTGCTGCGCGACGAGCAGGGCGAGCTGCGCGCCTTCTTCAACGTCTGCCGGCACCGCGGGTCGCGGCTGTGCGAAGGCGAGGGCCGTCTGCCGCGTGCGATCCGGTGCCCGTACCACGCGTGGGCTTATGGGCTCGACGGCTCGCTGCTCGGCACGCCGAACGTGGCGCAGGACGAGCAGCTGCCGCGTGACCAGCTCGGGCTGGTGCCCGTCGCGCTCGAGCTGTGGGACGGGTTCGTCTGGCTCGACCTGTCAGGGTCGGCGCCGCCGTTGCAGGAGCAGTTCACCCGCTGGGGCAGCGACGACCCGCGCCAGTGGGACCGCTATGGGCTGGGGGAGCTCGCCGTCGGGGCTCGCCGCGAGTACGACGTGGCGGCGAACTGGAAGATCATCGTGGAGAACTACAACGAGTGCCTGCACTGCCCGACCGTGCATCCGTCGCTCGTGCCGGTGGTGCCGCTCTACCGGTTCGGCGAGGTGGAGGAGGCGCCCGGTGAGGGCGGCAGCGGCAACCGCCTGGCGGAGGGCCTGACGTCGTTCAGCACGACCGGGCGCAGCTCGCTGCCGACCCTGCCGGGCCTGTCTGAGGAGGATGCGAACACGTTCTACGGCGTGACGCTGCTCCCGAACCTGATCATCAACTACCACTCCGACAACGTCTCGACGTTTCACCTGTTCCCGCAGGCCGCCGACCGGACGCGCGTGGTGTGCGATTACCTGTTTTGCCCCGAGACCGCGTCGGCGGGGGGGTTCGACCCATCCGAGGTGGTGGAGTTCCGGCACCAGCTGGCACTTGAGGACTGGGCGGTTTGCGAGCGGGCGCAGGCGGGTGTCGGCTCGGCCGCGTTCGCAGCCGGCGGGGTGCTGCCCTACGCCGACCGGTACGTGCACGCGTTCCACGAGCAGTACCGGGACATGCGCGACCGGTAGTCGTCGGACGCAGGTCGCAACCGGGGTCGGGCTGAGGAAGCCTCCGGTCCAGACCACCAATCGAGCGCAGTGGGAATGCTTACACCGCGTTCATGGCGCCTTCGGATCACGCCGATACGGTGAGGATGATGGGGCCTGCAACACCACGGCGACTGGCGGCGCTCGCCGCGGGCATGGCGCTGATGCTCGCCGTTGCGCCGGCGGGCGCGTCCGGCTCGCAGGCCGGCGCCCTCCCTGCCGCCGGCCGTAGCGCGCCCCCGGCCCAGCTCTGGCTCCACGGCGGCGGCAGCGGGCTGTTCCATGCGTTCGCCGTCTCGCCGGATTACCGCGGCGCCCTGTGGGAGCCGGCCTCGTCCGCCAACTACACGATCAGCGACCGCGGCCTGGGCGACATCCGGATGATCGTCATCCATGTCGCCGAGGGCGGGTTCTCCTCGACCTACCAGTGGTTCAAGAACCCGGCCGCGCAGGCGTCCGCGCACTACGTCGTCTCGTCCACCGGCGAGGTCGCGCAGATGGTGCCGGAGCGTGACATCGCCTGGCACGCCGGCAACTGGGACGTGAACGTCCAGTCGATCGGCATCGAGCACGCCGGCTATACCAACCGCACGCACTTTCCCGATGTCCAGTACCGCGGCAGCGCGCGGCTTGCCGGGACGATCACGGCCCGCTACCTGATTCCCCCCGACCGACACCACGTGATCGGCCACAACGAGGTGCCGGATCCGTTCCACCGCGGCGAGTTCGGCGGCGCCGACCATCACACGGATCCGGGGAGCACGTGGGACTGGCCGCGCTACATGGCCTACCTGCGCCTCGCCTCGGGCCAGACCTGGAGCGGGATCGTCGACGACGGCGAGGCCGGCGTGGCCCACAGCGCCGCATGGACGACGTCCGCCGGCAGCTCCTCCTACGGCGGCTCGTATCTCAGCACCGCCTCCCACCGGGGCGATCCGGTGACCTACACCGTGCGCCTGCCGCACGACGACACCTACGACGTGTTCGCGCGCTGGCCCTGCACCGCCCAGCGCGCGTCGGACGTCGGTGTCCACATCGAGACGTCCACCGGCACCGTCCGGCGAACGGTCTCGCAATCGCACTGCGCCGAGTGGCGCTACCTCGGTAGCTGGCCGATGGCGGCCGGGCGCGCGCCGCGGGTGGTGATCGGCTCGCGCAGCGGCAACGGCGCGCCGGTTGCAGCCGACGCCGTCCGGCTGGTCGAGACGACCGATCCGGTACCGCCGGCGGCGGTGCAGGCGACTGCCACCCCCGCGCTCGATGGGCTGTCATTCACCTGGCCGGCGTCGCAGGATGACATCGGCGTCGGTGCCTACCAGCTGTGGGTTGACGACCAGCGCGTGTACGAGGGATCCGGGCGGTCGCTGACCGTGCCGGAGACGTGCGGAACCGCCCACACCGTCTCGCTACGCGTCGTTGACCTGGCGGGCAACCGTTCGGCGCGCCAGCCGTTCAGCGTTTCGACGTTGCCATGCCCCGAGCCGGTCACGAGCCTGCAGGTGGCCGCCGTGAGCCAGACCAGCGTCACGCTCTCCTGGCAGAACGGGGGCGGCACGGTCTCCGGCTACCTGGTCTACATCGCGGGCGGCGCGCTGCTGACCCAGACGGCGACTCCCGGCGTCACGCTCGACAACCTCGTCTGCGGAACCACCTACAGCTTCTCCGTGCGGGCGACGGACGCCGTCGGCGACCGGTCGGCGCGCACGCTGGTCGACGCGACGACCGCGCCGTGTTAGCCCCGGCCTAGCCCTTGATGTACGGCTGGCCGTCGGCCGCCGGGGCGCGTGACCTGCCGACGAGGCCGACCAGGGCGATCAGCGTGAGCACGTAGGGGATTGTCGACAGCAGGTTCACCGAGACGCCCGCCACGGACTGCAGGCGATCGGCGACCCCGCTCGCAAAGCCGAACAGCAGGCACGCGGCGAACGCTCCGTACGGGCGCCACTTGCCGAAGATGACGGCGGCCAGCGCGATGAACCCGCGGCCGGCGGTCATGTTGTTCGCGAACGAGCCGACGAAGCCGATCGACAGGTAGGCGCCGCCCAGCGCCGCCAGGATCCCGGACAGCACCACGGCCCCGTAGCGGGTGCGGAACACCGGGATGCCGACGGTGTCGGCGGCCAGCGGGTGCTCGCCGACGGCGCGGATGCGCAGGCCGGCCGCCGTGCGAAAGAGCACGACCTCGGTGAGCACGAGCAGCGCGAACACGAGCCAGGTCATCAGGTTCAGCTGGCCGATGGCCGCGCCGAGGTACGACCAGTGCTCAACCCCCGGGATGTTCACGTTCGGCACCAGGCTGATCGACGACGGCGCTCCGTTGGATCCGTAGATATCGATGAACAGGTAGCCGGTGATGCCGAGCGCGAGGAAGTTGATCGCCGTGCCCGAGATGATCTGGTCGACCCTGAACTGGATCGCCCAGATCGCGTGGATCGAGGCGAAGACGATGCCGGCCAGGCCCGCGCCGGCGATGCCGACGAGCCAGGCCTCGTTGCCCGCCCAGCCGTGCGCCCAGACCGCGGCCCAGAGGCCGAAGAACGCGCCGCTGAGCAGCATCCCCTCGAGCGCGATGTTGACGACGCCCGAGCGCTCGGAGTAGAGGCCGCCGATCGCGGCGAAGCAGAGCGGCGTCGCATAGCGGAGCGTCGCCGCGAAGAGCGCGCTCCAGACGACCACCTGGTTGAGGTGGGTCTCCGACGAGCGGGTTGCGAGCAGCCCAAGGGCGATGCCGAGAGCGCCGGCGGCGAT
>Ga0066662_10000718_pt1 | contig 14727 bp, 9 predicted proteins | sample GraSoiAngelo_111_FD_133939 | JGI IMG/M metagenome (GOLD analysis project Ga0066662, IMG submission 133939) | Grasslands soil microbial communities from the Angelo Coastal Reserve, California, USA - 14_0903_12_40cm | ecosystem: Environmental > Terrestrial > Soil > Grasslands | place: USA... | reverse complement strand
GGCCGACGCGTACATGACGGGGAACAGGAGGTCCGAGGTGAGGGCGCTGGGCGGCTGTCCGTCGACGTCGATGTTGAGATAGTACAAACCGTTGTCGGGATTGAACAGATGGCTGTTGATCGCTTTGCGCAGGTCGGCGGCCGCCTGCACGAACTCCGCGCTCGCATCGTGCGCGTCCAGCACACGCGCCATGTGGCCCATCGTCTGCAGTGCCGCGAAGCATTCCGAGTTCAGCTCGGTCGTCGCGCCGGAGAGCCGGTAGTTCTCGATCACGTTGCGCCAGCCGACGATTCCCCAGGCCTGGGTTTGGCGCGACGTGCACCAGATCAGGCCGCGCTCGTCGCGCTGCGAGAGAAGGTACCGCGCCGCTTTCAGCGCGGCCGGATAGACGCGTTCCAGGAACGCCCGGTCGCCGGTGGTGTTGTAATGATGCCACAACGCGAGGATCAGCAGCGGGGTGTTGTCGTTGACGTTGAGCCCGTAGTCCGCGGTCTCGCCGGTGCGCACGTCGTAGTACTCGGCGATCATACCCGGCGGCTCTTGGCGCTCGACGTACGCGAGCAGCGACTCGCGTGCGAAGTCCGGCGTGAGATAGTCGGCGCCGAACGCGAACCACGCGGTGTCGCGCCCGACGCTGTTGTTGGAGCGCGTCGGGTCGTTCACGAACGACCAGCCCGTCGGCGCTCGCAACTGCGTGCGGAGCATGTTCGCCTTCGCCCAGAGCACGCCGCGGTTCACCTCGGCGTCCGGCGTCACGACGACTGCGCGCGCGAGCACGTCGGCGTAGCGCGCGGTGGTCCGCGTCAGCGCGTCCTCGGCGCTCGGCAGCGCGCGGTACGTCTTGCGCGCCGCGGCTTCGCCGTCCAGCGCGAAGGTCAGCGTGTACGCGATCCGCGCGCTCTCGCCCGGGCGAAGCGAGCGGCTTGAATGGAACACGCCGAGCGGGTCGCCGTTGCCGCTGTCGGTCGCGCCGCGCAGCGTCCCGGGACGGCGGTCGGCGATCGCCTTCGCGTGGTCGAGCGTCGACTCGTAGCTCGCCGGCTGCTCCGAGATCGCGAACACGCGCACGTGGCCGGGGTTCGTCGCGCCGTTGTGCGCGAGGAACGCGTGCAGTCTTGCATCGTAGGACACGACGACGTCGTGCCCCAAGTGGCCGCGCAGCTGGCAAAACGCGTACGTCCCGACCTGGACGTCGTCCGGTCCTTCGTTGCGGAGCTCCAGCACGTAGTATGCCGCCGGGGGATCGACACGGTCGCCGTCCGGTTTGCCGCTGAGCACGAAGATCGTCTCGTGGACCGCGACGCCGTTGGTAAGGATGAACCGGTGCTCCTGGCGCTCCGGATGGATCTCGAACGTGCCTGGCAGCGCGCCCAAGTGGATCCCGGTTTGCTCGTCCCAGTGGTGCAGCACGAGCGTCCCGAGCATCACGGCGCCCGCGTCGACGGAGTAGAACTTCTCGATCGCGCCGGTCGCCTTGATGACCAGACAGCACGTCGGCGCGCCGAGCGTGCTGCCGGCGGCCATCTCGCCGTCGGGGATCGTATAGGCAGCAAATCGCGAACCCGTTCCGACCGATTGCGCGGAGTCGTTCGTCACGCGGTTAGAGGCTGCCGGACTTGCGCATCAAGCCGCCGTCGATTACGTACGTGGCGCCGGTGACGTACGCGGCTTTGTCGGACGCCAGAAACGCGCAGAGGCCGGCGATCTCCTGCGGCTTTGCCATGCGATGGAGCGGGATCTCGTTCAGCAATGCCGCCATCGCGTCATGGTCCTGCTCGAGCGAGGCGTCCATCGGGGTGTCGACCGCGCCCGGCGCGATGTTGTTCACGGTGATCCCGTGCGGCGCGAGCTCCACGGCGATCGTGCGCATGAGCATGCGCAGACCGCCCTTGGTCGCGCAGTACGCGGCGTTCGTCGGCATCGTGATGTCTTCGTGGACCGAAGAGATGTTGATGATCCGCCCACCGCCGCCTTGGCCCACCATCTGCTTCGCGGCGCGCCGGCTGCACAAGAACGGGCCGGTCAGGTTGATTGCGAGCACCTTGTTCCAGTACTCGGTCGGCGTCTCGAGAAACGGATACTTCTCCTCGATCCCGGCGTTGTTGACGAAGACGTCGAGCCGGCCGAACGTTTTCACCGCGTGTTCGACGAGCATGTCGACTTGCTGCTCGTCGCTGACGTCGGCGGCTACGGCGACGGCGCTGCCGATGGTGCCGAGCGCGTGCGCGAGGTCGTCGGCTTTGTCGCTCGGTCCGACGTAGTCGATGACGACCTTGGCGCCGTCGCGCACGAACTGTGTGGCGATCGCACGGCCGATGCCCGTGGCGGCGCCGGTGACGACGGCGACTTTGTCGTGAAGGTTCATGCGATGCTCGCGATGTGGGCGCGCCTCACGGGTATCTCCTCTGCATGTGGACGTTCGGCATCAGTGAAGTCACGACGTGGCCGTGGTCGTACGAAGACGATCTCGCGCGGTACGCCGAGCTCGGCGCGCGCGCGATCGAGATTTGGGAGTTCAAGCTCGCCGACGACGCCGGCGCGCGCCGCGAGCAGCTCGGGGCGGTGCGCGCGCACGGCCTCGCGGCGACGTCGTTCCAAGCCGCCGTGCACTCGCTGTTCCCGACGCGCATGCAGCCCGAACCGGCGAGCCTCGACGCTCGGCGCGACGCGTTCCTGCGCACGCTCGAGCACGCGGCGCCGGCCATGCCCGGCGCGGTGTTCGTGCTCAACACGGGCATCGCTCGGGACGGCGACGTGCAGCGGGCCTTCGACACGACCGTCGGCGCGTACCGCGACCTCGCGCGGCGCGCCGCCGATGCGGGCGTGCGGCTGGCGCTCGAACCGCTGCACCCGCTCGCGATGAACGAGGACACCTTCGCCTGGAACCTCGAGGACGCGCGCGACGTCGTCGACGCGGTCGGGCACGTAGCGCTCGGGATCTGCGCGGATATCTGGAACCTCGCCGGTCAGCACGACCTGCCCGCGCGGCTCGCGGCGTGCGGCGACCGCATCTTCGTCGCGCAAGTATCCGATTATCGCCGGCCGCGCTCGTACCTCGACCGGCTCGCCGTCGGCGACGGTTTGCTCGACTTCGCGCCGTTTTTCGCCGGCTTGCGCGACGCGGCGTTCAGCGGTCCCGTCGTGCTGGAGATCTTCTCCAAGGACGTCCCCGACTCGCTGTACGACGGCGACCTTCATGCCGTCGTCTCCCGCAGCCGCGACGCGCTGGCGAAGATCATCGGCGCCCCGCCGCGCGGATGACGCGCGCCGCGGCGTAGCCGCCGGCCGCGGCGAGCACCGCGAGACCGAGCGCCGCATCCCGGCGGGCCCGCGCTCGCTGCGCGCGCACGTCCGGCATCGCCGCGTACTCCGGATAGTCACCCGGCGGCCCTTGCGGTCCGTATCGCAGCGCAAGCCACACGACGTCGGCGAGGTGCAGGCCTTGGCGGCCCGTCGTCTGCGCCGCCTGCTCGCGGCACGAGAAGCCGTCGCCGATGACGATGGTGTCCGGTGCCGCGTCGCGCACCTTGGGGATGTACTCGAGCTCGCCGCACGCGACCGACACGTCGTAGTGCTCGCCGGCTTCGAACCCGAACGCGCCCGCCATCCCGCAGCAGCCGTCGTCGAGCTCGGTGAGATCGACGCCCAGCGCGTGCAGCACCTTGCGATCGCCTTCCATGCCGAGCACGGACTTGTGGTGGCAGTGACCGTGCAGCAGCACCTTGCGGTGCAGCGGCGGGGCGGTCCACCGCTCGTCGCGCGAAAGGAAGTCGCCGAACAGCATCGTCTGCCGCGCGAGGCGGCGCGCGTCGTGATCGTTCGGAAACACGTTGAGCAGCTCGTCCTTGAAAACGCTCGTGCACGACGGCTCGAGTCCCACCACCGGCGTGCCCGCTTCGATCTCCGGGCGCAGCGCGTCGAGGATCTCGCGCAACTGCGCCTTGGCGAGGTCCAGCATGCCGTAGTCGTACAACGGCCGCCCGCAGCACAGCACCTGCTGCGGGACGACCACGTCGTAGCCGGCGGCTTCCAGCACCTCGGCGGCGTGGCGCGCGGTCGCCGCGTGAAAGTACGTGTTGAACGTGTCGGCCCACAGGATCACGCGCGGCCCGCCCGCGTTCGGCCCGCGGCCGCGCGCGCGCCACCACGCGCGGAACGATTGCTCGGCGAACGGCGGGATCGTGCGCTGCGGCGCCATGCGAACCGCGGCCTTCGCCAAGTGAACCAGCCCCGGTGTCTGCGTGACGGCGTTGATCAGGCGCGCGAAGCGCGAGCCGTACCGCGCCCACCACGGGATGAGCCCGAAGGCGTACGCCCACACCGGCCGGCGATTGGACTCGTAGTAGTGCGAGAGAAACTCTGCCTTGTACGTCGCCATGTCCACGTTCACCGGGCAGTCGCCCTTGCAGCCCTTGCACGCGAGGCACAGGTCCAGGGCGTCCTTGACCGCTTCCGATTTCCAGCCGTCCGCCAGCGGCGCGCGTTCGAGCATCTCGAACAGCAGCCGCGCGCGGCCGCGCGTGGAGTGCATCTCCTCTTTGGTGACGCGGTACGACGGGCACATCGTGCCCTTGCCGTCGTGGCGGCGGCAGTTGCCGACGCCGACGCAGCGGTTGGCGGCGTATGCGAACGAACCGTAGTCGTCGGGCTCGAACGAGAAACGCGTCTCGGGCTCCCAGGGCCGGTAGTACTGGCCCATGCGAAGGTTCTCGTCGGGCGCATACGCGTCGACGACCTTGCCCGGGTTCATCATGCCGTGCGGATCCCAGATGCGCTTGTATTCTCGAAATGCGGTGTAGATGTCGTCGCCGAACATGATCGGCAACAGCCGCCCACGCGCCTGCCCGTCGCCGTGCTCGCCCGACAGCGAGCCCTTGTACTTCGCAATCAGGTGCGCCGCTTCGTCGAGGAAGCGCAGCCACGCCGCCACGCCATCGGCGGTGAACAGATCGAAGCTGACGCGGCAGTGGATGCAGCCCTGGCCGAAGTGTCCGTACAGCGCTGCTTCGTAGCCGTACTTGTCGTACAGCGCGCGCAGCTCGCGCAGGTAGTTGCCGACGTCCTCAGGTGCGACCGCGGAGTCTTCCCAGCCGGGCCAGTTCGCCGGCTCGTCCTCGAGCTTCGCGGTCGCGCCGAGCCCCGACTCGCGCACTGCCCACAGCATCTGCTGCTGCGCCTCGTCGGTAACGAGCTTCATCGACTTCGCCTTGCCGCGCATCGCGTGCATGCACGCTTCGGCCTGGCGCTTGGACTCCGCGACGTCGTCCGAGCCGAACTCCGCCATCAGCCAGCCGCCGCCTTCGGGCAGCAGCGCGACGTCCTCCGGCTTCATGTTCTTCTTGCGCATGTAGCCGATGAGGATGTCGTCGAGCCCTTCGAGCGCGATCGGTTGGTGCGCGTTCACGGCGGGGACGTGGTCGCCCGCCGTGTAGATGTCGTCGAACCCCAACACGAGGATGACGCGCTTGGACGGGTTCGGGATCAGCTTGACCTTCGCGCTCAGCACGACGGCGAGGGTGCACTCGGTGCCGACGAGCGCGCGCGCGACGTTGAACTTGTTCTCCGGGAGCAACTGCTGCAGCGGGTAGCCGGACACCAAGCGCGGGATGTTTGGAAAACGCTCGCGGATCCGGTCCGCGTACCGGTCGCGCAAGTCGCGCAGCCCGCGGTAGATCTCGCCGACGCGGTCGGCGCGCGCGCAGTACGCGTCCAACGCGGCATGCGACGTCTCACCGACCGTCATGCGAACGCCGTCGTACGTCAGGATGTCGAGCTCGTAGACGTTCTTCTCGGTCTTCCCCGCCATCTGCGCGTGCATCCCGCACGAGTTGTTGCCGATCATCCCGCCGAGCGTGTTGTGGGTGTGCGTGGCGGGATCGGGTCCGAACCACAAACCGTGCGGCGCCGCGGCCGCGCGCAGGTCGTCGAGCACGATCCCGGGCTCGACGCGCGCCCAGCGCCGCTCGACGTCGATCTCGAGCACGCGGTTGAAGTACTTCGAGCAGTCGAGCACCACGGCGACGTTGCAGCACTCCCCCGCGAGCGACGTGCCGCCGCCGCGCGCGAGGATCGGCGCACCGTAGCGCCGCGCGACCTCGACCGTCGCGACCACGTCGTCTTCGTTGCGCGGCACGACGACGCCGATCGGAACCTGCCGGTAATTCGAGGAGTCGGTCGCGTACAACGCACGGCTGCCGTCGTCGAAGCGCACCTCGCCCGTGATGCGCGCGCGCAGCGCGGCGGCGAGCGCTTCGCCGTCGCCGTTCCACGCGCCGCGCTGATCGGGGCGCACGCCGGGCGGCGTCTCCTCCGGCGGGGGCGTCCGGCCGGCGCCCGTGATGAGATCGATGAGCATGAGAAGCTCCTCGGTGAAGCTAGGTGAGCGCGAACCGCGCCGCGTCGGCATGCTTGAACGCCAACCCGTGGCCCGGCCGGGAGCGATCGGGCCGCAGCGTGCCGCCGACGGGCTCGACGACGCCGTCGAAGAGCATGCGCTCGATGCGCACGTGGTCGTGGAAATACTCCATGTGACGCAGCCGCAGGCACGCCGCCGCGGCGTGCAGGTGCAGCGCCGGGCCGCAGTGCGCCGACAGCGGCAGGCGGTTCACTTCGCAGAACCCGTCGACGGCCAGCAGCCCGGTCAAGCCGCCGCAGCGCGTCGCATCCGCTTGCAGCACGTCGACGACGGGCGCGACGAGCGCGGCGTCCGCCGTGTCGGTGACGTACTCGCCCGACGCGATCGCCATCCCGGGCGGCGCGTGCTCGCGCACGCGGCGCGTGCCGTCGAGATCGCGGTGATCGACCGGTTGTTCGAACCACGTGACGCCGAGCCGCGCGAACTCCTGCGCGATCGCGATCGCTTCGGGGACGTTGTAGCCGCCGTTCCCGTCCACGAACAGCTCGCACCGCGGCCCGATCGCGTCGCGCGCGCTCGTCGCGCGCGCGACGTCACGCCGGTGATCGCGGCCGACCTTCATCTTCACCGCGTGGAAGCCGGCCTGCGCCCAACCGCCGAGCTGCTCTTGGAGCGCGCGCTCGTCGTACGACGTGAAGCCGCCGCTCCCGTAGGCGGGCACCGTCTCGCGCGCGAGCCCGATGAGATCGCACAGCGCAAGGCCGTGGAGGCGCGCGCGCAGATCCCACAGCGCCACGTCGACCGCCGCGATCGCGTACGACGCGATCCCCGAGCGGCCTGCGTTACGCACTGCGCCGTTCATGCGGGTCCACACGGCGCGCGTGTCGAGCGCGTTCGCGCCGCGCACGATCGGCGCGAGCGTCTCGTCGATCACCGTCGCCGCGGCCGCGCTCGCGTAGGACCAGCCGGTCCCGCGCGCGCCGCCCGCGTCGATCTCGACGAGCACGACGGTCGTCGATTCCCACCGCGCCGTTCCGTCCGACTCCGGCCGATCGGTCGGGACGCGGTACGCCGAAACCGCGAGACGGTCGACCGGCACTTCGGTGCGGCGGCTCGCTGCCGCCGCCCTCATTTGTCGTGGTGCGCCGGGAACAGCCCCGCGAGCACGCCTTTGACCGATTGCACCAGCACCGGGCCTTCGTCCGGGTCGCCCTTGACCATCGCGGACGCGAACGCCTTGACCTGTTCGGTCGTGACGTGCGGCGGCAGCATCGAGATGTTCGCGTCGGTGAGGACTTCGAAGACTGCGGGGCGATCCGCGTGCAGCACCGCCTCCCAGCCGGCGGCGAGGTCGTCCGCCTTCTCCACGCGCACGCCCGCCAAGCCGAGCATTTTCGCGTAATCGGCGTACGGAAAGTCCGGGAGATCTTGCGACCCGGGATACTTCGGCACGCCCGTCTCGATCCGCATCTCCCACGTGACCTGGTTGAGATCGCGGTTGTTGGCGACGAAGAACACGAGGCGCGGGTCGCTCCAGCGCTTCCAGTACTTCGCGACCGTGATGAGCTCGTTGATGCCGTTCATCTGCATCGCGCCGTCGCCGGTGATCGCGATGACCGGGCGGTCGGGAAACGCGAACTTCGCGGCGATCGCATACGGCACGGCCGAACCCATCGTCGCCAAACTCCCGGAAAGCGACCACTTCATCCCGTGCCGCATGTCGAGGTGGCGCGCCGACCAGTTCGTCGAGGTTCCCGCGTCGGCGGTGAGGATCGCGCGGTCCGGCAGCTGCCGGTTCAGCTCGACGAACACGTCTTCGGGATTGACCGGGTGGCCCGTGATCGCGGCGCGCGACGCGTCGACGCGCGCTTCACGGCGTTCGCTCTTCGCGATCTTCTCACGCCACGCGGTGTCCGTCTTCGGCTGCAGCAGCGGCAACAGCGCCTCGAGCGTGTCGCGCGCGGAGCCCTGCAAGCTGACTTCGGTCGGATAGCGGATGCCCAGGCGAGCGCCGTTGATGTCGATCTGCACGCCGCGCGCCGCGCCTTCCTTGGGCAAGAACTGCGCGTACGGATAGTTCGTGCCGATCATCAGCAGCGTATCGCACGCGCTCATCATGTCGCTCGACGCTTTCGTGCCGAGCAGGCCCAGCGTGCCCGTCACCCACGGCAGATCGTCGGGCAGCACCGCCTTGCCGAGCAGTGCTTTCGCGCAGCCGGCCTGCAGCCGGTCGGCGACCGCGATCAGCTCGTCCTCTGCGCCGAACGCGCCGGCACCGGCGAGGATCGCGACTTTGGAACCGGCGTTGAGCACGTCGGCCGCGCGCTGCAGATCGGCCTGCCGCGGAATCATCCGCGCGAGCGCGATGCCCGTGCTCGACGCGTTGTGGCTCATCGCGTGCGGCGGGTGCGCGACGGCTTTCTGATCCTGGACGTCCTTCGGGAAGATCAGCGCGGTGACGGTGCGCGCGGAGAGCGCGGCGCGCACGGCACGGTCGATCGCGTGGCGGACCTGCGCGGGGTTCATCAGCGTCACGCAGTACTCGCTCGCGACGTCTTTGTAGAGGTTCTGCAGGTCGACTTCTTGCTGGTACTCGCTGCCGATCGCCGTCGTCGCCGACTGGCCGGTGATGGCGAGCACGGGCGTGTGATCGTTCTTCGCGTCGTACAGACCGTTGAGCAAGTGGATCGCGCCCGGACCGGACGTCGCGAGGCACACGCCCAGCTCGCCGGTGAACTTCGCGTGCGCGCACGCCATGAAGGCGGCTTGCTCTTCGTGGCGCACCTGCACGAAATCGACGATGTCGTCGTGCCGGTGGATCGCGGCGATGATGCCGTTGATCCCGTCGCCCGGATAGCCGTAGATCCGGCGCACGCCCCAGGCGATCAAGCGCTCGATGAGAAAATCGCTGACGGTGGTTGCCACGTGGTGCCTCCGTTACGCCGCGGGGTAGGCGACGGTGGTGATGAGCGCGTTCTCGGACTGCCGAGAGTCCAGCCGCGTGTGCTGCACGACGATGGGAACGTCGGACAGGATCACGCTCGCATAGTCGGTGCCGCGCGGGATCGGCGCGGGATCGGTGAGGTCGTTGAAACGCTGGTGCAGCGTTCGGCGCGCGGGGACCGTAAGGCGGTATGGCCCCACCGGCTCACGGTCTTTGAAATAAACCGTGATCTCCACATGCGCATCGCGCTCGCCGGGGTTGAGCATGCACGCGGTCTCGTGGCTGGTGAAATCCGGCTCGGGGCCGTGGCTCCAGGCGGGGATGTAGCCTTCCGCGATCACCCAGGCCGTCGCACCGTATGTTTGCATCGTGGGGAAAGTTATACCCCTCGGGGGAGGGGTCTAACGCGCTCGGCCGCCCTTCAGTCGATCTGGCGCAGGAACGTCAGCGCGTTCATCAGCTCGTCGAGCGCAGGCTCGGTCTGTCCGGCTTTCACCGCATCCACGAATGCGTGCTCGAAGTAATGCCGAAGCCCGGCGCGCACCGTCGCGTCGAGCGCGCCGCGAACTGCGGCGACCTGGCGGAGCACGTCGACGACGAACGGATCTTCGTCGAGCAGCACGATGATGTGGTCGAGGTGACCGCGTGCCGTTTTGAGGCGGTTGACCACGTCCTTTTTGCGCTCGGCTTGCAGCGGTTGGCGAAAGACGTCGAGGCGGCGGTTACGGCGCACGTCGTGTGATACCATGACGGTCGCTACCGTTCCCCCGGGGGGTGGGGTCCATACCGGCAACCGGTCAAACGGAAAGGCCCGCGCTTTGCAGCGCGGGCCTGCGGTGCGTCGCCGCGGCGGCGCGTTAGGGGCTGTTGTCGCTAGCCGACTTGTTCGAGACCGTTCCGTGGTTGCCGAAGCAGTAATTCCCGCTCAAGAAGCTCTCGCACGTATCGAAGCCGTACGTATAGCCCGAAGACGACGCGGTCATCACCAGCGTCTGCGCGCCGTACGACGTCGCGCTTCCGTCGACGAGCGTCAGGCCCAGCTGTTGCGTGGTGCCGATGTTCAAGTTCGGCGCGCCCGTGCCGTACGTGAAGCTCGTGTTGTTGACGATGTAGCTGTTGGACGTGCACGTTGGGGTGCACGTGTAGTCGGTGTGCGTGCTGTAGTACGTCACGGCGCCGGTCGTACCGTACCACTCGGCGGCGGAAAGGCCGGAGTTGTACGCGCACACCGTCCCGAATGCGCTGTCGGTATACTGGTTTTGGCAGATCGAGTTGCCGTCGTTCACCGGCGGCGCGAGTTGCGCGGTGAACGTGGGCGACCAGGCGACCGTACCGTCGATCGTCACCGTGCCGCCGAACGACTGAATCGGGAACGTGAACCTGACGTTCGGCGTGTAGGCGTACATGAAGGCTGAGAACGACGACTCCGTGTACGTGGCGTTGTCCGAGTAGCCGGAGAACTGCCCGGTGAGACTGTCGGTCGTCGTCAGCTGGTTCAAGAAGCTGTTGATTTGGCCCTGATAGGACAGGTTACTGACCGGCTGCACGACCTCGATGCTCGTCTGCGCGGTGTTGTTGGACGGATCGAAGTCCCCCGGCACGACGTTGACGACGGCGACGCTGACGGCATGCGTGCCGGTGGCCGAGAAGGTGTACGCGAACATGCACGACACGCTCTGACCCGCGTCCACCCAGATCGCGACGGCCGAGTCGACCGGCTGGCCGTCGACCGAGAGGACGCAGTTGGCGTGCGCGCCCACGTCTTGATTCAGCTCGGAGATGACGGCCTGGAATATCACGGACGTGTTCACGTATGCCTGCGCGGGCCCGTTCAGGCTGCGCACCGCGATGTCGGGCCGCAGCTTCACCACGTCCACGACGGTCACATCGTCGGTGCGCGGGTCGACGCCGTTGACGTGCGTGTCGAGCTGCACCTTGTCGTTGCGAACCAAAGTCGAATACGTGTCGCTCGTGTATGGGCCCGTCGTAAGGCTGTTGTAATTCTGCGTCTGCTGGAGGCTGCCGTCGGGGTTGAACAGCTTCGCCTGCACTTTGGTGATCGAGCCGGGGCCCGGCGGGCCGTCGAGCACGCCCGTCGTCGCCTCGACCAGCGTCGAGCCGTCCTTGGCGAGCAGCGCGCGGCTCTGAACTTGGGCGCTGCCCGAACGCCCGGTCGCGGGGTGCGCGCCGGCGTCTCGGTATTTTATGGAGTTCGGCTGGAACAGCCCGCCGCTCGAAGACGAAGTGTCGTTGGCGTGGCGGTTCACCCCTTGGACGCCCCCGGCACCGGCCTGCGGCCCGCGCGGAACGGTCGCCGACCGGCCGCCACACCCCGCTGCCAACACCAAAATGAGCGCTACGCTAAGCACCCCGAATCGCTGGTTCGCCATGAACCTCTCCTATCTGATGAAATCAGAAGCGGCGGTGGTCCGACGTCACTAGACGCGGACCGCTGTTGCTTGGGTCGGTCGGTCCAGAAAACCTAGCCCCAGGCCCGAAATTTTACAAGCCGCCGCCTCGCACCACGCCCGCCGGCCCAGCTAGCGGGTCGGCCCTCCTGTCCGGCGGTGCGCCCGAGCCGCGCGATTGAGTTGCGCACGATCATGGTAATGGCGGATGCGACCGTCCCCTGCGGTGGGGACCGGACGGGAGGGCCTTTGATGCGATTCGGTCCGCACGGGAGCATCCGAGCTGTCTCGACGAACCTGCGGTACGTCATCGGATCGCTGCTCGCCGCCGGAACGCTGTGTGCCGTTGCGCCCGCGCCGAACGCTCCGCCGCGCATCACGGGCGTGTCGATCACGCCCGCGGACCTTCGATCCGGCGAGCACGTCACGGCGACGGTGCTGACCAGCGGCGACGCGACCAGAGTGGTGGCTCACGTCGCGAGACGCGAGCTCGTGATCCCACGCGTCAAAGACGGCGTCTTCTCCGGGTCCGCCGTGATGCCGCACATCCCGCGGTTCATTCATCTCCACGTCAGCGTCACGTTCATCGCAACGGGTCCGGCGGGGAATTCCGACCAGCAGACGACGTCCGTGAAGGTCAACTAACCGCCGGCCGGTCGTTCTATTGCGCGGCCACCCCGAGGTGCGTCGCCTGGTATTCTTGCAGCGAGCGCGGCGGGCCCGAGTCCGATTCGAGCGCGGTGACAAGCGCGTGCGCCGTGTCGAGCGACGTCAGCGACGCGATCGACGCTTCGACCGCCGCGCGCCGGATGCGGTAGTTGTCCGTCTGCTCCCGGCTGCTCTTGAAGTCGTTGATGACGAGATCCACGGAACGCTGCCGAATCACGTCGAGCACGTCGGGTGCGCCGTCGCCGACCTTGTTCACGCGCTCGGCGGCGATCCCGTTCGCTTCGAGCAGCTCGAACGTGCCCGGCGTCGCGACGAGCGTGTGCCCGAGCGCGACCAGGCGGCGCATGAGCTCGACGGCGTCCTTCTTCTCTTCGTCGCTGACCGACACCAGCACGCGACCGCCTTCGTGCGGCAGCCGAATCGCCGCGCCGACGAATCCCTTGCGCAGCGCGCCCGCGTAGGTCGCGTCGATGCCGAGCACCTCGCCGGTCGACTTCATCTCCGGGCCCAAGATCGTCTCGACGCCGCGCATCTTCGCGAACGAGAACACCGGCACTTTGACCACGACGTAGTCCGGCTTCGGGCGCAAGCCGGTGCCCCAGCGCATGTCGCGCAGCTTCTCGCCCAGCGCGATGCGCGTCGCCGCAGAGACGAGGTTGATGCCGGTCGCTTTGGAGATGATCGGGACGGTGCGGCTCGCGCGCGGGTTCGCCTCGATGATGAGCAGCTCGTCGGTGCCTTCGGGGATCACGAACTGGATGTTGATGAGCCCGCGGATGCCGAGCTCGCGCGCGATCGCCTCGGTGACGGTGACGATACGCGCTTCCATGCCGTCGGAGATCGTCTGCGTGGGAAACACGCTGATCGAGTCGCCCGAGTGGATGCCGGCGCGCTCGATGTGCTCGAAGATGCCTGGGATCATGATGTCGTCGCCGTCGAACACGGCGTCGACCTCCACCTCGCGGCCGCGCATGTACTTGTCGACCAGCAGCGGCGAGCCCGGCGTGATCGGCGGCGCGCTCTCGACGTACGACGCGAGCTGGCCTTCGTTGTACACGATCTCCATGCCGCGCCCGCCCAGCACGTACGACGGCCGCACCAGCACCGGGAAACCGATCTCGCGCGCGATCGCGCGCGCTTCGCGGAACGTGTTCGCCGCGCGGCCGCGCGGCCGCGCGACGCCGAGCTTCTCCAGCGCGGCGTCGAACTTCTCGCGGTCTTCCGCCATGTCGAGCGAGCGGCGGTCGCTGCCGACGATCGCGATGCCGCGCTTCGCGAGCTCGCCGGCCAGATTGATCGCGGTCTGGCCGCCGAACGCCAGCATCACCCCGCGCGCGTTCGTCGCGCGCGCCGTCGCCTCCACCTCGTCGGCGCCCGGCGGTTCGAACACCAGCACGTCGCTGACGTCGAAGTCGGTCGACACGGTCTCCGGGTTGTTGTTGATCACGACCGCCGCGCGACCGGCATCGCGCAGCGCCCACGCGGCGTGCACGCAGCTGTAGTCGAACTCGATCCCCTGACCGATGCGGATCGGCCCGCTGCCCACGACGACGACGGCCTCGCGCTCGGGCCGGCGCATCTCGTCCTGCTCGCCACGCGAGAGATAATAGTACGGCGACGTCGCGGGAAACTCGGCCGCCGCGGTGTCGACCATGCGGAACTGGCCGCGGTCGTCGCGCCGGCCGTCCAGCTCGCCGCCGAACAGCGACGTGATGCCGCGCGAGCTGTAGCCCGCCTCGAACGCGCGGCGCACGAGCTCGGCGGGCGGTGCCTGGCCGAACAGCGGTCCGGGCGCGGCGTGCGCGCGAAACGCTTCTTCGAGCTCGACGAGCGTCTTCAGCTCCCACAGCCAGAACTCGTCGATCGTCGAGAGCGCGTGCAGCTCGTCGACGGTGCGGCCGCGCCGCAGCAGCTCGCACACCGCGAACAGCCGCTCGTGCGTGGCGGGCTGCAGCGTGCGCACGAGCTCGTCGTCGCTCCAGTCGGCGAACGCGTTGCCGGTGAGCGTCTCGAACTTGAGGTCGAGCCCGCGCACCGCTTTCATCAGGGCGGCCGCGAACGTACGGCCGATCCCCATCGCCTCCCCGGTCGACTTCATCTGCGTCCCCAAGCGGGTGTCGGCGAGCGGGAACTTGTCGAACGGCCAGCGCGGGATCTTCACCACGCAGTAGTCGAGCGTGGGTTCGTACGCCGCTTTGGTGCGCCCGCCGGTAACGGGGTTCGGGATCTGGTCGAGCGTTTGGCCCAGCGCGATCTTCGTCGAGATCTTGGCGATCGGATAGCCCGTTGCTTTGGACGCGAGCGCCGAGCTGCGCGACACGCGCGGGTTGACCTCGATGATCATGTACTCG
>Ga0066662_10000717_pt1 | contig 14786 bp, 10 predicted proteins | sample GraSoiAngelo_111_FD_133939 | JGI IMG/M metagenome (GOLD analysis project Ga0066662, IMG submission 133939) | Grasslands soil microbial communities from the Angelo Coastal Reserve, California, USA - 14_0903_12_40cm | ecosystem: Environmental > Terrestrial > Soil > Grasslands | place: USA... | reverse complement strand
TTCTCTACAATGCTGAAATAGCGGTGATCCTTGCCGTCTTTCTTGCGGTTTGTGCTGCGCAAAAACATCGCCAGCCGCAGCATGCCAGAACTGCGGCACACAGAAAAGAGGGTAGGTCTTCACTTGGCAGTTTTCAGGAAAGAGGCATTGCAAACACTACTACTTCCGACTGCCAATAGCGGAAAAATACTCGCGAACTGCGAAAGTCAGGTTAGCATGCCGCGCTGAATTCACCCTTTGAATCGGTTTATGCATGGGTCCGGAATTACTGAAAAAGCGGGAGATATTCTCGCCACGATCTGCACGTCTGGCAATACTCGGGGCAGAGACCATTTTTCGCGACTTTGTTATGTGCAACCGTTGCACTCCGGAAGAAGATGACCGGTAACATGGTCACCTTTGTAACGGGCAGTCTGAGAGCTTGGTCACTCATTGAGGGAACTGTGCGGTTATGATGGCCAGAACGTATGGAGTTTGCAAACATCGAGTGGCAGCCGCTGTCGCGCACAGGCTTCGTGGCGTGGCTCATCTTCTATGCGGTGATACTGCTTTTCCTGGCAGTGCATTTCGGGCAGCTCACGCTTCTCGATAACATTCATCTGGTTACGCATGAAGCAGGGCATCTTCTCTTCGGCTGGTTGGGTGAGACGCTGGGACTGTGGGGCGGCACTCTTCTGCAACTGCTGGTTCCGGCGTTGCTTGCTATGGCTTTCGTCGTCCGCCGTGAAATTCCGGGCGTGGCGTTTTGTGTCCTCGCGTTTTTTCACAGCCTTTCAGGCGTGGCCATCTACATGAGCGATGCCTTGCGGCAGGAGCTTCCACTGGTCACTGTGGGTGCTCCGGCTGACGAAGCCCAGCATGACTGGGTGCGCATCTTTTCGCAGTTGGGAGTTCTACCGCACGCGATCCAGATCGGAAACACATTTCGCCTGCTTGCCTGGATCGGCATGTTGGCGACAGTGGCCTGGCTGTGCTGGCGCTATTTGCAGCAGGAACGTGCAGATACTGCGGGTTGCAGCCGGGATTCGTGAATGTCCCGGCTGCATGTAAATGGTTACTGCGCTTTTACGGGAACCGAGAGGTGGAGGTTCTCCCATTCCAGCACCAGGTCAGCACTGTCGCCGGATTTTTTATCAAAAGAGATGGTGAATTGCTCGACCGGAGTCTTGGCCTGCGACTTCTGCATGTCAATGCGTGCCAGATCCTGCTTCTCATCGTACTCGGTGCCCCACTGGCCGGTCTGCTTGTTGATAATCAACTTCCACGTGCCTTCCGAAGGCACTGAGTAAATGGTGTAGGTGCCCGCAGGAACATTGGTGCCGCCGATGTTGAGATTGGCTTCTGTTTTCAGCGTGGTGGCTTCGTTGGCGCCAGTCCGCCAAACCTTTCCCCACGGCGCCAGTTCCTGGCCTACGTGCCGTCCTTTCAGATAGGGCCGGCTGTAATCTATGGTGATCTTTTTGCCCTTGAGTGTTACCTCCGCTGTTCCCGGAGGGCTGGGACGCTTGCTCTTGTCCTCCTGCGCTGCAGCAAGCAAGGTGAGCATGCACATCAAAGCGAGAATTCCAACCAGTTTTCCAGTGCGCATTGAGTTCTTCCTCATCATTGAAGTTATCAGTGTGTGACCAGACATTGTAAGCAGGGGGAAACTCGGAAATCAAAGAGCTTACTCATCAGGCGCCTTTATTTCCATGTTATTCTTTCTCATGGCGAGCGCCGCTACCCCTCTTTCACTTAAAGATATCTTCCGCTACAAGCCTTTCCGCAGGCTGTGGATGGCGCAGTTCGTCAGCATCTTTGGCGATTTCCTCGCCCTCTTCGGCGTCATCAGCATGATTGCCTTTCGCCTGCATGGCAAGGCCGTGGATGTCACGGCTGTGACCATCGCCTACGTGCTGCCGTTCGCAATCGTGGGCCCTCCTGCCGGAGTTTTTGTGGACCGCTGGAATGTGAAGCGGGTCATGATCACCAGCGATCTGGTGCGCGCGGTGCTGATCCTTTTGTTGCTGTTTGTGACCGATGTGCGGGAGATATGCGCGATCTTCGTGGTGCTGAGCTGCGTTTCTGCATTCTTCAATCCGGCGCAGTCAGTCACGCTGCGCACCATTGTTCCGAAAGAAGGGCTGCTGGCTGCGAACGCCATGATGTCGCAGGCGTTTTATACCGTCAGGATATTGTCTCCGGCAGCGGCGGGAGCTCTGGTGGCACTGCTCACGGAGAAATCCACGTTCTACCTGGATTCCGCCAGCTTCTTTTTTTCTGCCTTGATGCTCAGTTCGCTGACCATCATTCGTCCGGTTGCCGAGCAGGGCGGACGAAAACTGAAATCGCTCACCGCTGAGTTTCTGGAAGGCAACAAGTTTATCTTCACGCATAGCGCGCTGGCGTTCGTATTCATCGCCATGTCGGTGGCCATGTTCGTGATGAGCGCCTTCAGTCCGCTGATCTCTATCTTCGTGCGCGATTCGCTGCCTATGGGGCCAACATTGTCCAGCTTTGTGGATTCCATGGTGCGGCACCACTTCATGCATGATGTTATGGCGGCACGGTCGTTCTTTTTCGGCATCATCAGCGCCATGATCGGAGTCGGCATGATTGCCGGAACACAATTCGTGAACCGCGTAGCGCGTAACCGCCCGAAGCCGCACGTGGTGGTTGCCGGACTGCTGGTGCTGGGCGCGGGTGTAGCCCTGCTGGGCCTGTTTCACACCTTTTATATGGCTGCCCTCAGTACCTTTACGATGGGTTTTTCCATTGCTTTCGTCATCGTGCCGGCGCAGACATTATCCCAGCAGGAGACTCCTCCTGCGATGGTGGGCCGCGTAAGCAGCAGTTTCCTGTCTCTGCTTGCGTTGTCGCAAACGCTGGGCCTTCTGCTTTCCGGTTACCTGGCGCAGGCCCTGGGAGTGCAGAGGCTGTTTCTCGCATGTGCCGCAACGCTGGTGTTGCTCTCCGGAATTGGCTATCTGTGGATCAGGGAAAGGCAGCCTATTGCCGCTACCGCCGGCAATTCCAACTAGTGCTCTGACCGCATGGAAATAGAAATCGAGGCATTCCGATGAAATGAGGGTGCATTACAGCTATGGCGCTGGCTTCGCCCGCTCTGCTCCTCATCTATTTCTATACCCACAGCTTGCGCTGTGGGCTAGAAGAATGCCGCCAGCTTCGCTGGCTACCCCAAAAATCACACGGTCAGTTGTAGCACTCGTTACTTTGGTAACCACTGCTGCCATGAGACTGGTCTTGTCTGTGTTTGCAGCGGGTTCGGGATGAGCAGATAAGTCGCTGATTTGCAGGATTTTAGGCTTTTAATGTGAAAATCCTATCTTTTGCTTGCCAAACTCCAGGTGAAAACCATTACCAAAGGACGAAAATAAATCACTGTTTTTTTCGGATTTCGCTATACACTTACGTATCCCCGAAGGTGACCCTTTATAAAAACCAGGTGAAGGATTAGTTTATGTTTCGAACTCGGTCAGGGGAATCCGGCTTCTCGGTTGTCGAACTCTTGGTGGTGGTTGCAATCATTCTGACGATTGTAGCCATTGCGGTCCCGCGCATGCTGCAAGGCCGCGTGAAAGCCACAGAGGCGGCGGCGATCTCTTCCATGAAGGCGATCCAGAACGCCCAGCAGCTTTATTCACAAATTTATCCGGACAGAGGCTACGCGCCGACGCTCGCCTATCTGGGAATTTCCAGCAGCGGCGCCTGTGATTCGCCCACCAGCGCCTGCCTTATCGATCCAGTACTCGCCAGCGGAATAAAAGGTGGATATATCTTTGAGATCACAGGTGACGGCAATACCCCGGTTGCAGGTTACACGCTTACCGCTACACCGGACGGCAGCCACAGCCTCGGGTCAAGCCAGTGCGTTTTCGAATCGGACCAGGCCGGAGTCATCAAGAGCCGTTCCGTGGGCCCACAATCCTCAGGTACGCTGGTGTCAGTGGCGATCAGCCAGACCGGCTGCGGAAAATAAAGGACGCAACGCAGCAGAGCCCCCGCAGAATTGCCATAATTGCCATAATTTGTAATTGCCAAAATTGGAAAACCCGCGTCTAGATCAACTAGAGAATTGCTCCAAAAAACACTATTTCAAAACACCTGGCGGAGAGCAAAAGGCGCGAAGAAACCAGCCCAAGAGCCAAAAGCTAAAAGCCAAATCCAAAATCCAAGAGCCAAAAGCTATTTGCTATTTGCTCCTTTCCACCCACTCTCCGCTCCGGCGGGCGCGTTCCTGCTGATGTGTTCGGCCATCATCTGCACGAGTTGCGCCTGGTTCATCGGATGCCAGCCGTGTCCTTTCATCGGACGGCCATAGATGAATGATCCGCCATAAGCGGGATTCTCTGTCTTGCGCAGAAAGTCTTCCAGGCGATAGACCGCCAAGTTCAGGTAGTAATAATCCATATCGCCGCAGTAGAGGTGAATCTTACCCACAAGCTGCGGTCCGATTTTTGCCCAATTCTGCTCCAGGTAGTAACGCAGATCATAGCCATGATCGCGCATATAGGTGGCCACTTGCGGATCGATTCGACCGGTTGATTTGTCCCACAACGGTCTGGGATAGCCATCACTGCCCACTGGACCGTAGACCGCCTCCCAGGCTTCAAGCTGCTGTGCCGAGCGGCCGCGTGAGCCGAGCACGTCTTCGAACTGGCTCATCTGGCGCATGGTGACAATGACCTGTCCTTCTTCCGTTCTTTCCAGCGGACGCTCCGACACCGGCGGATCAAAGCCGGGAGCGAGAAAGGCATTGTTGTCGGCATAGATGTCTGTGAGCTGATAACGGGTGAAGTCCACCGGGTCAGGATAGAAAGTCCAGGTGCCGCCGAAGAATTCGGGATGATAGACCTGCAACGCTAGCGATTCCCATCCGCCGGTCGATCCTCCCGTGAGCACACGCGCATAAGGCTGGCGAATGATGCGGAAGTGCTCTTCCACATAAGGAATCAGCTCTTTCATGATGGCATCGCCATAAGGACCGTTGTTGGCGGAGTTCACGGCATAGGAGTCATCAAAGTAGACGGTCGGATGCTGGAAAGTCACGGCGATCATGCGCGGAAAGCCGGGCAAGATCCACTGCTTGTAGAAGGCCGAGCCCGGCATGTTTCCTGTGCGCTGCAGAGTGGCCGATGGAGCATCCTGAGCAGGATCGGGATTGAATCCCAGCGGAGCGCGCAAGTTGAAATGTCCCTGCTCGTAGATTACCGGGTAGCGAACGTCGGGATGTGAATCGTAGCCTTCGGGCAGCAGCACCGTCGCGCCCAGATAGATGGGCTGTCCCCAGAAGTCACTCAGCAGCTTGCTCTGGATCTTGATGTGCTTTACGTATTGCGTATCCGCGGGCATCTGCACCGGAGGAATGGTTTTGGTCAGGCTGAGCCTCACGTTATATCCGGCGAGCGGATCGAGATGGACGCGCTGTACTTTGCTGTAAAGATTTCCCGGAGAGCGGTTGAACTGCTGCCCATCCCATTGATCCATGTGCGCCCAGATCACGTGCCCGTCGGCGCGGGTGAACTTGGTATAGACGTTGAACAGTGCCTGCACGTAGTAATCGCCCGCCGGCAGCTCGCGCACCGACCTGAGTGGATACGCCAGCGTAAGCGCGTTGATGCTTGTGCTTTGTCCCGGCTGAAGCTGGTCGACGTCGCGGGCCATGAACTCCACCCGTGATCTCTCCGAGCCGGCCTGCAGGCGCGGCTCCGGCTCGCTGCCCTTGGCAATCATCACAAATGCGCGCCCGGTAAGCGCTTGCTGGTAACCGGCAGGCAGCGTGATTTCAAACTGCGGCAGAGAAGAGCGAGCTTGCGCCCACGCTGCCGGAATGCTTATGGATAACAGAAAAGTAACGAGAAAAAGGAAGCGACAGGGGAATTTGAAGGAAGACATTTTGACTCCGCTCAAAAAGAGTACACGCTCAATGTTGCAATTTCCAACTGCGGCGGCGGTTCAGGCAGAATGATCTTGGAACCGGAGCAATGAGCCTCTACACTAGGGCTGTATGGCTTCTCTCTCGCCACTACTCCAGCGCGCCCTGCACAGCATCGAGACCACCACAGCGGGAATGACCGACGAAGAAATGCTTCGGCATCCGGAAGGGAAGTGGTCTCCTGCTGAGATTCTGGAGCATCTTTCTCTGGCCTATTCAACCACGGTGACCCGCATGCGTGACCTGCTGGAAAAACCGCAGGGAGTGGAGGTGCGGCATCCGAGTTTGCGTGAGCGTATAGCCGGCTTCCTGGTAATCCGGCTGAATTACATCCCGCCCGGACGCAAATCTCCCGAACGGATCGTCCCCAAAGGCATCAGCCCCGCAGAAGCCCACAAGGCAGTTCGTGCAGGTCTTGCGGATATCGATCAGGTGATCTCCGAGTGCGCGCAGCGCTTCGGCACCCGGAGCTTCATCATGGTTCATCCCATTTTAGGGCCTCTTACCGTAAAAGAGTGGCGCAAATTCCATTGCGTGCACACTCTTCACCACATGCGGCAGGTACAGAGGATGCGACAGTCTCATACGTGATCGTTGCGAGTCTACGCAGAAGCCAAGAGCCAAGAGCCAAGAGCCAAAAAGCTATCTCACCAAAAACGAAAACCCCTCAAATGAATAGACATTGCGATCTCCGCGCTGCTCTGCTTTCAGCTTGCCGCTGCGTACCTGCTCCATCGCTGTGACCACCTTCGGCAGATATGCAGGGTCGGCTACAGGAACGTTGTGCGCGGGCAGAAGCAACTCCACGTGCGGGAGTGACGCCATCTTTTTGATGGAAGCGACATAGGCATCGAGATTTGTTTCAGGCCGGTAGAGAAAGATAGTACCGGGATAAAACATGTCTCCGGTGAACAGCAGGCCATGTTTCGCGTCATAGAGAGCTATCGAATCCGGGGTATGTCCCGGCACGGCGACGATTTGCAGCGTGCGTCCGCCCAGATCGAGCTTGTCACCCTCATGAAGCCAGTGCGCAATGTGCCAGGGCCTTGTTGCGTAGGATTTCGCGTCAAAACCCTGCGGCAATTCACCGCAAATCTCACTCGGAGCGATTTCAGCCTGCGCGTCCGCGGTAGAGCCTTTGGCGCTGGTGCGGGTGAACTCCGTATCCATTCCATAGACATCATTGAACCGCCAGTTGTCGCCCACGTGATCGTTATGCGTGTGGGAATTCAATATGCTGATGGGCAGCCTGGTAAGTCCTTCCGCCAGCTTCCGCATGTTGCTGATGCCCATGCCGGTATCGAAGAGCACTGCTTTCCTTGAGCCGAGAATCAGGTAGGAGATGATCTCTTCCGACTGGTGTGGCTCGTAAATGGCGAAAACTCCCGGACGGATTCTGTACACCTCAAACCACGGATCAGGAACGCTCACCCGTTCGAGCTTCTGATATTCGGAACGCGGCAGCTTCTTGCACCACTCGGGTTTCTCCGGCATGGCAACGGCGAAAAGTCCCAGCAGCATGAGCAGATGGATGAATGTATTCATGGAGGTCAATTGTAAAAGCGATGGGTGGCCAGCTCAGAATTGAAGCTGTGTTCCCTGAGGGATCCGTTGAAATCACTCAATTTCGCAGGCTACAAAAATCTAAAATTAAGACCAAAAGCGGAAAGAAGTTCGCGGCATGAGCCCAGGAGGAAGATAGGCTAAGCAATTCTCAGAATTATCTGGGCTTCTTTTTCCGGTCACGCATGGCCTTCATCCTTGGTGCAAGATCATCTTCATAAGCAACGTTATTTTCTTGCGCCCATTCAATGGCGAATTCCTTCATCGCGTCAATACGGTATTCGTACCAGCTTCTGGCAGATTTGCCGTTCATCTCTGCCACCAAAGCTGTACACTTATCACCCCTCATTATGGTATTGCCAAGCTATGTCAGCGGCGTAAGTTCCATCCCGCTTCTGGGAGAGACAATCGGCGCGCACTTTGACCGTGTGGCGGCACGCTGGGCGGGCAGGGAAGCGCTAGTGGTGCGCCACCAGAATATCCGCTGGACATTTGCTCAATTCAAAGAACACGTGGACGCACTGGCGGCCGGTCTGCTGGCGCTGGGCCTGGAGCCGGGTGATCGTATCGGCATCTGGTCTCCCAACAATGCCGAATGGGTGCTCACGCAGTTTGCCAGCGCCAAGGCGGGACTGATCCTGGTCACCGTCAATCCAGCTTATCGGGTCAGCGAACTTGAGCATGCGTTGCGCAAATCCGGATGCAAAGCGCTGGTGCTGGCCCGCTCTTTCAAAACCAGTGACTATCTTGGCATGCTGCGGATTCTTGCCCCTGAGTTGAGCAGCGCCGAACCGGGACGCCTACAGGCACAGAAATTGCCAGCCTTGCATTGCGTGATTCATCTGGGCGATGAGGCCGAGCCGGGCATGTTTCGCTTTTCTGACGTGCAGCGAACAGGCAGGGCTCATGAGCGAGAAAAGCTTAACGCTCTACAGCAGCTACTGCAGTTTGATGATGCCATCAACATCCAGTTCACCAGCGGCACTACCGGAGCACCCAAAGGCGCCACGCTGAGCCATCACAACATTCTGAACAATGCCTTCTTCGTTGCCGAAGCCATGGGCCTGCGGGAAGGCGACCGTCTATGCATTCCTGTGCCGCTTTATCACTGTTTCGGTATGGTCATGTCCACGCTGGCCTGTGTCACGCATGGGGCGACCATGGTCTTTCCCAGCGAAGGCTTTGATCCGCTCGCCGTGCTTCAAGCTGTTGAAGAAGAGCATTGCACCGCGCTGCATGGCGTCCCGACCATGTTCATCGCGGAGATGGAGCACCCGGAATTCAAGCGCTTTGACCTGAGTTCGTTGCGTGCGGGGATTATGGCGGGCTCGCCTTGTCCCATTGAGGTGATGCGCCGCGTGATGGACTGCATGCACATGCGCAACATCACGATCGCCTACGGCATGACCGAAACCAGCCCAGTCAGCTTCCAGAGCGCCATCAACGATCCTATCGAGAGGCGCGTGTCAACCGTAGGCCGCATTCACCCGCATCTCGAAGTGAAGATCGTGGATATCGAAGGCAAGGTGATCCCGCGGGGCACGCCCGGCGAACTGTTGACCCGCGGTTACTCTGTGATGCGCGGCTACTGGGACGACCCGCAGCAGACCGCAGACGCCATCGACGAAGCCGGATGGATGCACACCGGCGACCTCGCTACTATCGATGAAGAAGGCTATTGCAACATCGTGGGACGAATCAAAGACATGGTGATTCGTGGCGGCGAAAACATCTACCCACGGGAGGTGGAAGAGTTTCTTTTTCGCCACGCCAAGATCGAGGCCGTGCAGGTGGTCGGCGTTCCCGATCAAAAATATAGCGAGGAGCTATGCGCCTGGATCAAGCTGCGCCACGGCGAGAGCATGACCGAGCAGGAAGTCAGGGAGTTTTGCCAGGGACAGATCGCCCACTACAAGATTCCGCGCCATATCTGCTTTGTGACCGAGTTCCCCATGACCATTACCGGCAAAGTGCAGAAATATCTCATCCGCCAGCAGATGATCCAGCAACTGGGATTGCAAGAGCAGCAGACGGCATAAGAAGGGCTTTTGGCTGTTGGCTTTTAGCATATAGCTTCTTCCAGCCAATACATTTCATTCGCTGCTTCATTCTTTCATGACATTGAATTCAGAAAGATCAGTATCATCAGCGTTCATCAGCGCCAAAACCTTCCCTATCCTGCTCTGCGCACTGTGCGTTCTCTCCGGTTAACCTGCTTTGGTGTATACAAGAGAGTTGTTCCTGCTGTATATTTCTCCAATTAGTAACGCAAACTGACAGGTGTTTTTCAGGCCAGTATGTTCGAGGAACAGTGTGCCTCGAAAGAGAAATGCTCTGCTAAATCGCTACTGAAGAGAAGGTTGTGTTGGGAACTGTCTTAAGAATCTGCACTCTGCTCATCATTTTTTCCTCAGGCATTGCCGCCCAGACGGACAGGTCTGCGCCTCCCATTGAGCGCTTGCCCACCGTCATCACCAATGTTCCTGCGATCATTCCTACAGCGGCGGACACCCAACTGAATTCTCAGCTTCAGGACAGGGCAGAGGAAGAGAGAATCAGCAGGGAACTGGCGCAACTGCCTCCCGAGCCGGATATTGAATTCCAGGATTTCGTCGCCAGTTCTCTGGGCTATAAGCTGCAGATCTTCGGGCACGATCTCTTCAGCAACGTTCCTTCCACATTTGCCCCGCTTGACCGCGTTGCGGTTACTCCTGATTACCTGATCGGTCCCGGCGATGAACTGCTCATTCGCGCCTGGGGGCAGATTGATATCAATTATCGCGCTACTGTTGATCCTACTGGAGCCATCTATATTCCCAAGATCGGCACAGTCAGCGTTGCCGGTATCCGCTATGACCAGATCACGCCATATCTGAGATCCGCCATCAGCAAGGTGTTCAGGAATTTTGATCTCAACGTAACCATGGGCAACCTGCGCTCCATCCAGGTCTTTGTCGTTGGCCAGGTGAGGCGCCCCGGTTCTTACACCGTGAGCTCGTTGAGCACGCTGATCAATGCGCTGTTTGCCTCCGGAGGCCCCACCAAGCGCGGCTCCATGCGCCACATTGAGCTGAAGCGCCAGGGAAAGGTCATCAGCAATTTTGACATTTACGATCTCATCGCCAACGGCGACAAATCGAAAGACATGCCGTTGCTGCCCGGCGATGTCATCTACGTTTCCCCGGTAGGACGTCTAGTCGCCCTGGCCGGCAGCGTGAACCTTCCCGGCATCTTCGAACTCAAAGACCACGACACACTCGGGCAGGTGATCAGCTATGCGGGTGGCCTGACAACTACGGCAGCGGGACAGCGCGCCATTCTCGAAAGAATCGACCAGCGCCATACCCGCAAGGCAGATGAGTTTCCCCTCTCCGCTGACGGCTTGAACCGCGAACTGCAGGATGGCGACGTGGTGCGTTTTCTCCATCTCTCGCCCAAGTTCGAGAATGCGGTAACCCTGCGCGGCAATGTCGCTATCCCCGGACGTTATCCCTGGCACGAAAGCATGCGGGTAAGAGACCTGATTCCCAACCGGGAGTTCCTCATTCCGTATGAATACTGGAAACGCCAGAACCTGCTGGCGCGCAACCCTGCAGGCCAGAGCTTCCAGCTTAGCGAAGATGCGCAGCGCTCCCGCTCCAATGACGGCGGCACGGAGGCGGCAAATGCACCGGGCGCGAATGCTGCTAACGGTACTCCGAACACTGCAAGGGCGGGTAACAGCAATATCGACGAAGGCTCGCGCCGGCAGATGAGCCGGGTTGAAGAGCAGCGGCTCAGCCAGGAACAACTGAAGAATGAAATCAAGCGTTCGGTAGCGGAGATTAACTGGGAATACGCGGTCATCCAGCGCATGAACCCTGATGACCTCACCTTCCATCTGCTGCCCTTCAATCTTGGAAAGGCCATCGAAGGCGATGACTCGCAGAACCTCACGCTGCAGGCTGGTGATGTAATCACCATCTTTTCTCAGGCAGACATGCAGGTGCCTATCGCGCAGCAGAGCAAATTTATCCGCCTGGAAGGCGAGTTTCTTTCTGCCGGGGTCTACCAGGTACAGCCCGGAGAAAAACTGCTGCACCTGATCAACCGCACTGGAGGCATAACGCCGCAGGCCTATCTTTATGGTGCGGAGTTTACCCGCGAATCCGCGCGCGAAGACCAGCAACGGCGGCTGGATGAATACACCAATAGTCTGGAACAATCGATTGACCGAATCGCTGGAGGACAGCGAGCGCTCTCCGTGGAAGAGGCAGCAGCCGAGCGGGCAAGGCTTGAAGGGCAGCGTCGCCTGTTGGACAAGTTACGGCAGATCAGAGCTACAGGGCGAATTGTGCTGGAACTCAAACCGAACACCACCGGCCTCGATCAACTTCCTGACCTGGTGCTGGAAGATGGCGACCGCCTGTTTATGCCTTTCCGTCCAGTAACCGTGAACGTGATTGGCTCGGTTTACAACAGCAATTCATTTATCTACAAACCCGGCAAAACTGTGGGTGATTACCTGCGGCTGGCAGGCGGCGCCACCAAAGACGGAGATAAAGGCCGCACGTTCGTTATCCGGGCCGATGGCTCAACCGTAAGCCGCCAGGCGCATTCCAGGTTGTACTTCAGCAGCTTCGATAGTCTGCGGCTTATGCCTGAAGATACCGTGGTTGTGCCTGAGAAACTCGATAAGGGCGCCACCCTGCGCGGCCTGAAAGACTGGACCCAGATCATCAGCCAATTCGTGCTCGGCGCAGCCGCCGCCAAAGTACTTTTTCCGTAATAGCACTGGTGCTTAAGCCCACGTCTGTTTTCCGTCCTTTGCTCTTTGCGTGAAATCTGAATTTCTGGTCTTTGGGGTCTAAGCAATCTTTCGTATCCCATATTGCTGCGATTCCCCTTACAATGTTAGCCAATGTTTTTTGTCCAATATGACACCCCAGGAAAATAAGGAAAGCCGGCTTCATGTTTCTGAAGAAATCCCCCTGGCTTCAGTCTATAACGGAGAAGAACGGCGGCATTTTCTGGAACCGTTTATCCTGCTGGCAAAGCGTAAGCTGTTTATTTCCTATTTTGTTCTTGGATCGATAGCCGTCTCTGCCGCAGTAGCTTTTCTATTGCCCACTTACTACAAGTCCAATGTGAAGCTGTTGCCGCCGCAGCAGACTCAATCCATCGCCACCGCCATGCTGGGCCAGTTGGGACCACTGATCGCCGCTGCCGGAGGCAAAGACCTGGGATTGCGCAATTCCAATGACGTCTACATCTCCATGCTGCACAGCCGCACCCTTGCAGACGTGCTCATCGATAAGCATTCCCTGATGGCGCACTACCACGTGAAGCTGCGCCAAAAAGCCCGTGACCGCCTCGACGACCTGACTGACATCACCGTGGGCAAAGATGGCGTGATCTCCATCTCCGTGGAGGACCGCGACCGCGCGCTCGCCAAAGACCTGGCGGATGACTACTGGAAAGAACTGCAAAAGCTCTCCAAGAGCCTCGCAGTCACAGATGCCTCCCGGCGCCGGAAATTTTTTGAGGATGAAGTAAAGATCACCAGTGACCAATTGGCAGATGCCGAAATAGTCTTGAAAAAGACCATGGAGTCCACCGGCATTATTCACCTTGAGGATCAGTCCAGGTCCATGTTGGACGCTTATGAGAAGCTGCGCGCCGAGGTGACTGCCCAAGAGGTCCAGATACAGGCGATGCGCTCTTTTGCCACTCCCGAGAACCCCGATTTGATAAGGGCCGAGCAGGAGTTGGTTGCGTTGCGTGGCCAGTTGCAAAAATTTGAGCATGGGCAGGGTGGCACTCCTTCCATTGCTAACGTGCCGCTCCAAAACGTCCCCAGCGCCGGCCTCGAGTACATCCGCAAGCTGCGTGACGTGAAGTACCGTGAGACCCTATACGAATTACTGGCCAAGCAGCTTGAGATCGCCCGGATTGATGAGGCCAAAGATTCCTCCATCATTCAGCCTCTGGATACGCCTGAGCTGCCGGAGCGCCATTCATGGCCTATGCGTGGGCTGCTGATTGCTATCGGAACGGTTCTGGGGCTGTTGATTGCTGTCATTTGGGTTTATGTATCCGAATCGATAGCACGTGCCAAGGAAGACCCCCTCTACCTTGCCGGGCTGCAGATGCTGAAGATGTACCTGTTTAAAGGGAGCAAGTCGATGAAAGATTTTATAACCTAGAATGCGAGGCAATCTGCGATAGAGCATTCTTATCTTGATCCGCACTACTTAAGGAGAGCAATCCATGAGGATTCTGGTTTTGGGTGGAGACGGCTATTGTGGATGGCCAACCGCACTCTACCTCTCACACAAAGGACACGAAGTCGGAATTGTCGATAACTTCTTCCGCCGTCTCTGGGATCACGAACTGGGCGCCATGACGCTCACTCCTATCGCTCCCCTTCCCGACAGGTTGCGTGCCTGGACCAAAGTGAGCGGAAAAAGTATCGAGTCCTTTGTCGGTGACATAACGGATTACGAATTTGTCGGCAATATTTTCAAGGCCTTCGAGCCGGACACGGTCGTCCATTTTGCCGAACAGCGCGCCGCTCCTTATTCCATGATCGACCGCCAGCACGCGGTCTTCACCCAGGTCAACAACGTGGTGGGCACGCTGAACGTGCTCTTTGCCATCAAGGAATTCCAGCCTGACTGCCACCTGGTAAAACTGGGCACCATGGGCGAGTACGGCACACCCAACATCGATATCGAAGAAGGTTTCATCAAGATTCAGCACAACGGTCGTGAAGACGTGCTGCCGTTTCCCAAACAGCCCGGATCTTTCTACCACCTCTCCAAGGTGCATGACAGCCATAACATCGCCTTCTGCTGCAAAATCTGGGGCGTGCGCGCCACCGACTTAAATCAGGGCGTGGTCTATGGCACGGTCACCGATGAGGTGGCGCTGCATGCCTCACTGGTCAACCGGTTTGACTACGATGAGGTGTTTGGCACGGTCTTGAACCGCTTCTGCGTCCAGGCCGCCATCGGACATCCGATTACGGTTTACGGCAAGGGCGGCCAGACGCGCGGCTTCCTGGATATTCGCGATACGGTGCGCTGCATTGAGCTGGCGTGCCTGCATCCGGCGCAGCGTGGAGAATTCCGCGTCTTCAATCAGTTCACAGAGCAATTCTCAGTATTGCAGTTGGCGCGCATGGTGGAAGCTGCCGGTAAGAAGCTCGGCCTGAAGGTAACCATCGATCATCTGCCTGATCCGCGCGTGGAAGCTGAAGAGCATTACTACAACGCCAAACACACCAAGCTCGCCGATCTGGGTTTGA
>Ga0066662_10000716_pt1 | contig 14798 bp, 14 predicted proteins | sample GraSoiAngelo_111_FD_133939 | JGI IMG/M metagenome (GOLD analysis project Ga0066662, IMG submission 133939) | Grasslands soil microbial communities from the Angelo Coastal Reserve, California, USA - 14_0903_12_40cm | ecosystem: Environmental > Terrestrial > Soil > Grasslands | place: USA... | reverse complement strand
GGCTGCCCAGGGCGCCGATGTAGGGCGCGGGGCTGCGGATCGCCGTTCCGAGCGCGGGCTCGTCGAAGCGGGCGTCATGCGTCAGCACGACGACGTAGGTGGCCTCGTCGGGCGCATGCCGGTCGTAGGCCATCGCCGGCCACCCGACCACGATCTCGTCCGCGTCGGGGATCCGCTCGGGCCGTGCGAACTTCGTGCGCGCATCCGACACGATGGTGCGGAAGCCCGCCTGCTTAGCCATCCGGCACAGCTCCTGCGCGGTGTCGACTGCGCCGAACACCATCAGCACCGGCGCCGGGGCGTGATGCTCGACGAACGTCTCGGCGCTCTCCCGCTCGGCGCCCGAGTGCGCCTCGCCCTGCCCGTACCGCTTCGACCCTGCGCCGGGGCCGCTCAGCGTGGTGGTGACGGACAGGCGCTCGCCGTCGTCGATCGCGCGCTGCACCCGGGCGACCTCCTCCGGGTCGAGCGCGGCGATGAACACCTCGATCTCGCCGCCGCAGGGAAGGCCCACGTCGAATGCGTCGTCGTCGGTGATGCCGTAGGGGACGAGCTGTGGCTGCCCTGTCTGGAGCACCTCCTGCGCGCGCAGCACGACGTCACTCTCGACGCACCCGCCCGACACCGAGCCGCGCATCTCGCCGCTCGCCGTCACCAGCAGGTGAGACCCGAGCGGCCGTGGCGCCGACCGCCGGGTGTCGACCACCATGGCGACGGCAACCGGCTCGCCGGTGGCAAGCAGCTCGTGGGCGTCCTGCAGCACGTCTCGCATACCGGAAGCTTATCGGCGCATGCGAACCGCCCGTCCGCACCCGGCCGGGGGCGTCTGCCCTCGCGGCCCGCGGATCTGAGCTACCATTCGCCGTCGTTCCGGCTGTCGGCTGCTGCATGCGCCCGCCGCCGGCTAGTTCCCACGCACGAGGGCAGATGAAGACCTACAGCGCAAAGCCGCGCGAGATCGAGCAGAGCTGGTATCTGGTGGACGCCGAGGGCGAGACGCTCGGGCGCCTCGCCACCGAGATCGCCGACGTCCTGCGCGGCAAGCGCAAGCCCGCCTACACGCCACACGTCGACACCGGCGACTTCGTCGTCGTGGTCAACGCCGAGAAGATCCGCGTGACGGGCAACAAGCTCGAGCAGAAGATCTATTACCGCCACAGCGGCTACCCGGGCGGCCTGCGCCAGCGCACGCTCGCCGAGCAGCTGAAGCGACGGCCGGAGGAGGTCATCCGCAAGGCCGTCAAGGGCATGCTCCCGAAGAACCGCCTGGCCGCCGCCCAGCTGAAGAAGCTGAAGGTGTACGCCGGCCCGGAGCACCCGCACGAGGCGCAGAACCCCGCACCGCTGAAGGAGAGCTCGTAGTGGCCAACACCCCCGTCGCATACCGTGGCACCGGCAAGCGGAAGACCTCCGTGGCGCGTGTCGTGCTCGTCCCCGGCACCGGTCAGGTGACCGTCAACGGCAAGGCCCTCGCGGAGTACTTCCCGCGCCCGACGCTGCAGTCCGTGGCGACGGCGCCGCTGCGCGTGAGCGGAACCGACGCGAGCTTCGACGTGCGCGCGCGGATCGACGGCGGCGGCATCTCCGGACAGGCCGGGGCGCTCCGCCACGGCATCTCGGTGGCCCTGCTCGAGGCCGACGACGCGCTTCGCGGCGATCTCAAGCGGGCGGGCTTCCTCACCCGCGACGCGCGCCAGGTCGAGCGCAAGAAGGCTGGCCTGAAGAAGGCCCGCAAGCGGCCGCAGTTCTCGAAGCGCTAGTTTCGTAGGTGGCCGCACGCGAGCTGTTCGGGACCGACGGCGTCCGTGGCCGCGCCGGCGTCGATCTGACCGAGCAGATGGCCCGCGACCTGGGCGCTGCGGCCGCCCGCTTCGCCGGGCCGGGCGAGGAGATCCTGATCGGGCGCGACACCCGCGAGTCGGGCCCCCCGCTGGAGGCCGCGCTGGTGGCCGGGATCGTTTCGGCGGGCGGCGTCGCCGTGCGGGCCGGCGTGATACCGACACCCGGCGTGGCGGTGCTGGCGCGCGACGTGGGCGCCGCGCTGGGGTGTGTGATCTCGGCGTCGCACAACCCCTTCGAGGACAACGGGATCAAGTTCCTGGGAGGCGACGGCCGCAAGCTGCCCGATGCGGACGAGGCGCGGATCGAGTCGCTGATGGGATCCGTGGACGGCGGCCCGGGCGGTCGGGCCGAGCGGCTCGAAGATGCGTGGGCGACGTACGTCCAGTGGCTGGCGGCGACCTATGGCGAGGACATCGAGGCCGGCCTTCGCGTCGGCATCGACTGCGCGAACGGCGCGGCCTGGCAGGCGGCGCCTGCGCTGTTCGAGCGGCTCGGGGAGCGCGTCGAGCAGATCGGATGCGAGCCGGACGGCCGGAACATCAACGCCGGCGTCGGCTCGACGCACCTCGACGCCGTCGCGCATCTGGTCTCGGCGCGCGGGCTCGACATCGGCATCGCATTCGACGGCGACGCCGACCGCTGCCTGGCAGTGGACGGCGCCGGGCGGCCGGTCAACGGTGACGTCATCATCGCCACGCTCGCGATCGACCTGCACCGCCGCGGGCTGCTGACCGGAGACCGGGTGGTTGTGACGTCGATGACGAACCTTGGGTTCCACCGGCTCGTGCGCCAGCACGGCATCGAGGTCGATGTGACCGACGTGGGCGACCGCTACGTGCTGGAGCGGATGCTCGAGACCGAAGCGGTGCTCGGAGGCGAGCAGTCGGGCCATGTCGTCGACCTGCGCAACCACACCACCGGCGACGGGCTGGCGACCGCGCTAATGTTCCTAGGCGCGCTGCACCGGCTCGGCCTGCGGCCGGAGGAGGCGAACGACATGCTGGTGCCGTTCCCCCAGCGGCTGGTCGCGGTGCCGGCCGACCGCAGCCTGCTACCGTCCGCTGACCGGATCTGGCAGGAGGTGGGGGCGGTCAGCGAGAAGCTTGGCGACGGAGGCCGGATCGTGCTTCGCGCATCCGGGACAGAGCCGCTGGTGCGCGTCATGGTCGAGGCCGAGGACGAGGCCGAGTGTGAGCGCATCTGCAGCCGGCTGGTTGATCTTGTGCAATCCGAGATCGGGACGTAGGAAGGGACTATGTGCGGAATCGTCGGATATGTCGGTGAGCGCCAGTGCAAGGAGCTGCTGCTCACCGGTCTGGAGCGGCTCGAGTATCGCGGATACGACTCCGCCGGCATTGCGCTGATCAACGGCAGCGTCGACATCACCCGCCGTGTCGGGCGGGTGGAGGCGCTGCGCGAGGCGGTCGGCGACGGCAGCCATCCGGCGACGCTCGGGCTCGCGCACACGCGCTGGGCCACGCACGGCGGTGTGACCGAGTCGAATGCGCACCCGATCGAGGCGTGCGAGGGCTCCGGCGTCACGGCCGTCCACAACGGCATCATCGAGAACTACGTGCAGCTGCGCGAGATGCTGATCGACCGCGGGCATCAGTTCCACACCGACACCGACAGCGAGGTGATCAGCCACCTGGTCGAGGAGCACTACGACGGTGACCTGGTGGAGGCGGTGCGGCTGGCCTACCGCGAGCTGCACGGCCACTTCGCGTTCGCGGTCGTGCACCGCGACCACCCGCACGAGATCCTGGCGGCCCGCCGGCAGTGCCCGCTCGTTGTCGGGGTGGGCGACGGTGAGATGTTCATGGCGTCGGCGATCCCTGCGTTTATGAGCGAGACGCGGCGCGTGCAGTACGTGCTGGACAACGAGATCGTGGTGGCCCGGCCCGACGGCGCGACGTTCCTGAACGCCGACGGCGACGTGATCGAGCGCCCGGTCGAGTATGTGGACTGGGACGAGGACGCGGCCGAGAAGCAGGGCTACGAGACGTTCATGCTGAAGGAGATCCACGAGCAGCCCGACGCGATCGCCGAGACGATCGGCGAGCGGCTGTACCACGGCGAGCTGCAGCTGGATGGGCTGAACCTGAGCGAGGAGCAGATCCGGAAGCTGTCGCGGGTTGTGATCCTTGCGTGCGGCACGGCGTACCACGCGGGCCTGATCGGTCGGTATCTGCTGGAGGAGTGGGCGCGGATCCCGAGCGAGTCGGACATCGCCAGTGAGTGGCGGTACCGCCGGCCGGTGATCGACGAGCAGACGCTGGTGATCGCGGTGTCGCAGTCGGGCGAGACAATCGACACGATCGCGGCCATGAAGGAGGCGCACGAGCGCGGTGCGCACGTTCTCGCGATCACGAACGTGATGGGCAGCCAGGCGACGCGGGACTGCGACTCGGTGCTGTACACGCGGGCCGGTCTCGAGATCGGCGTGGGGGCGTCGAAGACGTTCACGAGCCAGGTCGTGCTGATGTACCTGCTGGCCCTGAAGCTGGGGATGGTTCGAGGGACGGTGGATGCGACCCGGGCGGAAGTGCTGCTTGGGCAGGTGCGAGCGCTGCCGGAGCTTGCGCAGCAGACGCTCGATCGCGGCGATCTGGTGGAGCCGATCGCAGAGCGGTTCTGGCAGAACGAGTTCTTCCTCTACCTGGGCAGGAACATCGGGCTGCCGATCGCGCTGGAGGGCGCGCTCAAGCTGAAGGAGATCAGCTACATCCCGACGGACGCGTATGCGGCCGGAGAGATGAAGCACGGGCCGATCGCACTCCTCGATGACCGAACGCCGGTGGTGGTGATCGCAACCGACAACCACGTGTACGACAAGGTGGTGTCGAACATCCAGGAGGTGCGGGCGCGCGGGGCACACGTCATCGCCGTCGCCACCGAGGGCAACGTGCAGATCCAGGAGTTCGCAGAGCACGTGCTGTACCTACCGCGGACGGAGCCCGAGCTGCAGGCGGCGCTCGCGATCCTGCCGCTGCAGCAGCTCGCCTACGCCATCGCCATGCGACGCGGCCTCGACATCGACAAGCCGCGGAACCTGGCGAAGACCGTCACCGTCGAGTAGCGGTTCAAGAACCTCTTCAAGATCCCTCCGCGTAGGGCAGGCCACGTGCGGCCCAGTCCTACCCCTCGGGCATCACGTCGACGCGGGGCTCGCCTACGCGACTCCGCTGCGCCCAGGCCACCGATGCGATCACCACCAGAGCGATCAGCACGGTCGTGGGTGTCACGTGCTCATTCAGCAGCAGGGCTGACCACACCAGGGTGAGCAGGGCCTGAAGCTGCTGCACCTGGCCCCCGCGGGCGATGCCGGCCATGGAAAGGCCGCGGTACCAGGCGAAGAAGCCGAGGTACATGGACGAGACGCCGAGCAGCACGAGCGATGTCCACTCGCTCGGGGTGGGCTGATGGGCGCCACCGGCAATCCACAGCACAATCGATGCTGGGATGGTGATCGGCAGCGCCAGCACAACCACCCACGAGATCACCTGCCAGCCCGGCATCGCCCGGCTCACCGATGCGCCCTCGACGTAGCACCACGAGGACGCGATCACCGCTCCGACGACGAGGAGGTCAGCGACCGGGTCGTGGCCGCCGCCACCGCCTCGGGACACCGCGAACACCACGAGGGCTCCAGTCCCGATGCCTGCCGCTGCCCAGAACTGCCACGTGACACGCTCATGGGTGCGGAGCACCGCTATCAGTGCGGTCGTCAGCGGCATGAATGCCGCGATCACTGCGACATGGGCGCTCGTTGTGCGCTGAAGCGCGAGCGCCAGCAGGATCGGCCACCCGAAGACCGCCCCCGACATCGTGTAGAGGAGGGGCCGCAGATGGGCCCGTGGCGCCGGCGCGCGCCGCACCCACAGGACGATCGCCGCGAGCAGGCCGGCGATGACCGCTCGCCCGGTCGCGGTGAAGAACGGGCTGACACCACCCACGGCAACCTTGGTCAGTGGGACGGAGAACGAAAACATCACCACGCCGGCAAACGCCCAGGCGAGCCCCTCCCGGTGCAGAGCCGTCGCTCGGGTCGCCGGTGTCGTCGCCGCTGCTTCCACGGTGTCGGAGCGTACCGGCGGCTCTGCGAGCAGCCGACGCCTCAGATCCGGGACTGCGGCTGAAACGTCGCGTTCGCGGCTCCGGTCACGACCGCAGCCGAGAACAGCCCGGGTCAGGACGCCGCGCGCGACATCCGCTCGTCGATCGCGGCCCGCAGCCGCTCGCCGATCTCCGGATACCGCGTCGACATGTCCCTGAACGCGGACCGCGTCATGACGGCCACCTTCGCCGGCGTCGTCGCGACCACGGTCGCCGTGCGCCGGTCACGCTCGATCAGCGCGATCTCGCCGAAGAAGTCGCCGGCATGCAGCTCGGCCACCGTCTCGTCCCCGACGCGAACCTCGCACGTCCCCTCGAGCAGCACGAAGAACTCGTGCCCGAGCGTGTCCTCCACCGCCAGCGGGCGGTTGGCGCCGACATCGACCTCGTCGATCATCGGCCCAAGACGATCGAGATCCTTGGACGAGAGCCCCTGGAACAGAGGCACAGCCTGCAGCTTGTGGGCATCCATCGCGCGCTCCTGGTCGGGCGAACGACCATACCGGCTGGGCAACGCCCGCGCCACCGACCGCGCCGGACGGTCTCAGCCCTTGCTGAACTCGCTCGCCTCGCGGCGCTCGTCGACCTTCGCCTGCACCCGCTCGGCCACCTGGGGCATCGCGCTCATCATCGATCGGAAGCCGCGCTCGTCCATCACCATCAGGCGCATCGGCGACGTCGCCTGAACTGCAGCCGTCCGGCGATCGTGGTCGAGCAGCGAGATCTCGCCGAAGAAGTCCCCCCTTGCGAGATCGGCCAGGTGGATCTCACCGTCCATCGCCTCGGCGGTGCCCGACAGCACCACGAAGAACTCGTGCCCGAACTCCTCGAGGCGGGTCAGCCGGTGGCTGATGTCGACGTCGATCACATCCGACCATGCGGCCACCTGCTGCAGCTGCTGCTGCGTCAGCCCGGCGAACAGCGGCAGGCCCTGCAGGTCGACGGCATCCATGCCGGGATCCTATCGGGGCTCAGACGGTTCGTGCCCGGCGCTCGAACGCCCGGGCGATGTCGGAGATCGACACCAACCCGACCAATCGCTCGCCGTCGAGCACCAGGCCGCGCTGCAACGGGTCGGCGGAGAGCCGTCCGGCCGCATCGGTCAGCGACTGCGCCTCGTCAAGCTGCACGACGCCCGAGAGCGGCGTCATCACGTCGGCGACCCGGGTGACGTCCCAGTTGCTGCGCGGGACGGCCGCCACGCTGCGGAACGGCAGCATGCCGACCACCCGGTCGCCGTCGAACACGGGGTAGGTGGTGTAGCGCTGCGCCCAGACCACCGCGTTCACGAACTCCGCGAGGCTGAGGCTGGGCAGCACGCAGACGGGATCGCGCTCGATCACATCGGCCACCGTCAGCCCGTCGAGCAGCGACCGCACCTGCTCCGTCCTGCGCTCGCCGGTCGCCGCCATCAGCAGGAACAGGCCCATCACCGAGAGCCAGCCGAAGCGCGGGTCCTGCGCCGCGAGCACGCCCGCGATGCCGACGCCGACCATCACGATGCCGAAGCCGCGCCCGATACCGGCCGAAACTCTGGTGGCCGCGCCGCGGTCGCGCTGGAACCGCCACAGCACCGCGTGCAGCATCCGACCGCCGTCGAGCGGGTACGCCGGGATCAGGTTGAACGCCAGCAGGAAGAGGTTGGCGACCGCGACCATCGAGACGACACCGTCCACCGCCGAGGGCAGGTCGAGCAGGAGCGAGGCGGCCGCGAACCCGAACCCGAGCACGCAGGTGACGAGCGGCCCCGCGAGCGCCACCCGGAACTCGACCCCGGGCCCGGCGAACTCGCCGGTGATGCGGGCCACGCCGCCGAACAGCCACAGCGTGATCCCCTGGATTTCCATCCCGTTCCGCCGGGCGATGAATGCGTGGCCGAGCTCGTGCAGCACCAGGCCACCGAAGAAGAGGCCGGTGAGGGCTACCGCCATCGCCAGGTACGTCCCGCTGGACAGGCCCGGGTTGCTCGTGGGGAACACGTCCCCGGAGTAGTTGGCGATCACCAGCGCGACCACGGGCAGCCACGTCCAGCTGGCGCCGATGGGGATGCCGGCGATACGGCCGAAGGGGATGACTCCGCGCATTCCCGGGAGTCTAGGGGCGGGGGCCGATCCCGCCCGGACGGCGGCTCACGGATCCGGCGTTTCGCCGAACCGGTCGACCAGCGCCAGCACGGTGCAGATCTGCCGGAATCCCAGCCGCTCCAGGATCGGCCGGGACATCTCCCCGGCCTGGGTGACCAGCACCGGCGTGCCGGCGGCCACAGCGTCCTCCCAGCGCGCGCGGACGAGGGCGCGGTAGGCGCCGCGGCCGCGATGCTCGGGCAGGGTCGACCCGGCGTTCAGCAGGACGCCGTCGCGGAGGAAGGTGGCCGTCGCCGTTCCGATGTCGGTGCCGTCGATGCTCGCGATGTACCGCCGCGACACCTCCGGGTTCCGGCGCTCGAAGAGGGCGGTGACATGCTCGTCGGACGGCACCAGGCCACCGAACGCGGTGTGGGCAATCGCCTCGCTCACGATGTAGTCCTCCAGCGAGTCAGCGACACGCACCGTCACCTCCGCCGGGCCCGGCTCCGGGTCGCGGTCGAGCACCATGCCCGCCTGGTGGCTGTCGTGCTCCGCCCAGTCCATGCCCCGCGCGAGCAGCAGCTCCGCAAGGTCGGCCGGCCGCCCCGTGCTGCCGATCTCCCAGCTGCACGCGTAGCGGCCCCGCTCCGTCAGCAGCTCGCGCACGTCGGCGATCACCGCGTCGACCTCCTCCGGCTCGAACCGGAAGCGCTGCACGGACACCCAGCCGGGGCCGTCGCCGGGGCCGATCCAGATCACGAAGCGGGGGTCGACGATCCGCTCCTCGCCCTCGCGAAGCGGGGTGTGCGTGTTCGGCTCGTCGGCCAGCGCGAGGATCCGCTCGTTCATTCGAACCTGTCCAGCAGCACGGTGATCTCGCCGACGACACGGAATCCCAGCCGCAGGAGGATCGGCTGGGACATGGGCTCGGACTGCGTGACGAGCACGTCGCGGCCGCGCGCGGCCGCCTCCTCCCAGCGCCGGTGCACGAGCGCCCGGTACGCGCCGCGGCCCCGGAGCTCCGGCAGCGTCACGGCGCCGCCGATGAACACCGCGCGGTCGTGCTCGAGCCAGGTGATGTCTGCGGTGGCAACGGCCCGTCCGTCGATCCGGGCCAGGTAGCGCGTGACGAAGCCGGGGCCGCGGAGCCAGTCGTCCGAGGGGTGCCAGCCGTCTGCCTCGGCGAAGATGCCGCGCACCTCGTCGAACTGCGCGTCGGTCTCCACCCGCTCCGTCTTGATGCCCGGCGTGGGGCTGGCAGGCTCCGACGTGCACGCCAGCGCCAGCATCGACCCCGGGTCGTGGCCGGTCATGCCGAGCGCGCGCAGCCGTTCGACCAGTCCGAGCGGGGTGGCTCCGGTGCCGACCTCCCAGGTCGCCTCATGCCGTCCCGCCTCCCGGAAGGTGCGACGGGCGTCGGCCACCGCGGCCTCCAGGTCATCGCCCTCCAGGCGCAGCCGGGAGACGACGTTCATGTCTGGGTCGGGATCCGGCCCGATCTCGATCAGGTACCGCTCGTCGGTGACCCGGCGGGTCCGCCCACCGGCCGAGGGCTCCGGCGCCGGCGGCGACTCGGCGAGGTCGCGCAGCTCCGGCTCGGTCAGACCGCCAGCCGCTCGCACGTCCGCACCACGTTCGCGCGATGCTCCTGCGGATCGCTGGCGCCGCCTCGCTGCGGGTACGGGACATTCTCCGCGCCCTCGGCGGAGCTGCCCGACTCCGCAAACGCGATCAGGCGCTCCACGTACTCGAGATCCTCGGCGGCGATCTCGCCGGCGCGTGTGGCGGTGTGCGGGCTGCCGTGGCCGACCACCACGTGCGCCGGCTCGTGCCGCTCGATCAGGCCGATCAGCGTGTGCAGGGTGGCCCGGTAGTTCCATGCGGAGTCGTAGATGAACGGCACCTCCTGCTCCGACAGGTAGTCGCCGACCACTAGCAGGCCCTCCTCGGGCAGCCAGGTGGTGACCCCGTCCGGCGTGTGCCCGGTGGTGGAGTGACACTCGGCCTGCCAGGGACCGAGCCGGAACGTCGCCGGCTGAGACGGCAGCTCGCGGTCGACGCGCAGTCCGTCCAGGCCCTCGAGCGGCACGCCGTAGACCCTGGCCTGGCTCTCGACCGAGGCCTTGGCCTCCCCCGAGCGGATCCGCGCCGCCGCGGCCGAGCCGGCCCAGACGGTCGCGCCCGGGAGCAGGCCGATGCCCATCACGTGATCCCAGTCGGCATGCGTGATCAGCACGTGCGCCGCGCCGTCCCTGGCGGCCTCCTCCACCTCCCAGGGCGCGATGCCGGGATCGACGAGCAGGCGCTCGCCGTCGCGCGTGACTTCGATCGTCGTCGTCTGCCACAGCACGCTCGGCCACCAGGTGGCCGACGGGCTGATCGAGCGGGCGCGCGGCATCGGCGTGAGTGTAGTGTCCGGGCATGCGCGTCGGCATCGACATGATCGAGATCGATCGCGTCCGGGCCGCACTGGCCAAGCGTCCGCGCTTCGCGGAGCGCGTGTTCACCGAGGCCGAGCGCCGGTACTGCTTCTCGCGCCCGAACCCGGCGCAGCACTTCGCCGCGCGCTTCGCCGGCAAGGAGGCGGTGGGCAAGGCGATCGGCTGCGGGGTGGAGTTCATGTGGCGCGACATCGAGATCAGCGGACGGCCGAAGCCGAGCGTGTCGCTCTCCGGGCAGGTGGCCGAGCTCGCGGAGCAGTTCGACGCCGGCGACATCGACCTCTCGATGACGCACTCGAAGGGCATGGCCGCCGCCGTCGCCATCGTCCACCCGATATGACGGTTCGCCCTCTGCGGCGGGCACGCTGACGCCATACGAGGATCCGCGTAGCGCCGGTCGGTGAATCGCGCGGTTCGGGCCGGGCGATCCCCGAGGCAGATTCACCGGCTCACGGCCAGGCTCCTGGGTAGCTGGTTCATTACCGATCTGCCCGAGTGAGGTGAGGATCGTGCGTACCACGCCACGTCCCTGGTCTTCCATCGTTCCGCTCGTCTGCGTGTTCGGCCTGCTGGCGGCAGCCGGGTGTGGCGGTGGCTCGGGTGGCTCCTCGGCGAGTCAGCCATACCGCGTTGCGCCGGTTGCCCCGGATACGGCCTATGCAAAGCGGGTGCTGGTGCAGATTGCCGATCTCGGCGTGGACTGGTACCCCCACGCGTCATCGGCGAGCGCCGACAAGTGCCTGAGGACGGTCAACCCGCCGGCTACGAAGACCGGTGACTCCGGCGCGCCCGCCTCCTACGCGGAGGGCAGCAGCCTGTCGGTGCGCTCGGCGACTGACGTGTACAAGACGGCCGCGCAAGCGCATGCGGTGGTGGCGGCATATCGCAGCGCGGCGTATCAGAAGTGCTACCGCGAGGAGACCGTCAGGTCTCTTCAGGCTTCGGCAAAGGGCGGTACCACGTACGGAACAGTCCAGATGGCCAAGCTTCCCGTGCAGCCGGCCGGGGACGAAACTGTCGCGTACAGGATCACCGTACCCGTCACGAGCGGCGGCACGACGGTCTACATCGACCTGGTCGGAGTGCGGTCGGGACGCGCGATCGCCCGGTTGTTGTTCGCGGCTGACGGCGGGCCGTTCACCGGCTCCAAGGAGCAGGAGGTCGCCAACGTGATCGCCCAGCGTGCTGCAACGGCGGCAACACAGCCGCTTGCCTCGGCGCTGACCGACTCACAGCTGACGTTCGTCGGTGACCTGCTCGACTCCTACGGGGTGCCGCACAATGCGTACTACCACCAGCTCGATCACTGCTCGAAGACGTCGACAAGCCCGACCGCGTGGGCCTCGTGCGTCGACAAGGCCTACCACTCCTCGAACATGCTTGAGAAGGGAAGGCAGATGCTGGTTGCCGTCGGGCAGCTGACCGACAGCACGTCCGGAGCGTGCAACGTGGCGCTGAGTCGATACGAGGCGCGGTTGAAGACCGAGGTCAGCCTCGAGTTCCGGCTGCACGACGCCGTGTCGCATCTGCGCGGTGAGACGATCATCATGGCGCTGGCGAAAGCCGACGACCGAAACGTCCCGCTGATGCTCAGCGCGTCGGAGCGTGTGCAGGCGCAATGCCTGGGCGTGTGAGGTGCGCACCGGGGCACTCCTGGTGCTCACCTCGATCGCGGTCTTGACTGCAGGGTGTAACGATTCGGGCCATACCGCCGGGTCCTCCGTGCCGGCGACCGGGGGCAGCACCGGCGCGACGGCGGTGACCGCTCGGGACCGCGGCCAGGCGGCGGCGGTCGCCCGGGCCTACATCGACCTGCTGACCCAGCACCGCCTGTCCGCCGCACGGGCGCTGACCGCGGCGGGCGGCCCCGCAGCGCGCAGAAGCCTGCTCGACCTGGAGACCTGGCTCACGGGCCTGCAGTCCGAGGAACACCGGGTGGTTGCCAGGAGTGCGAGCACCGGCGCATACCCCGTTCGGACGCGGGTCACGCTGGACGTACGCGTCGGCCGCCCGCCCGGGTCGCCATGGTTGCGCGTCGGACGGTGGACGTTCGCCTCGGTCAACCGCGCCGGGAGCTGGCGGGTGATCGGCGAGTTGCGGGGCGGTCGCGTGGCGGTGGGCGGGCTGATCAACCTCCGAATACCTGTCTCGGTGACCGGCCGCCGGGGCACGGCCCTCACCGGATCGATCGACGATGTGTCCCGCGCGCGCATGATCGTTCGCGTGCTCGACGCCGCCGCCCCTGGGCTCGCGCGGCGCTACGGGCACAGCCGGAGCGTCGACCGGCCGGCGGCGCTCCTCGCCAGCAGTCCGGAGGCTGCGCGCCTGGTATGCGATTGCTGGTTTCCGAACTCAGCGGTGGCCGCGAGCACCAACGGCATGATCGTCGTCGACCTGCCGTCCTGGTCGGCATACGGACGTGTCATGCGCGCCGCCATCATCGTCCATGAGCTGACGCATGCGGCGATGACCGGCGCGCTGACGCCCCATCACCTGCTTCCGCGGAGCCTGCAGGAAGGAGCGGCGAGTTACGAGGAGTATCGCTACGCGGCTCGCCACGGCGTTCTCGAGCCGCTCGGCGCGCTGGCTGCCGCCTACCAGGCCGGATATCCGAGCGAGCGACGGTGGCGGTCCACGCAACCTCGCTGGGGGCTGACGAATCTTGCGGAGATCCGGCTCGCATACGGAGACGCGCTGGCCATCGTTCATGTCGTCGCGACCCAGCACGGCGGGGTTGCAGCCGTACTGCGGCTCGCGGCTGCGTTCGACCGAGGGGGCCGGACGCACGGCCCCTTCACGTCGTCCGAGCTCGACAGGGCGTTCGTACGTGCCACCGGCACGTCGTTCACGCAGATTGCGCAGGAGGCGTCGGCGTGGGTGGCGTCCCGTGCCGCCGCCGATGCATCAGCCGGTATAGCCGGCTACGAGCGCAGCGGATAGACCCGGAACCGGGGCACCGGGCGCCATCTCCGGCCCAGATCGTGAGGCCGCCCTCCCGGTTACGATGGGCTGAGATGAACGAGCTGCTACCGCTCTACGACGCCGACGAGATGCGCGCGCTCGACCGCGCTGCAATCGAGACGCTGGGCATCCCCGGCGCCGTGCTGATGGAGCGGGCGGGGCTCGGGGCTGCGCACGAGATCATCCAGCGCTTCGGCGACGCCGGTCCGGTGGTGGTCGTCGCCGGCGGCGGCAACAACGGCGGGGACGGGTTCGTTGTTGCCCGGCATCTGCTCGCGGCCGGACTCGACGCCCGCGTGCTCTTTCTCGGAGCCTCGACCAGGCTGGGGGAGGATGCGCGCCGGTACCTCGCCGTCGCCGAGCGGCTCGGGGTGCCTGTCACCCGGCGCCCACAGGCGGCTGCGGTGCGCCGGGCGCTGCGCGGCGCCGGCGTGATCGTCGACGCGCTGTTTGGCACCGGGTTCGCCGGCCAGCCGCGAGCGGCCGCAGCCGCGGCGATCGAGGCGATCAACGCGGCGGGCCGCCCCGTGGTCGCCCTTGACGTCCCCTCCGGAGTGGATGCGTCCGACGGCACCGTCGCCGGCGCCGCCGTCCGCGCCGACCTCACTGTCACCTTCCACGGGCCGAAGCTGGGGCTCGTGGTGGCTCCGGGCAGTGGGCACGCCGGCCAGGTGGTGGTCGCCGACATCGGCATCCCGCCGCAGCTCGAGACGGCCACGTCCGCGGCCCTGGCGACACGGGCGCTGCTCGACCTGGTGCCGCGTAAGGACCGGGAGTCGACCAAGTACGCCGCCGGGTCGGTGCTCGTCGTCGGCGGCGCGCCGGGGTTCGCCGGCGCCCCCGTCATGGCCGGCCGGGCCGCGCTGCGCGCGGGCGCGGGAACCGTCTGGCTGGCCGTCCCCGGCGACGTCGCGCCGCAGATCGCGACGGTGCATCCGGAGCTGATGGTGAAGGAGATGGATCAGGGGCTCGAGCTGGCCGAGCGGGCCGGCGCCGTCGCAGTTGGCCCCGGGCTGGGTCGCGGGGAGGACGCTGGTCGGCTCGCCCGACGGCTCGCGCAGCGCCATCGCGGGCCGGTCGTCGTCGATGCCGACGCGCTGTTTGCGATGGCCGGGCGTCTGGAGCTGACCGCCCGCCGCCGCGTGCCGGCCGTGCTGACGCCGCACGAGGGCGAGATGGCGCGGCTGCTCGGGCGTGACTCCCAGTGGGTGCGGGCCAACCGGCTTGCTGCCGCCAGGCAGGCGGCCGCGGCGTCCCGTGCGGTCGTGCTGCTGAAGGGCGCCGACACCCTGGTCGTCGCCCCTGGCGGCGAGCGCGTGGTCGTATCGGTCTCGGACACTCCCGGGCTGGCCACCGCCGGCAGCGGCGACGT
>Ga0066662_10000714_pt1 | contig 14819 bp, 17 predicted proteins | sample GraSoiAngelo_111_FD_133939 | JGI IMG/M metagenome (GOLD analysis project Ga0066662, IMG submission 133939) | Grasslands soil microbial communities from the Angelo Coastal Reserve, California, USA - 14_0903_12_40cm | ecosystem: Environmental > Terrestrial > Soil > Grasslands | place: USA... | reverse complement strand
ACGCGCGCGCCGCGCGGGGCGTTGTTCGCGACGACGTACACCCACGATCCGTCGCGCGAGTACAGCGCCTTGGCGACGACGTTCCCCTCCGACGTGAGCGTGGTGTGCCCGAAGTGCGACGATGCGATCGCGCCGAGCGCGGCGTCGGTCCGCGCGAGCTGCGCTGACGCGTCGTGCGCGGTGCTGCTCGCGAAGGCGGTCGTCGCGGCGAACACCACGGCCGCGGCCGTAGCCGCGGTACTCCACCACGCGCGGCGCGGCGCCGCGGCCGGCATCGGCGGCAGCGCCGCCGCGAGCGATGCGGCGGCGGACTCCGCGGCGACGACGCGCGCGCGGCAGCCGTCGCAGGCGGCGAGGTGCGCTTCGATCTCCGCGTCGCGTTCGCGATCGGTCAGGCCGAGAGCGTAGAGCTCGGCGTCGTCGTCGAGGTGGTTCACGATGTGACGTCTCCGGAGAGGGTGGTGTGCAGCCGCCGCAGCGCGCCGGCGAGGCGGCTCTTGACGGTGCCGATGGGCGTGTTCGTGTCGTGCGCGACTTCCGCGAGCGTGCGGTGACCGTAGTACGCGCGCACGATCACGTCGCGCTGCGCGCCGGGCAGCGCGTCGAGCGCGGCGCGCACGCGGCGCGTCTCGACGGGGTCGACGGCTCCGGTTTCGTCGGGCGCGACGGGGTCGTCCGCCGCGCGCACTTCGCGCAAATGCCGCCGCTTGGCGGCGCGCAGCGCGTCGAACGCTTCGCGCCGCACGCACGCGATGAGAAACGGCAGCAGCGCGCCGCGCTGGGGCTTGTACGCGCCCGCGCTCCACACGCGCACGAGCGCGCCGTGCACGACGTCCTCCGCGGCGTCGCGGTCGCGCACGACGTCGTACGCGACCGCGCGCAGCCGGGGGGCATACGCGCGGTACGCGAGGTCGAACGCCGGCTCGTCGAGCGCCATCGGGCGCGCTTCGACGGCGATCAGCTCTGCGCTAGCGTACGGTCTTGCCATGCCGCGCGGCCGGCGACCTCGACGGTGCGGTAGCCGAGCACGCCCAGCAGCGAGTCCGGCGCCACCTTCAGCGGGCCCGGCTTCGCGTTCGGCGTGCCGGGCACGGCCTGCGGAAACGCCGTCGCGCGCGCGGTCGCAAAGCGAATCGCGCCGTCCTGGTGCTCGAGGACCTGATGGATGTGACCGTTGAGCACGGTGACGGCATCGAATCGGCGCAGCAGCGCGATCGCTTTGGAGCCGTCGGTGGTGGTCCAACCCCACTCCGGTGCCGCCGCGAACAGCGGCACGTGGCCGAACACGACGACCGGCGTGTTCGCTTTGCGCGAACCGAGGTCGTTCGCGAGCCACGACAGCTGTTCGTCGCCCAGCATGCCCATCGTCTCGCCTTCGCCGACGTTGATCAGCGCGACGAAATGGATCCCGCCTTGGTCCCACGACGACCAGCCGCGGCCCGCCGCGTCCTTGCGCGCGAAGGCCGCGGCGTAGCGCTTGGGGCCTTCGGCGCCGATCACGTCGTGCTCGCCGGGGATGGTGATGAGCGGCGCGCGCAGCGTGCTCAGGATCGCGCGCGCGTCGTCGAACTCCGCCGCTTTGCTCAAGTGCGTGACGTCGCCGGTGTGGATCACGAACGCCGGCTGCGCGGACATCGCGTTGACCGCCGCGACCGCTTTGGCGAGCGTGCCGCGCACGTCGTCGTTCGCGGGACCGGCGTAGCCGATGTGGCTGTCGCTGATCTGCACGAACCCGAACGCGCCCGGCGACGCGTCCGCGGTCGCGCGCACGATCCCGTCCGCACCGAGGACGTAGAGCAGTCCCGCGCCGGTCCATGCGACGTGGCCGACGAAATCGCGCCGTTTCACGACGCGCTCGCCGGGCGGCTTGCCGCCTTGACGACGATCGTGCCGTGCATCATCGGGTGCACGGTGCAGTGGTATGCGACCTTGCCCGCTTTGGTGAACACGTGCGTCCATTTCTGGCCTTGGTTGAGGCCTTCGGAATCCCACGACGCGTCGTCGGCCGTGGCGGTGTGCGCGTCGTCGTCGTCGTTGACGAACGTGACCTTGTCCCCGGGCTTTATGGAAAGCGACGCAGGGACGAAGGCGTCGTCGCGAATGTGCACCACGGTCCCGGTTACCGTGCCGGACGCCGGAGCGGCGGCCGTCAGCGCAAGCAGTGCGGCCGCGGCGAGGAGCGCTGTTCTCATGTGAGTCCTACGCCGCCGGCGCCAGGGACGGTTCGAGGCTGGATCAGCCCGGCGGGATGATGTCGGCGCGCGGGGTCGGCAGCGGGCGCGGAGCGGCGAACGTGGACTGCGGCAGCGTTGCGGGGAACCGCCAGCGTGCGAACGTGAGGCGCTCGCGCGCGACGCCGCCCGGAACGTTCGCTTGCGCGGCGGCGCTGCGCGCAACCCACCAGCGATCCGCTTTCGAGAACGTCACCTGCCCGCGGCCGGCGTGCTGGCTCGTCGCGAACGACACCGCGGCGGGCAAGAACGTCACGCCGTCGACCGTCACCTGCATGAACGCGAACGCCGGCGCATTCTTTTTCGGCGTCACGTCGAACACGTAGTCGACGTGCTTGCCGTCCTTGCGCGGCCCGGCGTAGGTGAAGTCGTACGCCGACGGCAACGGTGCGAGCGCGCGCACGGTGTAGCGGTACGGGCGCCGCCGGAAAATGCGCACCACGGGCGCCGCGGGGCGCGAGCCGTTGACGGCGATCGTCTCGTCGCGCTCGTCGGCGCCGCTGCGAAAGATGCGGTGCGTCTGCTCCAGCGAGCGCATCCCGGTCTGCTCGATGGTGTACTCGACGCTGAACACGCGCGGCTCTTTGAGCGCTTTGAGCGCGGCCGCGTACCTCGCGACGACCGCTTCAGGCGCGGGCGGCGGCGTCGCGGCCGGCGAGGCCGTCGCCGCCGGCGAGGCCGTCGCCGCGACGGCCGCCGCCGCCAGCAATGCGATCACGAGACCTGCTGAAGTAGCAGCTCGCGAATCGCGGCGAGCGCGGCGTCGGCGCCCGCGGGGTCTTTGCCGCCGCCTTGCGCCTGCGCGGGCGCGCCGCCGCCTTTGCCGCCCACGAGCGGCGCCGCGGCTTTGACGAGGTTGCCGGCGTGCGCGCCCGCCTTCACGGCGTCGTCGCTCGCGCTCACGAACAGCGACGCGCCGTCGCCGTCGGTGCCCACGAGCGCGACGACGCCCGAGCGCAGCCGCGAGCGAATCGCGTTGCCGAGCGTGCGCAGCGCCTCGGCGTTCGCTTCGCGCACGACCGCGGCGACCGCGCGCGTGGGGCCGACCGCTTCCGCCGCGTCGGCGTACGTCGCGGCCTCGGCGGACGCGAGCCGCGCGTTGATCTCGGCCATCTTCTTTTGCAGATCGCGCACGTCGGTTTGCAGGCGCTCCACGCGCTGCACGAGCTCGTCCGGTTTCGCCGACAGCGTCTCGCTCAGCGTCGCGAGCGTGTCCTGCTGCTGCTCGACGTAGCGCTCCGCGGCCTTCGACACGATGCCCTCGATGCGGCGCACGCCGCTTCCGATCGAGCCTTCGCTGAGCAGCACGAACATGCCGAGTTCGCCGGTGGTGTGCGCGTGCGTGCCGCCGCAGAACTCCACCGCCGGCCCGAACGCGACGACGCGCACGCGGTCGCCGTACTTCTCGCCCGCCATCGTGATCGCGCCGGTGGCCTTCGCCTCCTCGATCGGCAGCTCGTTCATCTGCTGGTGGTGGTCGTCGCGGATCAGCTCGTTGACGCGCTGCGTCACCGCGCGCTTCTGCGCGAGCGTCAGCGCGCCCGACGGGGTGCGAAAGTCGAAGCGCATGCGGTCGACGCCCACCCACGAGCCCGCCTGCACGACGTCGTCGCCGAGCACGTCCTTGAGCGCGCGCTGCAGCAAATGCGCCGACGTGTGATGCCGCCGAATCTCTTCCCGCCATTCGGGATACACGCTGGTGCGCACCGCGTCGCCGGCCGCGAGCGTGCCGCGCGTGAGCCGCCCGTGATGCGCGATCGCTTCGCCGACGTACTGCGTGTCGGTCACCTCGAACACCGCGCCGGCGTGCGTGATGCGGCCGTGGTCGCCCACTTGACCGCCCTTCTCCGCGTAGAACGACGTGCGGTCGAGCAGGATCTGCGCCTCGGCGCCCGGTTCGATCGATTCGACGGGCTTGCCGCCGGCGAGGATCGCCTGCACCGTGCCGTCCGCTTCGAGGCCGCCGTACCCCTCGAACGCCGACGACAGCGTCGGCACGTCGGTGACGGTCACGACGCCGCGTTTGCTCGCCGCGTCCGCGCGCGCGCGCTGCCGCTGCTCGTCCATCTTGCGCTCGAAGGCGATGCCGTCGACGGCGACGCCGCGCTCAGCCGCGACCTCGCGCGTCAGCTCGTACGGAAAACCGTACGTGTCGTGCAGCACGAAGGCGTCGTCGCCCGAGATCAGCATCGTGCAGTCTGCAATCGCGTCGGCCATGAGCGCTTCGAGCAGCTCGCTGCCGCGGTCGAGCGTGCGCAGGAAGCCCGTCTCTTCGATGCGCAGCGCGTTCTGCACGTCGCCGAGGCGCGCGCGCAGCTCCGGGTACCCGCTCTCCAGCGACGCGACCACGGCGCTCGCGAGATCGGCGAGAAACTCGCGCGGGTAGCCCAGCAGGCGACCGTTGCGGATCGCGCGGCGAATGAGGAAGCGCAGCACGAAGCCGCGCTCGGTGTTCGACGGGTACACGCCGTCCGCGATCAAGAACGTCGCGGCGCGCGCGTGGTCGGCGATGATGCGCCGGCGCGCGAGCTGCTCGTCGGGCGGCAGCGCGGTTTGGCCGACCGGCGGCTGCGCGGCGATGAGATCGGTGAACAAATCCGTCTCGTACATCGACGTCTTGCCGTTGGCGATCGCCAAGACGCGCTCGAAGCCGCCGCCGAAGTCGATCGCCTTGCGCGGCAGCTCCGTGAGCTTGCCGTCCGCACCGCGGTTGAACTGCTGGAACACGATGTTGCCGAGCTCGGTGAAACGATCGCCCTTGTTCGGCCCGTCGTCATCCGGCCCAGCCGCGAATGCGGGGCCGAGATCGTAGAAGATCTCGCTGCACGGACCGCACGGACCGGTCGCGCCCATCGTCCAGAAGTTGTCCTCGTCCCAGCGCGTGATGCGCGCGGGGTCGAGCCCGATCTCCGTCTCCCACAGCCGCTGCGCCTCGTCGTCCGACACGTGCACGGTGACGTGCAGCCGCGCCGGATCAATGCCCATCTCGCGCGTGTAGAAATCCCACGCGAAGCGGATTGCCTCCGGCTTGTAGTAGTCGCCGAACGAGAAGAACCCGAGCATTTCGAGGAACGTGCCGTGGCGTCCGGTGCGGCCGACGTTCTCGATGTCGGATTTCGCGCCCGCGACGCGCAGACAGCGCTGCACGGTGACGGCGCGCGGAGCGGGCGCGGGCTGCTCGCCCAGAAACACCGGGACGAACTGCTCCATGCCGGCGATCGTGAACAGCGTGGTGCTCATCTCGTCCGGGATGAGCGATGCGGACGGCAGATGCGCGTGCCCGTTCCGCTTGAAATAGTCGACGAATGCTTGTCGCAGCTCTTGGGAGGTCATGGCCGACCCGTCAGGTTCGCCGCCCCCGGCCCGTTGGCCCCGCCGGACCTGCGCTCGGCCTGGCGAGCAGAGGAGAACGACGGCCGCGCCGGTGAACGGTGGTTTCCTCGCACCGAAAACTCCCGGGGGTTTGCCGCCGTGCTGTCAGCGTATTTTCCGTCTCCGGCGCCGATGTATCCGCAAGCGCAAGGTCCGGCCGCCGGGGGCTGGGGCGGGTTCTACGGCATGCCGCACGCGCAGGCCGTCAACGGGTTCACGATGGGCCCGATCTGCTTTTCCGCGCAGGCTGCGGCCTACGCGCCGCCGCAGCACCAGGCCGCGTACGCCGCGGCGTTCTCGGGCATGAGCGGCTGCTTCAGCTGTGTGGACTGCTTCGCCGCGCAGGCCCCGCCGCAGCACCATCCCACCGCGTACGCCGCGGCGTTCTCCGGCATGAGCGGATGCTTCAGCTGTCCGAACTGTTTCGCGGCGCAGGCGCCGCCGCAGCACCATCCGACCGCATACGCCGCGGCGTTCTCGGGCATGAGCGGCTGCTTCAGCTGTCCGAACTGCTTCGCCGCGCAGGCCCCGCCGCAGCACCACGTGCCGTACGCGGTCGCGTTCTCGGGGATGAGCGGCTGCTTCACCTGCGGTATGCCGGGCTGCTGAGGAGCCGCGTCGACGCGCGGTGTTCCTGACCGTCACCAGCCTGCCGCACTACTTGGTGAACCGCGGCAGCCTGCGCGCGGAGGATCTGCTCGACCAGCAGGTCACCATCGCCGAAGCCGGACGCCGTAACCGAAACTTTCACGTGCGGTGCTCGCGCACGCCGGGCCTCTTCGTGAAGCAGGTGAAGGCGATGCACGTCGAGCTCCAGAGCACGGTCTGGCGCGAAGCGCTGACGCTGCGCCTGAGCCGCGAGAACGCCGCGTTCGCGGCCGTCGCCGCGCACGCGCCGCGCTTGATCGACTACGACGAGCGGCGCCACACGCTCACCACCGAGCTGATCGCCGACGGCGAGAACCTCAACGACTTCCACCGCCGCACCGGGACGTATCCGGTCGACGTCGCGGAACGCACCGGCGCGGCGCTGGCGTCGCTGCACACCGCGGGGAGCGCGATGCTCGCCGACCCGGCCGCGGCGCCGTTTCCGCGCGCGCTGCCGTGGGTGTTCTCGGTCGTAGCGAACATCGATACGACGATCGGCGCGGCGCCCGACGGCATCAAAGCGTTCGTGCGCGAGCTGCAAGCGACGCCCGAGATCGCGGTCGCGCTGACGGAGCTCGCGGCGACCTGGCACCCGACCGTGCTGATGCACGGGGACGTGAAGTGGGACAACGTCATCGCGCTCGGCGGCAATGCCGCACTGGGCGGCGACGGCACGCGCGACGTGCGCCTCGTCGACTGGGAGCTGTGCGACGCCGGCGAGCCGCTGTGGGACGTCGCCGGGGCGCTCACGGCATATCTCGGCGCTTGGCTCTTCACCGTGCCCGACGATCCGTCGCAGCCGGATCCGGTGGTGATCGCGCGGTACACACCGCAACCGGTCGAGGCGCTGCACCCCGCAGTGGGCGCGCTGTGGCAGACGTATCTTCGCGACGCCGGCGCGTCGTTCGACGGCGGTGCCGATGCGACGTTCCTTCGCTTGATGCGCATGGTCGGCGTGCGTTTCGTGCAGCTCGGGTTCGAGTTGCACGCCGAGTCGTCCGTGCTCACGCAACCGGGGCTGTTCATCGCGCGGCTCGCGCGCGCGTTCGTGCTGGACCCGCTCGCCACCGCGCACGACATGTTCGGCCTCACGCCGTGACGGATCCGTCGCTGCGGCTGCGGCTCGACGCGATGCTCGGCGCCGTCGCGATCGTCTCGCCCACGTCGTTCCGGTTCGCCGGCGGCGCGCCGCTCGAGGTCGCGCAGGCGGACGAGCTTGCGGCGGCGATCGCGCCCGTGCTCTACCGCTTTTGCTACGCGCGCGTTTTTCTCGGCGAACCGCTTTCCGAGACGCTGCCCAGCATCCCCGACGCCACTTTTCTCGCGAACGCGTCGCGCGCGAACCACTCGCGCTCGCACTGGGACCCGAACTGGCGCGTGTGGGCGCTCGGCACCAACGGCTCGGTGCTGGTTCACAAGGGCGAGACGTACGTTGACGCGCGGCCGGGCCGGTTCGCCTTGCCGCAGGCGGCGTTGCGCGCGGCGGAGATCGGCGACACCGTCGAGCTGATCGTGAGCGCGGAATCGCACGACGCGCAGCCGGGCTTCGTGTACGTGTTCGGCGAGACGGTTCCCAGCGACTACGACGACGCCGAGCTCGCGCGGTTCTACTTCAACATCGAACCGGACGGGCTCCCCGATCTGGTCGACGCCCTCACCGCGCGGCTGAACCGCTACGACGTGCCGTTCCGCTTGAAGTTTCTCGCCGAGGCCGGGCACTACGAACGCGTCGACTGCGTCGTGCTGTACGTCACGCGCCGGTTTCTCGCCGTCGCGCAATCGGTGCTCGCGACGTCGCTGCACGCGTTCGAGCGGCATCTGCGCCCCGGCGTGCCGCTCTTTGCCAAACAGCTCGCGCCCGGTGTCGGCGCCGCCGACAACCCCGGCACGACCGAGAGCTTCGGGCAGTCGCGCTGCACCCTCGCGGCGCGCGCCATCGTCGACGCGTGGCGCCACGGCGCGCAGGACGTCGACGCCCGCCGCACGTGCCTCGCCGCGCGCTTCGCCGAGCTCGGGCTGTCGCTCGCGCAGCCGCACCTCGCCGCGGGACTCGCCGACTGCTACGGCTTGCCCGCGGGCTGGGGCTGCTGATGCTGCGCGTTGAGCCGCCGCGCGCAGCGCGCGCCGCGCACGATCCGATTCTTCTGGCGGGCGCCGATGCCGTCGGCCGCCGCATCGTGCGCGACGCGATCTGGGCCGGCGACCGCTGCACGTGGATGGTGTGGTCGAGCGAGCTGTTCGCGGGCGCGTGGCGCGTGATCTACCGCACCGCGCCGCCCGACCTGTACGACGGCCTCGCGGGGATCGCGCTGTTTCTCACGCACCTCGTGCGGCACACCGGCGATCCCGATCAGCGCGCGGTGCGCGACGGCGCGCTGCGCCAGCTCGTGCGGTGCGCCGGCGACGCGCGCCCGGAACCGAGCGCGTACACCGGCGCGCTCAGCGCCGGCTGGGCGCTCGCGCGCATCGGCGAATCGCTGGACGACGACGCGCTCGTCGAGAACGGCATCGCGCTGGTCGACCACGCCCTGCGCACGCCGTTCGCGCCGGGTGCGCTCGACGTGCAAAGCGGACGCGCGGGCGCGATCGCACCGCTGCTCGACCTGGCGCGGCGGTTCGCGCGCGCGGAGTTCGTGGACGTCGCACGCCGCTGCGGCGACGAGGTCGTCGCGGCCGCGGAGCACGACGGCGACGCCGCGTTGTGGAGCCTCGCGCCGGGGCTCGCGACGCGTAACCTGCTGGGCTTTTCGCACGGCGCCGGCGGCATCGCGTGGGCGCTGCTCGAGCTCGCGCACGTCACCGGCGAAGCGCGCTACGCCGCGACGGCGCAGGCGGCGCTGCGCTACGAGCGCCGCTGGTACTCGCCGGAACACGGCAGCTGGCCGGACTTTCGCGCCGCGCTGCCGCCGGGGACGCCGACGCACCCGCTCGTGTGGTGTCACGGCGGCGCGGGCATCGGCTTGTCGCGCTTGCGCATCCTCGAGCTGCTGCCGGACGACGCGGGCGTTCGCGCCGAGCTCGGCGCCGCGCTCGCGAGCGTCCGCGCGATGGTCGCGGCGCAAATACGCGACGGCTGCACCGACCAGGCGTACTGCCACGGCATGGCCGGCGGCTTCGAGCTCCTCGCGGCGTGCGCGGAACGCTTCGACGACGCGGAGCTGCGCGCGTTCGTCGCGAGCACGGCGCGCGCGCTGGTCGAGCGCTATCCGCGCACGCGCACGCCGTGGCCGTGCGGCGTCATGGACGCCGGCGAGACGCCGAGCATGATGACCGGCACCGCGGGCATCGGCTACGCGTTCTTGCGCGCGCACGATCCCGCCGCCGTGCCGTCGGTGCTGGTGATGGCGCCGCCGTAGCGGCTACTTCTCCTGAAGGAAGTTCTTCAGCTTCTCGAGCGCTTTTTGCTGCAGGCGCGAGACGTGCATCTGCGAGACGTTGAGGCGCTTTGCGATCTCCGTCTGCGACACGCTTTCATAGAAGCGCAAGTACAGGATCACTCGCTCGCGCCCGGTGAGCACTTGGAACGCGCGCTCCAAATTGGCGCGGTCTTCCAGCAGCTCGAGGCCCGCGTCGTTCTGCCCGACGTAGTCCGCCAGCGTCTGCGACTTCTTGTCGCCGTCGCCGTTGAGCTCGGTGTCGAGCGAGAGCAAATTGTACGCCTGGCCGAGCTCCTGCGCTTCGAGGATGTCTTCTTCCGTCGCGCCGAGGTGCTGCGCGAGCTCGCCGACCGTCGGTGAGTGCCCCAGCTTCACGGTCAGCTTCTCGATCGCGCGGTTCACGGAGAGGTTGAGCTCTTGCAGCCGGCGCGGGACCTTGACGGCCCAGCCCTTGTCGCGGAAGTAGCGCTTGATCTCGCCGACGATCGTGGGCGTGGCGTACGTGGTGAACTCGACGCCGCGGTCCAGGTCGAAGCGGTCGATCGCCTTGAGCAAGCCGACGGTGCCGACTTGGATCAGGTCGTCGAGCGCCTCGCCGCGGTTGGCGAACTTGACGGCGAGGTAGCGGACGAGGTTGAGGTGGGCGACGACCAGCTCGTTGCGCAAGCGGTCGAACTCGCTGACACCGGAAGCATCCGGGCCGCTATCGAGCGCGCGATTGCTTCGCAGCTCGGCAAAGCGGGCGAAAGCCTGTCTGGCGCGATTGCGGTCCCACCGTTCCTCGTCCACGTGAGGAACCGACGATGACACTAGCTAGAGACGCGCTTCGCCATGACGAGCTGCGTGCCGCGGCGCGGATCGCTCGTGTAGTCGACGCTGTCCATCAGAGCTCGGATCAAGAACACTCCTAGCTCTTCGGTGCGCTCCTCGTCGATGCCGCCTGGTTTCACGGGCTCCAGATGCAACCCCGGCGTGTTGTCGCGGACCGTCACGCGCAATTCGTTCTCGAGCGCGTCGCACACGATCTCGATCACGCCGGCGTCCACGCCGCCCGCGCTCTGGATGGAGTTGGTGCACGCTTCCGCGATCGCGAGCTTGATGTCTTCGATCTCGTCGACCGAGAAGCGCAGCCGGCTGGCGACGGCCGCGACGGCGAGGCGCGCGACGGCGACCCACTCGGCACGCCCGGGGATCTTCAGCTCGACGGTGCCGTGCGAAGATACTTCCAGGGCGTGGGTGGACGCGTTCACACCAGCGCCTTCATGGCGCTCTGCTCGTCGTCGAAGATGCCGAAGATTTTCACCAAACCGGTGATGTCGAAGATCTTCTTGATCTGCGGGTTGGTGCAGACCAGGTTGACGGATCCGCCGTGCTCGCGCACGCGCTTGAGGCCGCCGATGAGCACGCCGAGCCCGGTGGAGTCGATGTAGCGCACCTTCTCGAGGTTGATCACGAGGTTGTAGTGCTCTTGATCGATCAGCTCCGTGATCGCGTCCTTGACTTTGGGCGAGGTGTACACGTCGATCTCGCCGGTGAGGTCGACGACGTACGCGTCGCCCTCGGACTCGCGGACGTTGACTTTGATATCCACGCTAACTCCTAGCTGCTTTGGCTGTTTTCGTCTTCGAGGGTGCTGCGCTGGCGCGAAGCGGCGTCCTTGCCTTCCGCGATCGCTCCGTCGATCCGGGCTTTTGCATCCGCGACGATTTGACGACCGCGGGCAAGAAGATCGTTCGCGTCGCCGGCGGTGTCGCGCGCGCGCTCGCCGGCTTCGCGCGCTTTCGCGACGAGCAGGTCGCGCGTGTCTTCGCCCGACTGCGGCGCGAGGATCATCGCGAGCGTCGCCCCGGCGAGCGCGCCCAGCGCGAGGCCGGTGATGAAGCCGGGTACGCCCCCGCCGCCCCCGTCGCGCTCAGACTCCACTTGGCGTGACTCCTGCGGGGCTGACGTCGCTCGGGGCGACGCTGGGTGTCACGGCGCCGTCGGCCGCGGCGGTCCGGCGACCGGTGACGAGCCGGCGCAGCCCCGCGGTGACGCCGCTGAGCGTCGCGCCGAGGTTCACCAGCCCGGGCGTTACGGCTTCGGTTGCGAGCTTCGCGGTGTTGCCGACGGTGCCGGCCACGCCTTCGAGCGTGCCGACGACCGCGCCGAGGCGGGCGACGGTCGCGTCGGCCGTATCGGCGATGCCGCCGACGTGTTCAAGCGTCGTGACGACCGGCACGGAAAGCGCACCGATCTGACGGTCAACTTCGTCGAGCGTTCCGTTGAGCCGGGCGAACGTTTTGGCCAGCGACGAGCACACGATGAAGATACCGATGCCGATCAGCAAGACGCCGACACCTACGCCGATATCCAAAATAATCGCCCAGTTGAAACCCGAACTCAAAAAACGTCCTCCGCGGGCTCGCCAGAGCCACGGTCGGTCTCGTTCCCAAAATTGAAGTTCCCTACACGACGAGCGGCTTGCCCACGCTCGCGAGAAGAGTGGGCAAGCGAGAGAGCACGTCATCGATCTGCGACGGCGTCGTGTCGCGCCCGAGCGAAAACCGGATCACGCCGCGTCGATGGCGCTCGTCGAGGCCCAGCGCGGCGGCAACGTGGCTGGGTTCGAGCGAGCCCGCCGCGCACGCGCTGCCGGCCGATGCCGCGATTCCGTCGAGGTCGAGCCGGATCAGGAGCGCATCCGACGGCACGCCGGCGAACGCGACCGAGAGGTTGTTCGCGAGCCGCGGCGCGCCGGCGCCGTTGACGACCGCGTCAGGGACCGTCGCGACGATGCCGGACTCCAGGCGGTCCCGGAGCGCCGCGATGCGCGGCGCCGTTACCGGCCGCTCCGCGTCGGCCAGTGTCAGCCCGACGGCGAACCCGGCGATCCCCGCGACGTTCTCGGTGCCGGCGCGCAGCCCGTGCTCCTGGCCCCCGCCCACGATCAGCGGCTCGACGGCAGTCCCACGCCGGACGTAGAGCACGCCGACGCCTTGGGGCCCGTGGAACTTGTGGCCGGACAGCGAGAGCAGACCCACGCCGAGCCCGTCGACGTCGAGTGGGAGCCAGCCCGGAGCCTGGATCGCGTCGGTGTGGAGCAGCACACCGCGCTCGCGGGCGATCCGGGCCAGCTCCGCAACCGGTTGGACGACGCCGATCTCATTGTTGGCAAGCATCACGCTGGCGAGCGTCGTCTCGTCGGTCAGCGCATCGGAGAACGCGGCCGGGTCGACGAGCCCACGGGCATCTACCGGAAGCCGCGTGACCCGCCAGCCGTCGCGCTCGAGGACGTCCACCGCATGGAGCACCGCATGGTGCTCGGTGGCGACCGTGACGACGTGCCGCCCGCGCTCGCTCGCGGCGCGCGCGCCGCCGATGAGGGCGAGCGCGATCGATTCGGACCCGCCGCCGGTGAACACGATCTCCCGCGGCGTGGCACCGAGCACGCGCGCGACGGCCTCCCGCGCATCATCGACCGCCGCCCGCGCCGCACGCCCTTCGGCATGCAGCGAGTTCGGGTTGTAACCGCCGAGCAACGGCACCATGGCTTCGACGACTTCCGGCCGAGCCGCCGTCGTGGCAGCATGATCGAGATAGATGCGCGTCATTCGCGGCGTTCGTCCATCGCGAGCGAGACGAGATCCTCGATCTCTTCTTCCGTCCGATGAGGTCCTGTGCCGGCGTAGCGACGCAAAAATTCGTCAAGGTCGGCGCGGAGAGTCGCGCGATCGGGCTTGCGGCGCATCCGCTCCCGAATCATGCGATCGATACCCATGCGAACGACATCAGAATTTTTCATGGTCCTTAGGCCGACCAGATGTACACCATCGCGACGTGCGTTGTCAATCGTCGCCGAACAGCTCACTCTCGGCGGTTTCCGTGCTGCGGCGGCGGGCGTCGATCCAGGTGCGTAGGCGGGCTTCGTCGCCTTGTTTGGTGGGGTCGAAGTAGGTGCGGTCGCCCAGTGCTTCCGGGAGGTTCGATTGCAGCGCGACCGCCGGCGGGAGGTCGCCTTCGGCGTCCATGTCCGCGTAGTCTGTGTGCGCGTAGCGGTAGCCTTCGCCGTAGCCGAGGTTCTTCATCAGCTTCGTCGGCGCGTTGCGCAGGTGCAGCGGGATCGGGTCGTTGCGCGTCGACTCCACGTCGTTCAGCGCGGCGCCGTAGGCGCGGCCGATCGTGTTCGATTTCGGCGCGGTTGCGAGGTAGAGCACCGCGTGCGCGAGCGGGTAGAAGCCTTCCGGCATGCCGACGAAGTGCACCGCCTGCTGCGCCGCGATCGCGAGCGGCAGCGCATGCTTGTCGGCGAGGCCGACGTCTTCGCTGGCGAGGATCACGAGCCGGCGCGCGATGAACAGCGGGTCCTCGCCCGCGTCGATCATGCGCGCGAGCCAGTACACGGCGGCGTCGGGATCGCTGCCGCGGATCGTCTTGATGAACGCGCTGATCGTGTCGTAGTGCGAATCGCCGGATTTGTCGTAGCCCGTGGCGCGGCGCTGCAGCGCGTCGGCGGTCGTCTGCACGTCGACCACGCGCACGCCGTCGCGCTGGGCGGCCGACGACGACGCGAACTCCAGCGTCGAGAGCGCGGAGCGCGCGTCGCCGTTGGCGAGGTTCACCAGCGCGTCGAGCGCATCGGGCGTCAGCTCGATGCGGTGCGCTCCGAGACCGCGCTCTTCGTCGTGCAGCGCGCGCTCGATCAGCGTGCGCACGTCGTCGTCCGCCAGCGATTTCAGCACGAACACGCGCGAGCGCGAGAGCAGCGCGGAGTTCACCTCGAATGACGGGTTCTCGGTGGTCGCGCCGATCAGCGTGACGGTGCCGTCCTCCACGTACGGCAGCACGGCGTCCTGCTGCGCCTTGTTGAAGCGGTGGATCTCGTCGATGAACAGCACCGTGCGCCGTCCAGCGGCGCGCAGCTTCTGCGCGTCGGCGACGACGCGCCGCAGATCGGCGACGCCCGCGCTGACCGATCCCGGGCGCGGCCTCGGACACGACCGCGCGCAGGTCGATCCCGACGCGCTGCGCGCGATCGCGGCCTATGCGAACGGCGACGCGCGCGTCGCACTCAATCTGCTCGAGCTGAGCGTCGCCGCCGCGCCGATCGTCGAAGGCGATCGCCGCGTCGACGTCGCGCGCGCCGAGCAGACGATTCAAAAGCGCGCGCCCCTGTACGACAAGAGCGGCGAAGAGCCCTACAACATCATTT
>Ga0066662_10000708_pt1 | contig 14882 bp, 16 predicted proteins | sample GraSoiAngelo_111_FD_133939 | JGI IMG/M metagenome (GOLD analysis project Ga0066662, IMG submission 133939) | Grasslands soil microbial communities from the Angelo Coastal Reserve, California, USA - 14_0903_12_40cm | ecosystem: Environmental > Terrestrial > Soil > Grasslands | place: USA... | reverse complement strand
GTTGGAAGCAATATCATGGACACGGCTGGTTCCGTTCGGCTGCGGGGTGCCATGGCCAATGGTTGCGATCATATAGGCGTCGCCGATTTCGGGTCGCGCGTGTTCATTGGCCTGAAGCCGCCGCACCTGGTCTGCATTACGGTGGTTCACATAGCGGTCCGCCTGAAGGTTCGCCAGATCTTCATTGGTTATAGTGTTGTCCCTGAACAACGCTATCTGTCGTTGCTCAGAGACACCGCCAATTCGCCACGCCACATCCAGTGCGCGTGCTTCGGCCCCACCGGGTTGGCCAAAATCCCCGGCATTGATTCCCATGACCCGGGCCCCCATTTCATTGCAATTCTGAGGAGCATTATCAGCATTGCCGCCGTTGAACACGGGAGTCACCGACCTCAGGCGCCTGGTGCTCCACCAGCCAGTCAGAATCGAAACGGTTTGCGCACCCGGGGTCAGGCGGAATTCGGAATTGACGCGGGCGAGTTCGTTGTTGGAAGTGTTGATCACCTCCTGGGTCGCATAGAATTCCTTGGGCTGACGCTGATTGAGGTTAGTGTCTTCAATCGCCATGTTGTTATCGTTGGAAACCCGCAATGAAAACCCGCCAGGATGATTGACTATGTTTGCCGCATTTCCGCCAACATTCGCAAGGAAATCATTCGGCGCTGCATGAATGCCGGGTTCCTGGGCCGGCAACTGCGCTCCGTTAACAACTGCGTATGGGTAACCACCCCATTCTCTGATGGCTGGCATGTGATTGAGTATCTTGGCGCCAGCCAATATGTGATACCGCTGGATGGCCGAATGCGCTGTTCCGGGTGGTTGTGGGCCAGTTACCGGAGGAGCCGGTTTCGGGCCACTCGCAGTTCCCACATTCGCCGCTTCAGCTCTGGCCCCAACTGTGGGCCGGATTGGCCTGATGTCCAGCTTCGGCCTTGCGGATACTGCCTGCGCGACTGGACGACCGGTGGCCGGCATCATGGCTTGTAGCGTCTCCCGGGCGGGCGATGGCTGATAAACAGGAGGAGACACCGCACGTTGCTTCACCGGCGGCATGGGAATTTGTGGGACAGCCTGAGGTATGAATTGGCGTGGCGCACGATGGTGGGCCGGCATCATGGCTTGTAGTGCCTCTCGGGCAGGTGAGGGCTGGTAAACAGGAGGAGCCGGACGGCCCTTTGCCGGCATCATGAGGTTTCGCGACACAGATTGTCCGACGGGGTGAGGCGAAGGTAGCTTATTAACCGGCATCCTTGCCTGGAGCACCTCTCGCGCGGGCGAGGGGCGATACACGGGTGGAGCAGGCCAGAGGGCATGGGCGGGAATGGAGCGCGAAGGCAAAGCGGAAGCCGCAGGTGATGGCGTTCTGGACTTCAAACCACCTGATTGAGACCGGCTTTGCACAACGTCTTTCGGCATGAATCTACTCCCAAGCACCCTTCCGGGCACGGCGTTTCAAGACGGTCTATTGCAGTGAGCTATTTCAAACAGTTTACCAGCCGCGGGTAATTGTGCCATGCGGTTATGGTTTGAGTACCACTTTGTCGTTCACTCGTTCCAGATACGACCACGGGACATCAGGATCGTGAGTGAAGATGGTCAACCAGTTCTGGCTGATGGCCTGTTCGTAATACTTCTTGCGGTTCTCAATGGTTTCCAGCGGGAACAGGTCATAGGCCATCACCCAGGTAATATCCAAGTGCCAGGTGGTGGGAATGAGATCAGAGATGTAGCAGGCGGTTTTGCCACCGCTGCGGATGAACACCGCCTGCAGGTTGCGCGTGTGCCCGGGATAGACAGCAACCGAGATGCCGGGCGCGATGTCTGCGGGGCCATTCAATAGCTGCATCTGGCCGGAAGAGATCAGCGGGTTGTAGTTGTCGCTGATGTAGCTGATGCGGTCGCGCTCGAGTTGAAGCTGGCCATGCCGCCACTCGCCTTCCTGCACGAAATATTTGGCTTTCGGGAAGGTGGCCACGGCGCGCCCGCCTTTGTAGACGGTGTTCCAGCCGCAGTGGTCGAAATGCAGATGGCTGTTGATGACGATATCGATGTCATCCGGCGCGAGCCCGGTTGCATGGAGATTTTCCAATAGCTTCTCTTTAGGCTCATAGAACTGCTTCATCTTTGCAGAGAGCTTATTCCCGATTCCGGTTTCAATCAGGATGTTCTGCTTGCCGGTACGCACCAGGACCGAGTTCAGGCCGGCATAGATGCGGTTCTTCTCGTCAGGCTTGACCTTGCGCTCCCACAGCACTTTGGGAACGACGCCAAAGAAGGCGCCGCCATCAGAGATGTAGAAGCCGTCTGAAAGGGCAGTCAGCTCAAAATCGCCCCAGGAAATGCTCTGGTTGCTCACTCCGCTTTGCCCGGCTCCATGGCCTGCGCGCCCAGCAGCTCGCGGCGGAAATGATCGCGAATCCTGGTAAACAGGTGAATGCGCGCCGCCGGCCCGGAGATGCTGTGGGTCTTGCGCGGATAGAGCATGAGATCGAATTGCTTTCCGGCATTGATGAAGCCGTTGATCATCTGCATGGTGTTCTGCATGTGCACGTTGTCGTCGCTGGTGCCATGCACCTCAAGCAGATGTCCCTGCAACTGGCCCGCAAAGTTGATGGGCGAACTCTTCTTATAGTTGGCATCGTTTTCCGGCACCAGCCCTCCGTAGCGTTCGGTGTAGATGCTGTCATAATCGCGCCAGTCAGTCACGGGCGCCACGGAAACCCCGGCTTTGAAACGGTCAGAGTGGGTCATGGCGAACAAGGTCATATAGCCGCCATAACTCCAGCCCCACCAGCCGAGGCGGGTGCCATCGAGCTGCGGATACTTCGCCAGTGCCTGATCCAATGCCGTGAGTTGGTCTTTGAGCTCCACCTCGCCAAAATTGTGCATCAGGACAGCAGCGAACTTCTTGCCGCGCGCTCCCATGCCGCGATTGTCCACAACCAGCACGGCGATGCCGTCGCGCATTAAGGATTTCATTGAACAACAGCGTCTGACCTCCCCACTGGTTGCGGACGCTTTGTCCACCCGGTCCGCCGTAGGGATTCATGAGCACGGGAAATTTTTTTCCAGGCTGATCCGGAGGCATATAGAGCAGCCCGTGGAGAAGTGTTCCATCCTCGGCCTTGAAGTCTACGAACTGTGGCGGCGTGAGCTTGTAGGCATCAATGCTCCTGGATTTCCAGAAGACATCGCAGTTGCCGCCCACCCGGCAGAAAGCCAGTTGCGGTGGAGTAAGCAGAGCCGAAAAATGATCTACATAAAACTTGTCATTCTCGGCAAAGTCGGCTTCATGCGTGCCGGCCTGCGATTGACTCAGCACCTGGAAGTTGCTGCCATCCAGTTTCACGCTGCACAAGTGCCGCTGGCGGGCATCGCCGGCATTGGTCATCACGTACAAGGTGCCTGAAGCCTGATCCACAGCCTGGGTGCTGAAGACCTCGAAGTCGCCTTTGGTGATCTGGCCACTCAACTGCGCATCGGCGCCTAGAGGATTGTTTTTATCGAAGCTATAAAGATAAAGATGGATATGCCCATCGCGCCAGCTTGACCAGATAAAACGGTCGCCTGATTTAAGGATGCGGAAATTATCATCCAGTTCCACCCAGGTGTCACTCTTTTCGCTCAGGACGCGCCGGGTCTTGCCGGTGTTTACGTCGGCAAAGTAGAGATCAAGCTGGTTCTGGGCGCGGTTCAGCACCATGGCCCAGATCACTCCTTCACGCACCCAGCCGAAGCGCGGAATATACATATCCTTTTCGCTGGTGAGGTTGATCCACCTGGGCGCGCCGCCGGTGGAATTCACCACACCCAGCCGTACCTCAGGATTCGGATCGCCAACTTTGGGATACTTCTCTGAGGACACGGTGGGATGCTGCGGGATGAAATCAGTAATGGGATAAACCGGGACTTTCGCCTCATTCATCTGCAGAAAGACGATCTTGCCGGCATTGGGTGACCAGAAGTAGTTGCTGCGGACCGCGAGTTCTTCGGCGTAAACCCAGTCCACCTCGCCATCGAGAATATTCTCGTCTTTGTCATTGGTGAGCGCGGTAGCGGCTCCGGAACCAACGGGACGAACATACAGGTTGTGCGCGTGAACGTAAGCCATGCGCTTGCCATCAGGCGAGAACTTGGGATCGCCGGCAGCATCGTCGGCAGAGGTCAACGCGATATGAGAAGCGCTCTCCAGCGAGTAGAGCCAGAGCTGGCCATTGGTGTCGAAGAGAATATGTTTGGAATCAGGCGCCCAGTGATATGCGGCAACATGATAGCGGGCGCGGTTGTCCCGCTCGCGATCATCTTTAGTATTCGACTCGGGCGGTTTCATGGCCGCCAGCTTCTCTTGCGCCACCAGGACCGTCGGTTTGCCGGTGGTCACGTCAATGTAATAAAGCTGGGCGTTCTCTCCCTGCTCGTCATGGACGATGTAGGAAACCTTGGCGCCGTCAGGGCTCCATTTGATGGTGTCCGGCGCGCGCCCGGTAAGGCTGCCGCCTGCCCCGCCATAGATAGTTTTAACCGTGAGTTCCTGTTGTTGCCCAAAGCACGTTCCGGCAAGAACAAGTAAAAAGAGGACGATAAGTCGCTTCACAAGCATGCTCCGCGTTAGAAATGGGAACGAAGAGTGTACAACGGAGGAGGAGAAATTGGGTAATGCAGCATGGTCTTCTATGCTGCCTTCTCGGGACTCTTTAAGCGTATTTGTGCTCGCGCACCCAGTAAATGCGCATAGTAGAGCAACTTGGCAATACTGAGCAAAGACAGCTTTCCTCTCAGCAGTTCACTTACGCGGGGTTGAGGAACACCGAGAATCGCCTCCAATTGCCGGGGTGTAAAGCGCTTCTTTTTGATCAGCTTGAGAATATCCTGGTGCAGGTCAGCTTTGAGCTTAAGTTCTAACCTGCTTTGCTCATCAATGTTCAGCTCATCCAAAACGCTTCCGGTAGTGTGGTGCATTTGAGAATTATCTTTTTTGCTTTGCATGCTGTCCCTCTTCGCGCTGCTGCTCTTGTACGCGCTTAAGCCGCGCGCGTGCCGTTTCGATATCTCTCTGCTCAGTTTTGCCTGTCTGCTTTTCAAAGCAATGGAGAACGTAAATGCGTTGTTTGATCTTTTTCAGATAAATAACGCGATACCAGGCCCGTTCGTCCTGCTCTCTTAGCTCATAGACGCCAGCGCCCAGCGCTCGCATTGGTTTGCTGTCTCCGGGCATTTGGCCCAACTGAACTTGATAGAGTGCATACCCAAGGTTCTCCTGAATCTTTGCGGGAAATTCTCTAAGAACTCCTCTGGAATCGCCCACCCAAATGACTTCTGCCAACTCAGGTTTCTCAGATATTAAGAGAATAGTTTGCCACTATACAACAAATTTGTATACAAATCTTTGTATAGCCACCGGCATGCGCAATGTCTTCCTGGATACCGGGATCTATGCTTCTTCGAGTTGCTTCTTCAGGCGCCGGGATTCGGCCAGCAGCCCCATGCTGTGCATCAGGTTTTGCAGGGTCACAATGCCGACCAGCCGTTCCTCATCCACAACCGGAATCAGGGTCAATCCCCGGCCGGTGAGCTTACGGAAAGCGGAAGCCAGAGATTCGCTGCGCGAGGCGATCTCGAAGACCTTGCTCATGGCGCCCTGCACGTAGCTGTTGCCTTCGCGGCGCAGCCGGTCAACGATCGTCTGACGGTTGATTACCCCTACCAGATCCAGTCCCCGAACCACCGGAAAATCGTCCTGAAGGCTATGGACAGCTTTATGCAGTGCGTCTTCGAGCGTGTCTGCCGGTGAAAGCGTGGAGAAATCAGTAAGCATGATGTCTTCCATGCGTACGGCTTCCACCACCGATTGAAACAGCACCGTCCGCTCTTCCATCTGTGCGGCCATGAACATAAAGAGTCCGAGCAGCATCAGCCAGGTCGACGAGACAGCCGCGCCGATCAGCATGAAGGCAGCGGCAAAGACGTGTCCAATACTGACCGCCCGGCGTGTCGCCTGCTGGATTTCAATTTTGCGCGCCAACCATGCACGCAGCACACGTCCGCCATCCAGCGGAAATGCCGGCAGCAGGTTGAAGGCAAACAGGAAGACATTGACCCAGAAGAAGCTGCGCGGGAGCGAACTGGCGCTGATGAGCGGCTTGCTCCACAGTGCCCCGTGCGGCAGCAGCCGTAGGAGCACGATTCCCGAGGCAGCCGCGAGTAAAAGGTTGACCAGCGGCCCGGCACCGGCAATCGAGACTTCACGGCCCGGATGCTTGATGCGTTCATTGAAATCATGCGGCTCTACGAAAGCCATTCCGCCAATCGGCAGCAGCATGATTCCACGCACCGGAACACCCATGCGAGCGCAGACCAGCAGATGCCCGCATTCGTGAAGAACCACAGAAATAAAGATGATGCCGACCAGTCCCAGTTCGCGCGCGAATGTCATATTGCCGGTCACGGCATACTGGTTTAATACCAGAAACAGGAGCAGAAAGAGAAAGCTCAAATGAACGCGGAACTCCACGCCAAAGATTCTGCCCGCGAAAATAGATAAGGTCCTCATGAGATCAGGAAACAAGTGAACTGATCTAATACAGTAAATTAGATGAGGAAGAACTGGAAGCCGTAGCCATGCGCGTGATTGCGGGCAAGTACAAAAGCCGGAAACTGATGGCTCCCGAAGGGATGGACACCCGCCCCACCTCCGACCGGCTGCGCGAAACCCTCTTCAATGTTGTGGCTCCATCGGTCCCAGATTCCGTATGGCTTGATTTGTTTGCCGGGACTGGAGCCATCGGCATTGAGGCATTGAGCCGCGGAGCGCGCAGCGTCTACTTTGTAGAATCTGCCAAACGCGCCGCCCGCACCATCCGCGAGAACCTGAAATCGCTTGGTATAGACGAAGGGTTCGAGGTGATCGAGCGGGAAGCGGCCACGGCGCTGCGCATGCTGGATTCGCAGGCAGTCTCGTGCAACTTCTGCTTTCTCGATCCTCCATACCGCAAAATGGGCGATTACGAACAGGTGCTTGGATTCCTCTCACAATCGCGTCTGCTTGCCCCCGGCTGCCTGGTGATCGCCGAACATGACAAGCATTTCGATCCTGGTGAGAGCTTCGGCTCGCTGCAACGCCGCCGCAAGCTTCAGCAGGGCGATGCCGTGCTGAGTTTTTATGGCCATGATTAGCAAGAATCGGCGTGTTGGGGAGCAGAGTTGCCGAATCGCCGCTATTCATGCAGTTTTCCACAGCTTGGTTTCAAAAAACCCGCATAAAATGCGGCGAAAATGCTTGCATCAGATCGCCGCTCATGTAATATACAAAGCGAGTCGTACACAGGCTCAGATTTTCAAGGAGGAAAGATGGCATCAGGCATGACAAAGACCCAGCTCGTGCGCACGATCGCCGAGAAGCACGGGATCAATAACAAGACCGCCGCAGCGTTTCTGGAGCACCTGGCGGAAATGGCAATTAAGGAAACCAAGAAGAACGGCGTGTTTGTTCTCCCCGGCTTGGGCCGCCTGGTAAAGGCGAACCGCAAGGCCCGCATGGGACGCAATCCTCAAACCGGTGAGGCAATCAAGATTCCTGCCAAGACCGTGGTGAAGTTCCGCGTTGCCAAGACGGCAAAAGACACCATTGCACCGGCTAAAGCCAAATAAATCCATTGGCCATTTATAAGGGCCGGCCTTTGCGCCGGCCCTTTATTGTCTTAGCCTGAATTTCGTCGTCTTCTTTTTGTAACCAAGCCCCTTTCAGGGCAATCCAATCCGGCTGAGAGTACCGTTCTTGCAGTGAATTCAGCTTACGAGGGACCTGCTGTTCAGATTACAATGAAGTAGAAAGCAAATATTCATGATCGCCGCATTTCTTGCCGGTTTAGCCTCATTTCTATCGCCCTGCGTGCTGCCCCTGGTGCCAGGATACATATCCCTGATTTCCGGGGCCAGCGTGGAGGAACTGAAACAGGGTGACAGCAAGCTGATGAAAACAGTTCTGCTGCACTCCATCATGTTCGTCCTGGGCTTTACCCTTGTTTTTGTTACGCTGGGCGCAACCGCTTCCTGGCTTGGCCAGCTTGTCAATGATTACAAGAGATATCTCACCTGGGTCGCCGGGGGCGTCATCATCATCTTCGGCATTCACTTGATAGGTCTTTTCAAAATCAAGACGTTGTATACCGATAAGCGCCTTCACTCGCTGGGGAGCGGCAAGTCCCCTATTGGGGCTTTTCTGATCGGATTTGCTTTTGCTTTTGGCTGGACCCCATGCATCGGTCCCGTCCTGAGCGGCATTCTTGGGCTCGCAGCGATTGACGGCACTCTGGGTAAAGGCATTTTCTTGCTGTGGATCTACTCTCTTGGTCTGGCCATTCCATTCCTGCTGACCTCATTGCTATTGGATCGTTTTCTGGTTTTTTACAGCCGCTTTAAACGCCATTTTCATACGGTTGAAGTTGTGAGCGGAGTGTTGCTGATCGCTATTGGCGGACTCATACTTTCCGGCCATTTCACCTGGCTATCCAGCAAATTGGGCTTCCTGAATCGCTTCGCTCTGTAGCTTTGAAGCTGCAGAGCACAGGATAATAAGAGTAGAGGCTTGGCCGCCTTCACGAGTTTTGAGACAAGGGTGAAAACGCTGCTGGAAGCGCTGAAGCAAAAAACACCCAGCCTCCGCATCGGCACATTAGAATATTCGGAGAGATTGAACCGATATGAACCGTAACGTTGTTTTTGTACTGGCAGTCGTTCTTGGCATTACCGGCCTGCTGTTTGCCGGCAAGTTCCTCGCGCCTCATCGCACCCCCCCCGCGCAGGCAGGCAGCGGAAATGAGCGGCTGACCGCCGGCGACGTAAAAGGCTCCGTTGCGCCCGATTTTGAATTGAACCTTCTGCGCGGCAAGGGCAAGAAGATGAAGCTTTCTGACCTGCGCGGCAAAGGAGTTGTCCTGGACTTCTGGGCTACTTACTGCGAGCCCTGCAAGATTGAAATGCCCTGGTTCGTCGACCTTCAGAAGAAGTATGCCTCTCAGGGACTGCAAATCGTGGGCGTAGATATCGAAGACATCGATGAAAAGGATGTAGTGGAGTTCACCCACAAAATGGGTATTAACTACCCTATTCTCCTCGGCACGGAGAAGGTGGCTGACCTTTACGGCGGCTTGAACGGTTTGCCCATGACCTTTTTTATCGACCGCTCAGGAAAGATCATCGACCGCCACCTTGGACTCATGGGTGCGGATGTGATTGAAGAAAATATCCAGAAAGCCTTGCAGGGCGGAAGTTCCAGCGCGCCATCATCACAATAATGCAAAAAGCACTGTTCTCGATTGCCGCCATTGCAGTTCTGCTGTGCGCCGCCTCGGCGCAGCAGGAGAGCCTGCCCTCCAAAGGGCGATCATTTGTCACCTTTGAGCCCCTGGATACAGTCACGGTCATGGGCAAAAAACCCGCTCCGGTGGAGTTCACCTTCCATGTCCAGGAGGGTTATCACATCAATTCCAACCAGCCAGCCAACCCGGAGCTGATTTCCACGCAACTGCATTTCTCGCTGCCGGGCGATCTGGCCATCGGCAAAGTGCAGTATCCGGCCGGAACCCTCACAGCCTTTCCTTTTGATCCGACCCAGAAGCTGAGCGTCTATTCCGGCAACCTGGTCATCAAGGCGCTGGTGATGACGCCTTCCAACTCACCCGCAGGAACTCATACGGTTCACGGCGAACTCAGATATCAGGCTTGTGACAACAACGCGTGTTACCCACCCAAAAAGCTGCCCATTGAATTTAATGTAAAGATCACCAGGGGCAGCACAACCCCTCACCGCAAGAGCAGCAAGTAATCGCCAACCAGTTTTGCTGAGTGCTATTGATCCAATCCCAAAGTCTTTCCCGCATCGTGGGCGATGAAGACGATGAAGAGCAGGATCAGGGGGATGTGATCGAGCTGGCGGCCAAGGTACATCCATGAGGCTGAGCCGGGTGGCAGTTTCCACGTGGCCAGGGTGAGGTTCAACAGGAAGAGTGCTCCGACTACAGAGAAGGTTTTCGTCCACCAACCCAGCACCATGGAGACCCCCACCAGAAGCTCAATCACGCCCACGGCATAGCCCACGATGACTGGATGCTGCAGCGTTTTGTTTAGGACGGGTTTGTAGAAGTTCACCGAACTTTCCTGCTCATAGCTGTGTACATACTTCTCATAACCACCATGAGCAAAGTCACGGTGAAGCAGTTTGTACTGGGCAAACATGATAAAGAAGACGCCCACGGCAATGCGGGTGAGCGCCATCCACATGGACGATGAGCCGGTGTTGGAGAAGTTCATAGTCGAGGACCTTCCGTTATCAACCGCAAAGGGCGCAACCGACGCGCAGGAACCTATTGTTTGAAAACTTTGCCATCTTTCATCACAAAGTTCACGTTTTTCAGCGTGTCGATGTTCGCCAGCGGATCGCCGGGAACGGCAATGATGTCTGCGTAAGCACCAGGAGCGATCACACCCAGTTCGCCCTTCATGTCGAGCAGGGCGGCGGCCGCCGAGGTTGCTGATTTGATGGCGTTCATGGACGACATGCCGAACTTCACCATGTAACCGAATTCCTGCGCGATTGGATCAGTCCAGGGAATGCCTCCCATATCCGTGCCAAAGGCGATCTTCACGCCGGCCTTCAGTGCCTTCTTGAAGGAAACTTCATGGTACGAAGCGCGGGCACGATCACGCTGGCCGTCAGGCGTGTTTTCCGGGGACCAATCCATGTAATAAACCGAAAGAGTAGGCACATACCAGGTGCCCTGCTTGAGCATCTGGGCGATTGCGTCATCGTCCAGGTCAAGGCCGTGTTCAATGGAATCACAGCCTCCGTCGAGGGCGCGGTGCAGGCCGATGCCGCCATAAGCATGGCAGGCCACTTTGTGCTGCTGTCCGTGGGCTTCGTCGGCCACAGCCTTGAGCTCTTCCACGGTCAGGGTGGGCTGCGAGACCAGATGGCCCTGCTTATCCACCCAGGAGCGATGCGTCATGTAGACCTTGATCCAGTCGGCGCCGTTCTCAAGCTGCTCCCGTGCGGCTTTGCGCAACTCTACCGGCCCATCGGCAAGCTGCGCGCCTTTAGGCACGACGATGTCAGGGTTGTAGCCTTCGAGAGGATAGCCGCCGGTCACGGAGATGGCGCGGGTGGAAGCAAAAATCCTCGGGCCGGGAATAAAGCCGCGATTCACGGCCATCTTGATGCCGATATCACCGTAGCCTGCGCCTTCGGTCTCCACATCGCGAATCGTGGTGAAGCCCTGCTCCAGGCAGCGGCGCGCGGAAACGGTTGCCCGCGCAGCACGATAGGATGCGGGATACTTCAGAAGCTGGATGTCATAACCGCCCTCTGCCGGGTCTTCACCCTGAAGAAAAAGATGGGTGTGGGTATCGATCATGCCGGGCAACACGGTCACGCTGCCGGGAAGATTGATGACCTGTGCACCCGCCGGAGCACTGCCTTCGCCGACGCTTACGATCTTGTCTCCGCGGACAACGATCATAATGTTGTGGCGGACCTGGTCGGAGGTTCCATCGATCAGGTTGGCGGCACGGATGACAACCGTCTTCTCGGGAGTCGGGGCTGCGGGTTTCTGGGCGAAGCTGAACGAGACCAACAGAATCAGGACAAAAGGCAGAGTAATGGCACGGCGTAACACGTTGCGGCTCCTCCTGTGATGTGGAAGCAAATAGGAATACGCTTTTACAGACCAATTAGCAACTGGCAAATAGCAACTAGCTTTTGGCTTTTGAGAATGTTGAAGGCAAATCGCTTTCTCAGACTCGAGACACATTATTTGCTTTTGTGCCTCTGCGTCCTTTGCGTCCTCTGCGGTACTAACTTTCGAATTCTTCTCTGCTTGCGACGAATTCTCCCGCGCAGCCAAGAGCGGGTACGGTACATAGGGAGCAACACACCGCCAAATTCAATACACATCAACTACTTTTGTGCCTCTGCGTCCTCTGCGGTAAAAGGTTTTGGTTGTGGCTCGCCACGCTGCGGTTAAACCGGGTTTACTGATGGCCCTGTTACGCTGGGCTCAATCGGGAATGATGGCTTCGGCTTCGATTTCTACCAGCATTTCCGGGTTGATCAGGCGGGAGACTTCTATCATCGATGTCACCGGGCGGATCTTGCTGAAGAATTCGCCGTGGGCTTTGCCGATTTTTTCCCAGTCGGCGGCAATGTTGGTGACATATATGCGGGTGCGCACCACATCTTTCATGCTGGCTCCGGCGCGCTGCAAGGCGGATTCGATATTGCGCAGGGTCTGCATCACCTGCGCATAGGCGTCCCCCACACCCACAATGTTGCCATCCGCATCTGTAGCAGTGGTTCCGGCCACGTGGATTACGTTTCCCACTCTGACGGCACGAGAGTAGCCCACGATGGGCTCCCATTGGGTTCCGCTGGAGATATTCTGTCTCGCCATGACTTTTTCACTTTCCACTGAATTCTTTTGCGGTGGTTCCGGCGGGCTCTGCTTCTCTTTATCTTTGGCATCTTTATCTTTATCTTTATCTTTGGCCCATGGCGGGGACCAAACCTGTCCCGTGCTGGCCTGCGGTTGTTGCGGCTTCTTCTGCTGGTTATCGAGAGCTGCATTCACCAGGCGGTCAGCATCTTTGTTGTAGGCCCGCAGCACGTGCTGGATGGAGAAATGCTGAAGCTGACCCGAAAGTCTTCTGGCGCGATCAAAGAGTTCCTTCAGTGCCGGGCTGCTCACCCTGTACTGGCCCTTCATCTGTTTCACCAGCAGCTCCGAGTCGCTCACGATTTTCAATCCCGGCAGGTTCTGCTTTTGCGCGAACTCCAGCGCCGCCAGCAAGCCCGAGTACTCGGCGAAATTGTTGGTCTGTTTGCCAAGATACTGGCTGAGTTCAGCTATGATCTTCCCTTCAGAGTTGCGTATGACCACGCCGTAAGCCGCGGGGCCGGGATTGCCGCGTGAGCCACCATCGATATGGGCAGTAAATACCCTGGAGGACGATGGTGGGGATGGATCAGAGAACAGCGATTCGGATTTCAACGTCCCTCCGCGAGGCGTTCGGCCAGCCGGTCTGGAAGACCCGCATGCAGAATTTTTTTCTGGACCGCAGGAACATCATAAGGAATGCGGTAAAAGGTGATGGAGTTATCATCGGTGTCATACAGAATGAAAGCTGAACGCGGGTCATTATCACGCGGCTGACCGATGGAACCAGGATTGATCAGGTACTTCGCCTTTTGCTTCAGATGAACTTTGAACGACTGCTTGCCGGTACGCGAAGTGTATTTCGGCACCAGCGTGTACCAGAGGTCGCCCTCCTCATCCCGCGAGAAGCCACACTGGATATGAGTGTGGCCAAAAAATGTAATCTGCACCGGCGATTGTTCCAGCAGCGGATAGGCATCGCGGGCTACGAGCACGTACTCATCCTCATCGCGGGCTGAGCCATGCACGCATTCCACATGGGGCAGCGGCGAGACCGGCCCGTGAGGAAGTTGCTGAAGAAATTCCGTATTTTCCTGAGTGAGCCTCTGCTGGGTCCAGATAGCGGCAAGACCGGCAACAGGGTTGAATCCATCCAGGCTGATGAGGCCGGAGCATGCCTTGTCATGATTGCCGCGAACAAATGTTTTTCCCAGCTCGCGCACGCGGGCTGCCACCTCGTTGGGATTTGCGCCGTAGCCGACTATATCGCCCAGATTGAACACCAGGTCGTGTTCGGGCGCGGCCCCAAGACACGCTTCCAGAGCTTCAAGGTTGGCATGAATATCAGATAGAACGAGGATTCGCACAAGGATACCTATCGAGTTTAAATCACTGGACGACCCGCGCCCAATGTCCGGGCGCAACTTCGCGCAACGGGGCCGCACCTGCCGGACGAGCCTGCTTCTCTACCGTGGCCAGGGGGTGCTCACGGGCCGTCTTTAGAGTTGGGATTGCGCCGATCAGCCCGCGTGTGTACGCGTGTGCGGGCGAGGTAAAGAGTTTTCCGGCTGCGCCCATCTCCACGACTTCTCCACCGTACATGACCGCAACCTGATCTGCGACATTGGCCACCACACCCAGATCGTGGGAGATGAAAAGCATGGCCAGCCTGTATTTTTCACGCAGACTGCGCAGCAGGTCGAGAATCTGCGCCTGGATAGTCACATCCAGCGCGGTAGTCGGCTCATCGGCAATCAATAGTTGCGGATGGTTGACCAGCGCCATGGCGATCATCACGCGCTGGCGCTGTCCGCCGGAGAGCTGGTGAGGATAATCGCGAGCACGGCGGTCCGGCTCGGGAATGGCCACTTCCCGCAGCATCTCAATAGTGCTCCGCCACGCTTGGGATTTACTGGAGCCACCGTGGGCCAGAACAGCCTCGGCCACCTGGTCGCCCACGCGCATCACCGGATTCAGCGCCGTCATGGGCTCCTGAAAGATCATGCTGATGCGGGCTCCACGAATGTGCCGCATGGCTGCATCAGGCAGCGAGAGAAGCTCCTGTCCGGCAAAATGCACACTGCCGGTGACGCGGGCCTGCGGTGGAAGCAGCCGCATGATGGCCAGCGATGTAACCGACTTTCCCGAACCAGATTCACCGACAAGGCCGAGCGTGCCGGATTCAGGAATGCTGAAGCTCAAGTTGCAGACGGCAGCTACCTCCCCAGTCTGGGTGGGAAAGCTGACATTCAGGTTTTCAACCTGCAGTAGTGAAGCCACTCGAGTTTAGATTGTAGTGCACGAAGAGGGTCGTGAAGGACACGTTAGGGCATGACCCAGGGCAATCGCATTTCAAAATAGCTCCAGTAGGCGGAATAGGTAATCATCGTCCCATCCGGCGCGTTTGAACTTTCCCCGCAAAGAACCTTTTGAACCCTCTTTTTGCATGGCGTTGAT
>Ga0066662_10000705_pt1 | contig 14910 bp, 12 predicted proteins | sample GraSoiAngelo_111_FD_133939 | JGI IMG/M metagenome (GOLD analysis project Ga0066662, IMG submission 133939) | Grasslands soil microbial communities from the Angelo Coastal Reserve, California, USA - 14_0903_12_40cm | ecosystem: Environmental > Terrestrial > Soil > Grasslands | place: USA... | reverse complement strand
TGGCTGACGCTCGCCGCGGCGGGTTTCTTTGCGCTTGTCCTGCTGGTCACCTTATTGCGCGCCGAACGCTCGGTCGCCAATGGCGCGTTGACTGTGATCACGCTATTGGCAATCGGCATTGCGGTGGCGGCGACGATCCGCGGTTTCGGCCCTGACGAAGCGTCCCCGGCGCGCTCCCCGCCGGCGTTGCGATCGGTGACGGCAGCCTCGCCTGCGCTCGCGTGTATAGACGACTTGGCGGGCGACACGGTGCTCACGGCCTGCGAGAAGATCCTGTTCGGCTCGGCTGACGCCGCCGCCGCCGCGGTCTCCTATGCGGCGGGGCGGCTCACGCAGTTGACCGGGTTCGGCGACGTCGCGAGCGCCAACAAGAACATGACCCCCGAGCTTCAGGCGCTGCGGCGGTCGGTCGAAAACGACCGCTATGGCCTGATGGCTTACGTGCTGTCGGCGCGGGATCGCTGCCAGCCCGCGCAATGCGCGGCCTACCGCTCGCTGACCGATCACAACCACATCGCGGCCAACATGGACGAGCGGGTCTACGAAGGCTTGATCGTGCGGTATTCGCCATCGTGGGGCGCACCGGCAGCGGCAGCCCTCGCGACGCTTCCCCCACAGACCCCAACCGGCAAGCCAACCAACGCGGATTTCCCGACCGCGGCCTCGATCCCCCCGGTCAATATCATGACGCCGGAACCCGCCGCGAGCCCGGCTGCCTCGGCACCGCGCCCACCGGCGGCCGCGATCAATGCTCCGGCGCCGCGTCCGGCTCCGGCGCCGTCCGGCGCCAAGAAGCAGGCTGGGCCGAAAGCGCGCACGGCTGCGCCGGTTCAGCTTTCGCCACCGCCCGGCGCACCTGCCGCCGCTCCCGCCGCGGAAAACGAGTAGTCTCTTTCAATCCAAGGCCGACCTGACCTATGCCGCTTCACCTCATCAAGCTTGCCGTCGGATGCGACTCGGTAAAGGAGCTCAAGGCCTGGGTTTCCGAACGGATGGAAGTTGCGAAGCGGAAGGGCCTGCCGCGACATCACATTCACATCACCCGGATGACGCCTAAGCGCGACCTGGAAATACTGGCGGGCGGTTCGTTGTACTGGGTCATCCGCGGCGAAATCGCCGCACGCGAAAAGCTCATTGCAATCGAGCCGTTCCGCGACCGCGACGGCATCGGGCGGTGCCGACTTGTCATGCAGCCGAAGGTAATTGCGGTCTCGCCGCGGCCGATGCGACCGTTCCAGGGCTGGCGCTATTTCCAGCACGGCGTCGCGCCGCCGGATCTCGGCAAGGCCGCCGCCGGCATCGCTGCAATGCCCGAGCCGCTGCGCCGCGAACTGCGTGACCTGGGTTTGCTCTAGACTCCGATATTGTCGATCAGGCGCGTAGCGCCGAGCTTGGCCGCGACCAGCAGGCGGACCGGCCCGTCCTTCATAGACCGCACCGGTGCGAGCGATTGCGCATGACGGGCCTCGAAATAGTCGAGCTCAAAGCCGGCATCGGTCATTACTTCGGCGCCTGAGGCGAGCACGGCCTTAAGATCGCCGCCGTCGCGCAGCCGCTTCGCCGCGTCCTTCATGGCGCCATAGAGCAGCGGTGCCTTCAGCCGCTCCTCGGCCGACAGGTAAACGTTGCGCGACGACATCGCGAGGCCGTCACGTTCGCGCACGGTCTGGGCGCCGATCACCCGCACGCCGAGATCGAGATCGCGGGCCATCTGCGCGACCACCCGGAGCTGCTGGAAATCCTTTTCGCCGAACAAAGCTACGTCCGGCCGGCATTGCGTGAACAGTTTGCCGACCACGGTCGCTACCCCGCCGAAGAAGTGCGGCCGGAAACGATCCTCCAGCCCGGCGGTGGCGGGACCTTCGGTGAGAATCCTGGTTGCGAAACCCGGCGGGTACATGGTCTGGGGACCAGGATTCCAGATCAGGTCGACGCCTTCGGCCGCAAGCTTTGCGATGTCCGCCTTCCAGGTCCGCGGGTAGGAGCTGAAATCCTCACTCGGCGCAAACTGCGTCGGATTGACGAAGATCGACACCGCGACCTTGTCGGCGCGGCGTCGGGCCAGCCGCACCAGCGACACATGGCCGTCATGCAGCGCTCCCATGGTGGGCACCAGCGCAAGCGTCGCCTTTTTCGCACGGAAGCCATCGAGCGCGCGGCGCAGCGCCGGCAGCGTGCGAACGATGGTCGGAGTTCGGGGCATTGCGGCTCGATTGTGAAGAGAGAGACGGGATATCGACCTTATCAAAACCCGCTGCGTGCCGCCAAGCCCGCCGCCTCCCGTGCAAGCCGCGTCATCTTTGCCGATTAATCATTAAGAGCGGATCGAAGGGAGCCGGACGGTCCGGTCCGCCATTTCCCTTGACCGGCGGCGTGCGCGACGGAAGATACGCGTAAAGGTTCAGGTCATGTTGGTGCAGGCAAGTCAGCAGTCGGGCTCGGCGCATGTTGTGGTGCTGGGCAACGAGAAGGGCGGTTCGGGAAAATCCACCACCGCGCTGCACGTGGCCGTGGCCTTGCTCAAGGCGGGCCAGCGCGTCGCCACCATCGATCTCGACTGCCGGCAGCAAAGCTTCACCCGTTACATCGGCAATCGGCGGGCCTGGGCGCGACGCACCGGCCTCGACCTCGAGCTTCCGGTTCATCGCTGCATCGCGCCGGGCGAGACCATGCAGATCGCGGAGAACGAGGCGTCGGAGTGCCGGGAATTCATGGCGGCGGTCGGCGCGGTCGAGCGCACCTTCGATTTCATCGTTATCGATACGCCTGGATCGGACAGCTATCTGATGCGTCTTGCGCACGCGATGGCCGATACGCTGGTGACGCCGATCAACGACAGTTTTCTGGATTTCGACGTGCTTGGCACCGTCGACCCGGCGACCTATGGGGTGACCGGCGAGAGCCACTATGCCGCGATGGTGCGCGATGCCCGCCGCAAGCGGCGGCAGCTCGACGGCGCCAGCACCGACTGGATCGTGGTGCGCAACCGCTTGTCCGCGCTTGGATCGCGCAACAAGCAGCTGGTCGCCGAGAGCCTCAAGGACCTGTCGTTCCGGCTCGGCTTCCGCGCCATCGACGGATTTGCCGAGCGCATCGTCTACCGCGAGTTTTTCCCGCGCGGGCTGACCGCGCTCGACGACATCGACGAGGCGACGCTGGGCACGCGGCCGAGCATGGGACACGTCACCGCCCGCGAGGAGGTCACGAGCCTACTGCGCCAGCTCAAGCTGCCACTGGACGAGCGCGGCCGCCGCCGCGCCGCCAACCGCGCCGAGTGGTTCGCCCAGATCGACAAGCCCCTCGAAACCCACGACATTCTGGGCGCCTGACGCGTTACCGCAAAGGTTGAGAGGGATCTGGGTCCGGACCCTTAAGCAATCATTAGCCATGTTTGCGATAGCCTCGCAGGAGATAATGTCCGACGGAATGTCATCCCATGTCAGCCAGCCGAGACTTCGTGCTGCTTTTTCGTCCGCAACTCCGGCTGACCCATAAGATCGCCGCTATCGGCTGCGTCGGTGTGGTTGGCCTTGCCGCCGTCGGCATGATCTATCAGGAAGGCATCTGGTTGCAGGATGGCCCCCGCAAGGCCGCGGCGAATGCGCGCGCGATTTCGGCGCTGACCAGCCGCGTCTCGATCGAGATGCTGGAGGCGCGACGCGACGAAAAGAATTTTCTGCTGCACAAGCAGGAATCCTTCGTCAAGCACCACGCCAAATTGTCCGGCCAAATCGGCCGCGACTTCGACGATCTCAAGACGATGATCAAGGCGGCAGGCTATGCCGAATTGTCGGAGAAGGTCGGCGCCATCCACGATGGCTTCGAAAACTACGCCAATGATTTTGCGGTTTTGGCGCTCGACCAGGCAAAGATCGGCCTTCGCGAGAGCGAAGGCCTCACCGGTTCGTTGCGCAACGCGGTCGACATCATCGAGACCGGCGTCGCTAAGATCAACGATCCCAAGCTGACCAGCCGGCTGCTCACGATGCGGCGGCATGAAAAGGACTTCATGCTATGGCGGGACGAAAAGTATGCCGCGGAGTTCAAGAAGGCGGTGGTTGCCTTCAGCACGGTGCTCACCGAAATGGACCTGCCCTATGACGTGCAGGAAAAGCTTTCGCTGAACCTCGACCGATACACGCGGGATTTTGCCGAATGGGTCACCGGCGCGCAGGCGGTAGCGCGGGCCGAGGCCGACCTCATGAAGACGTTCGGCGAGTTCGAGCCGCAGGTGGCGGAGGCGCTGAAGGAGATCGACCGGCTCGCCGGCGTGGCGGAGGCCTCTGAGCTTGCGTTGCGCGAAGCCATGAAAACCCGGATGACCGTGGCACTGGCGCTGGCGGCTCTCATCATGTGCGCATTGTCGTGGCTGTTGGGCCGCGCCGTCTCCCGGCCGATCTCCGCAATGACGTCGGCGCTGGCTAGGATTGCCGCCGGCGATTTCAATGTAGCGCTTCCGGGGCTGCACCGCAGCGACGAGATCGGGGAAATGGCCGGCGCGGCGCGCATCTTCAAGGACAATATGATCGAGACCGAGCGGCTGCGCGCCGAACAGCTCGCGCTCGAGCAGGTTCAGTCCCGCCAGCGCCGCGACGAACGGCTGCGGCTGGCCTCCGGCTTCCAGGACGCGGTGGGATCGATCGTCGACGGCCTGTCATCCGAGGCGAGCGAACTCGAGGCGGCGGCCTCGACCTTGACCCGCACGGCCGAGACCACGCTCCAACTGTCCGGCGTGGTGTCGGGCGCATCCACCGAGGCTTCAGACAACATAGGCTCAGTGGCGGCAGCGATCGAGGAGATGACCTCGTCGGTCGGTGAGATTGCGCGGCAGGTGGCGCAGTCGAGCGGCATCGCGCAAAGCGCGGTCGAACATGCGAAAACCACCGACTCGCGGATTACCGCGCTCTCGCACGCCGCGGGACGCATCGGCGACGTGGTCAAGCTGATCACGGGCATTGCCGAGCAGACGAACCTCTTGGCGCTGAACGCCACGATCGAGGCGGCGCGCGCCGGCGAGGCCGGGCGCGGCTTTGCCGTGGTGGCGCAGGAGGTCAAGGCGCTTGCCGCGCAAACCGCGAAGGCCACGGAAGAGATCGGCATCCAGATCGCGGGGATGCAGATGGCCACAGCCGAGTCCGTCGAAGCGATCAAGCAGATCGGCGCGGTGATCGTGCGGATATCCGAAGTTTCCGGAATGATTGCCGCCGCCGTGGAAGAGCAAAGCGCCGCCACCCGAGAGATCGCCCGCAACGTCCAGATGGCCGCCGGCGGCGCCGCGCAGGTCGGCAGCGCCATTGCCGACGTGCATCAGGGCGCGGCGGATACCGGGTCGGCTTCCGGCCAAGTTCTCGCCTCGGCGCAATCGCTGTCCGGTCAGGCCGGCAGGCTGAAACTCGAGGTCGACGGCTTTCTGGCTTCCATCCGCGCTGCCTAGCCGACGATCAGCCCCGGCGCGGTTGGGCCTCCGGAGCGGAACGCCGTCCCGCCGGGCGCGTTTTTCTTTTTAAGCGGCCCGAACCTGAGGTTGGGTCGATGCGCCTAATCTACGGGCACGAGCGTGGCGTTGCCCTGCCCAACGCCATGGTGCAACGCACAAAGATGTTGCAGCGAATTCACAAATTTTGACCTTTCTGTTACCTCGCTGTGACCTATATGGTGGAGAAGGACCAAAAGAGTCCGGACGCGAATGGGAAGTCGCCAGCGCCCTGAGGGGCGTACAGGGAAGAGCATGAAGCGTGGAATCCTGATCCTGCTTTCGGTTTGCCTGGTGCTCGTCGTCGGCTATTTCACCGCGAGCAAATGGGCTATCCGCCATGAGACGCTGACCTTCCATGACGCCACGCGCGACAATCGCCTGGTGGCGGTCGATGTCGCCGTGCGCCGCGACAAGGAGATGCAAGCCAATGCCGGCATGGTCAAGCTGCCGGTGGCGGTCTTGAACCACGGCAACACGGTGAAGAATACCGAGTACTCATTCCTGGCCAACGTCTTCGCCGCGCGAGGCTATCTGGCGATCAGTCCGCAGCACGACCTGCCGACCGACCCGCCGATGGTGACCAAGGTCGGCGAGCCGTATGTCGGCCGTCTGCCGCAGATCGAGCGCGGCGTCGCCAACATCCATTTCGCCATCGCTCAGATGAGAAAGCTCCAGCCCAACGCCGATTACGACAAAGTAGTTATGGTCGGGCATTCGATGGGCGGCGACATCTCGATGTATTTTGCCAAGGAATATCCGGACGAGGTAAGGAAGGTCGTCACGCTGGACAATCTGCGCGTGCCATTCATCACCGATGGCAGGTTCAAGATCCTGTCGTTCCGCTCCAAGGATGCGGTGTTCAAGCCCGATCCCGGCGTCGTCCCCGACGACGACGTTTGCGAAAAGTCCGGCATCACCGTCGTCAACACCGGCTTCCAGCATAACGACATGCGCGACACCGGCCCGGATCACGCGAAATCGACCATTCAGGGGATGCTGGACAAGTTCCTGGACGATACCGACAGCAGCGACCTAGCCCCGGTGCCGACCAAGGTGCCCGACCTCAGCGATGCGCCCGGTCCCGTGCCGCTGAACAAGCCGGCTTAGCGCACAGGCTGCGGATAAGCCGGCAACCGGTGCAGGCGTTCATGTCAGGCGAGCCGACCCGTCCGAAATCAGCCACAGGCGCGCAATCGGTGTCGCGCAAGGCCGGCTCGGTGCCCGATGTGACACCGTCCGCCGCCGAGGACATCGCTGCCTTTGTCGCCAAAGCGCGAGCGATGTCGCCGCATTCGCCGCAGGCCCGAGGGCGGCTGGTTTTCGCGCTCGATGCCACGATGAGCCGGCAGCCGACCTGGGACATGGCCTGCGCGTTGCAGGCCGACATGTTCCGCGAGGCCGCTACGGTCGGCAGTCTCGATATCCGCCTCGTCTATTACCGCGGCATCAATGAGTGCCGCGCCAGCACCTGGGTTTCCGACACCGCGCATCTCGGCCGCCTGATGAGTGCCATCGCCTGCCAAGGCGGCAACACGCAGATCGGCAAGGTCCTGACTGAGGCGCGGCGCGAAGCGGTGGCGTCCGGTGTCCGCGCCATGGTGTTCGTCGGCGATGCCATGGAGGAATCGGTCGATGATCTCTGCGCCAAGGCGGGTGAGCTCGGCCTGCTGAAGGTGCCCGTCTTCATGTTCCAGGAAGGCCATGACGCTAACGCCGAGCAGGCGTTCCGCGAGATCGCGCGGCTGACCGGCGGGGCCTGGTGCCGCTTCGATCCCGGCGCTGCAGCGCAGCTCCGCGATCTGCTGCGGGCGGCGGCGGCCTATGCGGCGGGCGGGCGCGAGGCACTGCTGCGGCTATCCAAGACAGCCGGAGGTGCGGCCGGTCTCCTCAGCCAGCTGCGCTGACTCTCCACTTTCGCTGATGTCGGAGACATATTAGTTATCCGTGTATGCCCACGCTGATCGCCGGCGCCGTTGCCGTTATCGTTCTCTATTCGCTGCTGCAGATGTTCCGCGCGGCCAATCCGGTCGTGCTGGCGCGCAGCATCAAGATCGGCGGCGGCGTGCTGGCGCTGGCGGTGGCCGCCTTCACGGGCGTGAAGGGAGAGCTTGCGGTCGCGATACCCCTTGGTCTGTTCGGCGCAGGCTTATTGGGTTGGTCGCCATTCGGCGCGGCTGGCTTCAGCAGCATCGGCGGGCTGTTCGGCGGCGGCAAGCGCTCGCCGGGCCAGACGTCGCAGGTCCGCTCGCAGTACCTCGACATGATCCTCGATCACGACAGCGGCGAACTGAGCGGCCGCATCGTGGCCGGGGCGCATGCCGGACGCTCGCTGGATGAGTTCGATCTCGCCCAGCTCGCCGCGATGATTCCCGCTTTCGATGCCGAAAGCGTCGCTCTACTTGAAAGCTATCTGGACCGCCGGTTTCCCGCCTGGCGTCAGGACGCGCAAGGCGATGCGGCACGGGGGCAGGGCCGCGCGGCGCCGAGCGGCAAAATGACGAGCGAGGAGGCCTATCAGATCCTTGGCCTGCAGCCTGGGGCGACGAGCGGCGAGATCGGACGCGCGCACCGCGCCCTGATGAAGAAATTGCATCCCGACCAGGGGGGGTCGACGTACCTGGCCGCCCGTGTAAACGAGGCCAAGGACACTCTGCTTCGCACCCATCGCAGTTAACTCCGGCACGCTACCAACGCTACAAACCGAGAGTCGCCGCTGCGTTTCTCTGCTGTGATGCCCCTGTCGTCCGCCGTTGCCCGGCGATCTTGGTTACTTATTTGTACCGCTCAATCCTTGACGAGAGGTTTGCGCGGCGCGGATTGCGTCGGCAGCCAGCCAAAAAAGAACGGCCGGCGCAGGGCCGGCCGTCAAAACGGTTTTTTCGAAGGAGCCCCGATCAGTTCCTGATCGTGATGCAGGAGATATCCGACCTCTTCAGCGTCCGGCAGACCGCTTCGGCCTGGTCGCGATCGAGGCCCGCGAAACGCGCGCGGAAAAGCATCTTGTCGCCCTTGGCGACCGGCTCGGTGAAAGAATCCGCACGGCCGAGCAGGCCGTGCGCCTGATCGCGCGCAGCTTCCAGACGCTGCCGTGCCTCGCTTTCGCTCTCCAGCGCGCCAACCTGGATGATCCAGCCGCTGCGTAAGGCGACCGGCTTGATGGCGCCATTCTGCTGAATGGCCTGGGCTTGCGGGCCGGAGCTCTCGGCGGAAGCAATGACCGCTGAATTGGCGCTGGAAGCCGGCAACACGCCGAGCAGCCCGCGTCCGGTGCCATAGCCGGGCGGCTGGGCTGGCATGTCGGCCCGGTTAGCCTCGGCCCTGGAGATCACGGATCCTGAAGTCTCCGAGACTTCGCGGCGCGCAGCGATGGTACTGGTGACGGAGGGCGCCGGTTGCGCCGGGTCGGCCGATGCCATCCGCATCTGTCCGGCCCTGACTTGCACTGTCTTGATGCGGACGGGCTTCATCGGCTCCGACGAACCCGGAATCGCCGCGATCTGCTGGGTCTGTATTACGCCGCTGGTGAGCGGAGCGGGCTCCGGCTTCGGCCGCGCCGCGGGCAGGGCGGCGGTGGCATTCGCCAGGACGGAGGGTTTTGGAGCCGAGTAGGCCGGACGCATTGGGGCGGCTTCCTCGGGGGCTGCAGAGGCCACCTGCATGGCGCCCTGGACCTGCACCATCTGGGTGGGGCGCGACTGCGCCTGATCCTCGGCGACGTCGGCATTCGCTTCCGCAGACCCGCGCTCGGTAATCGCGGCGACGGTGCGCCGCGTCGCGGCCTTGTCGAGGTTCTCCGCGAGCAGGGAGCGCATGGCTGCGTCGCGCGAACCGCCGCTGCGGCCGCCCAAAACGACCCCGATCAGGTGGCGATTGCCGCGGCGCATCGAGCTCACGAGGTTGAAGCCGGACGCGCGGGTGTAACCGGTCTTGATTCCGTCGATGCCCTCCACGCTGCCGAGCAGCTTGTTGTGATTGCGGATCGCATGACCACGATAGACGAAAACGTTGGTGGAGAAATACCGATAGTACCGCGGGAAGCGATCCTGGATGGCGCGGCCGAGCGTCGACTGATCGCGGGCAGTGGTGACCTGGGCGTCGTCCGGAAGACCCGAGGCGTTGCGGTAGACCGTGCGGGTCATGCCGAGCGCGCGCGCTTTTCGGGTCATGAGCTTGGCGAAATCGTCTTCATCGCCGGCGATCGCCTCGGCGATCACGACCGCGGCATCGTTGGCCGAGCGCGTCACCAGTCCCTTGATCGCGTCTTCGACCTTGATGGTCTGGCCCGGACGCAGCCCGAGCTTGGTCGGCGACTGTTCCGAAGCGTGCTCGGAGACTTCCATTTCGCTGTCGAGCCTGAGCTTGCCCGCATCGAGCCGCTCGAACAGCAAATACAGCGTCATGATCTTGGTGAGCGAGGCCGGATGACGTAGCGCATCGGCATTGTTCGCGGAAAGCGTCGCGCCGGAATTGCCGTCGACGATGATCGACGAAAAGGCCGGGCTGTAGCTCGACCGCTCTTCGTAATGACGGACGTGATGACGATGACGGGAGCGTCGCGCGTCGGCACTGTCGGTGGTGAAAATGATGGCGGTGGTGAGTGTTGCCAGCCCGAGAACGCAGACCCTGAGGGCGCGTGTTGAGGTTGTGCGAACCATGTACTTCCCCGTCCCCAATTTCACTCTTAGATCACCGGCTCGTGAGGCCAAATTATGCCCAAACCGGCGGGCGCCACCGCTCGAAACGTCCCGACATCGACGGCCTCGCCCACGCGGCGACTGTGGATCGGCATCGGGTCGCCCGGCTAAGAGGCTGTCGTTGTGTCGATTTTTCGGCTTCCGAGTTCCATGAAGAACGCCAGGATTCAAGGTATGTGGCGCAAGTTTCCAAACGGTTAATCAACCCTTGCCGGAATGCGTCGGGCGGCTTGTTTGTGCGATGCACAAATTCATTGACTTTCATTGTTGCGCTGCACTATATGCAACCCCAGTCAGGGAGCGGCTCTCCCGGCGGATTTACACAACCAGTCAGGGAAGAGGCTCCATCATGGTCAAGATCGAAGAGATCCAGCAGTACGGCAAAGAGCATTTCGAGAGCGCGGTTGCCTCGGCGCAGACGCTTCAGGGCGGTCTTCAGGCCATCGCGACGGCCTATGGCGACTACACCAAGAAGTCATTCGAAGACGGCAAGGCCTTCGTCGAGAAGCTCGCCGGCGTGAAGTCGCTGGACAAGGCGATCGAAGTGCAGACGGAATATGCGAAGTCGGCTTATGAGATGTTCGTGGCGGAATCGCAGAAGATCGCCGAACTCCACGCCGATCTCGCCAAACAGGCCTACAAGCCGCTCGAGGGCCTGGTCGCGAAGTTCAGCCCCGCCGCTGCCCGCTGATCACGCAAGACTTTCAAATTAAAAGCCCGGCCGTTGCGGCCGGGCTTTTTTGATTCCGCCAGGTCGTCTATCGCGCGACGCGCAACTTGGACAGCGATGTTCCAATCGTGCTGAACACCGAAGCCGTCTGGCTTGCCGAGGTCACCATGTAAAAATTCTCCGGGCCGCTCGCGCAATACTGCAGGACCGAAGAGGTCGGGTCAGCCGGAAAACTCGTATTGACCTGGATCGTGTAAACGGTAATGCCGGCATTCTTGGCATTGTCGCACAGCATTTTCTGGCGCGCATCGATCTGCGAGGCGGTATAGTACCAACGGTCCTGGGTATTCAAACCGTCGGACAGCAGGATGATTGCGTCCTTGTAGGTATAGGTTGGGTCCTTGGCCGGCGCATTGAGCGGGGCGGTCAGGGACAGCGACTGCCATGCCCAAGCCATCCCGATCGCCTGGTTGGTATTGCCGTTCGGCGTCATGCTGGTGATCAGGTTCTTGAGCGCGCTCCAGTCATAGGACAGCGGCATCAACGCCACCGGACAGGCGCTCCACTGTTCGGCGGGAAATAGAGTTGGTGCATTTCCGGTGCTGGGAGCGGTGTTCATGGTGTCGTAGTTCTGGTCCCGGTCCCAAACGCAGCCATTCCATTGGCTGTGATCGGGCGTCCAGGTCTTGTTCTTCGACTCGCATTGGGTTTTCGAATTCCATTGGCTCTTGCTGCATGTTCCGCGAGCGTCATTCGCAGGATCGTTGTCCCAGTCGGTGAAATCCACCCAGCTCTGGTTGTAGTTGCTGGCGCCGACATTGACGTCCTTGGCGAAGGGAATGATGGAGACATAGATGTCGCCGGGAGTCTTGGCCAGGCCGCTCAACTGGTCGATCAGGTTCTTCGCGGCCGATTGCATCGCCGGCATCTTGCCGTCGTCCGCCATCGATCCGGTGTTGTCGAGCGCCATGGCGACCCGCATGCGCACGGTGCCCCAAGCGGCGGTGGAACTGCTGTTGAAATTGATATTGGGGAAGCCCGCGACCTTCATGAAGTCGGTCGTCACCGCGCCTGATCCCGTGACCTGGACCGTGGAGCCCATCGCGCTGCTGGGGGTGTAGGTCGCGTTGACCGACACTGACTTGGCGTCACTATTGGTATAGAGCGCGGCGAAATAGGCCTGCGCCTTGGTCGCGATCTGGGCGGTGGTGATGGTTCCTGCGGAGAGATCCTTGGACAGCATCAAGGCCGTGGTGTCGAGCGCCGCCTGCATCGAGGACCGCGCGGCGTTGGCGCGGGTGTAGTCGACTGCGGCGCCGACGAAACCGAGGATCGGCAACAGTGCGATGGCGAAGATCACCGCGATATTGCCGTCCTCGGCGCGGCCAAAGCGGGCGGCATTGCGAAGCTGACTGCGAAAGGGGGCACCAGACATGACGGTCACCATAAAAAATGGATTTCTGACCCGCATTTCGGCGCCCATGACTAAACAGGTGGTAAAACCGTGCGGCGAAAACCCCTAAATTGCCGGATAAATGCCGACCGGCCCCGATCATCGTGCTGCCATTGTCAACAGCCGCTAAACGGGGATCGCCGCATTTTGTCAAAGCGCACAGGATCGATTAACCTTGAGCATCGCCGAACGCTCCGGGAATTCGCGCCTTTTGCTTGCTCGAACCGGATAAGGGTGTGCTTGCGGCGGACCGGCCACGGTCCCATATTCCGATCATCGATCCAGCAAATGGGTCGGCGGGGAATAGGCGATCCGGCAGGGCTTCCGAGAAGCTGACGCGCGGTCCTGCGGATCGCTGTCCGGTTTTGCTGTGGGATTTCGAAACTCTGAGCCATGCTGACGCTGTTTTCAAACCTTGATGCTTCCGCGGCCCGCGGAAGTGCGGCTGATGATCCCCGAATGGGCAATGGCGAGGGCCGCCCCGCCGGACCGAGCGGTCCGGCGACCTCCGTCATTACCAAGGTCAAGCCGAAGACCAAGCGGCCGAATCTCTACCGCGTCCTTATCCTGAACGACGACTACACCCCGATGGAGTTCGTCGTTCTCGTGCTGGAGAAATTTTTCCAGAAGGACGTCGAGGCCGCGACCAAGATCATGCTGCACGTTCATCATCATGGAATCGGCGAGTGCGGCGTTTTTACCTACGAGATCGCCGAGACCAAGGTCACGCAGGTGATGGATTTTGCGAGGAAGCACCAGCATCCTTTGCAATGCGTGATGGAAAAGAAGTAGCTTGTCCCTTGCAAATCGCCTGAAACGGGAACGGGTCTTGCATTGGAAATCGTCGCCAATGCAAAGGTTCGGAACCGGGCTTTCGCCACGATCGGGTGTAACTATATGACAAAAGGTTGTTGTTGCCTGAAGCGGCAACGGCGATCATGATGCGGCGGGGGCCACAGAGGACGCGAATGCCGACTTTTTCTCAAAGCCTTGAACAATCCCTGCACCGCGCGCTGGCGATCGCAAACGAACGCCATCATCAATATGCGACGCTTGAACACCTCCTGCTGTCGTTGATCGATGATTCGGACGCGGCTGCGGTGATGCGGGCCTGCAGCGTCGATCTGGACAAGCTGCGCACCAGCCTGGTGAATTATCTCGAGACCGAATTCGAAAACCTGGTGACCGACGGCGCCGACGACGCCAAGCCGACCGCGGGCTTCCAACGCGTGATCCAGCGCGCCGTGATTCACGTCCAGTCTTCCGGTCGTGAGGAGGTCACCGGCGCCAACGTGCTGATCGCGATTTTCGCCGAGCGCGAAAGCCATGCCGCGTATTTCCTGCAGGAGCAGGACATGACGCGTTACGATGCCGTCAACTACATCAGCCACGGCATTGCCAAGCGGCCCGGCGTGTCCGAGGCGCGTCCGGTGCGTGGCGTCGATGAGGAGACCGAAGCGAAGAACGGCGAGGATTCCAAGAAAAAGGGCGACGCGCTCGATACCTATTGCGTCAACCTGAACAAGAAGGCGCGGGACGGCAAGATCGACCCGGTGATCGGGCGGAATTCGGAGATCAATCGCGCGATCCAGGTGCTGTGCCGGCGGCAGAAGAACAATCCGCTGTTTGTGGGCGAGGCCGGTGTCGGCAAGACCGCGATCGCCGAGGGGCTCGCCAAGCGCATCGTCGACAGCGAAGTGCCCGAGGTGCTGTCCGCGGCAACGGTATTTTCGCTCGACATGGGTACGCTGCTGGCGGGCACGCGCTACCGCGGCGACTTCGAAGAGCGGCTGAAGCAGGTGCTCAAGGAACTCGAGGCGCATCCCAACGCCATCCTCTTCATCGACGAGATCCACACCGTGATCGGCGCCGGCGCCACCTCCGGCGGCGCTATGGATGCCTCCAATCTTTTGAAGCCCGCGCTGGCGTCCGGCACGATCCGCTGCATGGGCTCGACAACGTATAAGGAATACCGCCAGCATTTTGAAAAAGACCGCGCGTTGGTGCGTCGCTTCCAGAAGATCGACATCAACGAGCCGACGGTCGATGACGCCATCGCGATCCTCAAAGGTCTGAAACCCTATTTCGAGGATTATCACCGGCTGAAATACACCAACGAGGCCATCGAGGCCGCGGTGCAGCTGTCGTCGCGCTACATCCATGACCGCAAGCTGCCGGACAAGGCGATCGACGTGATCGACGAATCAGGGGCGGCGCAGATGCTGGTCGCCGAGAACCGGCGCAAGAAGACGATCGGCATCAAGGAGATCGAGACCACGATCGCGACCATGGCGCGGATACCCCCAAAGAGCGTGTCGAAGGACGACGCCGAGGTGCTGAAGCATCTCGAGCAGACCCTGAAGCGCGTGGTGTTCGGCCAGGACAAGGCGATCGAGGCGTTGTCGGCGTCAATCAAGCTGGCGCGGGCGGGCTTGCGCGAGCCCGAAAAGCCGATCGGCTCCTATCTGTTCTCCGGTCCGACCGGCGTCGGCAAGACCGAGGTGGCGAAGCAACTCGCCGAATCGCTCGGCGTCGAGCTGATCCGCTTCGACATGTCGGAATACATGGAGCGCCATACCGTGTCGCGGCTGATCGGCGCCCCTCCGGGCTATGTCGG
>Ga0066662_10000704_pt1 | contig 14925 bp, 9 predicted proteins | sample GraSoiAngelo_111_FD_133939 | JGI IMG/M metagenome (GOLD analysis project Ga0066662, IMG submission 133939) | Grasslands soil microbial communities from the Angelo Coastal Reserve, California, USA - 14_0903_12_40cm | ecosystem: Environmental > Terrestrial > Soil > Grasslands | place: USA... | reverse complement strand
GTCTCTCCTCTGGCGACTTGAGGGCCGCACGGCAGCCCCCAAGGGGAAGGTTGGGTTTGGCGCGCGCGAGCGTGAGTGACCGCCGCGCCCGAATTGTCGCCCTTGATTGACCCTGTAAGCCTTGGAAGGAAACTCCCCGCTCTCGCCGAGCGAAGCGGACGGACAGGCGAAGGGGCGTCGTCTGCCACCCGGTCGGCTTCGGTCGGGGCCGGCGCGCTCCGGCGTCGGGCGAGCCGGTGTCTCACACGCTCCTGGCGCGCGTGCGACGCCGGCCCTTCAGCCGTTCACACAAGCCTTCAACAAATCTGCGGGAGCAAAGAGAACTGGACTGCGCCAGCCGGCGCAGCCGTCGGAGTCTTTAGTCAGTGAACCCTCTGATGAGAGGTCGGGCAAGTGACGCCGTCGGGCACGCCTGACTAATGGTGCGCGGGAAGCCTAATCCGGTCGCGCGCCAATGTCAATAGTTGGAGTAACCACGCCGTGGGAAACGGAATAAATCGGGATCATGATTACCCATCTTCACGGTCAGCTTTTTCCCGGTTGTCCGCAAGAAATGAGGAAGGTCATCAAAGAATAGCTTGACCGACCGCAGTCAGACGAAGCGGCGATTGGTGATGTCATAGATGATCGCGCCGCAAGCCTGTATGAGTTCTCCGGCGATCACCATCATCGGGTTGTAGGTTTCGTCGCTGAATTGCAGCTCCCAGGTCAGTTCGTAGCGCGCGTCGGCGCGGCGGAGGGCTTCGCGGTCGGGTGGCGGGACGCCTGGGTCGACTGTGAGGTCGCCCGCCGCAAGTTCCGCTGCCTCAAGCGCCACATGAGGGCCTGTATCGATGCTGACGGTGATGTCTGCGTCATTCCCGGTCAGGGAGTCGTGCACCGTGACCAGCAGCAGGTTCTCTTGGTCGAGCCGCAGCAGGAGATTGCGCTCTGACGCCAAACAGCGCGCGAGTTCGTCGAGCGACATGAGCCGTTCGCGGGCGCAGTATGCGAACCAAATTCCGATGTTCACTTGTTGCTCCGTGCCTTGATGACGAGATCGAGGACGGTCTGGAGGAGATTTGGTCGGCTGTTAGGGCCGACATTGCGGATGACCGTGATGGGTGCCCAGCCGTGCATTTGTAGCTGCCCAAGGTCGGCGTCGTCGGGGTCTTCGCATAGCGTCCACTCACCGCCGACCGCACGCTGCACGATCTGTCCTAGATACAAGACCGCGCCGGTCTCTATGCGGCGCAACAGATCGCGTGGCGCATTGGCGGCGAGCAGTTGTTTGAGGGCCGCTTCGATGACCGCCAGTGAATCAGCACTGCCATCGAGCGCGCCGGGGTCACGGCCGAGCAAGTCTCGCAGGTCGGAATGTAGCGCCGCGAGCTTGGCATCGCTGTTGGCGACGAGGTGCGCGAGGAGCGCGCGCCGGACGGGGATGTCGTAGATTTCGGTGGCATCGCGCAGGTAGCCCGCCGAGCGGGTTCGCTTGAAGTTGCGCACGACATCGAGCGGATAGAACTTGGCTCGTGCCAGGTAGGGCAACCCCACGATGCTCGCTCTGCCGAGGTCGGACTTAGTCCGCGGCGGCTCCCAACGACCGCCCGTGGATGCGGCGAGTGTAGCGCCGACATAGCAGGCCAGGCGCGACTCGAGGCTTGCGCTCGCACCCGTCGCCTCTTCGAGGCACGCCTGGTAGAAGTCTTCGACACGATCGAGCGAGGCGTAGCTGCGATCGAGCGGTAGCAAGTCCGGCTGCTGTTGCGCGATCATTTCGGCGAGCGCCGCCAACTCTTCTGGCACCGCACGCACGAAGGCTTCACCATCGGTTGTGGAAGAAACCGCCATCACCTTGCTCCAAAACGACGCGCCACGTCGGCCACTAATTCGTCCCTGGTCCCTATAAAGATCGTCACGCTGTTGATCTGATCTTGGGGCATGCCGGCGAGACGCATGAGGTTGGCCATGCGTGCCTGTCCCGCCGCGTCGTCCACGCGAATGATAACATCAACCCCCACCTCGCGTGCTCTGGCAACGAGCCACCGCGATGGACTCTCTTCCAACACCCAGGTCACGCGATCTCCGGCAGCGACAAACTCGGCATCGGCGGCCAGCGCAGCCTCGTTCGAGAGCGAGGACGAGCCTAGACTCGCGCCGCCACCCCGACGGGGCGCGGTCGTGAGCGACTCTGAGCCAGCCTTGATCTGGATCAGGTCGCGGCCCTGCCCGCGGCCACGCTCGATGAGAACATCCACCTGCCGCCTCTGTCCGCTCGGAGTCAGCACCACCGCACTGCGCGACGGGACGCCTCCCTGCGCGAGCGCAGCGCGGTAAGTCTCTTCGGTCGCCGGCCCCACCACCGAGTTCGCCATGCGCGACGGGTGACCGGCTGCCCACTGCTGGAAACCCAGGTGACTGGCTCTCGGCGAACTTAAATATTGACGCCAGCGATTGAGCATGTGTTCGGGCGTACCAGGGACGAGCGACAACTCAGTGCCAGCGGCCCGCTCGCGCAGCGCGACGAGTTCGGCCAACTCGGCCTCGGAGGCCGGCATACGCACTTGCAACGCACGCAGCCGGGCGGCGTCAGTTGCCGGGAGTCGCGCGATCTGCGTCTCGCTCAGGGCGTAGAGGCCGCGCCCGCCAGGGTCAACTATGGGGCCGACACTGCCGGGGAGCAGCAACGGGCTTACCGGGCCAGGCAGTAGCAGCGGCGTCTGCGGCCCAGGCAACAACCACGGCGTGCGTGGCCCGGACAATACCAACGGACTGTAGAATGGTGCCAACGACGAGCCACCACCAAGCTGCCCTCCGCCGAACGGCACGATCGAGCTGCCCCCAAAGGGAGCGCCGAACGGCACTATCGAGCTTGACCCGTACGGAACGAGCGAGGTTCCAGTTGCGGCACCGTATGCGCCCCCGCCATAAGTGAGAGGAGTGGAAAAACCCGTATACCAGAGCCGCCCATCCGGCGAGACTATGCCGTAGCCCCAAATCTCCCCCGTCGTCATGTCAACCGCCAAAAACCGACCGTTTCTAAACAGGAGGGTGCGACCCGGAAACTGGGCGTGCGTGATGACCGCTTCACCCTGTAGGGCTTGGAGCAGGCGCGTTGTTGCCCGCGCCTCGCTGATCATGCGAAAGACGCTGAAGGCCGATAAGCCGAACTCGAACGCCCCAGAGATGATGTTTGATTGGCCGCGCTCGGCGAGACCCGGCGCTTCGGCCTCTTGCGAGAGCGAGTAGACGCCGGAGCCAATCCCCTGCGTCCACTGTCTTCCCTGCCGTTGTTGATTCACCCCTAGCGACACTCTGATCAGCCCCAGGATCATGCCCGCCGGAATGGTCACGACCGCAGCCGGCGGGAACATGATCGTGAGCGCGAGCAGTATGAGCTCCACGAGTTGGAGCAGTCTCTCCCGTTGTTGCCAGCGCCGAACATCGTCGAGCGCCTGCCATCTGACGAAGGTGTTAGTGGTGGGCAGAAGTTCATCCACGATCGGACAGAGTTCTTCGTACGGCACTTCGCCGCCCTGAATTTCGGCGCGCAGATCATTGTACTGCTGCTTGCGGTCGTTGATCCGCGCGATGATCCCGTCACGCACGCTCTGCATGTTGTCGGGCGACATTGCGTACAACGCGTCGAAGTTCTGGCGTGGAAGGACGCGATAGCCCCGCGGCCCCAGCGGCGTCAGCACGGAGTCGATGCGCACGATGATGCTGGCGACGATCTCCGAGTTCGGCCCCCAGGCAGCGAGACTTGGGATTCGCTCTGAGTCCGCGGCGGATGGCAACTCGCCGCACAGATCGGTGCGCGGAGGTGGAATGTCGACGCCTCTGGGAATCGCCAGACTGGGCACGAACGGGTTGGGTGTCGGGGCGGTGATCAAACTCGTCGTAGTTTGCTGCGGATTGACCACAGCGGATGGCGTAATCGTGGTGGGTTGTGACGCTGGCGCTGTCGTCCTTGGACTCGTGCTCTGAAGATAGGCGAGCAATGCATCCCGGTCGCTCCCGCTGAGCGTGGATGGGGACAGGAGCGACGACGCGCCTGGCTGGCGACCTCCTTCCCCAGATAGCGCCGGCGTGCGCCAGAAGTCGCCTCTCGGTAGCGGACTTCCCCACTGCTCCGCTGTCCTTTGCCACGCGAGGTTAATCTCGTGGCAGGCTTGACAGCCGCCGATCTCGTGGCGCTGGATGCGTCTCATCGTGGGCGCGTATTCGCTGTAGCGGGGATCCGCCCCGACATGTACGGACGGTTGCGGCTGCGCCGGCCTGTCTCCGACCAAGACTTGTAGATCTTCGGCGACCGAGGGCGTCGTGTCGTAGCCGGCCACCGACATGCTCGTGAGATAACCGAAAAAGCTGCCCACGCGCTCTCGGTAGGTGGACTCGACATCGAGTTGCGAGCCGAGGAACGAGCGCTCGGACGGGTTGCGCGTGCCGGCCCAGTCTTCGAAGCGCTGGCGACCGCCAGGGGTCGGGGCAGCCGTTGTTGCAAACGAGGTGGCGGTCTGCGTCAGCAGTTGTGCGCGCAGTTGGAAGCCCTCCATCGCGCTGACATAGGTGCTCCATTGATCGAGCACCCCCATGTTTTGAGTGAGTCTCGTGGCAGCACGCTCCCGCACGCGCGCCGCGAACTCGGGCTTAGTCTCCGAGGCATGGCCCTCTTCGCCGTCGCGTTGCACCACAGGTGCGCGTTGCATGGCCGTGGAAGTCGCGGCGGCGTTCGTGGCCGGGCCAGCGGCAACGCCATCGAGTAGCGGCGCGGCTTGCTGACCACCGGCGACGGCGGTCGCGACGGAGTCGGCTTGCTGCTCGTATGGGTCGCCCGCTTCGCCGACGCCGCCCTCGAGTTGCACGACATCGCGCTGCTGAACTACGTGTGTGAGCTCGTGGGCCAGCAGTTTGCTGCCCGTCAACGTCTCCGGCGCGTAATTGCCTGCGCCGAACACCATATCCTGCCCGGTGGTAAACGCTCTGGCCGAGAGGGCGTCCGCAGTCTCCGCCGCCTGATTATCGCTATGCACGCGCACCTGGCTGAAGTCCCGCCCAAACCGCGGCTCGAAGAAAGAGCGCACGGCGGGCGGCAACGGCTGCCCGCGCCCGCGCAGCGCAGCGATCTGCGCAGTCGTCTGCGCACTTACGCTGGGTGTGTGGCCCGGCTTCTCTTTCGGCTGAATCCTCTGTTCTTCTTCACACTTCGGACACGTCGCCCCCGCGGCGCAAGCAGCACACTTGCGTTGGATCGTCGCTGACGGTCGAGCAGATAGGTTCTCTGCGCCACGATCCGCTTCCTGTTCGGCTGAATTTCCTGGCTGGCTAACGTTAAGCTTGGCCTGGGGCGCGCCCGTTTTCAGCAGCCGCTGTACCGCCAGATTGCCGGCCATTTGAGGATGAGCGGGAGTTTTGAAAGGACGCTGAGAACTGGCAAGAGCGGCCAACTGTCGGCCATGCATGTAAGCGGGCGCGGCTGACTCAGGCTTTGCGTGCTTTTCCGTTGTCTTTACCTTCTCCGTCATCTCGTCTGCTCTTACTCAATTCGCGAAACTAACTCGTGATACTGTTTGAAATCCGGCGGCGAGGGAATCCGCCCCTGCTTCATCATCTGCCGGGCGAGCGCGACGTACCGAACGTCGTCGCCTTGAGAGATAATGTCAACGCAACGGCTGGTCGCCGGCCTGTGCGAGGTAGCGCTGGTAAGCCTCTTGAATTCGAGGCTCCACAAACCCCGTGCCGCCGGCATTGAGGAGCTCATTGATGCCGCGACCTGTGCGTTGTGCGCGGCCCGCTGCCGCCCGCGGTGGTCGCTTCTTTCGGTTTTTCGACCTTCCCAAGGAACTGGAGTTTGGCCGCCGTCATGGACGCTTCTCCTTCACTCCCCTTGCCCGATCAGCGAATAGTATTGCTTGAAGTCGATAGGCGAGGGGCTGCGCCCCTGCTTCATCATCTGGCGGGCGAGCGCGCGGACAAGTTGGCGCATCGTGATGGCCTGGCCGTCGCGCGCGGCGAGGAAGGCGGCGCCGAGCGCGACGTTGCGGATGTCGCCGCCAGCGAGCGGGAACTGTTTGGCGAGGTACGGGAAGTCCACGTCCGCGCCCACAGGCGCTTCGGCCGGGAACATCCCGCGCCAGAGCCGTTCGCGATAATGTTCATCGGGCAGCGGGAATTCGACGACGTAGTGCATCCGGCGCGAGAAGGCGTTGTCAATGTTCTTGCTCAGGTTGCTCGCCAGGATGACCGCGCCCTCGTGCTCCTCCATCTTTTGCAGCAGGTACGCGACCTCGATGTTGGCATAGCGGTCGTGCGCGTCCTTAACCTCGCTTCGCTTGCCGAAGAGCGCGTCGGCTTCGTCGAAGAAGAGGATGGCGTTGCTGGCCTGCGCGGAACCGAAGATGCGGTCGAGATTTTTCTCGGTCTCGCCGATGTACTTGCTGACGACGCACGAGAGATCGATCTTGTACAGGTCGAGGCCGAGTCCGCCGGCGATGACGCCGGCGGTCATGGTCTTGCCCGTCCCCGAAGCGCCGGAGAAAAGCACCTTCAACCCCTTGCCCGCCGCGACGCGCCGCGCGAACCCCCACTCCGTATAGACGACGTGGCGGAAGCGAATCGCCGCGGTAACCTCTCTGACCTGCCGGAGCGTCGCCCGCGGCAGCACTAGATCGTCCCACGTAAACGGCGTGTTGATCTTGACGGCGAGCTGGCCGATGTTCTGATGCGACTGCGCACGAGCGGCTTCGAACAACTCCGCTGCGTGCAGCGTCACGGGCCGTTCGCCGCGCAGACTGCGCGCGTCAACGACCGCGGCAACTGCGTCTCTGATCTGGCCCGGCGTCAGGACAAAGTGCGTGGCCAACGCCTCGGCTGCCGCGTCCTCGACCGCCGCGCCTTCGCGCGCCGCGTACCAAACCCAGAGGCGGCGGCGCTCGTCGAAGTCCGGCTCGTCGAAACGGAACGCGAGGCTGCGCCGGCCCTGCAATAGCTCGTGCCAGCGCGCGCCCGGTTCGCACGCGAGGAAGACGGGCGGGCGTAGCGCGGCCAATTGATGCGCGACGACTGCCGATTCCGGCAGCAAATTTCCCTCGCGGTCAAACAGCGCCTCGCATGGCTCAAGGTAGGCGCCCGCAGGCTTCAGGCGTTGTTGCAGTGCAAGTTCCGTCAGCAGCTTCGCGGTCTGTTCGGGTGGCGTGTGCCCCGCGTCGAGCCGGAAGCGAATCAGGTCGAGGCCGAGCTCGCCGCAGACGGCTGCGGCGGACGCCTCCCTACCCGCTCCATAACGACCCTCGAAGATGAAGACGGGCGTCACTCCGCGCATCGCGCCCGGCGCGAAGAAGTTGAGTATCTGCGCCAGACGTTCGCGCATTTGCTCGGCGAGGGGCAACTCCTGCCAACGGACAGCGGGCGAGTGCTGCGTGCTGAGGTGGGCGAGGCGCGCGTTCGTGTGCGGGAGGCCGAGCAGAAAGTGTGTCGCCGAGGGCGAAAGCGAGAAGCCGTTAGCAAGCAGGTGCGGGTGGTCGGCTGCGTCGGTCAAGTGCTGGAGCAGGCCATGGCGGAAGAGCGACGCATCTGGCAAGAGGTGTCGGCGGTGGCGCTGCCGCTCGGCCGAGTCGTCAGAAAAAACTCTCAGCGCGAGATCAACGGTCGGATACTTCCTCGTCACGTCGTTGTTCAGGTACGCATACAGAGTTTCATACTTAAGGTCTGCTTCAGGCGCAAGCGCCAGTAAGAGCACATCGCGCTCGAAGTCTGACAGTTCGAACTCCGCGGTGAGGCATGCGAACGGCGAGTCTGCGTCCGAGGCGGCGAGCGTGCGCCGCAGTGCTGCGGCCTTTGCGGTCAGGTCGCTGATCGACGGCGACGTGCCCGCAGCCGCCGCGTTGTTGATGAGTACGTCAACCTGTTCGTCGCTGACATAGAGGCCGCGGAATTCGTCGAGCGACAACTCGTAGGTGGCGCGCAGGCGCAGTATCTGCCGACAGAGCAGCAGGTCGAGCCGTTGCAGCTCCGCGCGCAGTCGCTCTTCCCTGTTGACTAACACAAAGCTTCATCCTTCTTGAAAGAGTACGAACGGGCGTTCATCGAGCCAGTTCAGGCGATATGAGCTGCGATTCATACCCGTCAGCATCAGGACAAGGTTGAGCGGGGGCCTGCCCACGCGCACGACGCGCCGCGCCTCTTCGTCTTCGAGGCTGCCGGCGAAGTCCAGGAAGTTCCCGAACAGGTAAGCGAGACCCGACGTGGCGAAGCCCGGCAGCCGCCGCGCATACGCGCGCATCAGCCCTTGCGCCGCCACGCTCAGCGCGAGGTTGAAGGGCGCGGGCAGCCTGAAGGATTGCGGAAGCGAAAGATGCGCGCAGTCCTCCGCGAGCTTGGCCACGCGCACGCCGAACTCGGCGACCGCGCCGTCGCGCGCCGCCAGGTCGTGCCACTCCTCGCCGCCGATCCGCAAAGCATTAGCGGACGGCAGCGCCGCACGTAAAGCCTTCGCGCACGTCTCGTCGCACACGACGAAGTCCGCGCCCGCGATCAGTTGGCGGAGCGGGTCGGGCGCGCGCTCCAACAAGTGTGCGGGCGTGCGCGCACGCAACCTTTGCGCGTAAAGCCAACACCCGCTCTCCACGTCAAGGAGTAAGCCGAGTGCACCGCCCGGCAGTTTAACGCTGACGAGCGCGAGCGAACGGTACGCAGCCTCTCCGCTCGCGCTGCGCCACCGCGCAGATGCTTCAAGGAACGAATCGAGATCGTCAACCGAGACTTTGCGCGCCCAACGCGCAAGCTCAGGCAGCGAGAGCGCGGGCGGAACGCACGTTAGATCGCGTGCGAGCGGGTCCAGATAGAAGTGCGCGGCGCGCGCGCGGCCGGAGCACTTCGCCAGGAGCAGTAAACGCACGAGCGCAGCCGGCGGCGTCTCGGCGGCGGCGGGCCAACCCCGCGTCGCCTCTTCGAGCGCGAGGTCATCAACGAGCGGCAGCAGCAGAAACATGCCGCCGAAGGGCGTGTACCGCGGCTCGCTCGTCGCCGCGCGCTGTGTGTCTTCAGCCGTCCCGCTAGCGTAGCGAGCGTGGGCTGATTGTGCGAGCGCGGCCAGAATGTCTAGTGGGCAGCGCATGAGCGGAAGCAGGACTTCGGCGTCGGCTGGCCCGAATTCCATGTAGAGTCTCCGCATGTCGCGCCTGCTCAAGATGGTCAGCAGTTTCTGCATCTTCAAGGCAGACCGCTGCGCGAACATGCCGGCCAGCCGCAACATCGCGCGCGCTTCGCCGACGAGGGATAGCCGTGCGCTCACAGCGCTCCCGCGCAGCACACAGACGAAAAGCCGTAGCGTGTTGCGCCATTGCTCGGCCGCCTGCATGGGGCCGAGTTCAGCCGACTCCCACACTTCGCTTAGCGCCTGGAAGCAGCCCGCCTCTGTGCCGGACGTCGCATCGTGCGCCAGGCTCTCGACGATGCGCCGGGCATCCTGCACAGAGAGCGCACGCACCACGCACGACAGCTCCTTCACCGTCAGTCGCAGCAGGGCGGCGAGACCGATTGACGGATCGTCGCAGAGGGCAGCGCGCAGCGCAGCCGAGATCGGCAACATGCGCAGGCCGTCGAATGGGGTGTAGAACCACCTGCTCCATGCCCGCCCGGCTGCGAGGTCTGAGAGAAAGCACGCGACGTAGGCCGCGCGGTCGTCGAAGTGTATGACCTCATGAGCGTCGCCTCGCCCGCTGAGCGGTGCGGCGAGGGCGCGCGCTATCTGCTCGGCCCACACGCGCGCGATGCGCTCGCGATCCCAGGCTGCATTTACTTCGAGGCTGACGGCGAGCCGCCGGATGAAAAAGACGCCCGGCATCACGCCGCTTGCGCGCAGAGCTGCGAGCCGCTCGGCGAGCGCGGCGGCGAGGTTCTTGCCGACCGCATCGTCGAGCTTAGCCCTAACGCTTTCGGGCGCGGGATGATCTGCTGCGACGAAGTAGCGCGCGCGAAAGCGCCCGACGTGCAGACAACTTCTAACTGCCTGAGTCGCCTCCATCGCTGACCCTGTTACTCAGCCGCGACCGCGGCGTGGCCGGCGCGCAGGGCTGCGCCGGCCTCAATGGCCGCGCCCTGCTCGTCGCCCAGCAGTTCTTCGAGCACCTGTACGGCCCCGCCGATGCGCAGCAGCGTGCTGCGTAAATTCGCCTCACGCACTTCCAGTTCGGCCATGACCTTCTGACCGATCTCAAGCTCTGCCCGCAGTTCCTGCAAACGATTCTCAAGCTGTTCTCTCATCGTTTTCGCTCCCATTTCACCCGGCGAGATGGCGGCACTGTCAACGCACCTTGCACCTGATGTGAGCCGACCCGCGCGCCGCAATCACTGAGGCACGAGGATGTAGTTCGCCTGTCCGCCAAACCAAAGCCCGTTGCCGGTGTCATCGCCATTCGAGAACTTAAATTTGTACCGGGCGGTTATCTGCCATGAAGTCCCTGAAATGACAGTCGCTAAACATCTGATGAGTAGGAGGGCGTTGTCGAATTCCGAATCCGGCTCTTCCTGCCCCATTTCCCTCGGCGCGACGAAGATGACCCAGTCATTCACAGTCCCCCACGGCACAGCTACAATGTCGTTGTCGTTGACGTTCCCGGCAAGGGAAAAAGCACTACCGTTTCGGAGGATGCGCCCGTTCACGTCGAGCTTGCCCTGGGGGGTCGTCGTGCCGATGCCCACGTCGCCCGCTGCCGTGATGCGCAGCAGGTCTGTGCCCGTACTGAGGCTGTTCCGATTGGCGTAAGGCTCTTTGCCGATGAAGAAGAAGTTGGAGTCGGAGAAGCGGAAGCCGCTGCCGACGCTGCCGACGACGACCGTCAGGTGATCGGAGGTATCAGTGCGGTCGAAGATCGCGTTGAGGTGGCTGCCGCGCGCGACGTGCAGCGTGTTGAGCGGTGTGTCTGTCCCGATGCCCACGTCGCCGCTCGCCTTGATCCAGACTTTCGTGCTGTTCGTGCCGGCGCGCAGCACCAGGTCGTGGTTCGTCATCGTCGAGACGATGCCGCCCGCGGCGTCCGCGCCGAGCAGAACTTCTTGCGCACCGCCATTCGCCTTGACGTTCAGATAAGTGTTGCCGCTCCCCTGGACGGTGAGCGCGCGGTTCGGCGTCGCCGTGCCGATGCCAACCTCGCCGCGGTCGAGCACGACGAACTTGGGCTTGAAGGAGTTTGCGACAAAGGGACCGACGGCAAACTTGTGCAGCCCGGCTTCCGCCACACCGAGGCGCACCTGCAACTGTTTCCCGCCTGCGCCGTCGTCTTCAAGCCTGTTCACGGTGAGCGGCACGCTGTTGTCCTTGCCCAGCAAGTCCAAAAACTCTAGGTAGCGGCCAAACATCCGTACCTTTCCCTCGACTCGCAGATCGCCCTCGACCCAGACCAGATCGGGCGAGCGCACGGCGGAATAGTTATTCGTGCGGCTGCGCAAGCGTATGAAACCGTCCACGGCCTGCACCGCGCCGGAGACGACGCCGGCCTGCAAACGTAAGCTGTTGCTGGCTTCCAGATCGTTTGCGTTTGCGTCACGCTGGACGAAGTTGCCGGTCTGGCCGGCGGTCTGCGGTGGCTTCCAGCGGACGACGCCGAGCGGGATGAGCCAGCGCGCGCTCTGCCCCTCTTCGGGAAAGGTTTGATGCGGCACGGAGGCGTCGTAGAGGAGCGGGTCTGAAGGGTTGAAAGCCTGGAGCGCCGCGGAGGCATCCACCTGTTTTCCGGCGAGTGAGATCGGCGTGCGTTGATCTGAAGTCGCGAAATCGCCGACCTCGACGCGAAAGAACTCGTCGACGCGCGCCGTCTGGTCTTCGGGGTCGCAGACCTCGAAGCCGGCGGCGGGCGGTTGTGCAGCCGACTCGATGTAGCGTATCCAGACCTTGACCAAGCGGCCCGCAGGGCTACCGGCGTCAATCGCCGCGTCATAGACTAACCCCTTGAATAACTCGGAGGGGATTTTGTAAGGCGCGAGCACGACCAGCGGACGGCCGAAGCCGTCCCAGGCGTAACCGGGCTGAATGAAAACGTCAACCTGATTGTTGCCCGCGGGCGAAGGCTTCTCGGTCAGTTGCAGTCCCGTCGCAATGCCCCATGTGTGCGCGCCGAGGGCGTGGCGTGCGTCCTGATAGCGCGCGTAGTTGACGGCGGCGGACAGGTCTGCCGCGCCGAGATACTGGTTCTCGAAGAACTTGGGTCGCTGCGTCTGTTTCGCGGTCACGGCTTGCCCCCTTCGCCATCACTTCTTCACCCCTTGTTCAACTCGTCAATCATCACCTGCTGCTGCCGCACAGTCTTCTCAAGCTCGGCCATCTGTTCGCGGAGTTGCGCCATCTCCTCGCTTGGGGCCTCCGCGGCTGCGGCGTGTACGGCAAAGGCTTCCGCCATGTCGAACTTTGTGGCCCGCGTGAAGACGGCAGCGTTCTTCAACACGTTCGGCGTCTCGGCGGGCACTTTGGCGAAGATGGGCCGCGCGAGCTGATTGAGGATAAGGAACAGGAAAGGATTGTTGAGTTCGGCTTCGGTGAGCACAGGCTCGCCATTCTCGTCCTTCGCGCCAATCGCGCCGATGAAGAGCGTGCGCGCGTCCACAGTCTGCGCGCGGTTTGCCCACGCCCGCTCGAAGACTTTAAAGAACTCGTTATTAGGCAAGCCCGGCCCCTTCACATTGGTGAAAGCGTCCGTGGCGAGCGGCACCTCTGAACTCTCGTCTCCGCCGCCACCACCGCCACCGCCGCTTGCACCGCCCGCGCCGCCCGTGCTGCCTGTGCCGCCGCCCTCACTCGCGCCCTCGGCATTCGCCATCCTAGAGTTCACGTCTGGGGCCACGCGGACGGAGCCTCCGTAGTAGCTACTACGCTGTAGGTCGAAGGGTTTGCAGCATAGCTTCGCAAGCGCCTTGCGGAGTTGGCGGACGAACGGGATGAAGGAGAACCAGTACCCCAGGTTCGGGAAGGTCGTGACGAACTTGCGCTCATTCCAGTTGCAGACGCGCACGATCCGGCAGGTATCCTTGCGTATGGTGATCGTCGCGAGCGGCACGCGCGGGTCGAGCACGGGGTCGGAGCAAGGCGGCAGCAGCGCCGAGCAGATGCAGGCACGGATATACTCCGCACCGACCGGCGCGATAACACTCGACACGGTCTGCTTGACCAGATTGATATAGTCCTGATCGGTCTGATTAACGTCCTCCGGCTCTGGGCAGGCGGCGTTCGCAATCCGCTCGGCCAGCAGACAGTCATGGATCGGTTGCGCCGCCAGGAAGTCGAGCAAGCTCTCCTTGAGGTTGCAGCAGTATTCGTGCCACGCGGGCTTGCCCGCGCTCGTCGCCGGTTCCTTCGGCAGCGCGGCCACAAAGTCTTTGAAGCACTTAAGCATTTTGGTCAGCATCAGGCCGTAGTCCTGCTTGCGTTCGGGGTCTGGCAACCGGGCTTTATAGACCTCAAAGCTGTAACCCTCGCAGATGACTGTCGGCTCGCACTGCGCCGTGTTCGCTTTCTGCGTCCGCGTGCTCGCAGTCTTGCGCGTCCCGCTTGCCATTCCTTTGCCGCCGCAACCGCAAGACGAAGACGACGAACCGCCGCCGCAGCCGCACGACGAACCGCCGCAGCCACACGCGGACGAGCCGCGCAGCGCCATCACGCCGCGCGAGGGCTTCTCGTCGTAACGGATGGCGAGCACCCAGTCCTCGTAAACGTCCCGGCACTGCGCGTCGTCCCGGCCCCCGCCCCAAGGCTCGCACTCCCACTGCGGCTTCTTCTCGCGGCAGCGGTTGATGAGCGCGCACACGTCAACCTCCGTGGCGGCGCAGACCACTATGTCCTCGCCGCACTGGCTCAGCGCGTAGCCCGGCCTGACGGTCACGACGTTGCAAGGTTGGCAGACGACCTCAAGGCCGCAGACGACGCCCCAGCCGTGCAGGTAGCGGTTGTGCAGCTTGTTCTTCTCGACGATGTAGCGGTCGAGGCGATTGAGGTCTTCGTCCGTCAGCAACTGCCCGGCGAAGAAGCGCGGGCGGCACAGGCATTCCAGCCCGCCGCAGACAGGGCAACGGATGGGCTCGCACTCGTCCGCACGCGGCCTTGTCATCGGATTTGTGTTAATCACTGTGACCATCTCATTCCTCCGGTTCAAATTTGACCGAATCGCTTATGAGCTGCCAGTCGGTTGCGCTGATCCGCGTGCGTTTGCGGAAGTCCTGCTCGTCGCGGAAGGGGGCGCGCTGTCGCGCTCCGATGATGCGTCTGATGAATTCTTCGCCCAGGTGCGCCAAGCGCCGCAGCAGATCGTGCTCGGGCGCCCGGTTGATGTCGATGGGCTGGCCCTCCGTGACCCTGAACCAACTCTTGAATTCGCCGCCCTCCGTGCCGTTGCCGGTCGGACAGCGTTCGGGCAGAAACGGCGCGAGGTGGTTCGCGTCGAGCGCGGGGTTGACATCGTGTCCATCGAACGTCTTTATCTTGCCGTCGCCGAGGATGAAGTCGCCCTCGACGACGACGCGGTACTCTGCCCGCGGCCATCCGACGCCAGAGTGAAACTGCGCGCCCGTAGCCGTCGCGCCGGGTAGTGCAGGCACGGGCTGAAATCCTCGAATCCGTTGTCCGCACGTCGTCAAGGGCCGTTGGTTATCGGTGAAGACGTTGCCGGGGATGACATTCATCTCCGAAAGCTCGCAGAAGCAGCGTTCGCCGAGCATCTTTCTCAGCACGTAGAAGCTCTCGGTCGTGAGCGTCGAGGCCAGCACCGGCAGGTCGAAGGCGATGATGAGGCCGTCCTTATCAAGCCTGTCCCTTTCCTCGGGCGTGTTGACGTCGCCGTCGTGCTGCCAGTTGATGGCGATGATGTGCGGGAGTTGCAGGTTGAGGCCGACGCCGGGGGCACCCGGATCGCCCTTGATGCTGTCGCCCTTGTCGCCCTTGTCGCCCTTGTCGCCCTT
>Ga0066662_10000703_pt1 | contig 14933 bp, 16 predicted proteins | sample GraSoiAngelo_111_FD_133939 | JGI IMG/M metagenome (GOLD analysis project Ga0066662, IMG submission 133939) | Grasslands soil microbial communities from the Angelo Coastal Reserve, California, USA - 14_0903_12_40cm | ecosystem: Environmental > Terrestrial > Soil > Grasslands | place: USA... | reverse complement strand
TATATTTTTCGCTACGCCTACGACGGCGAGCGGCTTGTGATGCTGCGGGTTTTCCACGGCCGCGAACGGCGTGATACCTGAGACGTCGATCCCGAAGCCGGTGAGGCACGCCGGATCCGTTGCCGGGCTTGACCCCGGACCCATCTTCGTTGCGCCTCCAGAGCGGTTGTGCGGGACGTGCTAGAAGCATATCCAATTCGCATCTCACTGCTCGCAAGGAATTTCTCATGCTTCGTCTTGGCCTCCTCCTTTCCGCTAGCCTCCTCCTCCTCACCCCCGCCTCCGCTGCCCCCTGCGGCGGCGACTTCGCGAGCTTCGTCGCCGCGATCTCCCGCGAGGCTGCCGCCAAGGGCATCTCGCAGGCCGTGATCTCCCAGGCGCTCGGCGGCGTCACGCAGGATCCGGCGGTGCTGGCGTTCGACCGGCGGCAGCGCGGCACCTTTCGCAGGACGTTCGAGCAATATGCGGCGACGCGGGTGGGCGCGGGGCGGATCAGCGGGGGGCGGGCGATGTTGCAGCGGCATGCCGCGCTGCTGTCGCGCATCGAGCGCGAGTTCGGCGTGCCGCCGCAGATACTGGTGGCGATCTGGGGGCTGGAGACGGATTTCGGCAAGGGCGACATGGGCAAGCTGCCGGTGTTCCGCGTGCTCGCGACCATGGCGCATGATTGCCGGCGCACCGACCTGTTCCAGCGCGAACTCTTGGCGGCGCTGCAGATCGTGCAGCGCGGCGACCTGCGCCTCTCCGACATGATCGGCGCCTATGCCGGCGAGATCGGGCAGACGCAGTTCTTGCCGTCGTCCTACATCAAATACGGCGTCGATTATGACGGCAACGGCCATGTCGACCTGCGCCACAGCGTGCCCGACGTGCTGGCTTCGACCGCCAACCTGCTCAAGACCAACGGCTGGCAGGCGGGCGCGCCTTACGGCCCGGGCAGTGCTAATTTCGAGGCGATGCGCGAGTGGAATCGCGCGGAGGTCTATCGCAAGACCATCGGGTATTTTGCCGACCGGCTGGTGGGACGGTAGCCACACACACGCCGTCATTCCGGGGCGCGCCACTTGGCGCGCGAGCCCGGAATGACGGGCGTGGTTTATTGCCCGCCCATCGCCCTGGTTGCCTTGTCGAGCCGGCGCTGCAGGGGCGCCCAGTAGGTGGCGGGGCGGAGGCGCTGCAGCAGGTCCATGAAGCGCGCGTCGCCGCCGATCAGGATGCGCGGCTGGTTCTTCTCGATGCCTGAGATGATGCGCTGCGCGGCGGCTTGCGGCGTCGTCTTCGCCAGCGTGTCGAAGCGCTCGATCGAGGCGGCGCGGCGCGCATTGTCGGTGACGCCGCTGCCCTGGCGCGAGTTGCGCGCGATATTGGTGGCGACGCCGCCGGGATGCACCACCGAGAGCCGCACCGGGCTGTTCGCGAGCTGCAATTCATGGCGCAGGCTTTCGGAAAATCCGCGCACCGCGAATTTAGCCGCCGCATAAGCGCTCTGGCCCGGCGGGGCGATGATGCCGAAGATGCTGGAGAGGTTGACGATGTGGGCCTCGCGCTGGCGCGAGAGCTGCGGCAGGAAGGCGCGCGTGCCATGCACCACGCCCCAGAAATTGATGTTCATCAGCCAGTCCATCTGGGCCTGGTCGATCTCGCCGAACTGCCCCATCAAAGCGACGCCGGCATTGTTGATCAGGATGTTGAGGCCGGGATGTCCTGCGGTCGCGGCCCGCGCGAAGGCCTCGATCTCGGCCGGCTCGCCGACGTCGACGCGATGCAGCGTGACCTTGCGAGGACCGCCGCGGGCGATCTCGGCCGCGACCTGCTGCAGCCCCGCCTCGTCGCGGTCGGCCAGCGCGAGATCGCAGCCGCGCGCGGATAATTCCAGCGCCAGCGCCCGGCCGATCCCGCTCGCGGCGCCCGTCACCGCGGCGGCCGCGTCTGAAATGGTGGTCATTATAATTCTCTCCCCTGGATGGCCCTCATCCGCTGCAAACCTTAGCGCCCACGCCGGCCATGGCAACTCGCGACATCGCTTCCGCGACCTGTCCCGCCGTGATATGCGAAACCCCATGCCGCTCGCTCTGTCACGCACGCTGCTCGCCGCGATCGCCCTGCTGCTTGCGCACGCTGCAGCAGCGCAGGAGGTCGAGCCGCGCGACAGGCGCGCGCTGGAGACGGTGCACTTTGCCTCGCTCGACGGCGTCACCGATCTCACCGCCTATCTCGGCCGGCACGAAGGCAGTGCGCCGCGGCCCGCCGTGGTGCTGATGCACGGCTGCTCCGGCCTCCTTAATGAAAAAGGCCGCATCATCCCGCTGTACCGCGCCTGGATGCGCGCGCTGTTTGCTCAAGGCTATGACGTGCTCACCGTCGATAGCGCCACGCCGCGCGGCTTCGGCCAGACCTGCACGATGGGCCCGCAACGCATCACGATGCATCGCGACCGGCCGAAGGATGCCTACGCCGCGCTACAATTTCTGCAGGCGCAGCCAGCCGTGCAGGCCGAGCGCATCGCGCTGATGGGCTGGTCCCAGGGCGGCGGCGTGGTGCTGCTCTCGATCAACGACAAGAGCATCGGCCGCCCCGCAGGGCTCGGCCACGATTTCAAGGCCGCGATCGCGTTCTATCCAGGCGCCTGCAGCGAGCGGCTGCAGTCGAAGCCCTTCACCGACGTCGAGCCGCAGGGCTGGACGACGCAGCTGCCGCTGCTGGTGCTGTTCGGCGCGGCCGATACCTGGACGCCGCTTCCGCCTTGCGAAAAGTTTCTCGAAGCGGCGAAGGCGCGCGGCAACCCGGTCGAGTTGAAGGTCTATCCGAACGCGATCCATGCCTTCGACGCGCCGAACCGGCCGCGCACCGAGCTGCCGGCCTATCGCAACGGCGATGGCCCGATCCCGGTGGTCGCCACCGACCCGGAGGCGCGCGCCGATGCCTTCCCGCGCGTGCTGGAGTTTCTGAAGGCACAGTTGCAAGCCCAGTGAGGCCGCCGATGTCGCTCTCGTTCCTCATCACCTCGCTGATCGTGATCGTCTCGCCCGGCACCGGCGTGCTGTACACGCTGGCGGCGGCGCTGACGCGGGGGTCGCGGATGAGCGTGGCGGCGGCGTTCGGCTGCACCCTCGGCATTGTGCCGCATCTCGCCGCCGCGATGCTGGGGCTCGCCGCGGTGCTGCATACCAGCGCGCTGGCGTTTGCGGCGCTGAAATGGCTCGGCGTATTGTACCTGCTGTATATGGCCTGGCAGGCGCTGCGGCAGCGCGGCGCGCTCGCGGTCGACGGCAGGGTGGACGCGCGCTCGGCGGCACAAGTGATCGTCACCGGCTTCCTGATCAATATCCTCAATCCAAAGCTGTCGATCTTCTTTTTGGCCTTCCTGCCGCAGTTCATTGCGGCCAATGAGCCGCACGTGCTGCTGCGGATGCTGCAGCTCGGCGTCGCCTTTATGGCGATGACCTTTGCGGTGTTTGTGCTGTATGGCCTGTTCGCGGCCTCGGTGCGCGACCGCGTCATTAGCCGCCCCGCCGCGATGGCCTGGCTGCGCCGCGGCTTTGCCGGCGGCTTTGCCGCGCTCGGCGCCAGGCTCGCGCTCGCGGAGCGGTGACACTCGGTGCGTCATGCCCCGCGAAGGCGGGGCACCCAGTACCCACAGATGCTTCAATGTGTACTGGGTCGCCCGGTCAAGCCGGGCGATGACACGAATCAAAAGGCGGGCCATGGGCCCGCCGTTTTTGCAAAGTCCTTGGTCAGGCCCAGGCGGAGCGCGAGGCTCCGCCCGAGCCTTCAAAACTACTTCTTCTTGGACTTCTTCGCCTTCTTGGCCTTCTTCGCTGTCTTCTTCTTCGCTTTCTTAGCCATAGCATCCTCTTTGGGTTAATGGATGGAAACGCGACTCCGAGGCCTGCTCGGGGAGGGCCTAGCCTCGCAACAGCCTCGATCGATATCCGAACAGATTCGCGCGCTCGTTTCGCGCGGTGTCACGTTCGCGTCATCCTGTTATCCACAGCTGTGTTGCGTTTTGGCGGCGAATTCGTCGCTGGAGTCCGTGCGCAACTCAATTCGCGCCGTCAGAGACAGAGTCTGGCGAAGAGGATGGATCGCCGGATCAAGTCCGGCGATGACGCAGCGCGGGCGGCGCGTCACGGTTAACGCGCCGCCAACGCGCGGCTTGCATTTATCAATTCAAAACCACGCCGCGGATTACCGCATCATGGTCAGGGTCCGTTAAGCGCCGCCGCGGCATCTTGCACGGCAGCACGGCGGGAAACGCCATGGGAAGGCAAGAGAGGGGCCGCGCAGGCCCCGGGGGGCTTTGAGATGCTGAGCGTACCGACGCTGTGGCTGGTGTTCGTCGTCAACTTCCTGGCGCTCGGCCTGATCTGGACCTATGTGGCGCGCAGCTATCCGAACTTCGCCGCCGCCCCGTTCTGGACCGCGTCCGCCTTCATCGCAGCCTTCGGCGCGGCGCTGGCGATGCTGCGTCCCCTCGTCGATTCGATCCTGCCGCTGCTTGGCGGGGGCACGCTGTTGATCCTCGCCTGCTGCCTTGCCGCCGCCGGCATCCGCCGTTTCTATGGCGCCGAGCTGTCGTGGCGCTTCACCGCCGCCGTCACCGGCGCGAGCTTTGCCGGGATGGCGTTCTTCACTTTCGTTTTCGACTACGCGCCGATGCGGATCTTCATCTACTCGCTCGGCCAATCGGTCCCGCTGGCGCTGACCCTGAAACTCCTGCTGTCGCCCCATGAGGGCCGCGGCAATCCCGGCGCGCGGCTGGCCGGCGTGGTTGCCATCTTGATCCTTGCGGTCAACCTGATCCGCGGCGGCGGCGCGGTGCTGCATATCGGCGGCGAGGTGTCTTTTGCGAGCTTCAACGAATTCCAGGCGACGCTGATCCTGCTCCTGGTATTCCTGTCGATGGCCTGGAATTTCGGCTTCGTGCTGATGGCGATCGACCGGTTGCGTTCCGAGGTGGCCGAACTGGCACTGATCGACGATCTCACCGGCGTCGCCAACCGCCGCCAGCTGCTGCGGCGGCTGGTGGAGGAATGCGCGATCGCGGAGCGCACGGGCGAGCCGTTCGCGCTCCTGGTGATCGATCTCGACGGCTTCAAGGAAATCAACGACACCCATGGCCATGCCGCCGGCGACGCCTGCCTGCAGCATTTTACCCTGATGGCGCAGACCCGGCTCAGGCCCGGCGACCTGCTGGCGCGCACCGGTGGCGACGAGTTCTGCATCGTGCTGCCGGTCACGACCTTGCGCGAGGGCGCGATGATCGCCCGCCGCGTGCTGGAGGCCTGCCGCCAGGACGCCGCGGGCTGCGTCGCCGCGGACGTCCCGATCGAAGCTTCGATCGGGGTGGCGCAATGGACGCGGCAGATCGGCTCCAATTCGGAACGGCTGATCGCCGCCGCGGACCAGGCGCTCTACAGCGCCAAGAAGCAGGGCAAGAACCGCTACGCGGTCTACGACCACGCCCCCATCGCCTTGCCGCCGCTCGCGCCGGCGATGCCGACGACCATCAGGCCGGAACTGCGCCAGAGCGCGTAGGGTGGGCAAAGTCGTCGGCCGCGCGAATGCGCGGGCGATGGCGTGCCCACCAGAGGTCCCGAAAACAAGATGGTGCGCACGGCGCAAGGGCGCCTTTGCCCACGCTACGCATTTTCCCTGACGAACCCGCTCAAATCGGCTGCGCCATCCATTTGGCGAAACGGCTGAACAGCGTCGGCCGCTGCGGCAGCGCGTCGTCCTGCTCGGGTGCCAGGATGCGGTCGATGAAATACGCGAGGAAGCGAGTGTCGTTCGGCTCGGTGACGGTAAAGCTGTCGTCGCCGATGAACACCGTGTAGTCGTAGAAGAACGGCCCCAGCGGCCGCGCGTTCGACGAGGCGGCGTTATCCTTCGAGATGATGAAGTCGGACGGGTCCAGGCCCTGCGCCGTCATGGTCCGCTCCAGCTCCGGAATTCTTGCGAGGAACTGATCGGAGAAGCCGCCGGCGGTGCCTTGCAGGGTGATGGGCACGGTGACCTCGAGGAAGGCTCGCGGCGGAACGGCCGCGAAAGGATGCGTCAGTGTTGGTCGCGGCAGCGCGTGCCAGGTTCAAGACGGAGCATCCCGCGACAAAACGGCCGCTCGTTCAAGGGTTGCGAGCGCGCGGGCAATCCCCATGTCAGCGGCATGAGCATACAACAGCATACCCGCCGGCCGCCGCCGGTCATCGACCAGGAAGGCCGCGAGGTCCGGCCCGAGCCGCTGCACCAAGGCGGGCAGGGCTTCCATTTCGAATTCGGAACATCGTCGGGCAATGTTTTCGGCGATCTGACGCGCGAGCAGCGGCTGGCGCGGCTTGATGCGCTGGCAAAACTGCTCGACGTCGCCTTCATCGTGCCGGGCACTAACGTGCGCTACGGCATCGACGGGCTGATCGGATTGATTCCGGTGGTCGGCGACATCATCACCACCGCGATCTCGCTGTGGCTCGTGCGCGAGGCGCGCGCGCTTGGCGCGCCGTGGCATCTCACCATCCGCATGCTCGGCAATGTCGCGCTGGATGGTGTGGTCGGCGCGGTGCCGCTACTGGGCGACGCCTTCGACGTCATGTTTCGCGCCAATGTCCGCAACGTCAAAATGCTGCGGCGCTGGTTGGAGAAGCAGCCAAGGCTCTGAGCTTGGCCTCTCCCCACGACGGGAGAGGCGAAGGCGAAATCAGGCGGCGTCGGCGTTGTCGGCCGGCGCGGTCTCTGCCGGCGGCTCGGGCGCGCGGCGGGCGAGCGGGAAGTCGGCGCTGTCATAGAGCGTGCGGATGCCGTTCTGGTCGAAGCGCGCTTCCTCGACCTGCAGATAGGCGCCATTCAGCGAATCCGCCGGCAGTTCCTCGATCGCGAACCGCACCGCTTCGGCGGCGGTGTCGAAACGGCGATAGGCGAAGCCCGCGCGTTTCTTCTTGCGGATGGCGGCGGGGAACAGTTCGGCGCTGGTCTTGTAGCTGAATGCGGCCATGGCGGATAACCTCTTCGAGACGCAAAGGACGGAGGAAACGACGGCACGGACGAAGCGCCGCAAGCTTCAGGCGGTCGGCGGGGCCATGTCGTTTCGACGGTAGACCCTAATATAGGCTGGTTTGACGAAAATGCGACTCCTCGCGGCACAGATGATGAACGCAGATACGGCTCGCGGGCGATCCAAATTATTCCTGCAATTTCAGTGCCTTGTGGTGATATGAAATAGGCCGGACAAGATGGGCGCGCGTAGCCCTGCAAAAATTAGCCGAAAGCGCCGGACCGGCGCAAAAAACCCCGTCATTCCGGGATGCGCCCTCTTGGGCGCAGGCCCGGAATCCATAACCCCGACTCGTGGTTATGGATTCCGGGCTCGCGCCTGAAGGAGGCGCGCCCCGGAATGACGGGAGAGTGGTTACTTCGGCTCGAGCTTCAGCGCCGCCGAGTTGATGCAGTAGCGCAGGCCGCTCGGGCCGGGACCGTCCTCGAAGACGTGGCCGAGATGGCCGTTGCATTTCGAGCAGAGCACCTCGGTGCGGATCATGCCGTGGCTGACGTCGCGCTCCTCGTCGACATGGGTCTCCGCCGCCGGCGCGGTAAAGCTCGGCCAGCCGCATCCGGAATCGAATTTGGCGTCGGATTCGAACAAGGTCTGCCCGCAGCCGGCGCAGACATAGGTGCCCTTGCGCTGCTCATGCTCGTATTCGCCGGAGAACGGCCGCTCCGTAGCCTTTTCCCGCAGCACCGCATATTGCATCGGCGTCAATTCGCGGCGCCACTCCGCTTCGGATTTTTCGACTTTGGCGGTTTTGGTGTCGGTCATGTTGATTTCCTCTGTCGTCATTCCGGGATGCGCCCTTCTTGGGGCTCTCGCTTCGCTCGCCCCGGAATGACCGGGTTGCTAGTTGGTCACCTTCGCGCCGCCGACCAGCGTCGGCTTCTCGATGTAGTTCTCCGCAAACACCTTCTTCAGCGCCTCGACCTTGGGGATGTCGTTATAGGCGATATAGGGCTGGTTCGGGTGGAGCGTCAGATAGTCCTGGTGATAGGCCTCTGCCGGATAGAAGGCCTCGAGCGGGCCGACCTTGGTGACGATCGGCTTCTTGTAGGCCTTCGCGGCGTTGAGCTGCGCGATATAGGCCTCGGCCACCTTCTTCTGCTCGTCACTGGCGGTGAAGATCGCCGAGCGATATTGCGTGCCGCTGTCCGGGCCCTGCCGGTTCAACTGGGTCGGATCGTGCACCACCGAGAAGAAGATCTGCAAAATCTTGCCGTAGCTGATTTTCTTCGGGTCGTATTTGACCTGCACCGCTTCGGCGTGTCCGGTGGTCCCGCTTGACACCATGTTGTAGTCCGCGGTCGTCTTGCTGCCGCCGGAATAGCCGGACACCGCGCTCACGACGCCTCCGGTGTGCTGGAAGACGCCCTGCACGCCCCAGAAGCATCCGCCCGCGAGCACCGCGGTCTGCAGGCCGTCGGCGGAAGCCGCGTCCATCGCGGGCGGCGGGATGATCACGGCGTCTTCCGCAGCATGCGAAGGTGCGATGGCAAACGCGGCGATCGCCAGCGCGGCGGCGCATTGTGACAGGCGGCTGAACAGGGTGCGGCGCATGGGAATGTCCTCAACTTGGCGATGGCGGGCAGTTTAGGGCGGAATAATCCGGTTCGCAAAGCGACCGGTCTCCATAGCCCAAGATACGCAATCAGGTGTTTCCCGTTACGCCGTCGTGCACACGACTTCGTGAAGAAAGCCCACGATTGTAGGGGCTTAAGCGGCGCCGGAACGCCGTCCGCTGCCCCGGCGTTGAAACATCGATGGCCGCCGCGATTTCGCTTAGCTCTATTCAAGGATCGCCCTCATGGCGCCCGAGATCCGCAAGGGTATGCCTCCCGTAAAACTGCCGCGGGACGAATTCGAACGCCGCTATCGCAGCCGCTTCAAGGATCCCGCGTTCCAGTCGCTTGAGCGCGAGCTCGATGCGATCATCGCGGCGGCGTGGGATGGCTACGCCAATTCGCGGAAAGCGCCGGTGACGCGGAAGGCCGGAGCGGGCTTTTCCGATCCCGGCTATGACATCTCGGTCGACTGGCTGGACGCGCGCGACGCCATCCTGGCCGCGCAGCGCCGTCATGACGACCTCAGCGAAGCGCCTCGCATCCTGCTGATCAACGGCTCGTCGCGCAGCGAGCACACCTGCCCGGGCGAGATGTCGAAAACCTGGCGGCTGGTGAAACTGGCCGAGCCGGTTTTCGCCGAGCAGGGTTTTGCGGTCGACCTCCTCGACCTGTCGCGATTGGCCTCGGAGTTCGGCAAGAAAATCCATCCCTGCAAGTCCTGCGTCGGGACCGCGATGCCGCTGTGCCACTGGCCGTGCAGCTGCTATCCGAACTATGCGCTGGAGCAGACCGACGACTGGATGAACGAGATCTACCCGCTATGGGTCGCGGCGCACGGCATCATGATCGTCGCGCCGGTGAACTGGTATCACGCGCCGACCGGGCTGAAGGCGATGATGGACCGGCTGGTCTGCGCCGACGGCGGCAACCCCGATCCCTCCTCGACCCATGGCAAGCATGTCGACGAGGCGAAGGCGCTGGAGCTCACCGGCTGGCCCTATCCGAAACATCTCGACGGCCGGCATTTCGCCGTGGTGGTGCATGGCGACGCCGCCGGCGCGGAAGAATTTCGCCGCGCGCTGACGGACTGGCTGACCGACATGTCGCTGGTGCAGGCCACGCGCACCGCCGAGGTCGACGGCTATATCGGCTACATGGAGCCCTACGCCACCTCGCACGACGCGCTCGATAAGGACGAGGACTTTCAGGAGGAGACTCGCAACGCCGCCCGGGCGCTCGCCTGCGCGATCAAGCTCGACCGTGCCGGGCGGTACGAGCGGCCGGATGAGGAGCTGGATGATCCGAACCCGAAGTGAGGCCCCGTTTCCCGGGCGCGATGCAGCGCGTAGCTCTTGCGAAGCGCTGCTTCGCTGAACCGGGATCGTACCAACGTCAGTATCCGTAACGGCCCGGCTCTGCAGCGCACCACGCCGTGAAGACGGCGTGCTGCGCCGCGTCCGGGGAACGAGAGAAGCGTCACACCACCACGCTGAGCCGCTTCGCCGCGCGGGTGATGCCGGTGTAGAGCCAGCGCGCGCGGCTGTCCTGGAAGGCAAAGCTTTCGTCGAACAGCACCACGTCGTCCCATTGCGAGCCCTGGCTCTTGTGCACGGTCAGCACATAGCCATAATCGAACTCGTCATACGGCTTGCGCTGCTCCCACGGGATCGCGTCGACGCCGCCTTCGAAGCAATCCATCCGCACCGAGACTTTCGTCACCTTGATGCCGAAATCCTCGTCCGGCGACAGCCGCATGCTGAGGATGCGCGATTTCGAGCGCGATTGGGTGCGCGACTTCACCCGCCACAGCCCACCATTGAACAGCGCCTTCTTGCGGTTGTTGCGCAGGCAAACCAGCTTGTCGCCGGCGACCGGCAACGGGTCCTCGATGTTCTGCCTTTGCCGCACGCGCATGTTGTAGGCGCGCCTTGTATTGTTGCGGCCGACCAGCACCTGGTCGGCGCGCATCACCCGGTCCGGATCGAGGCTCGCGCGCGACACCACTTCGCTTTCGCCGTAACGGCCGACCTCGAGCGAGCGGCCTTCGCGGATATCCATCGACATGCGGACGATCGGATCGTTCTGCGCCTGGCGATGCACTTCGGTGAGCATCGCATCCGGCTCGACATTGGTGAAAAACCCGCCGCCGGCGATCGGCGGCAATTGCGCGGGATCGCCGAGCACCAGCAGCGGGCATTCGAACGACATCAGGTCGCGGCCCAATTCCGCATCCACCATCGAACATTCGTCGATCACGATCAGCTTCGCCTTCGAGGCCGGCGCGTCGTCCCATAGCTCGAAGCTCGGCTGCTCCTCGCCGGATTCGCGGGCGCGGTAGATCAGCGAGTGGATGGTCGAGGCGCCGTCGCAGCCCTTGTTGCGCATCACCAGCGCCGCCTTGCCGGTGAAGGCCGCGAACTTCACCTCGCCGCTGACGCCATCGGCGATATGCCGGGCCAGCGTGGTCTTGCCGGTGCCGGCATAGCCGAACAGCCGGAACACCGGCGGCGTGCCGTTCCTGCCCGGCTTTGCCTTCAGCCAATCGGCGACGGCTTTCAGCGCGGCGTCCTGATGCGGGGTGAAAGTGGGCATGGATCTCGATGGAAGATGCGCCGCCGAAGCGCGACTCAAGCCGCAAACCTAACCATTCATGCGGCCGGCACAAGGCGGCTTCCGCTTGGCGGAATTGCTTGGCGGTGGACTTGCGCCGTCGCCCGTTTACACTGGCCGCAACAAGCCGGCCCGGGAGGCACACTAAATGAAATTCGGGATTTTTTACGAGCTGCAACTGCCGCGTCCATGGGCGGCCGGCGGCGAGCTGAAACTCTATCAGGATGCGCTGACCCAGCTCGAGCTCGCCGACCGCTGCGGCTACGACTATGCCTGGGTGGTGGAACATCATTTCCTGGAAGAATATTCGCATTCGCCCTCGCCGGAATCCTTCCTTGCCGCCGCCAGCCAGCGCACGCGCGATATCAGGCTCGGCCACGGCATCTTCCAGCTCACCACCAACCACCCCGCGCGCGTCGCCGAGCGGGTGGCGGTGCTGGATCTGCTGAGCAACGGCCGCGTGGAGTTCGGGATGGGCGAGAGCGCCTCGATCACGGAATTGACGCCGTTCGGCCGCGACATGGAAACCAAGAAAGAGGTGTTCGAGGAGGCGGTGCGCGCCATCTTCCCGATGTTCAAGGACGGCGGCAGCGAGCATCACGGCAAATATTTCGATATCCCGTTGCGCAACGTGGTGCCGAAGCCGGTGCAGAAGCCGCATCCGCCGTTGTGGATGGCGTGCTCGCAGCTGCCGACCATCGAGCGCGCCGGGCGGAACGGGTTCGGCGCGCTCGGCTTCCAGTTCGTCAGCGCCGACGCGGCGCATGCCTGGGTGCATGCCTATTACAACGCCATCACCAAGCGGCTGGACAAGCTCGCCGACTACGAGATCAACCCCAACATGGCGCTGGTGTCCTTCTTCATGTGCGCGAAGACCGACGAGGAGGCGCGCGCCCGCGCCGACGGCGCGACCTTCTTCCAGTTCGCGCTGCGTTACTACGGCGCCTCGCAGAACCGCCAGCGCCCGGCGCCGGGAACCGTCAACATGTGGGACGAGTACAACAAATGGAAGCGCGACAATCCGGAAGCCCAGGAGGCGGCGCTGCGCGGCGGCCTGATCGGCTCGCCGGAAACCATCCGCAGAAAGTTGCGGCGCTTCCGCACCTCGCATATCGACCAGGTGATCCTGCTCAACCAGGCCGGCAAGAACAGCCACGAGGACATCTGCGATTCGCTGGAGCTGTTCGCCACCGAGGTGATGCCGGAATTCAAATCCGATCCCGAGCACGAGCAGTGGAAGAAAGATGTGATGAGCGGCGCGCTACCGCTTGAGGAGATCGATACGCAAGCCTTCACCGACCGCTACGGCGCCAAGGCGATGAACGTCGTGCCCTCGAAGAGCGCCGCGGCGGCGGGATAGATTCCGGCGTCATTGCCGGGCGCCTGTCCCCGACTTGATCGGGGATGACCCGGCAATCCATCATTCTTGGAAGAGGTTTGCGAAGGTGGATGGATGCGCGGGCCTTCGCCTCGCCGAGGCGGCTTCGGCCGCACAGGCCCGCGCATGACGATCCGTTTAGTTGAAGCTCGCGCTCAGCGTCGACGGCGTGTCCATGATGACCGTGCTGCCGCGCACGCCGAACCATACCGCCTTCACGGTCTGGCCGCCTTTCACCTGCGTTAGCGGCACGCCGACGACGAGCGTGGTCGGGATCCGGCCGGTACTTTGCGGCTGCTGTTCATTGTAGGTGAAAACTGCCTGCACCGGTGAAATCGTTCCATTCACCGAGATGCCGAACGTGCCGCCGGGAAAATTGTTTCCTTGCGCGAAGGGGTTGGGCACGTTCAAGGTGATGACTGCCGTGGTGCCGACGCCTTCGGGAAGCGTGATGCTGAGGCCGGGAATCGGTACAAAGGTGCCGGAATTGGTAGAATGCGTGCCACTGGTCTGTGCGTACAAGGCCATGCGTACCCCCTAAAAATGGTAAGATGAAGAACTGCAACTCTAACAATAGGGCATCGACCGCAGCAACCTATTTCTCAGCCGCTGCATGACGAAGCTTTGACGGCCTGCTGCGGATCACCGAAGGCGTTCTCGCGGCCGGCGGAATAAACGGAGGAGAGCGATGCAGCGGAAGCTTTTGCAGGTTTCGGTCGCGTTTGCCGGCCTGATCGGGGTCGGCTTCGGCTTGGCCGGCGTGGTGTTCGGAATCGCGTTCACCGACCTGTTCGACGACGGCTCGGTCGATACCTCGGTGCGCTTCTACAAGGGCATGCTGCTGGCGCTCGGGCTGATCTACTGGTCGTGCATTCCCGACATTGAGCGACGCGGCGAGCGGATGTCGCTGGTGACCTTCATCCTGGTGTGCGGCGCGGCGTCGCGGCTGATGGCGGTGATCGGCCACGGCGTCGCCAATCTCGGCATGCTGCTCAGCCTGATCGCGGGATTGATCCTGGTGCCGCTGCTGTGGCTGTGGCAGCGCCATATCGCGCAGGAAGCCCAACGCGGCGCCTTCACCTGAATGAAACGGATTGGCACCTTTATCTTCTATTGCATCGGCGCGCTGGCAGTCGGCTATCTCGCGCTCCACGCCTACGCCGCCTTCACCGGCCGCGAACTTACGCCCGGCGACCCGATCCACATCTTCCGCAAGCCCGATGCGCCGAGCTATTCGTGAAGCGGTATATGCCCGTCATTGCCGGGCTTGATCCGGCAATCCATCTTCTTGGAAAGACCCTCGCGAAGAGGGATGGATGCGCGGGTCAAGCCCGCGCATGACGAAGGTGCTGCATTGGACCCGGGAAACCGCTTACGCCGTCGCGACGGCGCGATAATCGGCGGCGCCGGCGCCGGCGGGCGTGATGGGCAGGCCGCCGTCGGCGTATTCGTTGAGCTTGTTGCGCAGCGTGCGGATCGAGATGCCGAGGATGTTGGCGGCATGCGTGCGGTTGCCGAGGCAATGCTTCAGCGTCTCCAGGATCAGGTCGCGCTCGACGTCGGCGACGGTGCGGCCGACCAGGGCGCGGGTGACCTGTTCCGCGGCGAAGGTCGCATGCGCCACCGCGGGCGCGGTCTTGGCGAGATCGAGCCGGTCGCCGTCCGGGGAGAGGATAGCGTCGGCGCCGATCTCGTCGCCTTGCGCCATCAAGACCGAACGATGGATGGTGTTTTCCAGCTCGCGGACATTGCCCTGCCAGCGGTTGGCGGTCAGCACGCGCCTTGCCTCAGTTGAGATCGGGCGCACCGGCACGCCATTGGCGTCGGCGTATTTGCGCACGAAATGCTGGGCCAGCTCGAGGATGTCGGCCGGGCGCTCGCGCAATGGTGGGATCTTCAGGTTCACGACGTTGAGGCGGAACAGCAGGTCCTCGCGGAAGCTGCCGTCGCGCACGCAGTCGGCCAGGTTGCGGTTGGAGGTCGCGATGATCCGGATGTCGACCGGCACCGGCCGGGTGCCGCCGACGCGGTCGATCACGCGCTCCTGGATCGCGCGCAACAGTTTGGATTGCAGCCGCACGTCCATTTCGGAGATTTCGTCCAGCAGCAGCGTGCCGCCGGTGGCTTCCTCGAATTTCCCGATGCGGCGCGCGATGGCGCCGGTGAAGGCGCCCTTCTCGTGGCCGAACAGCTCGGATTCCAAAAGATGCTCGGGGATCGCCGCGCAGTTGATCGAGATGAACGGTTTCTTGGCGCGGCCCGAGCGGGTGTGGACGTAGCGCGCCAGCACCTCCTTGCCCGTGCCGGATTCGCCGGTGATCATCACCGAGGCATCCGACCC
>Ga0066662_10000700_pt1 | contig 14955 bp, 10 predicted proteins | sample GraSoiAngelo_111_FD_133939 | JGI IMG/M metagenome (GOLD analysis project Ga0066662, IMG submission 133939) | Grasslands soil microbial communities from the Angelo Coastal Reserve, California, USA - 14_0903_12_40cm | ecosystem: Environmental > Terrestrial > Soil > Grasslands | place: USA... | reverse complement strand
TGCACATTCGAGCATGAATTAAGAGAATTTTCGCATGGGCGGGCGGCAGCGGGGCAGATTCCTCCGCCCTACTCACGCGCTGAAGAAAACGCGCGTGAGCTTAACGGGCGTTCGGAATGACATCTCTCATTGGAATACAGCATGGTGTCCCTAAAGTAAGTGACATTATGAAAGTAAGTGACATTATGCCGAGGGCGGCTGCGCTCCACGAAGATTCTGGTGGCGCTAGCTTTCTGTTGCCGCAACCGGTGGCTGGTCGGCTTTTTCTTCGAGGGCCAGCACCACCTCGCGCAACGTTTCGAGATTGTCAACGTGATCGAGTGATTTCAGCTTCATGGAATTGAGAATGGGCCGCAGAGCGTTTGGCCCGGTTTTATCCAGGGCTACCTGGAGGCGCCGCAAACCGCGCTCGCCCGATTGCATGGAAGTGAGAACTTTCTGCAAGACAGCTTTGTCTTTGATCTGATTCGGTTCCCACACACGGGCAATGTTTTTGAGCAGGCCGCGATAGAGTCCTTTGCCCAGGGGCTCATTCATGGCTTCAATCTGCTGGATGAGATCGCGCTTGTCTTGGGCACCCTCATGACTCACCGCAGCCCCGGCGGCTTCGCTTTCGACATCAGATTTCGTCTGTGACTCTTCGCGTTTAGGAGGCCGCATTCCCTGCCGCCATCCCTGGGGCGTGGCCCAGCCAAAGAGCTGGGGCAGTTCGCGGGGGCGCTGGCGCTCGTCCAGGTCAACCCACAAGCCGCCAAAATAATAGAGATATCTTCCCAGACCGAAGCAGGAGCAGGCGCGCTTGAATGCCTGGGCTTCGGCGCTGGTTCCAGCATTGTCATCATCCGTCCAGTCTTCCCCGGTAGCCGAGTGGGAGCCGATTCCATGAATGGTGAGATCGCAGGTTACAAATACTTTGGCCACCACCTTCTTGTCGCGGCTGCGCTGGAAATTAGCGCTGGTATGGACGGTGTATTTGCGAGTCCATCCGGCGGGAGTGAACAGCTCGTTCAGGCGGTCGGTATAGGCGCGTTGGTCGGCGTAAGGCATGATCTGGCCACGATTATTGGCAACAGTCATCACCCGCCATTCCACCAGCGACGGGTCAAACGGTGTTTCCAGTTCAGCCACCAGTTCACGGATTTTCTCCGGAGGGTATGGAAAGGGCGAAGTGGAGGTCACCAACGGGGCAGCCTTATAGCTGCCATTGGCAGGGACGCTTGCGGATCGCTTTTTCAGGGCAGTCATGAAACATCTCCAGCACAGCAAGCTGTGGACCGGCGGCCACGGCTATATCACGGCTATATAAAGTGAAACTTAAGCTGCGCCATCTAAGTTAAAGAGAGGGCATTATTTTACAGCAACTCCTGCTCTCTTCAAGTCTAACAGTGGTTCAGGAACTTACAGGGAGAGCTCGCTTTGTCCGGCCAGTTCTACCGCGGGTTCGGCCCTGACGGAAACCGGCTTCTTTCTGGCTAAAGCGGCTCTTTCTACGTAAAACCTGAGGATATCCGCCTCATGCCGCCGGACATAAGCGTCTTCCTCAAGCTGCTCACGGATGATCTTAGCGATGCTTTTCATGGCACTATCCTGAGCACATTGTAAGGCGAATAAAAAGCGAATACAAGAACTTTTTTCGACCCCGCAACTCTCCCTGGCTAAGTTTCGCATCACAAATAGGTTACCCCTGAAAACTTGTCAGGCCCCATGCGATCAAACCCGGTCTTTACCGTGCTTCTCATTGACGACGATACACAGCATCTCAAGCTTCAGGCACGCACCCTGAGCAAAGCCGGGTTCCGCACGATCACCACGGTAGTGGGCAGCAACATAGTTGGATTTCATGAACATGAACGTCCTGATGCGATCCTGCTGGACTACCGCTTGAACAGCGATCTAAGTTCCGCGCAGATAGCTAGCCTCATCCGGCAGACCTTTCCGCATACTCCGATCCTACTGATGTCGAACTTGCCTTCCATGCCCCAAGACATTGCGCCCCTGGTGGATGGGTTTATCTCCAAGGGGGACGATGCAACACTCATTGCGGCGCTCATGCGGCTGCTGCGGCTTAAGGGTGCCGCGTAGATCTTGCCAGCCGACGTTTTGCTTAGATGGAGATAAGGATTCAGGAGGCCGCCGGCTGGGCCGGGGCGCTTTTGAGCTTTTCCAACAGCACATCAGGATTAATGGGCTTAGCCAGGATTTCAAAGACATAACCCTCAGCGTGAGCTTTTGCCACTAGATCAGTACTGGCTGCCTGTCCGGAAAAGAGGATGATGCGGCACTGGGGAAGCAATTTCAAAATACCCTTGGCGGTCTCAACTCCATTCAGTCCGGGCATGATTACATCAGTGACAACAACTTCCGGGCGCAACATCTCAGCCCATCGAATGGCAGAAGCGCCATCGGAGACAGCAAAAGCATCGTGGCCCTCGCCGGTCAGGATGTTGACCAGCGTATCCGCGATGATGGGCTCGTCATCTACAACGATGATTTTCATCAGGCCGGCGCTCCCACGGGCTGGTGCATGTGCACAACTGGGCCGTTGTCTGGGGCGCGGGTTCCGGAATTGACAGGAAGAAAAATGGAGAATGCTGTTCCGGCGCCAGGCCGGCTTTTTACCCGAATCGCTCCCTGGTGTTTTTCAACTATGTTGCGGGTGATCCATAACCCCAGTCCGGTACCAATGTCGGTTTTGGTAGTAAAGAATGGTTGAAAAAGACTCTTCCTATGCTGTGGGGCAATTCCCGTGCCGGTATCGACGATAGTAATGCGCACACCCGGAATACCGAAGTCATTCCAGGCCCGCGATGCAGAGACGCGGATAAAGCATTTTCCACCCTGAGGCATGGCATCAATGGCATTGGTGATGATATTGGAGAGAGCCTGGCGGAATTCTCCAGCCAGAGCCCGGATTTGAAGATCACACTGATATTGCCTGGCTACCTGGATGTTCCTGGTTTGAAATCTTGTCTCATACAGGAGCAGCAGGTCATCGAGTGCCTCAGTGACATGGAACCATGCCGGCGAGGAAGTATCGCGATAGAACCCCAGTGTCTGACGCGCAATGTGGGCCACACGGTCGAGTTCGCGGCTGGCCAACTGAAGATAACCAGAGACCCTGGGATTGTCCTGGAGGTCGCGTTGGGCCAGGTAGACAAGATTGGTGACCGACTCCAGCGGGTTATTGATCTCGTGGGCTACGGTGGCCGCCAGACGCCCGGCAGCAGCGAGCTTCTCCGTGGTGCGCAGGGCGCGATCAATCCTCCTGCTTTCGGTGATGTCGCGGGCGATCTTGGCTGCGCCAATCACATCTCCATGTTCATCCTTGACTGGAGAAATAGTGAGCGACACCTCAAGTTTCTCTCCAGTCTTCTTCATGCGCACGGTTTCAAAATGCTCAATCCTTTCGCCACGCCGTATCTTGCCCAGGATCATGTCTTCATCCTGGTGCAGTTCTGGAGGAATAATGACCGTGATGGGCCGTCCGATCATCTCTTCCGCAGTGTAGCCAAACAATTTTTCCGCGCTCTGGTTCCAACTGGTAACCAGCCCATTCAGGTCCTTGCTGATAATGGCATCGTGAGAAGAGGCCACGATAGCTGCCAGGCGTTGTGAGGCAATGAAGGCGTTATGGAGCTTCTCCTGGTTCCGGCGGAGCTCTTCACGCGCTTCTTTCTGATCATGGATATCGAGACAGCCACCGACGTATCCCTCGAAGGTTCCGTCGGGAGCGTAACGGGGCACTCCATGATCCAGAATCCAACGGTATTGTCCGGTGTGGCACCGCAGCCGGTACTCCATTTTAAATGGCTGGCGAGCATCAAACGAGCTGACGTAGATCTGGAGGCAACGGTCGAAATCATCCGGGTGCACGTTCTCGGCCCAGCCGTTGCCGCATTCCTGTTCCAGGGTACGTCCAACGAACTCGAGCCAGCCCTTGTTGAAGTAATAACAGAGCTTGTCTGTTCCGGACATCCAGACCATTATGGGCGAGGCTTCCGTAATCACCCGGAAACGTTGTTCGCTCTCGCGCAGGGCCTGTTCAGCCTGTTTTCGTTCCAGGAACTGGCCAATCTGATAGCCAACGGCGGCCATCATGTTCATAAACTCGTAATCGGTTCTTCGGGACCGATAAGAGAAGAATTCGATGACTCCACAGGGCCCGGTTTTGGTGCTGATGGGGAACCCGAAGGCGCTGCGCACGCCATCCTGGACTGCCAAAAGCAGGCGCGGGAAATTATCTGCATGGGCAACATCTTCTATCCAGACCGGCTTGTTTGTGGCCCAAATGTGGCCGGGCAGCCCCTCGCCTCTGGCAAACTGGACGGAAGCGCTGGCGCGCTCCAACTCAGGGAATTGCCTGGTGGCGCGGCACCATAGATGCACGCAGCGCAGCTTTTCACCATCCGGCATCCATAATGCACCCATGTCGTACTCTGAGTTATCGCAAATGGCCTCCAGCACCGGCCCCGCAATTTCCGCAAGGCTGTCGGATTCCGCGAGCAGCCGGGTGACGGTGTGCTGGGCCGCAGTGCGTCGCTGCATTTGCTCCTGGTCGGTGATATCGATGGTGAAACAACGGGTGTGGACAAACCTGCCATCCTGGAGCAGAACATTGGAATGGAGACGAATGTCGCGTATAGAACCATCTTTACAGAGCAGGCGTGATTTATAGCCGTGGAGTTCTTCCTTAGATACCAGGCGGCGCAGAATGTCTTCAATGGCCGGCTTGTCAGCATGAAACTCGGCAATGTGATGGCCAATGTAATCGTCATGGTCATAGCCTAATAGCGAGAGTTCCGCCTGGTTCGCCCACAGGATGATGCCATCCTGGGCGACCCAGTGCATCGGCACGACTGCATTCTCAAGAAAATCCGTCAGCTCCGCTTCCCGCTGTTCCAGTGCTCTTGTGGCTATTTCGCGTTCGCGTATTTCTGTGTTTAATGCCTGGGCCTTCTGCTGTAAGGCCGCGATGGCATGGAGGCGTTCTTTCTCGCTCGTTAAACGGGTGTACTGCTCTGCCGGAATAACCTGGGTGTGCGCCGAGCAAACGCGCTCGATGGCAGCGGCGTGGGATGATTGGGAAAAGAGGCCGAGAGGATACGCACAAAGCAGGTGAAATGAATGCGTTTCCCCCATCTGGTTCCATAACTGTTCCAGCTCAAGAGCCGCCTGCTCCTGGCCGTCTTCCCATAGAAGGGCCACCATTTCCCCAAACGCAGCCACCCGGCAGCCGGGTTTTGCGGCCGAGTTGAGCTGCGCAATCGCAGCTCCTAGAACTTCATGGAAACGCTGCGGATCGGGACGGCCCCCGGCCATGAATTGAGACAATATTTCAGCAGCATCCAGCGAGACAAACCGGCCTTGTTTGCCGGCCACACTGAGATCCAGGCCGCTGTGGATGAGCCGCTGTTGAAGTCCATCACGATGCGCGGGTGTGGCGATGACGATGGCGGAGTCGCCCGCAGCGATGGCTGCACCTATAAACCTGCTCAATCCGTCAAGCAGGAAGGAATCATCCTGGTAGAACTGTACGCTATGCCCATTGGCCTGGGGTGTTTCCCAACAGGGTGAGGATGCTGGTGAATTGAGATGATCAGGGAAGGGGTTCATTTCTGAGCTCCGGGCACTCCCAGCCGTGCAGGGGAATACAGAGTTAGTTTACCCGATTGTATTTTAATTGTAATGCGGTATGGCCGATCGACAACACATAGTAAGAATTAAGTAAGATGCAACTCGTGCCACGAGCGTTGCCGGGTGCGGGAACATGATGGCGTGAGCGCTTTCAAGAGTTCCGTGAGAACACCTGGTAACAGCATGGTGGAGCAGACGTCCTCGGGTTTCCTCCACTCCGTCCTCCCTCCTACGTCGGTCGGACTGCGGAATGACAAGGGGGGTGAGTGAATTCCCTACACCTCAACCTAAAATTCTCTATCCTCAACCTGAAATGCTCTAAAGAATCAAGCAGTGTTGTTCCGGGATTTCTTCTCGCCGGTCAGGTAGAAGAAGACTGCCGGCGTCACGATCAATGACAGTGCCATGGAGATCACGACACCTCCGATGACGGCAATCGCCAGAGGCTGAAGCATCTGCGAGCCCGCACCCAGGGCAAAGGCCAGGGGCAGCATTCCGGCCACAGTGGCCAGTGCGGTCATGAAGATGGGGCGGAGGCGGCGGCGTCCGGCCTGGATCATAGCTTCTTCTGAGGCAAACCCTGCGACCACAAATTTATGATGAGCGTCGAGCAGCAGGATGCCATTCTTGGCGACGATGCCAATCACCATGATCATGCCCATAAGGGAGGCGAGGTTTACGGTCATCCGGGTGATGAGCAGGGCGAGAAAGACCCCGGAGATGGAGAGCAAGGCAGAACTGAGGATGGCCACCGGAGCGGAGAAGCTGCGGAACTCAAACAGCAGGACGGTGAAGACCAGCACCACGGCCAATATCAGCACCACGGCCATGTCATGAAAGTCTTTCTGCTGCTGCTGATACAGACCGCCATAGCTCACACGGATGGAGGCAGGCAGATGCAGGCCGGAAACAACTTTCTGCACCTTGGCCATGCCGCTACCCAGGCTCTCACCCTGCAGACGCGCGGTGACTTCCACCAGGCGCTGCAGGTTCTCACGAGTGATCTCTATTTGTCCGGGCAATTCATTCAACCGGGCCAGCCCGCCCAGGGTTGCAGTCCGTCCGCTGGAGCTGACCAGCACGGTGTTATTCATGGCTTCCAGCGAGTTGCGGTTACGCTCGGGAAAGCGCACACGAATGGTATAGGCGCGATGGTTGGAGACCAGCGGTTCGCCTGCGGGAACGCCTTGCAAGAGGGCGGTGGCGTCAGTCGAAACTTCTTCTGCGGTAAAACCGGCGCGGGATGTTGCCGCGGGATCAATACGGAATTCGGCCGCAGGGCCGCTCATGGTGTTGTCTATGCCATTGAGCACGTCCACAACCGGGCCTTCGTTTTCCTCTTTATTTTCCTTATCATCTTTTTTCTTATCGGCCTTGCCAATGCCTTCGATGGCGTCTGCTACTTTGGGAGCAGTCTGCTCCAGCAACTTTGCGTCCTCGGAAAACAGCTTGATGACTACGGGCTGCGGCGCACCAGTAAGGTCGCCAATCATGTCGCCCAGAAGCTGCTTCACATCCACATCCACGGCCGGTTCTTCTTTCTTGATGCGGTCGCGCACCTCGGCCTCGATCTCGTCAAAGGCCCGGCTGCGCTTAGCTTTCAACTTGACAGAGATGTCACCGGTGTTGGCCTCAGTGACTGAGGCCAGGCCAAGTTGAAGCCCGGTGCGCCGCGAAGTGCTTTCGACTTCAGGAACATCACGCATGATCTTCTCTATGTGGGAGATCATGCGATCGGTTTCCTGAAGAGATGTGCCCGATGGGGTGACGTAATCCACGATGAAGCCGCCTTCATCCATTTCCGGAAGCAGATCCGAACCCAGGAATTCGTAGCAGAGAAAAGAGACTGCAATAAGCACGAGGGCGCCGAGGGCAAGCCATGCCGGGCGCTCCAGGGCGCGCCGCAGCCAGTGCTCGTAGAAATTGACAATGCGCCGGAAGAAGCCTCTCATGGAGGCTTCCTCGGCGGCCATGAGCTTGCGGATTTCCTGGTCCATGTCAGCATGGCCGGCGGGCTCTTCAGCTTGTTTAGCTTCTTCGGCTTCTTCGGCTTTATGGCGCAGCAGATACAGGCTCAGGGTCGGGGTCCAGGTAAGCGCCAGCAGCAAGGAGGTAAGAAGGGCGGCGCACATAGTGACTGCCAGTGCGCGAAAGAAGCTGCCATAGACTCCGGTCATGGAGATCAGCGGCAGAAACACCACAATGGGAGTCAGGGTGGAACCGATCAGCGGGACAGTGATCTCAGACAGCGCGCTTTGAATGGCTTCAATACGTCCTTCACCGGCATCACGATGGAGCACGATGTTTTCAACCACCACGATGGCATCATCGATGACCAGGCCAACGGCTGCCGCCAGGCCTCCCAGAGTCATCAGGTTGAAGCTCTGGCCCAGAAGCTTGAGCATGATAAAAGTCACAAAGATGGTTACGGGAATGACCAGCCCGGCGACAATCGAGGTGCGCCAGTCATGCAGGAAAACAATCAGGACGATAGCGGAGAGCACCAAGCCAAGGAGAATGGCGTCACGAACGCTCTTAATGGCATCCCGTACCATGCCTGACTGGTCATAAAAAGGGGCGATGTGAATATCGCGAGGCAGGGCGTTGCGGATACGGTCTACTTCCTCATGCACGGCACTCGCCACGTCAACGGTGTTGCTGTCCGGCTGGCGGTTTATGTTGAGCAGCACAGCAGGTTTGCCGTTGGCGCGCACAATGGTATACAGCGGGGTCGTGGAGGGCTGCACTGTGGCAATATCGCCGATATGAACAGGAACGCCTGCGGGCGTGTTCTTGATTACGGTTTGAGCAATGTCCTGGGCATTGCGCGCCTGCCCGCTCACCAAACCCAGCACCAGTTGATGATTGCGTTCAAATAATCCGGGAGAATCGATCAGGTTGGTCTGTTTTACCGCATTGAGAATATCGGTGACGGTGACCGAGGCTGCCAGCAGTTTTGCCGGTTCAGGCATGATCTGAAATTCGGGCTGCGCTCCTCCCTGGACGATCACGGTAGCGACGCCGCTCATACGGTTCAGGCGGGGGGCAATGTCATAGGTAGCCATCTCCCACAATTGGGTTGCCGGAACTGTATCTGACGTGAGGCTATAACCGAGAATGGGAAACGACGCAAAAGTCAGGCGGTGGCTCTGAATCCTGGTGCCGGGCGGCAGTTCCGGCTCTACTTTGGAGAGGGCGGCATCCACAAGCTGCAGGGTCTGAAACATGTCCACCTGCCAGTTGAAGAAGAGATCAACCTCGGCGGAGCCACGGCTGGTGATTGAGCGCACCGTCTCCAGCCCCTGAACGCTGTTGACCGCCTGTTCCACCGGACGGGTGATGGTGACCATCATCTGGTCGATAGGCATTACACCGTTTTCAATACCAATCACGATGCGCGGGAAATCTGTGGAGGGAAAAACCGCAACGGGAATGGTGAAAGCCTGGAAGATTCCCACAGCGGCAATCACCACGAGCACAAAGATGATGGATTTCGAATGATGCGAGAACCACTGCCGTGATTTCCGGGGAGCGGCGGTTTCAGTCCCGTTCTGAATGGTTAGCCCGTCAGGCATTAACTTCCTAGTCCTTGTCGTCTTTGTCTTTTCCAGCGCTTTCTTTGTCTTTATCTTCTTCTCCGGCGGGAGCCGGTTTCTCGATTGCTACTTTTGTGCCATCCTTCAGTCCATATCCACCCTGGGTAATAACCTGCTCACCGGGCTTCAGTCCTGAAACCACCTGTACTTGCTGCTGAGTTTTGATTCCGATTTTTATGTCACGCGACTGCGCCGCTCCCTTCGCATCTACCACCATCACTTTAGCTTCGTCACCCTTGGCTTCAAGGATGGCCGGGGCAGGAACTACCAGAGCGTCGTGCACAGTCTGGGCAGTGATGGAAACCTGGGCCGTGGTACCGGGGCGAAGCTGCTGTTTGGGATTCCTGGCCTGCACCCAGATTTCCAGCGTGGTGCTGCCGGGATCGAGGGCCGGGCTGACCAGCATGACCGTAGCCGGAAACTTTTCCAGGCCGGAAACTTCAATGGCGGCCTTGTCGCCTTTGCGCAGCAGTTGAGCATCTCCCTGGGGTACGTGGATTTTGGCAATCACTGAAGAGACATCCATCACCGTAAGCAAAGGCGCAGAGGTAGAGGCCATTTCACCGGGATACAAAGGACGATCAGTAATGACTCCATCAATGGGGCTGCGAATTTCCGAATAACCAAGCTGCGCCTCGGCACCCATATACTTGCCTTTCGCAGAAGTGAGCTGTCCGGTGGCAGATTGCACCGCGGTCTTTTTGGTGACCGCGTTCAGCGAGTCAAGATGCTTCATGGCAATGTTGTACTGGCTTTTGGCCTGCGCCAGTGACACCGTTGCCTGGTCCAGGTCTTTGCGCGGCAGCGCGCCCTGCTTGTAAAGCATTTCACGGTTGTTGTAGAGCTTTTGCTCAGCATCGAGCGCCTGCTGCGCGGTCTGCACATCAAGCTCAGCCTTCTGGATGTCCTCCGGGAGAGTGGCGTTCACGCTGGTGGCATATGTCGCTTGCGCCTGCTCATAGGAGCCCTGATTATCGAGCGCGGCAGCGGAGAGATCACGGTTTTCGAGCACAGCCAGCAACTGGCCTTGATGCACCTTCTGGGCGCGGACAACATAGAACCTTTTCACCGGCGCATTGATTTTAGGAGTAATCATGGCCTGGGCCAGAGGAAAGAGCACGCCTTCGGCATTTACTACCTGGGAAATATCGGTTTTCTGCGCCGGGACGGCCTGCACGGCGACCACCGTTTCTTCCTTCTTCTCGTCGCCATGGCATCCCGCAATAATAAAGATCAGCGCCGGGGCAATGGATAGGCGTATCTTCCGCCAGAAAGTGTGGTTCATCATCAAGGTTTACATTGTACCTGTGAGGGTTTGCAGGCTGGCGAGCGCAGCCCGGTACCTGACGACGCCATCGTGATATGCGCCCTGTGCCTGGGTCAGCGTGTTTTGAGCGTCCACTACTTCCAATACCGTGGACTCGCCTGCCTGATAACGAAGAGTGGTGAGCCTCAGGCTCTCAGCAGCAAGGTCGGCGGAGCTTTTGAGCAGTTCCAATTCTGAACGCGAGGCATCAGCTTCAGCATAAGCACTGCGGATCTCCGCCAGCAGATTGCGCTGAGCCAGAGATAGCTCGCGCTGCGCCTGCTTGCGCTTGAGATCGGCCTGAATGACTTTACTGCGGGTGGCGCCCCAATTCCATAAAGGGACGCTCAGAGTCGCAGTAGCCTGGTGGCCAAGGTTGTTTATGCCATCAGTACGCAGCGCGTAGCGGGTGGCATCAATGCCGTAGAAATAGTCCAGGGTGAGCGTGGGAAAGTAAGCAGCGGTTGCCGCTGTGACCTCATGGCCGGCAGCCTGCAAAGAGGCTGTGGCGACCCGCAATCCCGGGTTCTTTGTTTGTGCCAGCTTGGCGAATTCCTCAAAGCTCTGCAATGGTGGCGCCAGGTCGAGATCGTCCACAACGGTAAAGTTCTCGTTGAAGTTGGGGAAAAGCAGCACAGCTAAAGTCAGCCGGGCCTTGTCCATGGCAAGCTGAGCTTCGCGCAGGTCCCGCTGGCGATCCTGATACTGAATCTGCGCTTTGATCACGTCAGAATGGGCCACTTCGCCGCCGTTTTCCAGTTGTTTGCTGATATTGAGGAAGCGTTCGGCTTCAGCAGCAGCGCGCTGGGCATTGGCGTACTTGCGCTGGGCGGCGATGAGTCCGTAATAATTCTGCACCACGGTCACCACCAGGCCACGGACCGCAATCTCGGCCCTGGCTCGGGCCACGGCCTCCAGGGCGGCGGCGCGGCGGTAATCGGCAAGACCGCCGTAGCTAAGCGCTTGGTGCACATTACCCTGGCTCACATATTCGTGGACGGCATTGGCGGCGATGAAGCGGGGCGCCTGTCCAGCTACGGTTGTGGTGGTCGTTTCCCCGGCGGCAATTCCAGCGGGGCTGGTATATGAACTGCTGGTGTTATAGGTGAGACTGGGAAGCAAGGCTGCCCGGGCCTGCACCTTGTCCTGATGCGCAACGCCCTGATCGGTGAGCGCGGCCTGAAAATCCACGCTGTTGGCGCGGGCGTGGGCCAATGCGTCCTGAAGGGTGAGCGTGAGAGGAGCATTGGTTTGCGGCGATTGGGTTTGCGACGATTGCGCCAGGCTGAAAATCGACGTAGATGAAACCAAGAGGGTGATCAAGATGCGTCGTAACAAGTGCGGCCTCCTGAAGCCTTTTAGTATAGCCAACCCCTTCAGCACGGCGTAGCGAAGGCACAACCAAAAACGTTTAACCGCAGAGGGCGCAGAGTAAGTTTATGTGTATCTGATCTGGCACTGTTTCAGTTCCTTCAAGACTTTTCAGTTGCCAAAGCTGGATTGGAAGGGGGGAAACAGCATGAAATTCTTCACAGGAAAACGAGCAAACTCAGCCGTCCCTTCGGGACTTTGATCTCATGGGATTCGTTACCCGGCATTCCGCTGCCGCTCCATGCCGGGCTACTTTCACTTTCGTGCCTTCGGCACTATCTATTTTCACTCGTGCCTTTGGCGCTAAAGCTCATCAATCATCTTGCCGGGTAGTCTTTCCTTGAGAGACAGCAGTAGAATCATCGGGCTATGAGAATACGTTGTGCTGTGGTTTTGCTGGTTGTGTGTGCCTGTGGGATTCATGCCTTGGCTGCCACCGAATCTATGTATAAAGCAACTCTGGTGCAGGCGGCGCCGGGCAAGTTGCTGGAGTTAATCGATCTGTACAAAACAAGAGCGTCTGCGTATCAGGCGGCGGGCGATGAAGCGCCTCTGTGGATGCGCCATAGCCAGGGTGACCGCTGGGACCTGCTGATCCTCTTTCCCATGGGCAGCTACAGCGAATACTACCAGCCGCAGCGCGTAGCCAAACGTGCCCAGGCTGACGCCTCCCAAAACCTGGGCGAGAAATTCCAGCAGGATATTGCCTGGCAGGAAGACGTGTTGGTCAGCGGGCCGCCGCTGGGTGCCCTGCGCAAGGCTTTTGCCGAAGGCACGTTTTTTCATGTGGAGATGTTCCAGGCGCTTCCAGGAAAATTCGCGGAGCTGAAGCAGGAGCGGGTCATGGAGAACACCTACGCTCGCGCAATCAAAGAGCCGGAGAACTTTATCTTTGTCCGCGATCAGGGGGCGGCGTGGGACATCTTTACCATCGGCGTGTTTCGGGACCTGAAGCATTATGCCCAGAGCGCTGATGTACCGGTGAAAGACCAGGAAGCAGCGGCCAAGGCAGCGGGCTTCGATGCACCCAGCCAGATTGGGCCGTATCTGCGGCGGTTTATTGCGCTGCACCATGACACGCTGGCGGTGGGGGTGAAGTAAGCCGCGAACGTTCGTGGCTTTTTACCATAGCGTGGCGAGCCACAACCACACCTTTTACCGCAGAGGACGCAGAGGAAGCAGAGGAAGCAGAGGAAGCAGAGGAAGCAAAAGTAGTTTATGTGTATTTGATCTGGCACTGTTTTTGTTCCCTCAAGATTTTCGGTCCGCCAAGCTGGACTTGGAGGAGGTAAAAGCAGCATGAAAATCTTTGCAGGAAAACAAGAATTTTGGAGATAGCAATGCAGAGGACGCAGAGGTAACAAAAGTTTGCGAGAAAGAGCGCGATTTAAAAACTCTTCGCAGTGCGAAGGACGCAAGGGAAACCGGAGAATTTGATATTTGCCCAGGCTGTATCTGTGGTGATCTGTCAAATCTGTATTATCTGTGTTGAGATTTGCCTTCTAACGAAATCCATTTCCCGCTTGTCCGCGTACATAAAGTGAAGCGAAAATGAGTGCTGAGAACTCCAATAGGACAGGAAAACCATGCTGATTAAAAAGCCGGGCGACATACCCTCTTCTGAAATCACTTCGAAATCGAACTACTTCACCCGGAGGAAGTTCATCACCGGAGCAGCGGCTACGGGCGCGGCAATCGCGGCCGGGCTTTACCTGCGCAATCATGATGGCCCTTTGGAAGATACGGTCCATGCCGGCAGCAAGTTGAGCGGCATCGTAAAGAGCCAGTACAGCACCACAGAGAAGCCGACCAGTTTCAAAGACATTACCAATTACAACAATTACTACGAGTTCGGCACCGACAAGTACAGTCCTGCGGGCCTGGCCGCTAATTTCCACACGCGGCCCTGGACGGTCTCCATTGAAGGCATGGTGAAGAAGCCGAAAAAGCTGGACATCGACACCATCCTCAAGCTATCCCCGCTGGAAGAGCGCATCTATCGGCACCGGTGCGTGGAAGGCTGGTCGATGGTGATTCCCTGGGTGGGCTTCCCGCTGAATGCCCTGATCAAGCAGGCGGAGCCGCTGGGCAGCGCCAAGTTTGTCGCCTTTGAGACCGTTTTTGCGCCCAACCAGATGCCCAACCAGAAAAGCAATGATGTCCTGTTCTGGCCTTACGTGGAAGGGCTGCGCATGGATGAGGCCATGCATCCTCTCACCATTCTGGCGGTCGGATTATATGACGAAGTTCTTCCCAACGTAGATGGAGCACCTTTGCGACTGGTGGTTCCCTGGAAATACGGGTTCAAGGGCATCAAGGCCATTGTGAAAATAAGGTTCGCAGACACCATGCCGCCCACCACATGGAACATCATGGCTTCCAACGAGTACGGGTTCTACTCCAACGTGAACCCCAACGTGGATCATCCCCGCTGGAGCCAGAAGACGGAGCGCCGCATTGGCGACAGCCTGTTTGCGCCCAAACACCCAACGCTGATGTTCAACGGTTACAGTGACCAGGTGGCCAGCCTTTATTCCGGAATGGATCTGAAGAAGTACTTCTGATGAAAGCCCCACGGGAACCATTCATGCGCGCCTTGAAGGTGCTGGTATTTCTTCTCTGCCTGACGCCGCTGGGACTGCTGGTATGGAAAGGCTATCAGCAGGATCTGGGGGCGAACCCAGTCGATGTGATTACCCGCGCCACCGGCAAATGGACGCTGGTATTCCTGCTGATAACGCTGAGCGTTACCCCGGTACGCAAATTGGCAGCGCTTCCCTGGCTCATTCGCTTGCGCCGGATGCTCGGCCTGTTTGCCTTCTTCTATGGCACCCTGCACCTGACCACCTACGTGTGGCTCGACAAATTTTTCAACGTGCAGGAGATGCTGCATGACATTGTGAAGCGCCGCTTTATTACGGCCGGGATGACCGCCTTCGCGCTGATGCTGCCGCTGGCGCTGACCTCCACTGCCGGCTGGATACGCCGGCTGGGCGGAAAACGCTGGCAGATGCTCCACCGTCTGATTTATTTCAGCGCCACAGCCGC